>Ga0184627_10000205_pt1 | contig 26755 bp, 25 predicted proteins | sample PLM3_127_b1_FD_133150 | JGI IMG/M metagenome (GOLD analysis project Ga0184627, IMG submission 133150) | Groundwater sediment microbial communities from an aquifer in East River, Colorado, USA - PLM3_127_b1 | ecosystem: Environmental > Terrestrial > Soil > Riparian zone | place: USA: East River... | reverse complement strand
TCCCGGGCCGAACTTGGCCGTCGGAATGGATGCCCGCGCCGCAGGCGCTCCAAGCAGTTCCCGGGCCGAACTTGGCCGTCGGAATGGATGCCCGCGCCGCAGGCGCTCCAAGCAGTTCCCGGGTTGGCGAACTTGCCGGGCGGAATGGATGCCCGCGCCGCAGGCGCTCCTCCAGGCACGCTCCTCAGTGACATGGACCCCCTGGTGGCCCTGGCTCTCGCGCAGGCATACCGTAGGGGGCCTGCCCGGACGGCCACAAGCCTGGCCGTGCCGGCCGTGCGTGCCGTGGCCGGGCGGGAGGCTCGATGCACCAGCGCCGCCCTGGGCGGCGGACGACGAGAGGAGCAGGGTTGGACGCAGACGCGGTACGTTCCGCGGCGGCGCGTGTCGCCGGCCGGGTGCACCGCACGCCGGTGGTCAGCTCGGCCACCCTGGACCGCCGGACGGGCGCGACGGTGCTGCTCAAGAACGAGGCGGTCCAGAAGACCGGCTCGTTCAAGGCTCGTGGCGCCTTCAACCGGCTCGTCACCCTGCCCGACGCCGAGCGCGAGCGCGGGCTGGTGGCCGTGTCGGCGGGCAATCACGCCGGTGCGCTGGCCTGGGCCGCGGCCCAGGTGGGGGCGAAGGCCACGGTGGTGATGCCGCGCAACGCGCCCGCGGCCAAGGTGGCTGCCTGCCGCGACTACGGCGCGGACGTGGTGCTCCACGGGGAGACCACGGTGGAGTCCTTTGCCGAGTGCGAGCGGCTGCAGCAGGAGCGCGGCCTGTACTTCGTGCACCCGTTCGACGACCCCGAGATCGTGGCCGGCCAGGGCACGACAGGGCTGGAGCTGGCCGAGGACGCCGGCCCGGTCGACCTCTGGGTCTGCTGCGTCGGCGGGGGCGGCCTGATCTGCGGCACGGCGCTGGCCGTGCGCGACGCCAACCCCGGCTGCCGGGTGGTCGGCGTCGAGCCGGAGGGGGCCGCCGCGCTCACCGCCGCCCTGGCCGCCGGCCGGCCGGTGCCGGTCGTGCCCCGCTCGGTGGCCGACGGGCTCTGCGCCCCGTTCGCCGGGCCGGTCACCCTGCCGCTCTTCCGCGAGCTGGTCGACGAGGTCGTGCTCGTGACCGACGACGAGATCCTGGCCGCGGTCCGCTTCGTGATGGAGCGGATGAAGGTGGTGGTCGAGCCGGCCGGTGCGGCGGCGGTCGCCGCCCTGCTCACCGGCCGGGCAGGGGACGTGGCCGGGGCCCGGGTGGGGGCCATCCTGTCTGGCGGCAACGTCGACCTCGGGGTGGTCGTCCCCCAGTTCCCCCCGGAGCCCTGAGCTCTCGCGCGCTCAGGCGAACGGGCCCGGGGACGGGATGCTGATGCTGGTGCCGCTGGGCGCGCCAAGGTTGCGCGACAGCTCGCCGGCGCGGGGGAGCAGCAGGTCCAGAGCCCGGCGCATGCCGATGCGGTCGAAGCGCTCGGCGGGCCCCTCGACGGCCAGGGCGGCGTCGACCCGGCCGGTCGCGTTCTCGACCGGCGCGGCGATCACGTTGACGCCGGGCTGGTGCTCGCCCTCGGTGACGGCATAGCCGAGCCTGCGGATCTCGACGAGCTGGGAGCGCAGCGCGGCCGGGTCGGTCACGGTCCGCGGGGTGAGCTGGTCGAGCGCATGGCCCAGCTCGGCATCGGCGACCTCGTCGGGGGCGTGCGCGAGCAGCACCTTGCCGTCCGCGGTGGCGTGCAGCGGCCGGCGCATGTTGAGCCAGGCGAGCTGCGGCGCCGACCGCCGGCTGGGCACCACGTCGACCAGGGTGGCCGTGCCCTGGCCGCGCACGTCGAGCACGACCGTCTCGCCGATGCCCTCCTCGAGCAGGTAGAGGGTGCGGCGGGCGGCCTGGCGCAGCTCGCGCTCGCTCGGCTGGTCCACCGCCGCCGGCGCCGAGGCGGCCAGGCGGACGGCGCCCGGGCCCATGCGGTAGCGGCCGGTCGCCGGGTCGCGGGCCACGAGCTTGGCGGCCACCAGCGAGGCGAGCAGCCGGGAGGCCGTGCTCGGGTCGACGCCGAGGCGCTCCGACGCCTCGACCACGCCGACGCCGGCGTCACCGTCGGCGTCGGCCAGCATCCACAACAGCGCCAGGCCGCGGTCGACCGACTGCACGGTGCGTGTGGCAGGCTTCCCGGTGCGCGGCACTTGTGCCTCCCTGCGCAACACGCTAGGCTTTGGGGCGAACCCCAATAGCAATTGGCTCCTTGGCAATAATAGCAGAGGAGGTCCGTTGCTCGACGACGAGGATGCCGCGCAGATCACCGTCGATGACTTCAAGCGCGCCGCGGGCTCGTTCATCACCGGGGTCACCGTGGTGACCACCAGGGCGCCCGACGGCAAGCTCATGGGCTTCACGGCCAACTCGTTCACGTCGGTGTCGGTCGACCCGCCGCTGGTGCTCGTCTGCCTGCACCGCGACGCGCCGAGCCTGCGCGCCTTCCAGGTCGGCTGCGGCTACGCCATCAACGTGCTCAACGCCGACCAGGAATGGGTCTCCCGCCACTTCGCGCGGCCCCTGGACGACAAGTTCGCCTCGGTCCCCCACTGGGTCGGGCCCAGTGGGGTGCCGCTCATCGAGGGCTGCATCGCACACATCGACTGCTCGCTCGAGGTCGCCTACGACGGCGGCGACCACGTGATCCTGCTCGGCAGGGTGCAGAACGTGGCCACCGACGACGGGTCGCCGCTGATCTTCCACCGCAGCCGGTACCTGCGGGCGGTCTAGGGGGCCAGCTTCGGTGCGCTCTGGCGTAGGCGTTACTGTGCCACGGTCGGGGACGGACGCCATCTCACCCGCTCTTGCCCGGCCTCGTCGTGGTTCGTATCATCCGAGGGGATCTCGTTCACTCGAAGGAAACGACTACCGGCGCAGCCTGCCAGGTCGGCGCTGGTTCTGACCGAGAGGGGAACCGCTTGCCCACCGATCTGGAACGTTTCCTTGCCCAGGACGGGCGCGACGATGCCATCGCCGAGGTGCGCCGACGGATCGACGCCGACGGCATCACCTACGTCTACTACCAGTTCGTGTCGGTGACCGGCCGGATCGTCGGCAAGGGCATCCCCGCCCCGCACTGGGAGACGATCGCCCGCAGGGGCTTCCAGCTCGTCTACGGGGCCACCGCGAACCTGTTCATCGACCGGCACGGCGACTACATCGGGTACGGGCCCGAGGCCCGCGAGCTGGTCGGCCTGCCCGACGTCGACACCTTCCGGCGCTGCCCTGGGACCCGAAGGTGGCCCGGGTGTTCTGCACCCTGTTCCGGGGCCGCGAGGAGGAGGTCGACGGCCGCCTACCTCACCTCCGACTGATGTACAGGGTCTTCATGCACTACAAGCGCGACGAGTGGGAGCGCTTCATCTCGACGGTCTCGGACTGGGACGTGAAGGAGTACCTCGACATCCTGCCGTGAGCGCTGCGACGGCGCAGGAGGTGGCACCCGTATGTGCGGTATCGCCGGCATCATCCACAGGGACGGCCCGGGGGACATCGGCCCGGAGATGACCCGCATGCTCCAGGCGATGAAGCACCGGGGCCCCGACTCCACCGGCTTCGCGCTGTACGGGCAGCCCGGCGACGGGCTGGTCATGCGGCTCAAGCTCGCCGACGCCAACACCCCGCGCGACTTCGGCTTCGCCGAGCGCCTCGAGCAGCACCGCATGGAGCTGGACGCGCGGCTCGGCAAGATCGGCGCCACCGTCGACCGCGTCGAGGGGGCCACCGAGTACGCCTACCGGGTGCGGCTCAGCTACGACGGCGACCTCAAGGCGCTCACCGACTACGTCGAGGACATCCCCGACTGCGAGGTGCTCTCGCTCGGCAGCTCCCTCGAGATCGTCAAGGACCTCGGGGACGCCGAGACGGTCGCCCGCCAGTACGGCCTCGACTCGTTCCGGGGCACCCACGCCATCGGCCACGCGCGCATGGCCACCGAGTCCGACGTGGACATCTCCGGCGCCCACCCGTACTGGGCCTACCCGTTCTCCGACGTCGCCGTGGTCCACAACGGCCAGCTCACCAACTACCACGGGTGGCGGCGCCGCCTGGAGCGGCTCGGCCACCGCTTCCAGTCCGAGTGCGACTCCGAGATCATCGCGGTCTACATCGCCGAGAAGCGCGCCGAGGGCCTGTCGCTGGAGACAGCGATGAAGCAGAGCCTCGAGGACTTCGACGGGGTCTTCACCTATGCGGTGGTGACCGGCGACAGCCTCGGGGTGGCCAAGGACGAGATGGCGGCCAAGCCGCTGGTGCTCTACGAGACCCCGAGCCTGGTCGTGCTGGCCTCCGAGGAGGTCGCGATCCGGGCCGTGATCGACCGCGAGATCGACACGGTCGACCCCTATGAGAGTGAGGTGCTGGTGTGGAGCAGGTAGGGGGCTCGGGGGCTCAGGCAGCCGAAGGCGGTAGCCCCCGAATGGGTCAGGGGGGCTCGGGGGCTCAGGCAGCCGAAGGCGGTAGCCCCCGAATGGGTCAGGGGGGCTCGGGGGCTCAGGCAGCCGAAGGCGGTAGCCCCCGAATGGGTCAGGGGGGCTCGGGGGCGCATGGCGGCGGCCAGGCCGGGCGGGTCACCTACGACGCCCGCGGGCTCGCCGAGCCGGTCGCCGCGGCGCCCAAGACCGCCAAGATCGAGGGCGACCGGGCCGAGTTCGACGCGGCCGAGCTGACCGCCCGCCGGATCAACCTCGAGCTGCGCTGGCTGCTCTACGAGCAGGGCGTGCGCGACGTGGTGGTCCGCAACCCGGGCGCCAAGCACTCCATCGGCGTCGGCATCCTGCAACGCTGCACGCTCCGTTTCGAGGGCAGCTTCGGCTACTTCGGCCTCGGCCTCATCGACGGGCCGGAGGTGACCGTGACCGGCCGGGTCGGCTGGTCGGTCTGCGAGAACATGATGTCGGGCGTGGTGGTGATCCAGAAGAACGCGGGCTCGCTCACCGGGGCGGCCCTGCGCGGCGGCGACCTCGTGGTCAAGGGTAGCGTCGGGGCACGCACCGGCATCGACCAGAAGGGCGGCACGATCGTGGTCGGCGGCGACGCCGGGCTCATGACCGGCTTCATGATGCAGCGCGGCCGGCAGATCATCTGCGGCAACGCCGGCCCTGGACTGGGTGACTCGATGTACTCGGGCTCGATCTACGTGGCCGGCAAGGTCGCCTCGCTCGGCGTCGACTGCGTCGAGGCGGAGCTGGGACCTGCCGACGAGGAACTGATCGGCCGCAAGCTCACCGCGTACGGGATCGACCGCCCCGACTCGTTCCGTAAGTTCGTCTGCGGCAAGAAGCTCTGGAACTACGACAGCCTCGAGCCCAGCGAGCGCAAGCTCGTCCTGTAAGCCACAACGCGAGCCAGGAGCGTCAATCGATGGAAGACGCGGTTTCCCAGAAGAACGTCCTCGGCAGGAGCAGCGTCTTCACGCCCGACGTCATCAACGACATCCACGTGAAGGCCGAGATCGGGCGCTACCGGATGCGCGGGTTCTCGATCTTCAAGCCGATCCCGAGCTGGGACCAGCTCATGTTCCTGCCAGGGACGCTCACCCGGTTCGTGATCGAGGGCTACCGGGAGAAGTGCGAGACCAGGACCGTGCTCGGCGCCCGCTTCGCCAGGAAGCCCCTGGAGCTCGACATCCCCGTCTACATCACCGGGATGAGCTTTGGCGCGCTGTCGCTCGAGGCCAAGATGGCGCTGGCCAAGGGCGCCTCGATAGCCGGGACGGCGACCTGCTCGGGGGAGGGCGGCATGATCCCGCCCGAGCGGGACCTCTCCACCAAGTGGTACTACCAGATCATCCAGAGCCGCTACGGGTTCAACCCGCATCACCTCATGCTCGCCGACGGGGTCGAGTTCTTCATCGGCCAGGGCTGCAAGGTCGGCCTCGGCGGTCACCTCATGGGCCAGAAGGTCACCGAGCAGGTCGCCGAGATGCGCTCCCTGCCGGCAGGGGTCGACCAGCGCAGCCCCGCCCGCCATCCCGACTGGCTCGGGCCCGACGACCTCTCGCTCAAGGTGCAGGAGATCCGCGAGGCCACCGACTACCAGGTGCCCATCCAGCTCAAGCTCGGCGCCGCGCGGGTCTACGACGACGTGCGCATGGCCGCCAAGTGCGGGCCGGACATCATCTACCTGGACGGCGCCGAGGGCGGCACCGGCGCCGGCCCCCACGTCGCCACCGAGGAGACCGGCATCCCGCTGATGGCCGCGATCCCCGAGGCGCGCCGCGCCCTCGAGGACGTCGGCCTGGTCGACGAGATCGACCTGGTGGTGGCCGGCGGCATCCGCAACGGCGGCGACATCGCCAAGTGCCTTGCGCTCGGGGCCAAGGCGGTCGCCATCGGCCACAGCGCGCTGATCGCGCTCAACTGCAACAAGGAGATCCCCGGGGTCACCGACTACGAGGGCACCATCGGGGTCAAGGCCGGCCAGTGCTACCACTGCCACACCGGCCGCTGCCCGGTCGGCATCACCACCCAGGACCCCGAGCTGCGCAAGCGCCTGATCGTCGACGAGGCCGCCGAGCGCGTCTACAACTTCCTGCACACGCTCACCCTCGAGGTCCAGATGCTCGCCCGCGCCTGCGGCAAGACCAACGTCCACAGCCTCGAGCCCGAGGACCTCTGCGCCCTCACCGTCGAGGCGGCCGCCATGGCCAAGGTGCCGCTGGCCGGCACCACCTACATCCCGGGCGTGACCGAGGAGCGGGCCCTGGCGGAGATCCGCACCCTGCTCGCCAAGCACCTCGACGGGCCCGGCGGCCAGGGGGGGTTCTGAGATGGCTGAGACGGCACCCCAGCGGCGCAGCAAGATCGACGCCGAGGAGCTGGCCGGGCGGAGCTTCCCCTACCAGCACGACATCTCCCTGGTGGAGGACATCGACCTCATGGCGGCCACGCCCGGCCCCGACCTCAACTGGCTCGAGGACGTCGAGCTGCTGAGCGAGGACGGGGTGCCCGCTGTGTTCGACCGCTACTCCAACTCGTTCCTGAAGATCCACTTCCCGGTCCCGGCCGGCCAGGAGGACGAGATCGCCCGCAAGGTGCTCATCGCGCACCTGCAGTCGGGCAACTCCTACGGCATCCAGCTCAAGCGGCAGCACGCGAAGTTCCCCCAGCCGGAGCTCGGGCCCTGGGTGGAGGGGTCGGAGACGGTCGGCGAGCACTGGCAGCCCCCCAGGCTGGAAGGCTGGGAGGCTCCCACAGGACACTAGAGGAGGTGGCAGCGTGTCGCTGCCGGAGGGCGCGCGGTTCGTGATCGTCGGGGCCGGCGTGCACGGGCTGTCGACAGCCTGGCATCTCGGCGAGCAGCTCCGGGCCCGCGGCCTCGGGTCGGGCAGGGACGTGGTCGTGCTCGACAAGGCCGGGATCGGCGCGGGCGCGTCCGGGATCGCCTGCGGGGTGATCCGCAACAACTACTTCCAGCCGGCCATGCGCGAGCTGATGGCCCACTCGGTCTCGGTCTGGGAGTCCGACCCGGAGGCGTTCTCCTTCCACCCGGTCGGCTACATGCAGGTCGCCCCGGAGGTGATGCACGCCGACGTCGCCCAGATCTACGCCGAGCAGCAGGCGATCGGCTACCCTTCGACCCTCGTCGAAGGGGCGCGCGACTGCGACCTGTACATGAAGAGCCTGTTCCACGACTGGCAGGCCAAGGGCATCGCCTGCATCCTGCACGAGAAGCGCGGCGGCTACGCCAACAACCTGGCGTCGCTGCGCGGCATGGCGGCCAAGGCCGAGGCGACCGGGGTGCGGATCGTCACCGGGACCGAGGTCACCGGGCTGGTCTCCGGCGGCGGCGCGGTGACCGCGGTGGAGACCGGGCAGGGCACCATCAGGTGCGAGCAGCTCGTGGTGGCCGCCGGGCCCTGGGCCCGCGACCTGTGGCGCCTGCTCGGCCTGCCCGACACCGTCGGCGTGCTCGGCCGCGACGGGCAGGTCCACGAGCGGCCCATGTGGACCTACTGGTCGCTGCAGGAAGGGACCCTCGGGGTCGACCCGAGCCTCCTCACCGACAACGACGGCCACCTGCCGCCGGTCGTGCACGTCGACACCGACGCCCCCCTGTACGACGACGCCGACGGCTCGCTCGTCACCGACCGGCTCTGGGGCATCTACTACAAGCCCGAGTTCTCCTTCGGGGGCGTGCAGGGCGGCGCCATGCCGTTGGTGGTGGACCGCCCCGCCGACGACGTGGCCGTGGACCCGTACGGCCCGGCCAGCCCGGACTTCGTGGTCGGCCGCGAGTTCGCCCGCATGTGGACCTCGGCGCTGGCCCACTGCCATGCGCGCTTCCAGGGCAAGGGCCACCTGTTCTCCGGGGGGCCGTCGGGCGGCATCGGCGCGTTCACGCCAGACAGCTTCCCGGTCTTCGACGTGCTCGCCGGCAACGCCTACGTGATCGCCGACTCCAACCACGGCTACAAGATGATCGGGGTGGGCGCGCTCGTCGCCCGCGAGCTGCTCGGCGGGCGGCAGGGGCTGCTCGAGCCGTTCCGCTTCTCCCGCTACGCCGAGGGGCGCCTGCACCCCGTGAGCCACTCACCGTTCCCGTGGAGCTGAGCAGGCTCCGGCCCGTCCACGACAGCCAACAAGGAGGAACCTCGTGCCGGACACCGAGAAGATGTGGGGCGGAGAACCGTTCTGGGGCCTCGGGTACGACTGGGACCCCGACTGGGTCCTGACCGACCGGCAGAAGGAGCTGCGCTCGACCCTGACCGAGCTGTGCCAACAGGAGATGCGGGCCAACGCCAAACGCTTCGACGACGGCCTGGAGTTCCCCAGGCGCAACCTGGAGATCCTCGGCGAGCACGGCTTCCTGGCCCTGACCGTCCCCGAGGAGTACGGCGGCCTTGGCGAGAACCACGTCGCCTACGGGATGGTGTGCGAGACGATCGCGCGCTACGGCTGCGCCTCCACGGCCATGTGCTACGTGATGCACATCGGCGCGGTGAACTGCATCATGCTCCGTCCCACCGAGTACCTGATCGACAAGTACATCCGGCCGCTCGGCAGCGGCAAGATCGGCACCCTGTCCTACTCCGACCCGGAGACCGGCAGCCACTTCTGGTACCCGATCTCGTCGGGCGCCGAGCGGGTCAACGGCGGCTTCAAGGTCCGCAAGAAGGCGTCCTGGACGACCTCGGCCGGGTTCGCCGACTTCTACGTGGTGCAGACCACCAGCCCCGACTTCACCGGCTACGACGACCTTTCGGTCTTCGTGGTCGACGCGGCCGACGCCCAGGCCAGGCCCGAGCTGTGGGACGCGCTCGGCCTGCGCGGCAACCAGTCCGGCTCGCTCAACGTGGACGGGCTGGTCCCAGGCGAGCAGGTCGTCGGGCCGGTCGGCGACGGCGCGGCCTCCAACGACGAGTCGGTCGACCCCTGGTTCCTGATCGGGTCGTCGTCGGTGTGGAACGGCATCTCGCTGGGCGCGGTCGACATCGCCAAGCGCCACACCACCCGCAAGCGGCACGTGGACGTCGGCCTGCGGGTCGCCGACTACCCGACCATCCAGGACTACGTGGGCGAGGCGCTGATCGACACCAACGCGTCCCGCCTGTTCGTCCACTCGGTCGCCCAGGCGCTCGACCGGGCCACCGACGACAACACCAGGGTGCTCGGCCCGGGCGAGACCGCCCGCGCCGACTTCCTGCACTGGTGCTGGCAGATCAAGTTCGTGGCGGCCAAGAACGTCGCCCACGTCTGCGACAAGATGCTGCACGCCTGCGGCGGGTCGGGCTACAAGCGCGACATGGAGCTCGAGCGCTACCTGCGCGACGGCAAGGCCGGCTGGGTCATGGGCCCGACCAACGAGGTGCTGCGCCAGTTCGTGGGCAAGGCCGTGCTGCTCGGCTTCGACTCCCTCGACTACTGGAACCAGCACGTCAACGAGCGGGCCATCCAGAACGAGACCAAGAAGCTCGACCCGGCGGGCAAGCGCGCCCTGGCCGAGAAGCTGCTCGCCGAGGCGGGGAAGGACGGGGCCAAGGAGCGGCAGCCAGCGGGAAGGTGATGTCATGACCGTCCTGGACCGGCCACGGCTGATCCTCCCCGGGCTCGCGCCGGTCGAGCCCGGGGTGGAGCGCTACTGGGTGAAGGGGGGCGGCGCCACCGTGCTCCGCCTCGAAGGCGGCGACGAGCTGACGGTGGTCGACTGGCACGGCCGCCAGCCCGGCGAGCTGACCTTCCTGCGGCCGGGCCGGGGCGACGCCAGGGGGTCCGGGGGGCTCAAGGTGAGCCCCCCGGTGGACGGGGCCGCCGCCGTGGGCGCCCGGGCCGACGCGCCAGCGACGGGCCTGGCGGCCCTGGTCCGCAGCGACGCCGCGGACGCCGCGGCCGTGCTGGCCGCGCTGGCCGGCATGGGGCTCGACCCGGGCCAGGCGCGCGCGGTCGCGGTGTTCGGGCCCTGGTCGGAGCCTGGCGAGACGGTCACCTTCACCGCCGCCGACGACCTCGTGTGCGTCGTGGTCGCGCCTGGCGGCCCCATGGCCGTGGACGAGCAGGACCCGCCGTCGGACCTGCGCCTGGTGGTGCGCCGGGCGCGGCCCCGGACCACCACCGAGGCGGAGCTGCCCCCGCCGCTGGCCGCACCCCTGGTGGACCTGCGGGTCGACCGGGCGACCGCCTCGGCCTACGAGGTCAAGGCGGGGGAGTACATCCAGGTCATCGACGTGCAGGGCCGGCAGTGCTCGGACTTCCTCGCCTTCGACCGCCAGCGGCTCGACGCGGGCGTGGAGCGCGGCCTGGACGGCACCACCACCCGCACCCTCCTCGGCAGCGCCTACCCGGGGCCCGGGCTGTACTCGAAGTTCTTCGACCAGGACATGCAGCCGCTGGTCGAGGTCGTGCGCGACACCGTCGGCCGCCACGACACCTTCAACCTGGCCTGCACGGCCAAGTACTACGACGACATGGGCTACCCCGGCCACGTCAACTGCACCGACAACTTCAACCGGCAGCTCGGCCCCTACGGCATCGCGGCCCGCAAGGGGTGGCCGGCGGTCAACTTCTTCTACAACACCGGCGTCGACGCCAACAACGCGATCCACTTCGACGAGCCGTGGTCCCGGCCGGGCGACTACGTGCTCCTGCGGGCGCTCACCGACCTGGTCTGCGCCTCGTCCGCCTGCCCCGACGACATCGACCCGGTCAACGGGTGGGAGCCGACCGAGATCCACGTGCGCACCTACCCGGCCCAACGGACCTTCTCGAAGGCGGTGGCACGCCGAGTGACCCCAGATGCCGAGCCCGTGCTCACCCGCGAGACCGCGTTCCACCCGCGGATCTCGGCCCTGACCCGGCGCCTGACCGAGTACCGCGGCTTCTGGCTGCCGACCAGCTTCTCCTCCCAGGGCTCGCTCGACGAGTACTGGGCGTGCCGGGAGCGGGCGGTGGTGATGGACCTCTCGCCGCTGCGCAAGTTCGAGGTGACCGGCCCGGACGCGGAAGCGCTCCTGCAGGCGACCGTGACCCGCAACGTCCGCCGCCTCTCCGACGGCCAGGTCGTCTACACCGCGATGTGCAACGACACCGGCGGCATGATCGACGACGCCACCATCTTCCGGCTCGGCCCCGACAACTTCCGCTTCGTGGGCGGCGACGAGTACGACGGGGTCTGGCTGCGCGACCAGGCCAGCCGGCTCGGCCTGCGGGTCTGGGTGAAGCACTCCACCGACCAGCTCCACAACCTGGCCGTGCAGGGGCCGGCCAGCCGGGACCTGCTGCGCGGGATCGTCTGGGCCCCGCCCGCCCAGCCCCGCTTCGACGAGCTGACCTGGTTCCGGTTCGCGATCGGCCGGATCGGCGACCACAACGGCATCCCGATCCTGGTCTCGCGCACCGGCTACTCGGGCGAGCTCGGCTACGAGCTGTGGTGCCACCCGCGCGACGGGCTCGCCCTGTGGGACGCGGTCTGGGCGGCGGGCCAGCCCCACGGCATGCTCCCGCTCGGCCTGGACGCGCTCGACATGCTACGCATCGAGGCCGGGCTGATCTTCGCCGGCTACGAGTTCGACGACCAGGTCGACCCGTTCGAGGCCGGCATCGGCTTCACCGTCCCGCCCACCAAGGAGGACGACTTCCTCGGCAAGGCCGCCCTGGACGAGCGCCGGGCCCACCCCCAGCGGGTGCTGGTCGGCCTTGAGCTCGAGGGCAACGAGCCGGCCGGGCACGCCGACTGCGTGCACGCCGGCCGTCCCCAGGTCGGGGTGGTCACCAGTGGCACCCGCTCGCCGATCCTGCGCAAGAACATCGCCCTGTGCCGCATGGCGGTCGAGTACGCCCAGGTCGGCACCGAGGTCGAGGTCGGCAAGCTCGACGGCTACCAGAAGCGCATCCCGGCCACGGTGGTGCCCTTCCCGTTCTACGACCCCAAGAAGACAAGGCCGCGCTCCTAAGTGGTCCGGCACGTAAGTTCGATCACGTATTGCGCCTTGCTCGGGTCCCTTTGGGAGGAGCTATGGAGCTGGCGCGCCTCGCGCAGCTGCCGTTCTTTCATGGCATGCCACAGTGGGCGCTGGTCCGGTTGGCTGAGGCGGCCGACGAGGAGGAGGTGCCGGCGGGTGGGATGGTCCTTCGCCAGTCCGACCGGGCTCGGGCGGTCCATTTCCTGGTGGCCGGGTCGGTGCAGATCCTGATCCGGGTCGGCGAGGAGGACCTGCTGGTCGCGGTGCTGCGCGATTCGGGTGAGCTGCTCGGCTGGTCGGCGTTTCGGCCTCCCTTCCGGTACATCGCCTCGGTGCGCTGCGAGGAGCCAAGCCGGCTGGTCAGGGTGCCGGCCGTGGTGTTCGAGGAGCTGTTCGAGCGCGAGCCGGCGCTGGCCTATCAGGTCCTCCAGCGGGTGGCGGTGAGCGTCGCCGACCGCTTGGGGCACGCCCGCGAGCACCTGTTCATGCCGCCCGGGCGGGCCTTGGTGGAACGGGCTGAGCCGTGAGCGCCGAGACCCTCGAGCTGCTGGCCGGCTCCCCGTTCTTCGAGGGGTTCGACCCGCGGGATCTGGCCGAGCTGGCCAGCCACGCTCGGATGGTCGCCTTCGGGGCCGGCGAGCGGGTCTTCGCCGAGGGCGAGCCGGCCACCGCCTTGTTCCTGCTCATCTCCGGCACCGTGGAGCTCTCCTTCGGCGGGCAGGCCGGCCAGAAGCGTCCCGGTGTAGCGGTGCAGACCGTCACGCATATAGGTCATCCGATGGGCTGGTCGGCGGTGGTGGAGCCGTACGCGTACCGGGCGACGGCTACGGCTCGGGAGGCGACCCGGCTGCTCACACTGGATCGCGACCTGCTGGAGGGTCAGGCCAAGGCCCGCCCGAGCTTCGGCGCGGCGCCCCGTGCGAGACGGCGTGCCGGCGCGGCAAGGTCGACGCGCCGATCGCGATCCGCGCGCTGAAGCGCTTCGTCAGCGAGAGCTTCGGCGGCAGTGCCGTCTGGCACGATGGCCACGGCCCGGTCCCGCCGGCCACCCACCCGTCGGTCGGCGTCGTCGGGGGTGGGCCGGCGGGCCTGTCGGCAGCGCACGACCTGCGCCTGGCCGGCCATCCGGTCACGACCTACGAGGCCCAGGACCGGCTCGGCGGGATGATGGTGCTGGGCATCCCCGAGTACCGCCTGGCCCGCGGCCTGATCAGCCGGGAGGTCGAGGCCATCCTGGACCTCGGCGTCGACGTGCGGACCAGCTGCCGCGTGGGCACGGACGTGACCCTCGACGAGCTGCTGGGCGAGCATGCCGCGCTGTTCCTCGCTGTTGGTACCGGCCGGGGGCGGGACCTCGACATCCCCGGCCACGAGCTGGACGGCGTGCTGCGGGCGGTGGAGTTCCTCCTCAACGTGAACCAGGGGTTCCGGGTCGACCTGGGCGAGCGGGTGGTCGTGGTCGGCGGCGGGAACGTCGCCTTCGACGCGGCCCGCACGGCGCTGCGGGCGGCCGCTCGCGGGGAGGCGGGCCCCACGCCGCAGCCGTTGCACCCGCAGGCCCAGGAGGACGCCCGTCACAGCCTCACCACCTCGCTCGACGTGGCGCGCTCGACGGTCCGGGCCGGCGTCGCCGACGTGACCGTCGTGGCGCTTGAGTCGCCCGAAGAGATGCCCGCCACCCCCGAGGAGATCGCTGAGGCGGAGGATGAGGGGATCCGGATCGTCTACCGCCGTGGCCCGCACCGGATCACGGGCGGTGAGCACGTTGAGGGCCTCGAGACGATCGCCGTGGCCTCGGTGTTCGACGCCCAGCACCGCTTCGCGCCGACGTTCGTGCCGGGCACCGAGGAGGTTCTGCCGGCCGATACCGTCATCCTGGCTGTCGGGCAGGTCGCCGACGTCGGCTTCCTCGGGCAGGGTGCGGGCGTGGAGCTGACCCGTCAGCGTGGCGTGGCCGTCGACCCCGCGACCCTGCGGACCTCCCACCCGCGCATCTGGGCCGGCGGGACGCGGCGTTCGGGCCCAGGAACCTGATCGACGCGATCGCCGACGGCCAGCGCGCGGCCGCGTCCATCCACGGCGTGCATGGCGGCGGTACTGAGCGCCCGCTGCGGATCGAGCTCGCCGACCTGCCCGGCTTCCGCCGCCTGGCCACGGGCTACGACGCCGTCCCCAGGGTCACGATCCCGGTCGCGCCCCATGACCGGCGGATCGGCTTCGCCGAGGTGGAGACCGGCTATGGCGAGGCCGACGCGCGCCTGGAGGGCCACCGGTGCCTGCGCTGCTTCGACAACGTCATGCTCCAACCCGAGCTGTGCATCCTCTGCGGCCTGTGCGTGGACGTCTGCCCGCACAACTGCATCACGATCGTGCGGGCCGACCGCGCCGGGGTCGGCACGGCGGCGCAGTCGGCGCTGCTGCTCGACGAGTCGGTCTTGCATCCGCTGCGGCCTGTGCGTGAACCGCTGCCCGCCCGGGGCGCTGCTGATGGTCCACGCCACGGAGCTGCCCAATGGATGACCAGGACCCCGACGCCCTCGAGCCCGGCGTCTACCCGGCGCCGACCACGCTGTGGCAGCGCGTGCGGCACGGCGAGGTGTGGCGCTCGGCGTTCCGCCACCCGCAGCTGGATACCCCCCGGGGGCGGGCGCTGGCGCACCTGATGGTGCTCGCGGTGCTCCTGCATCTGGCCCGGGTATTCTTCGCCGGGGCCTACAAGCGGCCGCGGCAGTTCAACTGGGTCCTCGGGGTCGGCCTGCTCGTTGCCACGCTGGCGCTCTCGTTCACCGGCTACCTGCTGCCGTGGGACCAGCTCAGCTACTGGGCGGTCACGGTCGGCACCAACCTCGTCAACTACGTGCCCGTCCTGGGCCGGGTCCTGCGTGACCTGCTGCTTGGCGGCGCGCAGATCGGGCAGGCGACCCTGCTGCGCTTTTACGCCCTGCACGTGTTCGTCCTCCCCGCGGCCCTGACCGTGCTGCTGGCGCTGCACATCTGGCGGGTCCGCAAGGACGGCTTCGCGGTGCAGCAGCCCACGAGCGGGGCGTTCGCCGAGCAGGCCACCGAACGACCGCGTGCACCGGCCGCGGTCCCGGCGGGCGGCGCGGGCGGCGAGGGAGACTCACGGGTCCGCCTGCTCGGCGTCGTCGACCGCCAGTCCGTCACCGCCGAGGAGCGGCGCGTGGACGACACGGTCCTCACCTGGCCGCATCTGCTCGTCCGCCACGTGGTGGTGGGCCTGGCGACGGCGGCGGCGGCGCTCACCCTCGGCGTGGCGTTCGCGGCGCCGCTGCGTGGGCTGGCCAACCCGGAGCTCACCCCTGAGCCGTCCAAGGCTCCCTGGTATTTCGTCGGATTGCAGGAGCTGCTGTCGCACCTCGACCCGCTGGTCGCCGGCGTCCTCATCCCGCTCGGCACGATCGTGGCCCTGGTCCTGCTGCCCTACCTGGACCGCAACCCGGCCACCGAGGCCCGCCACCGCAAGGTGGCCGTCCTGCTGTTCGCCACCCTGCTCGCCGCCGCCATCGCGCTGACCGTCGTCGGGGAGTTCTTCCGCGGGCCGGGCTGGCGGTTCATCCCGCCCTGGCGGCATCTGTACGTCGACCTGTAGGAGGCGCGCGCGTGAACCTCACCCGCCGGGACCTGCTGCGCAGGGGCTGGAAGCTGGGAGGCACCCTCCTTGGCGTCGCCCTCGGGTGGACCGCGTACGAGGCGCTGCGCCCGCTCGCCGGGGCCGGTGGGGGCGGCCCCATTACGTTGGGGAGCCCGGCCGACTTCAAGCCGGGGACCGCGGCCTACTTCAACGAGGGCCGGCTGTGGCTCGCCAACGCCGGCGGGCACTTCTTCGCCCTGTCCCAACGCTGCCCGCACCTCGGCTGCCGCGTGCCGTTCTGCCAGAGCTCGGGGCGGTTTGAGTGTCCCTGCCACGGCTCGGTGTTCGACATCGGGGGCGAGTACGTCCAAGGACCGGCGCCCCGCGGGATGGACCGCTTCGAGCTCGGGCTCACCAACGGCGTGCTGGTGGCCGACACCGGCAAGCTCCTCCCTGGCCCCGACCGCGGCAAGCAGGACTTCGGGTTCATCTTCTACGGGATCCAGGAGCCGACCCTGCGAGCCGATGCCGCCCGCGAACAGCAGGGCACCTACGCGCACCTGGGGGAGGGGCTGTTCGCCAACAACTGCGCCGCCTGCCACGGCCGCGCCGCCACGGGTGGCGACGCGCCAACGCTGAACTCCAAGCAGTTCCTCACCTCGACCTCGGACGAGCAGATGCGCCTGCTGATTGCCGGCGGCATCTCGGGCACCAGCATGCCTGCCTGGAGCCTCGACTTCGGCGGCCCGCTCACCGACGAGCAGGTCCGCCAGCTCGTCGCCTACCTCCGCTCGCTCGAGGCCAAGGCGCCCAGCGTCCCGGACTGGCGCCAAGGCAAGCCCTAAGTTAACAGGGCCAGGCGCCGCTGGTGCTTCGATCAGGGTCAGGAACCGCTCTCTCCGAAGACGGTTGCGCAAGGAGGACATGATGGCTGCCAGTGGCCCGACCGGACGCCTGCTCGTCGGCGCGTGGACCGGGATCCTCCTGCTGGTGGCCGGGCAGGTCGTCGACCTGCGCTGGCACGCGGCCAATGGCCGCCGCTTCGAGACGGCTTCTGACCAGGCCGGGGCTCACTGGGTCATCTGGCTTGGGGTGCTCGTCCTGCTGATCGTCGCCGTGGCCGGCGCCAGGCAGGTCCCGTCACGGTGGTACGCGGGCTTCCGCCTGCTCCTGCTTGCGGTCGTGTGCCATGTGCTGATCGACGGCTGGCACTTCTGGGAGCACTACAACCTCCGGGACCGGTCGTCCCCCACGTGCTCCTGGCGATCTTGAAGGCCGTGATGCTGGCAGCGGTGATCTCTGCGACACCAACCACGACGACCAGCATCTCCATCTGGTCGGGCGACGGCAAGGAGCGCCTGCCTTGATGCTGCTGCATGGGTGCCTGCTTCGGGCGGCCGGGCGCAGGCGCAGCGGGAAGGGGGGTACCGCCGCGCCTGCGCCCGTGGGGGACGCCGAGCGTACGGGCAGAGCCTCGCAAGCCCGGCTAACGGGCCGGTAACCGCCGGGCCGCCTCCCCCGCGCGGGGAGGCGGAAGATACCTCGGCGGACGGAACCCAGGTGGGCCGACGCCCGTAGACTCCTTACCAGACAAGGACGAAGGGATCGCCGGCCAACAACCTGGTCGTTCCAGCGCCAGCATGCCGAGGTGAGCGCACTCGACCTGGCCAGGTTATTCGGCGGCGAGCCCTAAGCAGCAAGGAGGTCCCTGATGGCGTCGCCGTCGCTCCCGACCAGCCCCGCCGTGCGGGCGGGGACACCCGCGGCGGCCGGCGCGAACAGGCCGGCCCAGGCGGCCGCGGGCCGCATGAGCAGGCGGGCCGACCTGGTCACCGTCGCCCTGTCCGCCTGGCTGATCGGCGGGCTGTTCTTGGACGGCTGGGCGCACAACACCCGCCCGCAGCTCGAGACGTTCTTCACCCCGTGGCACGCGATGTTCTACTCGGGCTACGCGGCCGCGGCGGCCTGGGTGGGGTGGTCGGTCTGGTCACGCCACCACGCGGGCGCGGCCTGGCGGGACGCGGTCCCGGCCGGCTACGGGCCGGCCGTGGCCGGCCTGGCCCTGTTCGCCGTTTCAGGACTCGGCGACATGGCCTGGCATCTCGCCTTCGGCATCGAGCAGGACGTTGCCGCCCTGCTCAGCCCGACCCATCTGGGGCTGTTCACCGGGGGCTTCCTGGTGGTGACGGCGCCGCTGCGGTCGGTCTGGGCCGACCCGTCGCTCGGCCGCCGTGCCGGCCTCGGCGCGCTGCTGCCCGCGGTGGCATCCGCCGCGCTGGCCGGGAGCGGCATCGGCTTCATGTTCATGTACCTGCACCCGGCCTTCGACAACATCGTGAGCCGCGACCACTGGACGTTCCTGGCGCAGTTCTTCACCCCGGCGCAGTACGAGTACGTCGACAACCTCAACGTGGCCGTGGGCGTGGCCGGGTTCGTGCTCGCCACCGTGTTCCTGCTCGGACCGGTGCTATACCTGCTGCGCCGCTGGGACCTGCCCGCCGGCAGCGTCCTGGTCGTGCTCGGCCTGCAGTTCGTCCTGGTCCAGGCGCTCACCGGCTTCGCTGACAGCGGGCTGGTCGTGCTCGGCCTTGCCGGCACGCTCGCCGTCGAGCTGCTGCTGCGGCTGCTCCGCCCGGCACCGACCTCGCCGGCACGGCTGCGGGCGTTCTGCGCGACCGCGCCGGTGGCCCTCTGGGGGATGTGGTTCGCCGGGATCGGCCTCGCCGACCGCGGCCTGGGCTGGCCACCCGAGCTGTGGGGCGGCGCGCTGGTCTGGTCGGGCCTGTCCCTGCTCGCCCTCGGCCTGGCGCTGGTCCCGCAGCCCGTCCCGGCCGAGCCGCAGTAACCACGGCGGGCACAGCGCGGCCCGGACCTGCCGGCGGCGGGCCTCCGGCTGGTGCCTGGGCCCCGGGGGGGCGGGTCCCTGGTGCCTGGGCACCTGGGGGGCGGGCACCGTGCTCGGTGACCGGGCTCATGACAGCCCCACGATCTGGCCGTGGTCGTCGATGTCGATGCGCTCGGCAGCCGGGTGCAGCCCGAGGCCGGGCATGGTCCGCATGTCGCCGCAGATGGGGTAGATGAAGCCGGCCCCGACCGACGCCCGCACCTCGCGGACCGGCAGCACCCACCCAGTCGGGGCGCCCTTGAGATTGGGGTCGGACGAGATCGACAGGTGGGTCTTGGCGATGCACACGGGCAGGCTGCCGAAGCCGTTGCGCTCGTAGCTGTCGAGCTGGCGGGCGGCGGCCAGGTCGTACTCGACCCCCGCGGCGCCGTACACCTTGGTCGCGACCGTCTCGATCTTCTCCCGGAGCGACGCGGAGTCCGGGTAGAGGAAGCGGAAGTCGGTCGGCCCCTCGGCCGCCTCGGCGACCGCCTCGGCCAGTTCCACGGCGCCGACCCCGCCGCCCGCGAAGTGGGTGCAGACCGCGGCCCGGGCGCCCATCGATGCGGCGATCTCGCACACCGCGGCGTGCTCGGACGGGTGGTCGCCCGGGAACGCGTTGATCGCGACCACCGGCGAGACGCCGTGGAGACGGATGTTCTCGATCTGCTTGCGGAGGTTGGTCCCGCCCATGTGGACCTCGTCGGGGTTCTCTTCGTGCAGCGCCGGCGGCAGCGGCTTGCCGGCGACGATCCGGTGCCGTCCGGAGTGCGCCTTGAGCGCACGGATGGTTGCCACCACCACGGCGGCGTCCGGGCGCAGGCCCGACGTGCGGCACTTGATGTTGAAGAACCGCTCGGCGCCCATGTCGGCGCCGAACCCGGCCTCGGTGACCAGGAAGTCGCCACTGTGGATGCCGATGAGATCGGCGACCACCGAGGAGTTGCCGTGGGCGATGTTGCCGAACGGGCCAGCATGCACCAGCACGGGGGTGTTCTCCATGGTCTGCAACAGGTTCGGCTTGATCGCCTCGCGCATGATCACGGTCATCGCGCCGGCCGCCTTGAGCTGCTCGGCGGTGATCGGCTCGCCGTGGCGGTCGTAGCCGACGACGACCCGGCCGAGGCGGCGGCGCATGTCCTGCAGCGAGGTCGACAGGGCCAGCACGGCCATCACCTCGGAGGCGGCCGTGATGTCGAAGCCGCTCTGGCGGGGCACGCCGTCCGGCTTGGCGCCGAGGCCCACCACGAGGTTGCGCAAGGCCCGGTCGTTGACGTCGAGCACCCGCCGCCAGGTCACGTCGTGCTGCACGATACCGAGTTCGTTGCCCTGGTAGATGTGGTTGTCGATGATCGCGGCGAGCAGGTTGTGGGCCGCGGTGACCGCGTGCATGTCCCCGGTCAGGTGGAGGTTGAGGAGCTCCATGGGGACGACCTGGCTGTAGCCGCCGCCGGCGGCGCCGCCCTTGATGCCGAAGGTCGGGCCCATCGACGGCTGGCGGATGGCCACCGTGGCCCGCTTGCCGATGTGGCTGAACGCCTGGCCCAGGCCGACCGTGGTGGTCGTCTTGCCCTCCCCGAGCGGGGTCGGCGTGATCGCCGAGACCACCACGTAGCGGGCCTTGGGCCGGTCGGCCAGCTCGCCCACGGCCTCCAGCTTCACCTTGGCGACGCCCTCCCCGTAGGGCTCGAGCAGGTGCTCGCCGAGCCCCATCTGGGTGGCGATGGCGGACAGGGGCTTGAGGTCGGCGCTGCGGGCGATCTCGAGGTCGGTGGGGAAGCTCGTGGCCATAGGTCAGATCTCCTTGCCCGTGAACCCGTCGGGCTCGATGCCGAGCTCGCGGCCTGCGTCCAGGATCGCGTCGAACAGGTACTGACCGGAGGAGCGCTCGCAGTGGAGCAGGTAGGAGCGGAGGTCGTCGCCGGCGCCCCCCGGCCCGCGGGGCGGGCCTGCCGGCAGCGGGTCAGGCCGGTCGTCGCGCACGACGTCGGTGGCGACCTTCGCGGCCGAGCTGCGGAAGGCCGTGCCGTCGGGCGTGACCCGGTCGTCGAAGTCGACCGCGCACACCTTGGCGAGCAGCTGCGGCGCCTCGGTCCCGGTCAGGCGCATGAGCGCCCGCCCGTGGGTGAACAGCTCGACCACGCTCACCAGCCCCAGGTCCTGCTCGCCGGCTGCACCGCTGCCAGCAACCGCGCGGACGCGCGCGGCCACCGCAGCCTCGGTGCCCGGCGCGGCGAGCAGCAGCCACTCGTCCGGGCCGGAGCCGACCACCAGGGTGCCGTGCGGGTCGCGGGCGGCCCGCCCGTGGCCGACGCCGAGGTGGCGGGCGACCCGCCCGCCGGGGTCGGAGCGGACCAGCACCTTGGCCAGGGGCGTGCAGTCGACCAGGCGCAGGGGCGCGGTGGAGCGCCGCCCGGACACCTCCCAGCCGTCGACCACCAGGACCGGCGGGGGCGGCGCGATCGGGCTGCGCGCCACGGGCGCTGTCACGGTGTCAGCCACGCAGGCGCACCCCCTCGGGGTCGAAGTGGGCATGGTGGGCCTGGACGATGGCTGGGACGCGCTGCCCGTCTGGCAGGTGCACGGTGACGACCGTGCCCGCCTCGGCCAGGTGGGGCGCGACGAACCCGAGGCAGATGGAGCGTCCCAAGGTGGGCGACATCCGGCTCGACGTGACCCGCCCGACGATGGTGTTGCGGCCCTCGACGATCTGGCTCGCCTCGGGCGGCACCACCTGCCGGTCGACCGGCTGCAGGCCGACCAGGCGCATGTCGCCGTTGACCCGGTGCTGCCAGACCAGCTCGGGCTTGCCCACGAAGTCGTCCTTGTCGAGCTTGATCGCCCAGTCGAGCCCGGCGCTGAACCCCTTGGTGAGCCCGTCGGTGTCCTGACCGACGATGAAGTGGCCCTTCTCGAGGCGCATGATGCGCTGGGCCTTGACCCCGAACGCGGCCACGCCCAGGTCGGCGCCGCGCTCCATCAGAGTCTCCCAGACAGCCAGGCCGTAGGCGGCGGGCACGTGGATCTCGTAGCTCAGCTCGCCGGTGAAGCCGATGCGCCACATGAAGCAGTCGGGCACGCCGGCCACGGTGCCGAGCCGCACCCGCATGTAGGGGAAGGCCTCTGGCGACAGGTCGACGCCCTCGGTGACCCGGCCGAGCAGCTCGCGGGAGGCCGGCCCGGCCACGTTGATGCTCGCATAGGCGGTGGTGACCGGCGTGACGTGCACCCGCCAGTCGGGGGGCTCGGTCTGCAGCCAGTTCTCGACCAGCTCCCAGACGGTGGCTGCGCCCGAGGAGGTGGTGGTCATCAGGTAGCGGTCGCGGTCGAGGTGGCCGGTGACCCCGTCGTCCATGACCACGCCGTCCTCGGCGCACATCACCCCGTAGCGGACCGAGCCGATGTCGAGCTTCGACCACTTGTTGACGTAGAGCAGGTTCAGCAGCTTGGGCACGTCCGGGCCGCGCAGCTCCAGCTTACCGAGCGGGGTGACGTCGATCAGGCCGACGCGCTCGCGCACGTTGCGGACCTCGGCGGCCGGGTCGCCGTAGCTGTCGGGCCGGATCCACTGGCCGGCCACCAGCGGCCGGGCCCCGTGCGCCTCGTGCCAGGGCTGCATGGGGGAGTAGCGCACCGGCTCGAACACCCGGCCGGCCAGAGCGCCCAGGCTGATCGGCACGTAGGGCGGACGCCACACGGTGGTGCCGAGGTCGCCGATGGTGCTGCCCACCGCCTCGGCGAGCACCGCCACCGTGTTGACCGTCTCGAGCTTGCCCTGGGACGGGCCCATGGTGGCGGTGGTGAACCGCTTGACCAGCTCGCTGGAGTCGTACCCCTCGCGGGCGGCGGCCACGATGTCCTTGGACGACACGTCCTCACTGTAGTCCACCATGCCGTGGGTGCTGGCGCGGAACAGCGCCGGGTGGGGCCGCACCGGCAGGCTCGGCACGGCGCCGTCGCCCGTGACACCGGCGGCGCCGTCGCCGGCAGCGCGGGAGGCACGGGCCGCGGAGAGGTTGACCAGCCGGCGCACGGCCGTGCCGAGCATGACGCCGGGCAGGTCGTTGCCCTGGAACACATACGGTCGCTCGACCAGGCCGGGCGCGACCACCAGGGTCGCCGTGCGGGCCTTGATGAGCCGCTCCTCCACGGTGGCGTCGGCCCGGCCATCGCCGAGATCCGGGCGGCGCTGCAGGATCGCGGTCCAGTTGTCGTCGTAGCGGCCGGTGACGGCCGAGTTGACCAGGACCTCGATGCCGGGCTGGCCGGCCACGGCCGCGCGCAGCTCGGCCAGGGCGGCCAGCCCGCTCGCGCCGCCCCAGCGGAGATGGCCGCCGAGCTCGTACTCCTCCTCGACCAGCATGACCCGGGCTCCCGCCCGGGCCGCGGCGAACGCGGCCGCCATCCCTGCCGGGCCGCCGCCGGCCACGATCACGTCGACATGCGCGTAGCGCTTGTCGTAGTACGCGTGCGGCGCGTCGGCGCGGGCCTGCCCACCGGTGGCGAAGCGGGCCAGGACCTTCTGGTAGGCGGGCCAGAGGCGCTGCGGCTTGATGAAGGTCTTGTAGTAGAACCCGGCCGTGAGGAAGCGGCCGGCGAGCTGGTTGGCCGCTTTCACGTCGAAGCGCAGCGAGGGCCAGGTGTTCTGGGATCTGACGGCCATGCCGGCCGCGAGCCGGCGGTGGGCGCCGCGTACGTTCGGCTCGTCGTCGACCTGGACCGTGCAGCCCGGGTCAAGGAAGTCCCCGGAGAGGATGCCGCGCGGGCGGTGGTACTTGAAGCTGCGCGAGAACACCCGCTCGCCCGAGGCGGCCAGCGCCGACACGATCGTGTCGCCCGCCAGGCCGGTGCGCGCCCGGCCGTTCCAGGTGAACTCGAGCGGCGCGTCCCGGTCGACCACCTCGCCCGCCTGGGGCCCGATGCGCATGGAGTCCCGGCCTTCCGGGTGCTGGCGCTCACGGCCGGCCTCCCGGCGGCTCGGCCCACCGGACCTCGCCGGTGACCGTGTGGCGCTCGACCACGACGTACTTGCGACAGCCGAAGCGGTGGTACCAGCTCTCGCTGGTCCAGCCGGCCGGGTTGCGCTTGTCGTAGGGGTAGGCGCGCCACTCGGGCGGCGTGGCCGCGTTCGGGTCGGGCCGCGCCGTACGCTCGCCCACATAGGCGAACTCCGAGGAGTTGCGCGGCCCGCAGTGGGGGCATGGGATGCGGATCATCGAAAGCGGCTCCCGTCTCCGGTCCTGCCTAGTGCCCGACCGACGCCGCGCCCTTCTCGCCGACCAGGCGGCCCTCGGCGAAGCGGGCGAGGTCGAAGGCGGCGATGATCTCGGGGGTCTTGCCGGTCGCGACCAGCTCGGCCATGGCCTCGCCGGCCACCGGGCCGGCCTTGAAGCCGTAGGTGCCCCAGCCGACGTCGACCAGGAACCCTTCGACCGGCGTCACCCCCATGACCGGGGAGTAGTCGGGGGTCATGTCGCACAGCCCGGCCCACTGGCGCAGCACGCGCAGCTTGGCGAGCGACGGCATGAGCTCCAGGACGTGGCCGGCCAGCTCCTCGGTGAACTCGAGCGAGCCGCGCATGGAGTACGACGGGTAGGGGTCGACGCTGGCCCCGAACACCAGCTCCCCGCGGTCGGTCTGGCTGACGTAGACGTGCAGCGTGCCGGAGACCACCACCGTCTCGAGGAAGACCTTGACCGGCTCGGTCACCGCGGCCTGCAGGGGGCTGGTGATGATCGGCATGGCGACCCCGACCATGTCGGAGATCAGCGTGGACCACCCGGCCGTGCAGTTCACCACCGTGGGGGTGGCGATCCGGCCCCGGGTGGTGGTGACGCCGGTGACCCTGCCGGCCCGCTCGCCTTGCGCGCGCGAGGCATCGACGTCGATGCCGACCACCTCGGTCTGCTGGTGGATCTGGACGCCGTGGGCGTCGGCAGCGCGGGCGTAGCCCCAGTTCACCGCGTCGTGGCGGATGGTCCCGCCGGGCGGGTGGTAGAGCGCGCCGAGGATCGGGTAGCGGGCGTCCTCGGAGACGTCCATGAACGGGACCAGCTTCTTGACCTCGGCCGGCCCGACGACCTCCGAGTCGACGCCCTCGAGCTTGTTGACCTCGGCCCGCCAGCGCATCGTGCGCAGCGAGCTGTCGTTGTGGGCCAGGGTCAGGTGGCCGCGCTGCGAGAACATCACGTTGAAGTTGAGGTCGGCCGCGAGCGCCTCGTACAGCTTCACCGACCGGTCGTAGAAGCGCACTCCCTCAGGGGTGAGGTAGTTCGAGCGGACGATGGCGGTGTTCCGCCCCGAGCCGCCGCCGCCGATGTAGCCCTTGTCGAGCACGGCCACGTTGGTGATGCCGTGGTTGGCGGCCAGGTAGTAGGCGGTGGCCAGGCCGTGCACGCCGGCGCCGACGATCACCACGTCGTAGCTCGGGGCAAGGTCGTGCCCGCGCCAGCTCCGTGGCCAGTCGGCGTGGGCGAGGCCCCGGCGGAAGAGGTTGAGCGCGGAGTACCGGGCGGGCTTGCGAGAGGAGTACCGGGCGGGCTTGCGAGAGCTGTGCACGCGGCCGTGCACGCGGCCGTTGCGGCCGTTGGGACCGTTCACCCGGACGATTCCCCTGGTCGGGCGTGGCCGTAAGACCCCGCTGGTGGTCGCTGCCGACGGGGTGCGCTGCGTCGACACGGGAACCTTAGCAGGGCCTAGGAAACAATGTCCACCCGCAGTGAACTTCGCCGTATACCGTGGTCCACCCGGGGTTCACGGCCCGGTGACCGCGCCGTACGCCTTGACCGAGAGGAACTGGATCGGCAGGGTCTCGAGCTGCGACGGTCCGTGGGTGACCTCGCCGTTGAACTGCAGGGCGTCGCCCGGCTCGAGCAGGTAGGTGGCGGTGCCGTAGCTGTACTCCATCTTCCCGGCCAGCATGTAGATCAGCTCGGTGCCCGGGTGCTGGTAGGCGGGGAACACCTCGCTGCGCTCCATGAGCGTCACCAGCAGCGGCTCCATCCGCTTCTGCGGGCCGCGCATGCTGCCGAGCATCTGGTAGCGGTGCCCCGCCCTGGAGCCCTTGTGCATGACCTCGAGACCCTGGCCGGCCTTGACGAACAGGACGTCGCGCTCCTCGTCGAGCCCGCGGAAGAAGGCGGTGATGGGCACCGACAGCGCCCCGGACAGCCGGGCGAGCGTGGCCAGGCTGGGTGAGGCCTGGGCGTTCTCCATCTTCGACAGCATGCCCTTGGACAATCCGCTGAGCTGGGCGAGCTGCCCCACGGTGAGGCCGAGCTGGAGGCGGTACTCACGCACCCGCTGGGCGATGACCGTGCCGAGGACCCGCTCCAGCTCGGTCGGGTCGTTCTGGGGCTGGGGGAGTGCGCCAGTGCCCGCGGTCATGCCGCCTCCTTTCGGGTGACTCCGCGAAAGAGGATGATCGTACAGACCAAGCCCGATCCCGTCACTGCGGTCGCGGCAGCAGACGCCGTCGCCCGTCACATGGTAAGCCGCGTCCCTCTGACGGCACGCGCTGATCCTCCGGCCAGCCGCGTCCGTGGCCGGTCACTGGGCATGGCCGACCAGCGAACGAGCAGCTCAGCGGCCCTGTCGCCGGATCGAGGGAGCGTCAGACCCTCTGGTCCAGGCCGTATCACACCAGTGGACGAGCAGGGCTTGACGGAAACGCTCAGCGGTCGTCGGCAGGCAACAGGGTGAAGGCCTCCCCCCAGAGCGGCCGCATGCACCGGGAGTGCTCTGATCAGACTTAGATCCGCGGATAGGGGGCGTGCGGGTGGCGGGCGGTGAGCGCACAGGTGCCTTCCGACCTGGGAGAATCAGGGTTGCGAGACCGACTGATCCCCGGGAAGGAAGGCACCTGGATGGT
>Ga0184627_10000203_pt1 | contig 27069 bp, 21 predicted proteins | sample PLM3_127_b1_FD_133150 | JGI IMG/M metagenome (GOLD analysis project Ga0184627, IMG submission 133150) | Groundwater sediment microbial communities from an aquifer in East River, Colorado, USA - PLM3_127_b1 | ecosystem: Environmental > Terrestrial > Soil > Riparian zone | place: USA: East River... | reverse complement strand
TGGGCATCGGCGGCAACCTCTTTGGAAGGGAGGGGCCGCCGATGCTCCCTCCCACGGGCTCAGCCAGGCAAGCCAGTCACCTCAGCAGACCGCCCGCCACCCGCGAAAGTGCGAAAGCCGAGTTATTTACCTCGGCATGCAAATAGTGTGGTTCACTGGGCGGCGGCATAGCACGTATCCGGATGCGCGAAGAACCGAGCGACCACTTCCGGCTGCCGCTGCCGACAACGCACATACGCGTGCAACTCGCCAGTCAACTCCACCACCGTCCGGGCACGCCGCCTGCCCGCGGCGTTCGCCTTCACATCGTTGTTGAGCAACTCCACCGGATTCAGCTCCGGGCTGTAACCCGGAAGGAAGTGCAGCTCGATCCTTGTCGGACGCTGCGCGACCCACGCGCTGACCAGCTTGGCGCGGTGCACCGGATGCGACATTCGACGGGTCCTGGCGAAGATGCTCGACCGGGTCCTGCCGCACCTGGGAGAGCGGCAGCGGCGCCTGCTGCGGGGCGCTCGCCGGTGCGCTCGGCCGCGGTGGGGTGACCCGGGTCGCCGAGCTGGCAGGGTTGTCGGTGCCGACCGTCATTCGCGGCGCCGGCGAGCTGGACGACCCACCCGACCCCTACGGGCGCACCCGCCGCGAGGGCAGCGGGCCCAAGCCACTGGTCGAGCGCCAGCCGGGCCTGCTTCAGGCGCTGGACCGGCTGGTCGACCCCGACACCCGCGGCGACCCCGAATCGCCGCTGCGCTGGACGACCAAGTCCACCAGGCACCCAGCGAGGCCAGCCTCGGACCGCCGAGAAGCCGCATAGTCATCAGCCGCAGCGGGCGATCGGCCCCTCAGGCCGAGTTCAACCAAGGACCCGCGATCCGTCAGACCGACCGCCGCCGTCCGCTGCGCCAAGGTCCGATCGGTTTCCCGACCGGCTGGCCACTCCGAAAGTGGCTGGTCAGACAAAGTGTCTGCAGATGTGGAGCGGACAGGCCCAACCCTACCCCCAGCCCAAACTTTGGCAAAGTCCCAAACTCTCAAGCACCAAGGATCCTACGCCGCTTCCGAGACGGCGCTCGGAACCGGTGGCCCCTGACGGGGCAGTTCCAGGTCGCGGCGACATGAGCAGGCCGCAAGCATCCAACACCCGCCGGCCCACGCGTGGAGGGACGCCCTGTGGTCCCGGTCCGGGACGAGGTGTCTGCGCCCTCCGCTCCGGGCGACGGGTTGGCGATGCTGGAACGCCAGCTGGGTCGGGACGCCCCATGATCCCGGTCGGGACGAGGTGTCTGCGTCTCTGCCCCAGCGCTGCGATGTTGGGGATGTCGGTGCGGCAGCCCCTCCCTCCACGCCGACGTGCTGCTTCACTCCTCACAGTGAGGCTTCGCCGCCACATCGACAACCTTTTGTCGATCCGCGCTCCGCAAGCGCCTAGCCGAGGCGCTGTGCGCGCAGGGCTTCCAGGTCTCAGACGACACGGTCGGCCGGCTGCTCATGCGGCAGGACTACCGGCTGCAGCGCACCCGCAAGACCCTCGAGGGGCCCAGCACCCGGATCGGGACGCGCAGTTCGGCTACGTCAACGAGCAGGCCAAGGCGCAGCTGGCCGCCGGGCAGCCGGTCGTGTCGGTGGACACCAAGAAGAAAGAGCTGGTCGGCCAGTTCCACAACCCGGGCCGGGAGTGGCAGCCGGTCGGGGAGCCCGTCGAGGTGGGCGTGCACGACTTCCCCGACGAGACGCTGGGCAAGGCGATCCCCTACGGGGTCTACGACCTGGGGCACAACAGCGGCTGGGTCTCGGTCGGCACCGACCACAACACCGCCGCGTTCGCGGTGGCGACCCTGCGACACTGGTGGGAGCAGGTCGGCCTGGCCGCCTACCCGACCGCGGACCGGCTGCTGGTCACCGCGGACGCCGGTGGCAGCAACGGCTACCGGCTGCGGGCCTGGAAGACCGAGCTGGCCAGGTTCGCGGCCGACACCGGGCTGCAGGTGACGGTGTGCCACTTCCCACCCGGCACGTCGAAGTGGAACAAGATCGAGCACCGGCTGTTCTCCCACATCTCGGCCAACTGGCGGGGCCGGCCGCTGGAAAGCCACGAGGTGATCGTCGAGCTGATCGGGGCGACCACCACCCGCACGGGCCTGGCGGTCCACGCCGAGCTGGATCGAGGTGTCTATCCCTTGGGCGTGAAGGTCAGTGACAATGAGCTGGCTGCGGTGCCGATCCGCCGGCATGAATTCCATGGGGAATGGAACTACACCATCGCTCCCGATGCCCTCTCCCAGCCCCCGTAAGCCGCAACGTTACTGTGCGGTCAGCCCTTACCTCTTCCGCTCCGCTCGAAGAAGGGCCAAGTTCCGACGAGCCACATCGGCGGCCGCGGGATCTGCATCAATCGCTTGTCGGTACTGGTCCTCCGCCTCTTCTGGACGATCGAGATGGTCGATTAGGAGATTGCCATAGTCGATATGAGCCTCGACGTCGCCGGCTCCTAGAGCGGCCTGGTATTCCGCCTCCGCATCGTGGTACCTGGCTTGGCGAACATAGAGGTTGCCAAGGTCATGGTGAGCACGGATATCCCCGGTCGCCAAGGCAGCCAGCAGCTGTTCTTCGGCCTCGCTGAACCGGCCGAGTTCGGCGAGCAGGTCGCCATAGCCTCGACGGGCAAGAGCGTCACCGGCAGCCAGCGCCCGCCGGTATTCCTCTAGAGCTTCGTCAGAACGGCCCAGATCAACCAGGAGATTGGCCAGATTCAAGTGCGCCTCGACGTCACCTGCGGCGGCGGCCTCTCGATAGACCTGCTCAGCCTCGGCAGCTCGCCCAGACTGCTGGGCCAGCAGGTTACCGAGAGGGATGAGAACTCCTAGATCCCCCGCTTCCAGTGCGTTTCGACAAACAGCCTCTGCCTCGTCCAGCCGTCCCTGACGGGCAAGCAGCACCGCGAGGTCGTCCGCATGTGCGGTATCACCCATCTCGATAGCCCTTCGCCAAGCCGCCTCGGCCCCGGCAAGATCCCCTCGCTGCTCAGCCATCGCACCCAAGTCCCGCAGGGCACGGACCTCACCTGCCTCCAATGCCTTGCGGTAGAGCCGTTCCGCCTCGTCCAGACGGCCGCGAGCGGCCATGACATCCCCTAGCTGCCACTGCCAGCGTGGCTGGCCGGCGTCGATTCCAGCACGCAACAGCTCCTCGGCCTCACCAAGCCGGCCTGCCGCTAGGTGGGTCATGGCAAGGGCAAGCTTGCCCTCAGGGTCACCGGCCTCGGCAGCAGCTGTATAGAGCCGCTCAGCTTCCCCCGAATCGTCGTCCTCAAGGAGGAGTCCAAGATCGACAAGCGCTCCGGTGTTTCCTCGGGCAATGGCCGCACGATACGCGTCGGCGGCCTCCTCTGGACGGCCAAGGCCCTCAAGCGCACGTCCGAGGTCACGTCCCGCTTGGGCTAGCCCAGCCGCGGCGGCAACCCGCAACAGCGGCAGAGCAGCGGTCAGCTCGCCTTCCTCAGCCAGCCAGCGCCCCCTCGCATGGATTGCCAGCGGGTCCTGCTGGTCAGCAGGCCCCCCCGCAGGACGCTCTTCCCTTGTCATCCGCTTCCTCTCGACTTGTGGCGCTAAGTTGGTCGCCTCCGCGCGCTCCGACATCCGCCCGCCAGTATTCTCCTACGTTGAGCCGGTCCGTCCACGAGAACTGCATCAGCTCAGTTAGCTTGCGGATGCCCGCCTCCCCAACGCTTATGGCGCCATGTGTCACTCTGCCGCTTCTTATCCTTGATTCTCTGCTTCTGCCGGCGTTGCCCTTCTTCATGCTTGCCCTTGGTAGATTTGCGAGCGCCCTTCCTGTGCGCCCTCGCCCAATATCGTCCGTATGTCTGCTGCCAGAACGTACGTCCAACCCATCTGGCAGCCCGCCAAGCCAGACGTCCGGCCCATCTGGCAGCCCGCCAAGCCAGACGTCCGGCCCATCTCGCGGCGCGCCAAGCATAGCGTCCACCCCACCGAGCAGCGGACAAGCCAGCGCGGACGAGCCAGGCCCACTGGCCGTCAAGGTCGTAGGTGTTGATGGGGTCCTGGTTGGCGTAGTCGTAGGCGTTGGCGCTGCCGCCCTCTACGGGGTCGACCTGCAGGAAGCGTCCGAGGGTGGGGACGTAGAGGCGCACGCCCATGAGCACGACGCCGGTGAGGGAGTCGGTCTCGCGCTGCTTCTCCCCGAGCCAGCCGTAGCGAGGACCCGGGGTCGCGCGGGGGATGCCGAACTCGGTGGCGTCGAACGTCGCCAGGGGTGCGGTGGCGGCGGGGTCGAGGCTGGCGGTGGCGACGATGTCGCCGTGGAGGTTGGCGAGCTGCAGGGTGGTGCCGGTCGCGGAGTCCTGGACGGCGGCGAGGTCGCCGTCGGCGCCGCCGATGTTGCGGGTCCAGCTCGTGGCGGCGGCGTTCTCGGCGACCCAGGCCGGGGCGTCGCCGTCGGTGTCGTAGTGGTTGGTGCGGGTGCCGGAGGCGCCGCCGCTGTCGGTGCGTGCCCGGAGCCGCTGGTTGGGGTCGAGTGTCCAGGTCCTGGTGGTGCTGCCCTGGGTGAGGCTGCGGACCATGTCGCTGGTGTGGTAGCTGGCGGTGAGCGCGGTCCCGCCGGCGTCGGCGGCGGGGACGGCGGTGATGCGCCCGAAGGTGTCGTAGGTGTAGCCGGTGCCGGTGATCCGGTCGGCCGCGTCGTAGGTGTGCGACACGGTCGTGCCGGCCGCGCCGGAGTCGCAGGTGCCGTCGGCCTTGGGCGGGCGGGTGTTGAGGCTGGTGCGGTTGGTGTCGGCGTCGAAGGTGTACTTGCGGATCACGCACCCCGAGCCCAGCGGCTCGTCTTCGACGCGGTACAGCCGCCCGGCCGCGTCGTACTTGTAGTCCTGGTCGCCGAGGGTGTTGTCGTTGTCGCGCTCCTGGCCGTGGATGGAGAAGGTCGGCTGGTACTGCAGCCAGGTGCAGTTGGTCGAGCAGTTGGTGGTCTTGACGTAGGCCAGCTTGGTCGCCGCGCCGACCTGGTCGTAGGTGGAGCGGGCTTCCATGCCGTTGGGGTAGCCCTGGGTGGTGAGCTGCCCGTCGGGGTCGTAGCGGGCGGTGAACGTGCCCGCGGCGGAGCCGGCCACGCTGGTCGCAAGCCCTCTGGGGTCGATGGCGGTGTCGTAGGTGAAGGTCTGGGTGCCCTTGCCGTCGTTGCTGGTGACGGGGCGGTCCAGCAGGTCGTAGCTGGTGGTCGCGAGGTTGCTGTCGGCGTCGGTGTACTGGTCCATACGGCCGAGACTGTCGTAGTGGCGGGTGATCGTCGCGGTGGTCGTCCCGCCGCCGCTGACCGACGAGGTGGTGGTCGCCCGCCCGGTCGCGGGGTCGTAGCCGGTGTGGGTGGTATCCAGCGCGGTGCCGGTCCCGCCGGTGACCGCGGAGTCGGTGACCCTGCCGGCCGGGTCGTAGGTGGTCGTGGTGGTGCGGCTGGTCGCCCCGACGGTTTCGGTGACGGTGGTCGGCTGGTTGGAGAGGTTGTAGGTCGTCAGGGTGGCCGGCAGGTCGGGCAGGCCGGCGGTGCCGGGCTGGGCGGCGGGGAGGGTCTTGCAGGCCAGGTTGGCCCAGTGCGGCTTGCTGCGGCACGCCGTGTCGGGGCTGGAGGCGTCCCCGGTGTAGTAGACGGTCTTGGTGCTGTGCGCGTCCCCGCCGGAGGGGTTGGCGGGCATGCGGCTCTCGACCGCAAGGCCGGTAGTGGTGTCGTAGCGGGTGATCGTCTTGAGGTTGAGGTGCGGGCTGGCGCCGGGGTCGACGGTGGTGGTGATGGCTTGGCGGAGCTTCCAGCCGATCCGGTAGGGGGAGTTCGGGTCGCTGGAGACCGTCTGGTCCGGGTCGTCGTACCCGGTCGTGGTCACCCTGATGTCGCTGTCGCTGGCCTGGCCGGGCAGCCACGCGCCCGCCTGGGTGGTGGTGGGCAGGTGGTAGGGCCCACCAGTCGGCGCGCCCTCGTCGTAGGCGGTGACGGTGTGGGCACGGGCGGCGACATCACCGCCAGCGTCCAACTTCACCAGGTGGATCGGCCCGAAGGACTCCAACGCGTCCAGCCCGTCAGCGGAGTAGACGGTGTGCGCGTCCAGGTCGCGTGCCTTGGCGGGGTGGTCGGTCGCGGGGGTGCCGTTGGGCAGGGTGCAGCCGTTGGACAGCGCGCACGCCCGGTTGGCCGCGCTCAGCGTGCGGACCACGTTGCCGTACTGGTCGTACTCGGTCGTGGTGATGTTGCCGCCCGGGCTGGCGCTGTTCACCTGGCTGCCCTGGGCGTCCAGGTAGGCGACGGTCGCGCGGGTGTAGCTGGACGGCGGGCTGCCCGAGGGGAGCTGGTCGGGTGGGAAGATCGCGGTCGCGTCGGTCGGCAGATCCGCTTGCGCCCATCCGGCCACGTCGCTTGGGCTCATCGCGTACGGCGCGCCCGTGCCCGACAGGGGGATGTGGTAGACGACGGTGGTCTGCGCGGTCCCCGACGGCAGGGCAGGGCGGGTGACCGAGGCGAGCCGGCCGGGGTTGGTGTCGGGCTGACGGCGGCGTAGTTGATCGTCCAGCCGGGCTCGCCTGGCGGGGTGACCGTGACCACGTGCCCGGCGGCGTCGTAGGTGTAGGCGGTCTTCAAGCTGGGGGAGACCCGCGGGTCCCAGGCTTCGCGGAGCCGCCCGGTCGCGTCGTAGCTGTAGTGGGCGGCCTCGACGGTCGCCATCGCCGAGGTGGCCGGGTCGTAGCCGGTGAACTGGACCTTCTGCACCCGCCCCGCGTAGTCCCCCAGGGTGCCGCCCGACGCGGTGGTGGTGGTCGCGTAGGTGATGGTGAGCGCGCGGCAGCCGGCCGCCAGCGGCGCGCACGACCCTGCGACCGTGCCGGGCTTGGGCGCCAGGATCTGGGTGACGCGGCCGGAGGCGTCGAAGGTGTAGCTGGTGGTGTCCCCGGTCGGCTGGCGGATCTGGCTGGGCACCCACACCCCGCCCTGCACGGCGAACACGGTCGCGTTGCCGTCCAGGTCGGCCAGGGTGAACTGGGTGGCATCCACGGTCGGGCTGGTCGCGTTCGACGTCAGGGTGAGGTCCTCGGCGCCGACCTCGGGGGTGTAGGTCGTCCCCGACCCCGACACGGCCTTGCGCGCGAAGACGGTGATCGCGCCGTCCTCGTCGTAGGCGAGCACGCTGGCCCCCTGGTCTTGGCTGTCGAGGCGGGCCCAGTCGGAGCTGGCCGCGTCCACCGGCCACGAGGTCGTCCACCCCGGCCCGAACGGCCCAGACGCGCTCGCGGCCGGGTCGCGGGAGTTGAACGAGCGCGCCACGGTCAGGTCCGAGCCCCACGCGTCCACGCTCACATCCGTGGCGTTGAGGGCGTAGTTCCCGGTGAGCAGGTCCACCGAGCCTGGCCCGGCCGGGGCGGTGGCGTGGCGGCCGAACCCGTTCTGGTCCAAGGTGAACCGCCGGGTGCTCGTGGTCGGGCTGGACCCGCCGGTCAACAGCGCCTGGACCTGGACGGGCCCGTCGACATGGCCAAGCGTGGAGCCGACATCCCATGTCAACGGCGAGGTCACCCCGCCGGTGATGGTGACGGGCAGGCCGGTGAGGTCCCCGGTGGGGATGTTGGTCCAGGTGTCGGTGTCGGCCTTGCGGTACTGGAAGGCCGCCGCGGTCACCGCCGGTTCGACGGTCGCCTGCAAGGTCACCCTCGCCGAGGTCGAGTCCCCCTCCTTCGGCGAGGTGACCGCACCCGGCTTCACGTTGAACACGTAGTCGGTCACGCCGGAGCGGTTGCCGGCCTGGTCCACGGCGATCACGTACAGGTGGTGGGGACCCGACGTCGGCGTGAACGTCGCACTCGCCGAGCCGCTGGTGGCAGTCACCGACGTGCCTGGCGGGTTGGTGTCCACCCCGTACAGGTAGCTGCCCACATCCGACGCCGCGTCGGTGAAGTTGAACGTGCCCGCGGTGGTCGGCGACCCCGACCACGCCCCCGACGGGTACTGCGTCGAGGAGACCCCCGGGGTGGCGGGCGGAGTGGTGTCGACCAGCACCGACTGCCACGCCGACCACGGCCCGACCGCCCCCGCACTGTCGGTCGCCTGCGCCCGCCAGGTGAACGTCTGCCCATCGGCCAGGACCCCCGAGGGCACCGGCCAGCTGGCCTGCTGCCCGGACGGGACCCCGGTCAGCTGCCCGGTGGTCAGCCGGGTCGTGTGGGTCGCGTCCCACACCTCGAAGCCGACCGTGACCGAATCCCCGTCCGCGTCCGTCACGCTGCCCTGCAACTGCGGAGTGGCCGACGAGGTCGCGGTCGACGCCGCCGAGCAGACACTCGCGCAGGGTTGCACGTGCGGGCTGGCCAGCGCATCCGGCGGGGTGTTGTAGGACACCGTCAAGCTCGGCAGCTGCGCTTGGGTGGTCGCCTTGCCGCTGGCAAACCGCGGCACCCCGTTGACGGTCTCGTTGACCGCCCTCAACAACATGCCCGGGTTGCCGTAGGTGCCGTTCACCCAGTTTTGGACCAGGCTGGTCACGTTCCACGTCTTGGTCACGTTGACGGTGGTGCCCAGCGAGCTGGTCGCCCACACCGTCGCGTCCGGACTCCCACCGGTCCACGGCACCGCGCCGTTGGAGTTCCACGTGGCCGACTGCGTCCACCCTTTGGTCAGCCGGTGCACCTCCACCGGCACGGTGGTGGTGTAGTTCTGCGCCAGCGTCTGATACAGCCCCAGCGTGGCCGAGGTGACGATCGCGGTGGAGCGGATGTGGGTCAGGTCGAACTTGAAGATCGACCGGCGGACGAGCGCCCCGCCGCCGGAGTAGTAGCCGACCTCCCGGCTCGTCGAGGCGCAATAGGTGGTGTTGGCACTCGCGCCCGACACCAGGTGGCAGTCCGGGCTCAGGGTGGTCCCATCCGAGCGCACGACCCAGTTGATGGTCGGGTCCAGCACGATCGGGAACGGCTTGTCCGCCATCCACGCCGGGTCCACCCGCTCGGTGATGTCCCACCCGTCCCCGGCGCGGGTGATCGTCTGGTGGGCGGTGCCCGGGGTGCTCCCCGCCTCCATCCCCGGCGGCAGCAGCCTCGGCGCGTACGCGCTCGCCGGCGGGATCGCCAGCAACTCCCCGTCGGCGACCGGCTCGGAGAACACCGACCAGCCGTCTGGCTGCTGGGCCAGGCTGCCGAGCTGCCTGTGCGGGTCGGCCAGGTGGAACCGGAACGACGTCGGCGCCGACGGGGTCTGCAACACCAGGTTGGTCTTCACCCCGCCCGCCGAGACCTCAAGCTGCAAGTCGGTGCCCGGGGCGACGCCGGGGAAGGTGACCGTCTGCCCACGCACCTGCGGCCGGCCCGCGAACCGCAGATCCGGGCTGGACAGCACCACCGGCCCGCGGTCCAGCTGCAAGCTGACCGCCTGCTTGGCGTCCTGGCCCAGCAGCAGCGGCCGGGGCAGCCCGGGCGCGGTCACCGGGTCGTTCGGCCCGCCGGTGCCGTGCAAGGTCGCATCCACCGGAACCCAGCTGTCGTGGTCGCGGCGCAACCCGGGCCCGTCGAACAGCCGCAGGGTCCGCGACCCGTCCGGGTTGGCCTCCGCCAGCGCGGCCGGCGACGACTCCCCCGTCACCTGCACCGGACGGCCGGTCTGCCGGGCGACGAGCAGGGCGCTCACCCTGTCCGGCCGGTGCGAGTCATCCCCCTTCGGGGTATTCGGCGCGGCGGCCGGCTGCGCTGGCGGCCTGGCCGGTGGGCCCACCGGCACCCCACCCGCCGGGAGGGGGTCGAGCAGGGTGACGGCAAGGGTAACGGCGAGCAGGCCGATGAGCATGCGGGCACGACGCATGAAGCCCCCCTCGGAGCGGGCGCGCAACAACACGCGAGCAGAACGGAGTCAGGCACCCGGCCGGCGGGACTCGGACGGGAACAACCTCGGCACGCAGAGCGCGTGCCGCTCGAAGGGACCAGGAGGGAAAAGTGGCGAAGCCTACTCATATGAGAGCATCGCGGCAATCCATGAGCAACTACGCAATGTTATCTATTTATGCAGAGTTGCTGCCCATCATCCCAGCGGTCGCGTTCTGCTCCCGCGAGCAGCGCACACTTGGCGCACAACCGGCGGCCATGGTCGAGTACAGCACCGGCCGGCGCCCCAAGCGGAGCTACGCCATGCCCCCGTTGGCGCGGGAGATGACCAGGCGCTGGATCTCGCTGGTGCCCTCAAAGAGGCAGTAGATCTTGGAGTCGCGGTGCCACTTCTCCACCGGGAAGTCGCGGATGTAGCCGTAGCCGCCCAGCACCTGGATCGCCTCGTCGGTGACCCGCACCGCGACCTCCCCCGCCTTGAGCTTCGACATCGAGCCCTCGGCGTGGGCGAACGGCGCGCCGTTGCGGGCCATCCAGGACGCCCGCCAGACCAGCAGGCGGGCCGCGTCGATCTCGGTCGCCATGTCGGCCAGCTTGAACGCGATCGCCTGCTGGGCGGCGATCGGCTTGCCGAACTGGGTCCGCTCGCGCGCGTAGTCGCGGGCGAACTCGAACGCGGCCCGCGCGATGCCGACGGCCTGCGCCGCGACGATGGGCCGGGTCGCCTCGAAGGTCTTGAGTGCACCCGAGCTGGTCCTGCGCTGGTCCTTGTTGCGGGCGGCCTCGAGCTTCTGGTTCAGCCGCTCCTCGCCCCCGAGCAGGCAGTCGGCGGGCAGCCGGCAGTCGGTGAGCAGGACCTCGGCGGTGTGCGAGGCGCGGATCCCGAGCTTCTTCTCCTTCTTGCCCTGGCGCAGGCCGGGGGTGCCAGGCGGGACCAGGAAGCTGGCCTGCCCACGGTGGCCGAGCGACGGGTCGACGGTGGCCACCACGACGTGCACGTCGGCGATGCCGCCGTTGGTGATGAACACCTTCTGCCCGTTCAGGACCCAGTCGTCGCCGTCCCTGACCGCGCGGGTGCGCAGGCTGGACACGTCCGAGCCGGCTCCCGGCTCGGTGACCGCGAACGCGGCCACCTTCGGGTCCTCGGCGGTGCCGAACATGCGGGGGGCCCAGGTGGCGACCTGGTCGGGCGTGCCCGAGGCCATCAGCGCGACCAGCGGCAGCCCGGAGCCGAAGATGGCGAGCGAGATGCCGGCACAGCCCCAGCAGAGCTCCTCGACGATCAGCGGCTGCAGGATGCCCGAGTCGTCCTCGCCGATCATCTTGTAGAAGTCCAGGCCGTACAGCCCGACCTCAGCTGCCTTCTTCACCACCGGCCAGGGGAAGTCCTCGCTCTCGTCGTACCCGGGAGCGACCGGGCGGATCTCCTTCTCGGCGAACTCGCGGGCCCATTTCTGGGCGGCGACTTGGTCCTCAGCCAGCTCGAAGCCGATCATTGCACTCGTCCTTTCCAGCCGCGCCGTACGAGCCTGGTTACTACTCAGTAACCTACTCATCGGTAGCATGCGCTACCGGGCAACCGAACGCAAGGGAGCGTGCTCCGGGTGAACACCACGGCAGGGGTCCGCCTGCCTGCGGCCGAGCGCCGCGCCCAGCTCCTCGCCGTCGCCTGCCGGCTGTTCGCGCGGGACGGCTACCGGGGCGCGTCCATGGAGGCGATCGCCGAGGCGGCCGGCGTCACCAAGCCCGTTGTCTACCAGCACTTCCCGTCCAAGCACGCGCTCTACAACGACCTGCTTGGCACCGAGCTGGCCCGGCTGGAGACGGCCGTCACCGAGGCGCTCGCCCAGGCAGACGACAACGCCGAGCGGCTGCGGCGCGGCTTCGGTGCCTATCTGGAGTTCGTCGACGTCCACGAGGACGCCTTCCGGGTGCTGTTCACCGAGGCGCTCGGCGTGGACGCGACCTTCCAGCGCCGGGTGTCCCGCTTCCGCGAGTGGGTGGCCGGCCGCATCGCCGCGATCATCCGGGCCGAGGCCGGCCTGCCCGACACCAGGGCGAGGGCGCTCGCGGTCGCCATCGTCGGGATGGCCGAGGGCGCGGCCACCTGGTGGCTGACCGAGGCCCGCCCCCTGCCCGCGGACGAACTCGCCGACGAGCTCGCCGGCCTGGCCTGGAAGGGCTTCGCCCGGTTCCCGGGGCCCGCTGGGAGCGGCTAAGCAGGTCACCAGAAGTCTTGCCCGTAACCCGCGGATCCTTCCTGGTCGCCGCCTCAAGTTTACGTGCAGGGACTTCTGAGCTGCTGCTTAGGACTGGAACGGCTAGGCGCGCCTGCGGCGCCAGCATCCATCCCGACGGCCAGACTTCGGCCGTCGGCCGACGGCCAGGTTCGGCCGTCGTCTACGCCTCGATGTTCGACATGACGTGCTTGATGCGGGTGTAGTCCTCGAAGCCGTAGAGCGACAGGTCCTTGCCGTACCCCGAGTGCTTGAAGCCGCCGTGGGGCATCTCGGCCACCAGCGGGATGTGGGTGTTGATCCACACGCAGCCGAAGTCGAGCCCGCGGGCCATCCGCATGGCGCGGCCGTGATCCCTGGTCCACACGCTCGAGGCCAGGCCGTACTCGACCCCGTTGGCCCAGGCCAGCGCCTTCTCCTCGTCGTCGAAGCGCTGCACGGTGACCGGGCCGAAGACCTCCTGCTGGATCATCTCGTCGCCCTGCTCCAGCCCGGAGACCACGGTCGGCTCGTGGAAGAACCCGCCCCGGTCGGTGATCGCGTGGCCGCCGGTGACCACCTCGGCGTGGCCCGGGGCGCGCTCCAGGAAGCCCCGCACCCGGGCGAGCTGGTTGGCGTTGTTCAGCGGGCCGTAGAGGATGTCCTCGTCGTCGGGCGCGCCCGTCTTGGTCTCCTTGGCCTGCTCGACCAGGGCGGACAGGAAGTCGTCGTGGATCCCGGGGCCGGCCAGCACCCTGGTCGCGGCGGTGCAGTCCTGGCCGGCGTTGAAGTACCCGGCGACGGCGATCGCCTCGGCGGCGGCGGCCACGTCGGCGTCGTCGAACACGATCACCGGGGCCTTGCCGCCGAGCTCGAGGTGCACGCGCTTGAGGTCGTCGGCGGCCGCGCGGGCCACCTCGCGGCCGGCCCGGACGCTGCCGGTGATGCTGACCATGGCCGGGGTCTTGTGCGCGACCAGCGTGGCCCCGGTCTCGCGGTCGCCGCAGATCACGTTGACCACGCCGGCGGGCAGGAACCCGCTCATCAGCTCGACCATCCAGACGGTGGTGACCGGGGTGGTGTCGCTCGGCTTGAGGATCACCGCGTTGCCGGCCGCGATCGCCGCCCACTTCCAGACCGCCATCATGAACGGGTAGTTCCAGGGCGTGACCTGGGCGCAGACCCCGACCGGCTCGCGCCGGACCATCGAGGTGTGGCCGGCCATGTACTCGCCGGTCGACAGACCCTGGAGCATGCGGGCGGCGCCTGCGAAGAAGCGGATCTGGTCGAGGGCCGGCGGGACCTCCTCGTCCAGGGTGAGCTGGAACGGCTTGCCGGTGTTCTCGCACTCGAGGCGGACCAGCTCCTCGGCCCGCTCCTCCATGGCGTCGGCGATCTTCAGCAGGGCCCTGCTGCGCTCGGCGGGGGTGGCGTCGCGCCAGCACTCGAACCCGCGCACGGCCGCCTGGCAGGCGGCCTCCACGTCGGCGGGGCCGGACACCGGCGCCTCGGCGAAGGCCTCCCCGGTCGAGGGGTTGACGAGCGTGGAGGTGCGGCCGTCCGCCGCGTCCTGGTGCTCGCCGTCCACGAAGTTCTGCAGCTTGCGCATGCTCGGCTCCTTTGCGCCCGTGGGATGGCTACAGCTTGCGACGGCGCAGGGCGACGGCGTTGGCCACCGCCAGCCCCACGCCGGTCAGGAACAGGAGGGTCCCCATCACGTTGACCTGAGGTGGCACGCCCTGCCGGGTGGCGCCGTAGACCCAGATCGGGAAGGTCTCGGTCTGGCCGTTGACGAAGCTCGTGATGATGTAGTCGTCGATCGACAGGGCGAACGCGAGCAGCGCGCCGGCCATGACCCCGGGGAAGATGAGCGGCAGGGTGACCTTGCGGAACGTCGTCCAGGGGTCGGCGCCGAGGTCCTGGGCGGCCTCCTCGAGCGTGACGTCGAACCCGGCCATGCGGGCCCGGACGGTGACCGCCACGAACGACACGGCGAACATGATGTGGGCGACCAGGATGGTCGGGATCCCGCGGGGCACCTGCAGGGTGACGAACAGGCTGAGCAGCGCCGTGCCGAGCACCAGCTCGGGCGCTGAGATGGCCGCGAAGATCAGCAGGTCGACGCCGCCCCGGCCCCGGAACCGGTAGCGGCCGAGGGCGACGCCGAGCATCGTGCCGAGCACGGTCGAGGCGAAGGTGGTGAGCACGGCGACCAGCAGCGTGTTCCTGAGCGCGGCCGACAGCGACCCGATGGAGAGCACGTCGCGGTACCAGTGGAAGGTGAACCCCTGCCAGGTCAGGTTCAGCCGGCTCTTGGTGTCGTTGAAGCCGAACGCGATCATCACCATGATCGGCAGGACCAGGTAGAAGATGACCAGCCAGGTGTAGACGGGCAGGACCCAGCCGGTCCACCGGCGCGCCCTGCGGGTGGCCCGGGCCGGTGCGGCTGGGCTGGTCGCCTCGGGACGCGTCGCGACGGCGCTCATCGGCGCTCCCCTGCCCCGCGACCCGCTCCGGGTGCGCCGCCGGCGCTCATCGGCGCTCCCCTGCCCCGCGACCCGCTGCGGGTGCGGCGACGGCGCTCATCCGGCGCCCACCTCCAGGACCTGCTCGGTGCCGAGCGCCCTTGCGTAGGCGAACACCCCGATGAGCAGGGCGGCCATCAGGGTGAAGGACAGCGCCGAGGCGAGCGGGTAGTCGAGGTTGGTGAGGTACTCGGTCTGGATCACGTTGCCGATCATGGTCGTCCCCGGTCCGCCGAGGATGGCCGCGTTCACGAAGTCGGCCGCGGCGGGCACGAAGGTGAGCAGTACGCCGGCGAACACGCCCGGCAGCGACAGGGGCAGGATCACTCGCAGGAAGCCCTGCGCCTTGCTCGCGTACAGGTCGCTCGCGGCCTCCGCCAGGCTGGGGTCGATGCGCTCCAGCGACACGTACAGCGGCAGCACCATGAACGGCAGGAAGTTGTAGGTGAGCCCGCCGATCACCGCCGCGGCCGTGGCCAGCAGGTGGAAGTCTTCGGGCAGCAGGCCGAGCGACTTGAGCGGTGCGAGCACGATCCCCTGGTCGGACAGGATGAACTGCCAGGACACGGTGCGGATGACGAACGACACGAAGAACGGCAGCAGGATCAGGAACAGGTAGCTCGACTTGCGGCTGCCGCCGTGGAACGCGATCCAGTAGGCCACCGGGTAGGCGATCACCAGGGCGAGCACGGTCACGAGCCCGCTGTAGGTCAGCGAGCGGACGAGCTGGGTGTGGTAAAGCTCGATCGCCTCGGTGTAGGTGGAGAAGCGCCAGGTGAGCCGGAAACCCTCCTCGATGCTGCCGCTCTGCAGCGACAGCGACAGCATGACCACGGTGGGGATCAGGAAGAAGGCAGCCAGCCACAGCCCGCCCGGCAGCACCAGCAGGTACGGGGCGAGGGCCCTGCGGCCCCGGGCCCGGGTGGGCGCGCTCATCGCCTCAGGACTGGAAGATCGGCTGGAAGAGGCGGTTCCAGACCTTCTCCTCGTCGGGCGTCAGGTTGCGGTAGCTGTGGGTGTTGGCCAGGGCGCTCTCCTCCGGGAACACGAAGGGGCTCGTGGCGATGCCCTCGAGGTAGGTCTTGTCCTCGCCGGTGGCCTTGGCCGCATCGGCCTCGATGGCCTGCTTCGCGGCCGGCACCGGGGTGACGTAGTTGATGTAGGCGGCCAGCGCACCGGCGACCTCGGGCCGGTAGACGTAGTCCATGTAGGTGATCGCGTCCAGCGGGTGCTGGGCCTTGGCCGGGATGCACATGTTGTCGGTCCACAGGATCGCGCCCTCCTTGGGCACGACGAACCTGAGCTCCTCCCGGCCCTTCTCGGCGTTGAGCTGGAAGACGTCCCCCGAGTAGGCCATCGAGATCCACACGTCCCCACTGGCCAGCGCCTGGGCCTCACCGGAGTTGTCGAAGTACTTGCGCACCAGGCCCTTGTCGCGCTGCTCGGTGAGCTTGGCGGCGGCACGCTGCCAGTCGGCCTCGGTCGACTTGGCCGGCTCGATGCCGATCCCGGCAAGCGCGAGGTTGGGCGCCTCGTTGACGTCGCCGAACATGCCGATCTTGCCCTTGAACTTCGGGTCGAACAGGTCCTCGAAGCTGGTGATCTCCCGCTTGGTGAACTTCGGGTTGTAGGCGATCCCGGTGAGCCCCCCCTGCCAGGCCACGGTGTACTTGTTGCCAGGGTCGTAGCTGGGGTTCTTGAACGCCGACCCGGCGTACTTGGTGAAGTTGGGCAGCTTCGACTGGTCGAGCTCGATCAGGAAGTTCTGGCGCAGCAGCCGGGCCAGCGGCGGGCCGTTGGTGATCACCATCAGGTCCCAGCCGGTGTCCTGTCCCGCCCGCAGCGACGGCAGGATCTTGCCCAGGAAGTTGTCGTTGGACTCGATGACCTCCTTGTAGCTCACCTTGATGCCGGTCTCCTCGGTGAACTGGTCGAGGGTGGGATGGACGTCCTTGCCGCCGACCTTCTCCACGTCCATGTAGAGCGGCCAGTTGGCGAAGTTGAGCAGGCCGGCCTTGGTCTGGGTGTCCCAGAAGCCGGGGGCACGGGTCTCGTCCGTCTGGTTGGTGCCGGAGACGCCGCAGGCCGCCAGCAGGGCCGAAAGGCCCGCCGCGCCGGCTCCGACCCCGGCGGCCCTGAGCATCCTCCGGCGGGTGAAGCGGGCCTGGGTCAGCCCGCGGAGCAGCGCGACGTCGACCTCGGGGGTGCGCTTGTCCTGGTCCACCTTGGCTTCCTCTCTCCTGTCAGCTCGCACGCCGTGGCGCGCCTGGCATCCCGGGCCCACCTGCCCGGGTCACGGTCGGGCATCACCTGGTCGTTCCAGCACGTGGCCGTGGCCGGGCGGCCACGACAGCCACACCTCCTGGCCCGGGCCGACCTCCGTGCCCGGCAGGGCGGCCACGTTCTGGCGGTACACGGCCATCTCGGCGCCGCCCGCCGCCTCCACCCGGTAGCTGGTCGACGTGCCCAGGTACACCACGTCGGTCACGGTGCCGCGCAGCGCGCAGTGGCCCGGCGGCGGCGGCTCCGAGGCCGGGGTCAGCACCGTCTTCTCGGGCCGGACGGCGACGTCGAGCTGCTCGCCGACGTAGACCTGCTCCCCCTCTGGCACCAGCACCCGCTCGCCCGGGCCGAGGCCGGTCAGGGCGAAGCCGTCCCCCTCGGCGTCGACACGGCCGGAGACGATGTTGGAGGTGCCGAGGAAGTTGGCCACGAACCGGGTCGCCGGCCGGTCGTACATGGCGCGCGGCGTCCCGAGCTGCTCGATCCGCCCGGCGTTCATCACCACCAGGCGGTCCGACATGGTCAGCGCCTCCTCCTGGTCGTGGGTGACGTAGACGAAGGTGATGCCCACCTCCCGCTGGATCCGCTTCAGCTCGAGCTGCATGGCCTTGCGGAGCTTCAGGTCGAGCGCGCCCAGCGGCTCGTCGAGCAGCAGCGCCCGCGGGCGGTTGACCAGCGCCCTGGCCAGCGCCACCCGCTGCTGCTGGCCGCCCGAGAGCTGGCGCGGCTTCCTGCGCTCCTTTCCTGCCAGCTCGACCAGCTCGAGGATCTCGGCCACCCGCCGCTTGATCTCCTCCTTGCCCGCCTTCTTGCGGCGCAGGCCGAAGGCGACGTTCTCGAACACGTCCATGTGGGGGAACAGGGCGTACTGCTGGAACACCATGTTGACGTCCCGCCTGTAGGGCGGGACCCCGACCACGTCGCGCCCGTGGAGCAGGATGCGGCCGCTGGTCGGCTCCTCGAACCCGGCGACCATGCGCAGGGTGGTCGTCTTGCCGCAGCCCGACGGGCCGAGCAGGGAGAAGAACTCGCCCTCGGCGATGTCGAGGTCGACCTCCTCGACGGCCCGGACGTCCCCACCCGGGGAGGGGAACTGCTTGACGACCCCCTGGAGCTCGATTGCGGGCAGCTCGGCCTGGGAGCGGGCCGCAATCCGCTCGGCGCCGGTCTCCACCTTCGCTTCCACCATCTGCCCACGTCCCCAACGGTGTCGGCATCCGCAGCTCCCCGAGTCCCCGCGGGCTCGGGGGAGGGCGTGCGAGCCGGTAATGGCGGCAATATACGACCGGACGAGCCATCCGGCACGGTATCACCGTGCGGGGCTGCGTCCATGTACGAAGCGGGCGCCCGGGCGGGGTCGACTTCGCCGGATCGGCGCATGTACGTGCGGGAACGGCGCGCCCGGCCCTCGGGGCCCGGTCAGCCGCCGGCGGGACCGCGCCGGCCGGCCAGGACCCGCTCGGCCTGCAGGGCGAGCCAGAACTCGACCCGGTCGGCGGCCGAGTCGAGGTCGCGGCCGGTCAGCTCGGCCACGCGGCGGATGCGGTAGCGCAGGGTGTGGCGGTGCACGCCGAGGGCCCGGGCGGCCGACTCCCAGTTGCCGTTGTGCTCGAGGAACGTCTGCAGGCTGGCGACCAGGTCGCCGTGCTGGCGCTCGTCGTAGGCCCGGACCGGGGCGAGCAGGCCGCGCGAGAACGCCTCGAGGGCGGCGTCCTCCTGGAGGGCGAGCAGCAGGCGGTGGCTGCCGAGGTTGTCGACGCTGGCCACCGGCTCGTCGGCGCCGACCGTGGCGGCCGCCTCCAGCGCGAAGCGGGCCTCCTGGTAGGCGCGGCGGAGGGCCCGCGGCTGGGACTCGGGGGCGCCAAGGCCGAAGCGGGCGGCCGCCCCCCGGGCCGCCACGCCCTGGGAGATGGCCTGCGCGGTCGACCTGGCCTCGGCCAGGTCCCCGGACTCGAACAGGGCGACCACGGTGGCGTCGGTCACGCTGCAGACGTACGGCGCCGGGCTGCGCGACAGCCGGTCCTCCACCAGCCGGCGCAGGACCTCGACGGCGTCCCCGGGGCCCGGGCCCGGATCCGGGTCGACCGGCCGGCCGACCAGCACGGCGACGGCCGGCGACTCGCCCAGGCCGAGGAAGCGCAGCCGCCGCCGGGTCTCCTCGCTCGACAGCTCGCCCTCGAGCAGGGCGTCGAGGAAGTCGCCGACCAGCCGGCGCTCGGTCCGGGCGACCGCCTGGGTCTTGGCCAGCTCCAGGGCGATCGCGGTGGCCAGGTGGTGGGAGACCACCTGGTGGAACGGCTCGTGCCGCTCCCTGCGGGCCATCACCAGGAAGGCGCTGGGCGAGCCCCCGACGAGGATTGGCAGCAGCGACCGGCAGCCGTCGCGGTCGGACAGGCTGACCGAGAACTCGCTGGCCTCGGGCCGCAGGGCCTGGATCTCCCCCCACACCACCCCGGGGTCGATCAGCCGGGCGGCGTCCGGGGAGCTGGCCAGCACCTCGCCGTGGAGGTCGTACAGCAGGGCCCTGGTCCCGGTCATGCGGGCGTAGGCACCGAGCAGGGCGTCCAGGCCGGCTTCCTCCACGAGCAGCCGGGAGAGGGTCTGCTGCACGGTGCCGGCCCGCTGCAGCAGCAGGTACTGCTCGTTGATGAGCCGGGAGAACAACGCCTCGGTGATGGCGATGAAGGGCACCTCGAACGGCACCTCGAACAGGGGGAAGCCGGCCGTCTCGGCCGCCTCGGCGACCGCGGCGGGGGTGGACCCGAAGGCGAAGCCGAGACCGAGCCCGAGACCGGCCAGGTCCGCCTCGGCCAGGTGCTCCACGAAGCGAGCCTGGGTTCGCGGGCCGCCCTTGAGGCCGAGGCCGGTGGTGAGCAGGACCTCCCCGCCCCGCAGGAAGGGGGTCGGGTCCTTCAGCTCCGACACGTGGGCCCAGCGGATCGGGCGGCCAACCCCGGCGGACCCGGCGACCAGGCGCAGCGACAGCTCGTCGATGGCGAGCAGGTCGGCAACGGTCGTTGACACGGTCCCTCCCGGGCGACCAGGGAGCAGGGCGCGGGTCGGCGGTGGCCACCTGGTGCACAACTGTACACAGCGGGAGCCCTCCCGCCAGCCCTGGATCGACGGTTCGTACAAACCGGACGCGAAGCGGTGGACGGCCGGGCCCTTCCTCGCCGGCGTCCACGATGCCAACCTGCTCGTCGGGCCTGCCCGCTCAGCGGCTCGGGGCTGGGCGGTGCCGTGCTGGGCAGTGGTGGCACTCGTCGAGGAGTCAGATGCGCGCGCTCGTGCTCGGCGGCGCCGGCGCCATGGGGCGCTGGACGATCCGCGACCTGACCGAATCGGACGGCGTGGACGAGGTGGTCGTCGCCGACCTGGACGGGCTGCGGGCCCGGGAGGCGGCTGGCTGGGCGGCCGCGTACTCCGGCTCCCATGGCACCGCGCGGGTCCAGGGCATGACCCTGTCGGCCGGCGACCCCGAGGCCCTGCGCCGCGCCTTCGAGCAGGTCGACGTCGTCGCCAACTGCGCCTACCACGCCACCAACGTCCCCGTCATGGAGGCGTGCGCCGACACCAGCACCCACTACGTCGACCTCGGCGGGCTGTTCCATACCACCCGCAGGCAGCTCGCCCTGCACGACCGCTTCGTCGCCGCGGGGGTCACGGCCGTCCCTGGCATGGGCGCGAGCCCCGGCACCACCAACGTGATGGCCGCCCTGGCCGCGCGGGAGCTGGCCACGGTGGAGGCGGTGGAGGTCCGGCTCGGCATCGCCGACTTCGCCAAGTCGGCCGCGCCCCTGCCGGTGCCGTACGCGGTCCACACCCTGCTCGACGAGTTCTCGGTCCCTGCCATGGTCTTCCGGGGCGGCCGCTGGGCCGCGGTGCCGGCCATGAGCGAGCAGGAGGAGCTTGACTTCCCGCCCCCGGTGGGACGGGTCCGGGTCGGCCACACCCTGCACTCCGAGGTCGCCACCCTGCCGCCGCACTTCGCCGAGCGGGGCGTGCAGACGGTGTCGTTCAAGGTCGGCTTCCCCACCGGCTTCATGGACCGGATGGCCCTGCTCACCGGGCTCGGCCTGGCCGGCACCGAGCCGGCCGACCTGCCCAGCGGCAAGGTGGTCCCGCGGGAGCTGCTGGTCCACCTGATCTCGGCGACCCAGGACCGGGCGGGCACCGAGGCCCAGCCGGACGACGCCGAGGCGATCTGGGTCCGGGTACGTGGGCGACGGGCCGAGCCGGGGGACTCGGCCCTCGCCCCGCCCTCCGGGCACCCCGGCGGCGTGGCCGAGGTGCTGGCCGAGTGCCTGGTCCGACCCCACCCGACCTGGCAGGCCGGGTCCGGGCAGCTCGACACCGGGGTGCCCCCGAGCATCGTGGCCCAGTTCCTGGCCCACAAGGTCATCGACAAGCCGGGCGTGCACGCGCCCGAGGACGTGGTGCCGCCCGGGCCCTACTTCTCCGAGCTGGCCCGCCGCTTCATGGAGGTCTCGCTCGTCACCAGGACGAAGGTGACCGCCTGACCGCCGGCGGCCGCGGGTCGCCAACCGTTCAGCAGGCTCGACGAGAGGAGCGAACGTGACCATGCCCCAGGAGCGCAAGCTCGCCGGTGCCGTGCCCGGCCCTGCCAGCCAGGCGCTGGAGGCGCGCAGGCGCAAGGCGGTCGCGCAGGGCGTCGGCACGATGACCCCGGTCTACGCGGCCGCCGCGCACGGCGCCGTCATCGAGGACGTCGACGGCAACCGCTTCATCGACTTCACCGGCGGCCTCGGCGTCCTCAACGCCGGCCATACCCCGCCGAGCGTGGTCGCCGCGGTCAAGGCCCAGGTCGACAGCTACCTCCACACCTGCCAGCACGCGCTGATGAACGAGCCGTACGTGGCCGTGGCCGAGGCGCTGAACCGCCTCACCCCGGGCGACTACGACAAGCGGACCCTGCTGGTGAACTCTGGCGCGGAAGCAACCGAGAACGTGGTGAAGATCGCCAGGGCGGCCACAGGGCGCCAGGGCGTGGTCGTGTTCGACAACGCCTTCCACGGGCGCACGCTGCTGGCACTGGCCATGACCGGGAAGGTGACCCCCTACAAGCAGGGCTACCACCCGTTCCCGAGCGAGATCTACCGGGTGCCCTACGCCTACTGCTACCGCTGCCCGTTCCACCTCACCTACCCGTCGTGCGGGGTCGCCTGCGCCGACTACGTCGAGGAGGAGATCAAGGTCGCCATCGGCGCCCAGAACGTGGCCGCCGTGCTGGTCGAGCCGGTGCAGGGCGAGGGCGGGTTCATCGCGCCGCCTCCCGGATGGCTCGAGCGGATCGCCGGGATCTGCCGCGACCTCGACATCCCGTTCGTGGCCGACGAGGTCCAGTCCGGGTTCGGCCGCACCGGCACGCTCTACGCCGTCGAGCAGACCCCCGGCCTGGTGCCGGACTTCACCCTCTCGGCCAAGTCGATCGCTGCCGGCCTGCCCCTGGCCGCCGTCACCGGCAGGCAGGAGCTGATGGACGCCCCCGGGCCCGGCGGCCTCGGCGGCACCTACGGCGGCAACCCCCTGGCCTGCACGGCCGCCCTGGCCACCATCGAGCTGTTCGAGCACGGCGACCTGCTCGACCGGGCCAAGCGGATGGGCGAGGTCCTCGGCCACCGCCTCACCGAGATGGGCGAGCGCCACCGCATCGTCGGGGAGGTGCGCGGGCTCGGGGCGATGATGGGGCTCGAGCTGGTGACCGACCGCGACACCAAGGAGCCGGCCAAGGCCGCCACCAGCCAGGTCCTGGCTGAGACGGCCCGCAACGGCGTGCTCACCCTCAAGGCCGGCATCCACGACAACGTGGTCCGGATCCTCGCGCCGTTGGTGATGGAGGAGGGGTTGCTCAACGAGGGGCTGGACGTGCTGGACGCGGCCCTTGCCTCGGCCGAGCGGGGGAATCCGTAGGGTTCGCCGCCATCCGTACGGTCCGGGCGGGTACCAGGGCTGAGCGCCCGCCAGACGGTACCCTGGGCTCCCCCATTGTCGGCGAGATGCGCGACAATGGCGCCCCCGTCCGCTCGAGCAGCACCCGTCAGCGAGGTCCGCCCCCGCACGCCCGAGCCTGTCGACCGTAGGAAGCTGCGGAGACGGCCTGGCCGACCCGACCGGGACGAAAAGGAGTGGAGGCACTGCGCCACATGCCGACCGGAGCGACCCGGCTGGAGCGGTACGGCAGCCGGCGTGCCCGGGTCTCGACCCGGCTGGAGCGGTACGGCAGCCGGCGTGCCCGGGTCTCGACCCGGCGTCCCAGGCACGCGCGCACGCGCCACGGCCTCTGGGGGGAGCTGCCGCTGCTCATGCTCACCGCGATCGTGCTCGCGGTGCTGGTCAAGGGCTTCCTCGTGCAGGCGTTCTTCATCCCGTCCCGGTCGATGGCGCCGGCCCTCGACGTCGGCGACCGCGTGATCGTGAGCCGCGTCTCCTACCGGCTCGGCACGCCCGGCTACGGGGACGTGGTGGTGTTCCTGCGGCCGACCGCGGGGCGCCGGCCGGCGGAGGGCGGCGCCCTCTCCTGGATGCGAAGGGCGGTGGCCCAGGGCTTCGGCGCCACCCCGCCCGGCAACGAGGACCTGATCAAGCGGGTGGTCGGGCTCCCGGGCGACGTCGTCCAGAGCCGGGGTGGCCGGCTGTGGCGCAACGGCCGCCCGGCCGCCGAGCCCTACCTTGCCCCCGGCACCGCCACCGCCGGCTTCGGCCCGATCCGGGTGTTGGCCGGCAACTACTGGGTGATGGGCGACAACCGCCAGGACTCGGCCGACTCTCGCTTCTTCGGCCAGGTCCCCCACTCGGCACTGGTCGGTCGGGCCCTCGTGCGGGTGTGGCCAGCCGACCGAGCGGGCGGTCTCTAGCCCGGGCAGCGCCGCCCGGCCCCGGGGAGCGTCCCGATGGCAGCGCCGACCCAGCCCCCGGCAGGCGACGACGCCGAGCCGGCGAGACCCGGACCGGTCGACCTCGACGGCCCGGCGGTCCTGGCGCCCGACCCTCGGGAGAGCGAGCGCCGTCGGGCTGCGATGCCCGAGCCGGGCCGGGACTACCCGCGTACCTGGACCGAGTTCTGCGAGCTGTTCCCCGACGACGACGCCTGCGCCCGCTACCTCGAGCGGCTGAGCTGGCCGGACGGGTTCGTCTGCCCCGCGTGCGGGGCGGTCGCCAGGAAGCCCTGGCGCGGCTCGCGCCGCCGGCTCGTCTGTCCGTCCTGTGAGCACCAGACCACGGTCACCGCCGGCACGCTGTTCCAGGGCACCCGCACGCCGCTGTCGTGCTGGTTCGCGGCGGCATGGCTGATCGCCACCGCCGAGCAGGGGATCTCGGCCAGGGACCTGCAGCGCCGCCTCGGCCTGGCCAGCTACGAGACCGCGTGGACGCTGCTGCACCGCTACCGGCGCGCGATGGTCCGCTCCGGCCGGCCGCGCCTGTCCGGTGTGGTGGAGATCGGCGAGACCTGGATCGGGCGACGCAGCCTGGTCGCGCTCGCGGTCGAGGACCGCGGTGCGGAGCCGGGACGGGTGCGCATGCAGCGGATGGGAACGAGCGGGGCGGCCGGCCAGGCAGCGTTCCTCGCCTGGGCAGTGGAGCCCGGCGCTGTGGTGCGCACGGCCCATGCAGGCCTCGGCGGCCCGCGCGAGCGGGGCGACCAGCCGCCACCGGACCGCCCGGGCCCGCGCACGGCCGGCAGGCCTCCGCTCGCCTTCGTGGAGCTGGTGGCGCGCCTGCTCAGGAGCTGGCTGGAAGGGACCCACCAGGGCGCAGCGTCACCCGCCCAGCTCGACTGGTACCTGGACGAGTTCACCTTCCGCTTCAACCGGCGTTGGGCCACCCACCGGGGCCTGCTGTTCTACCGGCTCGTCGAGGAGGCGCTCGTGACCCCGCCCCTCCCGTACGAGGCGATCACCGTGGCGCGCCCGAGCCCCACCGGGCCGCGGGGACTGGAGCCGAGGGGATAGCGATATAGCCAGGCCAGGAATGGCAAAGCCCGCTTGACGTGGGCGCTCAATGGGCAGAACATATGTTTTGTTCGAACGTATGTTCGAGCACAGCTCGGCGCGCAACACGCTGTTCACGTGAAGGGGAAGCCGTGAGCACCACCGCCCAGAAGCACCGCGACCGCCGGCGGGAGGCGTCCACCCGGACCGTCCCGCTGGCCGGCGACCGCGGCGTGGCCGGGCAGTTTCGCGTCGTGCTGGTGCGGTACATGGTCCTCGCGGCGGTGCTGCTGGCCGTGGTGATCGTGGTGCACCCGAGCCGCGACACCAGCTCGGCACCTGACGGCGGCCCGGCCTGGAGCTACCAGCACGAGACGGTCGACATCGCCGGCCGGGGCGTGCTGAACGCCTGGGCCCGTACGGCGGTCCAGGCGACCGGCTGGCTCGCCCGCTCGTCCATCGAACGGCAGCGCGACGTCTACCGCTTCAACCTGTTCGACTTCCTGGTCGGCGGGCAGACGGCAGAGGGCGTCGGCGGCTGGCGTGAAGGTCACCGCCCGCTGCTCGAACTCGGCACGCAGCTCCTGCTGCTCGGGCTGGTGGCGTACGGGATCCTCAGGCGGCCTTCGGCACACACCTGGATCCTGGCCATCCTGCTCGTGCTCGCGGCGACGCTGGTGGTCACCAAGCCGCACGCGTCCATGCAGCTCGCGGCCAAGCCCGGCGTGGAGATCCCGAACGTCATGCTCAGGGCGGTCGCGCAGGTGGCCCCCAACCGCGAGATCGAGGGTGCGCGCAGTGCCGACGAAGCCCACGAGCGGCTGGCCACCCGGTACTGGACGTCGTTCGTGGCCCAGCCGCTGTCGCGCCTCCAGACCGGCACGTCGGTGCTTGCCGAGGCGGCCCCGTCCAGCAAGGGCGGCGTGCTCAACGTCCTGCGCCGCAACGTGAGCGGCGTCAACGACTGGGCGATCGGCAGGCACGGCCCGGAGCGGGCGTTCATCGCCACCTCCGCGTTCGGCTACGTGCTGCCCTTCGCGGTCGCGCTGGGGGTCCTGGCCATGCTGGCCACCTGCGCGCAGACGCTGCTGTTCCTGCTCTGCCTCGCCGCGCCGTTCGCCGTCCCCCTCACCGTGGACGGCCCGCGCCGGCGGGGTGCCGTGATCCGATGGTGGTTGCTTCCCCTTCTTGCCTCCGCGCTCGTGCTGGCGCTCGCGTCGCTGGCCTCACTGGCCGTGATGCGGGTGGCCAACGCGCTGCACTCGTCCGACGAGTATGTCGGCATGCTGCTCGCGGGATCCACCTGGCCGCTGCTGCTCGCCGTGCTCGGCCGCTGGTGGATCGTGCGTCGCCGCAGGTCCCGCACGGCGGCGGACGCCAACGCAACTGGGGAGTGATCCAATGAACGCACACGCAACCGCTGTCCGGCGTGCCCGCCCCGGCATCGCCGCGTTCGCCCCTGGTGGCGCCGGCGAGCCGCTCGGGCTGGGCACCCGGGCAGCGGTCCAGCTCATGCTCGTGCCCCTCCGGGTGCTCGCCAACCCGCTGGGCCGTCGCCTCCTCGCCGTCGCCGTGGTCATGGTCGTCCTCGGGTCGGTCGTGAGCTCGCTGTATGACCACCCCGACACGCCTTCGGCCAGGACCCGGCCCCGTGGCTCGGCCCTCGCGGCCACGCAGGAACCGGCCTCGGCGCAGCACCGGGCCACCAGTGGGGCGGTGGCCCGGCAGGTGGGGCAGCGGCCCGAGGAGGTCGCAGCCGACTGGTTCGCCCGCGCCCAGCACGTCGCCCGCGACAAGGTGCAGGCCCTCCAGCAGCGCCGGGTTGGCGCCAGCGAGACCGTGGTGCTGGTGATGGCCGACGCCGGCGGGGGCAGGATGCCGACCGCGTACGTCACCCTGAGGCTTGGCAAGTCGGGCTGGGCGGTGGCCTGACGCGGTGAGTCGCGTCAAGCTCAAGGGCGGCGGAGCCATCGTCGCCCTCCTTGTCCTGGCCGTGCTCGCCGGCTCGGCCTCGCCCGGGTTCTCCCTCGCGGAGGTCCCCGAGGCGATCAGCAAGGGTGTCGGTAGGGCCGTCCAGGCCGCCACCAGCCCCGGGGGCAGCGACCCCGACCGGGCGGGCCGCCAGGCCGGCGCCAGCGCGCTGGCCCTGGCCGACGTGCCCCGCCGCTACCTCACCCTGTACATCAAGGCCGCCGCCACCTGCCCCAAGCTCACCTGGCAGCTGCTCGCCGGCATCGGC
>Ga0184627_10000202_pt1 | contig 27313 bp, 31 predicted proteins | sample PLM3_127_b1_FD_133150 | JGI IMG/M metagenome (GOLD analysis project Ga0184627, IMG submission 133150) | Groundwater sediment microbial communities from an aquifer in East River, Colorado, USA - PLM3_127_b1 | ecosystem: Environmental > Terrestrial > Soil > Riparian zone | place: USA: East River... | reverse complement strand
CTCCCAGCCCAGCCATATCCGGGCCACCAGCCAGATCCAGGCCGCCTTGCTCGAGCCGAACAGCCACTTGGCGGGGGCCGGCTCCTCGATGTAGACCCGCCCGGTTGATGTGCTTGCTGCCATGACGCCGATCCGCCTCCCTTCCTGTGTGCGGTGGCGGCTCCGGCCGCCACCTCGTGACCCACCCCCGCGTCGCGCGGGGAGCTTGCGCCTCCACTGTCGGCCGTGCGGCCTGACCCGTCATGGGCCGAAGGTCCGGTCCGGGAGGGGCCCTCCGGCCCGACGCCCGCACCGGACGGGCAGGCGGTCCGGCCGTGGCAGGGGCGGTCGGGCGGCCCGGCGGACCGATAGGCGCTCACCGCTTCCTGTCAGGCGGACACCGGTTCCTGTCAGGCGGACACCGGTTCCTGTCAGGCGGACACCGCTCCGACGCCCAGGTCCGCGCGGATGTTGGCCTGCACCGCCGCCGGCGGCCTGGTCGCGTCGATCGCCACCACGACCTCCTTGGTGCGGAACAGGTCCAGGACGGGCCTGGTCTTGGCATGGTAGTGGTGCAGACGGGCGCGGACCGCCTCTGGCGTGTCGTCGGGCCGGGGGACGAGCTCGGCGCCGCACATGTCACACACGCCCGGGACAGCCGGCCGGTGGGAGATGAGGTTGTAGTCCAGCCCGCAGCCGGAGCAGAGGCGACGGCTGAGGATGCGCTCCTCGACCACGCCGTCGGGGACTTCGAGGACGATCACCGCGTCGATGTCGTAGCTCTCCAGGAAGAACCGGGCCTGTGGCTCGTTGCGCGGGAAGCCGTCGATGATGAAGCCGAAGTTCCAGTCGTGCTCGCCGAGGCGCCGGTGCACCACGGCCGCGACCAGGTCGTCGGACACCAGCTCCCCCGCGGCCACGACCCGCCGGACCTGCGCGCCGAGCTTGGTGTGGTGCTGGACGTTCCAGCGGAAGATGTCGCCAACGCTGATGTGCTCGAGGTCCAGCGTCTCGGCGAGCAGCTTGGCCTGGGTGCCCTTGCCGCTGCCCTGGACGCCCATGATGATGTACTTGCGCATCCGCCACCTCCCGGTTCGCATTGGAGCGCCATTCTGGCGATTCCCCTCGGGGTCGCAAGGCAACCGCTGCTCCCGTCGGCGCGCCATCATGGAGGCCCCTTCGAATCCAACGGCGAGCGGGACATCCTCGCTGCGCCGGTCCTGTCGCGGAGCGCTGTGTTGTCGGGTGCCAGGGGACCACCTACGCTCGTGCGATGGACCTTGCCTTGACGCGCCGCGGCGACTACGCCGTCCGTGCTGCGCTCTGCCTGGCCAAGCTGCGTGGTGACGGCCGTTACCTGAAGATCCGGGAGGTGGCCGAGGCCATGTCGCTGCCGGTGAGCTACACCCCGCAGGTGCTGCGGCTCCTGGCCGAGGCAGGGCTGGCGGAGGCGAAGGCGGGGCGCGACGGGGGATACCGGCTCACGCGCCCACCAGACAAGGTGTCGCTGCTGGAGGTGGTCGAGGCGGCCGAAGGCGCGTTCGTGCTGGAACGGTGCATCCTGCGCGGCCGCCCCGGCCGCTGCCCGGGGTGCTGCTGCGCGAGGACCGCCATGGGATCTGGGCCGTGGGGACCGGCTGATGGCGGTCCAGGACCCGGGCAGGCGCCGGGAGCCCAGAGAGCCCTCGGGGGCCGTGGCACCCTTGGAGCCCGGGGACTCCCAAGACCTGGACCGTGACGTCGACCGGGACCAGCCGTACCGCGCCCGTCAGCTCGCGCCGTACCGGCGCGATGCCGGCTTGTACGACAGCGGGCTCACCGGGCGCTACCCGGGCCTGCGCGGCAGCGGCACCCGCGACCCGCGCATCCGCTCGACCGGCCCCGGCCCGGGCGGGGACCAGAGCCCCGAGCGCGCCTCCATGCTGGCCGGCCGGATCGCCATCGTGGCCACCATCGTGGTCGGCCAGCTCTGGGGGCTGACGGTCGCTCTCAACGCCTGGCAGGAGGACCGACCGGGCCAGGTATGGCTGCTGCTCGCGTTCCAGGCAACTTCTGGGCCTGGTCGCTGCTCAGCCCGCTCGCCCCCAGGTACCAGGAGCTGCTCGACCTGAGCCCGCTGGCTGTCGCGGTGATGGTGGCCGTGCCCGTCATCGTCGGCTCGCTCGGGCGCATCCCGCTCGGCGCGCTCACCGACCGTTACGGCGGTCGCATCGTGTTCGCGCTGCTGTCGTTCGCGGCGATCGCCCCCGTCCTGTTCCTGGCGGCCACCACCAGCTATCCCGCGCTGCTGGCCGGCGGGCTGCTGCTCGGGCCGGCGGGCGCGTCGTTCGCGGTCGGGGTGCCGTTCGTCAGCGCCTGGTTCCCGCCCGAGCGGCGCGGCTTCACGCTCGGCGTGTACGGCATGGGCAATATCGGCACCGCGATCTCCGGCTTCCTCACTCCGCGGATCGCCAGCTCGGTCGGCCGGCCCTGGCCGTTCCTCGTCGTGGCCGTCGGGCTGGCCGCCGCCGGGCTCGCGTTCCTGCTGGTCGGGCGGGACGCACCAGGCCGCTCGTCGGCGACCGACCCGTTCATGACCCGCTTCAAGGCCGCGCTGCGGCTGGCGGTAAGGCCGGCGACCGGGACCGCGCCCGGGCGGTCCGGACCGCCCGCTGATCGCCGGCGCCGCGGCTCAGCCTGCTCACCCTCGTCGCGGTCATGGACGCTCCCTGCCGGGGACGCGGGCGTACGGGATGGGGTGCTCCCCTGAGGGTGGCTCGGTCCGGTCGGTCCGCGCTTGGACGGCCTCGGCGACCCGGTCGAGGAAGTCCTTCACGGTCGCCTCGGCCACCCGGTGGAGCAGTGCCCGGTCGACCGCCCGGCCGAGACGGCCGAGCGGCGGCTGGTAGCGCCCGTTGATGGCGAGCTGGGTCCGGTCGGGGCCGAGCGGGCCTACCTCGATGTCGGCGTCCAGGATCGGGAAGACGCTGCCCCCCTTGACCGGCTCCCAGGTCATCGGCAGCAGCGTCCTGCTCGGGAGCCGGACCGGGTCGGCGAGCCGGACGGTGACCGGCACGCCGACTCGGCGGCCGGGCGGGCCGATGCCAACCTCGGCCAGAAGCCCTTCGCCGCGACTGGCGGCGTCCCCGGCCAGCGCAGGCAGCCACTGGTCAAGGGTGGTGAGCAGCGTCCGCTCGACCTGGTCGAGCGGGAGCGGCAGCTCCACGAAGTAGCGAATGAACATGGAGGCAGGCTGCCGCCGGCGCGGACCGCCACCTAGGGCCGAACGTCCCGAGGCGCAGGGGCCGCTCGTACCCTCAGCGCGGGATCACGACGCGGACGAGCGTGCCTTCGGAGAGGATGCTCGAGACCTCGGCCCGGCCGCCGAGCCCCGCGGCCCGCTCGTGCAGGTTCCGCAGCCCATGACCGGTATGCGACGGGTCGCCGGGGTCGAACCCGTGGCCGTCGTCCTCGATCTCGAGCACCCTGTCCCCGCCGTCGGCATACAGCGACACCCGGCACGTCGGCGCGCCCGCGTGCCTGCCGACGTTGGAGAGGGCCTCCCTGGTGAGCTGGACCAGGTCGCTGGCCCGGTGGGTCAGCTCGGCGGCGACCGCCGGGTCGATCTCGGCCACCGCGACGATGCCGGTCCGTTCCTGGAACTCCTCCACGAGCTGGCGCAGGGCCTGATCGAGCTGGCGGTCGGCCAGGATGCCCGGGCGCAGCCCGAAGATATAGTTGCGCAGGTCGCGGATCACGCGGTCCATCTCCTCCACGGCCCCCTCGATGCGGCCCTGGATACCGGCGTCGCGGGCCAGCGTGGCGGTGCCCTGCAGGCTCAGCCCGACCGCGAACAGCGACTGGATGGCCCCGTCGTGCAGCTCCTTGGCGATCCGCTCGCGGTCCTCGAGCACGGCCAGCCGCTGCAGCTCACGCTGCAGGCGGGCGTGCTCGAGGACCACCGACGCCTGCTCGGCGAACGTCTCGGTGAGCCCGACGTCGGCCTCACCGAAGCGGGTGCCACCAAGGGCGTTGGCGACCATCAGCGTGCCGAACGGCCGTCCTTGGGCGGTCAGGGGGACGAACAGCGCCGGCCCGATCCCGCCGCTGCGCATGACCGGCTGCCAGATCCGCTGGTCGGCTGTGGCGTCTTCCAGCACCACGACCTTGCCGGTGCGGATGACCTCCCCGGAGACCGAGCCCTCGGTCGGGAAGGAGGCTCCCCGCAGCGCGGCCGCCTGCAGGCCGTCGGCGGCCTGCAGGACGAGCCCTCCCTCGCCCGCCGGCGTCGCGATCGTCGATAGGTCCGCACCGACGAGCTCCCGGGCGTGGTGGGCGACCAGGTCGAGGGCGGCGTCGAGCTCGGTCCCGGCGAGGATCGCGGTGGTGATCGCGCGGACGGCCTCCAGGCGCTGGGCGCGGTGGCGGATCTCCTCGTAGAGACGCGCGTTCTCGACCGCCACGCCAGCCTGCGCGGCCAGGACTTCGAGGGCCCGCTGGTCGTCGGCGTCGAACTCCTGCGCGCCCTGCTTCTCGGTCAGGTAGACGTTGCCGAAGACCTTGCCGCGAGCGGTCACCGGGGCGCCCAGGAACGAGCCCATCGGTGGGTGGTTGGGCGGGAAGCCCACCGATCGGGGGTCGTCGGCGATGTTGCGCAGCCGTAGTGGTCGGGCGTCGTGGATGAGCACACCGAGGATGCCGCGGCCGACCGGCAGCGGCCCGATCGCGGCCCGCTCCTCGCCGGTCAGGCCAGTGGTGATGAACTCGGTGATCGTGCCGTCGGCGCCGAGCACGCCGAGCGCCCCGTAGCGGGCGCCGGTGAGCTCGGTGGCGAGATCGACGATGCGCTGCAGGATCGCAGGCAGGGAGAACTCGGAAGACAGGGCGAGCCCAGCCTCCAGGAGCCGTTCGCCCCGGTCCTGCCAGCCGTTCATCACCGGAAGCGTAGCATCCGCGAACAGCCCGTTGGCTGGGTCCCGGCGCCGAGGTGCTGTCAGTGTCCGTCGGCTCCCGCGTGCTCCACCGTCCCGTACCCAGGTCCGTCAGCCGAGGTCCTGGAAGACCGCCTCCACGTCGAGCATGGCGCGCGCCGCCCGAGCCGCGAAGCGGCCGGGCCGGAACGGCATGAGCAGCGGCTCCTCGACGCCGTCGAGCAGCTCCCGCGCGGCCAGGCGGCCGAGCGCCGGTGCCAGGGTCACCCCGCTGTGGGTGACGGCCAGGTAGAGCGAGGGCAGGCCCGGCACCGGCCCGACGATGGGCAGGCGGTCGGCGGGCATCGAGCGCCAGCCGAGCAACACCCGCTCGACGCGGGCGGCACCCAGAGTGGGAAAGAACCGGGCAGCCTGGGCGACCAGGGCCCGGGCGTGCCGCTGGGACAGGTCGGCCGCGACCGCCTCCTGTGACCGCTCGCCGACCAGCAGGGCGCCGTCGGCTCGATGGCGCAGGTGCACCGGTGGTCCGGGGCCGCCGGGCACGTAGACCACGCCGGGGGCCAGCGGCGCGGTCGGCGCGGTCACGACCAGCATCCCCGGGCTCGACACCAGCGGGACGTCCAGGCCGAACGCAGCGGTCACCCCGACCGACTCGGCGCCTGCCGCCAGCACGGTGACCGACGGTGCGAGCGTCTCGCCCCCGACGCGGACGCGCACCCCGCCGTCGACGACCCCGACCGCGGCCCGGGCGCCGAGCACGAGCCGCGCCCCAGCCGCCTCCAGGGCCTGCCGGCAGGCGGCCAGCACGGCCGGGGGGTCGACGTGGGCGTCATGCTCGGCGTAGGCGGCCGCGGTGACCGGGCCGGGCTCGGCCGCGGGAAGCAGCTCGCGGAGCTGCCTCTCGGACACCAGCCGGATCGGGTACCCCCAGGCGTTGGCTCGCGACTCGCTCGGCGAGCTGCCGGCCCTCGGCGGGGCCGGCCGTCCAGCGGACCTGGCCGCCGCGGCGGAGGCCGACGTCGCGGTCCAGCCGTCTGGCGAACCGTGACCAGCTGGCCATGCCGGCGCTGGCCAGCTCGTAGTAGGCGACCGGGTCCTTGCCGAACGCGCTGATCGAGGCGAACGACGCCGCCGACGCGCCGTCCTCGGGACGGTCGGCGTCGACCAGGATCGGGGGCGTCCCCCGGTCGGCCAGGTGCAGGGCGATCGCGCAGCCGACGATCCCCCCGCCCAGGACGACGACCGGGTCCCGGTCTCGTGGTTGCATGCGTGGCTCCTTGCGATGGGTTGGGTCATCCCCACCAGTTCGGCGGCAGGTCCTCGGGCAGGCCGATGAGCCGACCGCTCACCGTCCACGGCAGGATCCGCACGTAGTGCGCCCGGTCGCCGGGCGCCCACGGGTACAGGGGAAGCGTCCGCAGGCGCCGCAGCTCATCCGGGCCCGTCACCGCGACGGCCTCGCCCCGGACGAGGACGCTCCAGCCGGTGTGGTTGGCTTCGTCGATCGCGTCGACTTCGAACGCGACGCGGGCCCCGCGCGCGGCGGCGTCCAGCTTGGTGCCCGGGTCGGTGCGGAACACCACCGCCAGCCGGTCGAAGACGTAGTTGACCGGGAAGACCACCGGCCCGTCCTGGTCGACCAGGGCCAGCCGGCCAAGGTGGCGCTCGGACAGCAGCTTCCGGCACTCATCGGCGGTCAGCTCCCGCCAGCGGTCATCGCGCACGACCACTTCCCCCCCTCGTCCTCGGAGGAGATCCTACGCTGTGGGCATCTTCCGCCCGGGACGGTGCTCGCCACCACGGGCGCGCCTGGGCTGATCGGCACTTGGCCAGCAGGTCACAAGTCCCTATCCAGACCTGCCCGACCGTCGTAGCGTCGCCGATGACATGAGTGGTCGGGATGGTCTCCATCCGCGACCTGCTCGGCACGGTCGTCCGGCTCGCCTAAGGGCTCGCCGCCGAATAACCTGGCCAGGTCGAGTGCGCTCACCTCGGCATGCTGGCGCTGGAACGACCAAGTTGTTGGCCGGCGAGCCCCAAGGAGGGGATGGCAGTGTCCGACCTCCGCACCCGGTACCTGGGCCTTGACCTGCGTACCCCGCTGGTCGCCTCCGCGTCGCCGCTCACCGGGACGATGGACGGTCTGCGCCGGCTAGAGGACGCCGGCGCGGCCGCGGTCGTGCTGCCGTCGCTGTTCGAGGAGGAGGTCGGCGCGCAGGGGCGCGAGTTCGAGCAGCTCCTGGCGGGTGGGGCTCCGAGCATGACCGAGGCACTCGCCAGCCTGCCAGGGCCAGCCCAGCACGGCGCCGGCCCCGGCGCCTACCTCAAGCTCGTCGAGCGGGCCAAGGCCACCCTGTCGATCCCGGTGATCGCCAGCCTCAACGGCATCTCGCAGGGCGGCTGGGCCCGCTACGCGGCCCTGCTCGAGCAGGCCGGCGCGGATGCGCTCGAGCTGAACGTCTACTACGTCTCGTCGAGCCCTGGGCGGAGCGGCTCCGAGGTCGAGCTGGGATACTTCGACCTCGTCCGCAGCGTGCGCAGGGCGCTCCGGATCCCGCTCGCGGTCAAGGTGAGTCCCTACTTCAGCTCGATCACAAATCTGGCCGGGCGGCTCGTGGAGGTGGGCGCCGGCGGGCTGGTGCTGTTCAACCGCTTCTACCAGCCCGACCTGGACGTCGAGACCCTGGAGGTCGTGCCGCGCCTGGAGCTCAGCACCTCGGCGGAGCTGCGCCTGCCGCTGCGTTGGATCGCGATCCTGCACGGCCGGGTGTCGGCCTCGCTGGCCGCCTCGACCGGTGTGCACACCCCCGAGGACGCGGTCAAGGCGCTGCTGGCCGGGGCCGACGTGGTCATGATGACCTCCGCGCTGCTGCGCAACGGCCCCGAGCACATGCGCGCCGTCGAGGCCGGCCTGCGCGAGTGGCTGGAACGTCACGGCCACCGCCACGTCGAGGAGGTCCGCGGGCGGCTGAGCCAGCGCGCGGTGCGGGACCCGCTCGCCTACGAGCGGGCCAACTACCTGCGGATGCTCGCCTCCCACCCGGCTCCGGCGGGCGGATAGGCTCGGAGAAGCGGGTACGGCATGGACGAAGACCTCCCCGCCTTCACGGCATCCCTGCACGGGGACGACGTTCACTACGTGAAGCTGGGCAGCGGCCCTGGTCGTCGTGCTCATCCACGGCATCCTGGGGAGCCGGCGAAGCTGGGCACAGCTGGTGTCGCTGCTGGTCCAGGACTTCACGGTCATCGCGCCCGACCTGCTCGGGCACGGGGACTCGGCCAAGCCGCGAGGCGACTACTCGCTGGGCGCCCACGCCGGCAGGCTCCGGGACCTGCTCGACGTGCTGGGCGTGCAGCGGGCGACGCTGGTGGGCCACTCGCTGGGCGGTGGCGTGGCCATGCAGTTCGCGTGGCTGTTCCCGGAGCGGTGCGAGCGGCTGGTGCTGATCAGCAGTGGGGGGCTCGGACGCGACGTCAGCCCGATCCTGCGCGCGCCGACGCTGCCCGGGGCGGAGTGGGTGCTGCCGCTGGTCAGCGCGCCCTGGCTGCTCCGCGGCGGGGAGCGGCTCGCCGGGGCGCTCGGCCGATTCGGCCTGCGGTCCGGGCCCCGACCTGGAGGAGCTGTGGCGCGGGTACGTCAGCCTGGGCGACGCCGGGGCCCGGCGCGCCTTCCTGGCGGCGATCCGCACCGTGGTCGACCCGGGCGGGCAGACCGTCAGCGCGCTGGAGCGGCTGCCGGCCGTGGCGCACATCCCCACCCTGCTTGTGTGGGGCGCCCGCGACCGCCTGATCCCGGTCGCGCACGGCGTCGCGGCGCAGCAGGCGATTCCTGGCAGCCGGCTGGAGGTGTTCGAGAGCGCCGGGCACGTTCCGCATCTGAGCGACCCGCCGAGATTCGCGGCGCTGCTGCGGGAGTTCGTCGCTGACACGCCAACGCCGGCGCTGGGCCCGGCCGACCGGCGCCGTCGGCGTCCGCGGGCGTCCCGCGCCGTGCGCAGGGCCGCAGCCGGCGGCCAAGAGGCGGCGGCCCCCTGGTAGGCCGCCTTGCCCCTCACGTTACAGCGGGAACTCCCGCATGCCGCCGGCCTGGATCTCGACGACCTCGCCTTGGAAACCGACCTTGACGGGGGCGGTGTCGGAGCTGACGACGAGCACCTGCAGCACCTCCGGCGTGACGTGCAGGTGGACCCCCCAGTGGCCCCGGTAGCGGACGTCGAAGTCGAGCCCGTCCAGCTCCTCGGGCAGGCTCGGGCTCAGCCACAGCACGTCCTCGCGGGTCTCGAGGCCGGTGTAGCAGCGCTGGGCGAGGTCGACCGTGCCGGCCATGGCGCCGAGGTGGATGCCCTCCGTGGTGGTGCCGCCCTGGACGTCGTGGACGTCCGAGGCCAGGGCCTCGACGAAGAAGAGCCAGGACCGCCGGCGGTCGGAGCGGGCCAGCACCCAGGCGTGGACGACGCCCGACAGGGTCGAGCCGTGCGAGGTCCGGGCCAGGTAGTAGTCGACGTTGCGGGGGATCGCGGCCGGCTCCAGCCGGTAGCCGAGGCGCCCGAGCAGCGCCCGCAGCTCGTCGGCCGACAGAAGGTAGAACAGCATCAACACGTCCGCCTGCTTGGAGGCCTTGTAGCGGTTGGGGGAGTCGCCCTCGGCCTCCAGGATCCGGTCGAGCCGGCGGATGTCGCCGTGGCGGCGCCGCAGGCCCTCCCAGTCCAGCTCCTGGAGCCGCTCGTAGCCCTCGAACTGGCTGATGATGTCACCGTCGTGGAAGCAGACCCGCAGCTTGCGGCTGACCTCCTCCCAGCGGTCGACCTCCTCCCGCCGCAGGTCCAGCCGCTCCTCGAGCTCGATGCGCCGGTGCTCGGGTAACAGACCCAGGGTGTCCAGCGCCCGGCAGAGCACCCAGGCGGCCATGACGTTGGTGTAGGCGTTGTTGTCCAGCCCGGTCCCGGTCGCGGTCCGGGTAGCCGTCGTGGTACTCGTCCGGCCCCATCACCCCGAGGATCTCGTAGCGGTCCAGGGTGCGGTTGTAGGTGGTGATGCTCGCCCAGAAGCGGGCGATCTCCAGCAGCATCTCGGCCCCGTGCTCGGAGAGGAACTCGAGGTCGCCCGTGACCTGGTAGTACTGCCAGACGTTGTAGGCCACGGCCACGTTGACATGGCGCTGCAGGTGGGAGTTGTCGGGCAGCCAGCGCCCCGAGCGGGGGTTGAGGTGCAGGCGCTGGGTCTCCTCGCGCCCGTCGCTGCCGCTCTGCCAGGGATACATCGCCCCCTGGTAGCCGGCCTGCCTGGCCCCCCAGCGCGCCTCCGGCAGCCTTCTTGCGCGGTAGCTGAGCAGCGCCCTGGTCGCCTCGGGGAACCGCAGGTTGAGGAAGGGGAACACGAAGAGCTCGTCCCAGAAGATGTGGCCCCGGTAGGCCTCGCCGTGCAGCCCGCGGGCGGGCACGCCGACGTCAAGGTCGATGGTGTGCCCGGACACGGTCTGCAGCAGGTGGAAGACGTGCAGGTTGACGGTGCGTGCAACGTCGTGGTCGTCGGCGTCGATGTCGGTGCGGCAGCGCCGCCAGAGCTGGCCCCAGGCCACCACGTGGCGCTCCAGCAGCTCGTCGAAGCCGCCGGCACGGGCGACCCACTGGCGGGCCGCCTCGCCGGGCTCGGCCACGGCCCGGGCCCTGGAGGTGAACAGCGTCACCACCTTCTCGACCGTCAGCGGCTCGCCCTCCCGGACGTCGACGGCGAGCTCGTGGGCGACGAAGCCCGGCTCCTGCAGCGTCCGCCGCTCCACCGGGACCGCCTCGCCGTCCCGCAGCACCCTGGTCCGCGCCGCCTGCGCGATCCGCACGTGGGAGCTCCTGGTCTCGACCAGCAGCCAGACGGTGTCGTCGTCCAGGCCAGTGCCGGCCTCCAGCGGGACCAGGTGCCTGCCGTCGAGCAGGCGGTAGCGCGCAACGTCGGCGTTGGTCACCCGGCCGTCCAGCGCCGACCGCACCTCCAGGCCCCCCGACCAGTTCTCGGGGACGACGGCCGTCTCCAGGCCGGCAAGATAGTGGTCGGCCATGTGGACGAAACGGCGCTGGGTGACCCGGGTCACCCGCCCCTGCCGGTCGCGGGCGCGCAGGAACCGCGTGAGCACCCCGCGGCGGACGTCGAGCTTCTGCCGGTAGTCGAGCACCCCCATCTGCCGCAGGTCGAGCCAGTCGCCGTCCTCGGGCCGGAAGGTGAGCGGCAGCCAGTTCGGCACGTTGACGAGGTCCTCGTTCTCGACGTCGCGGCCGGCGACATGGCTCACCAGCCGGTTGTAGCAGCCGGCCACGTAGGTGCCCGGGTAGTGGACGTCGTCGGCCGCCGCCTCGGGGGCGGCCCCGCGGGTGGCGAAGTAGCCGTTGCCGAGCGTGCAGAGCGCCTCGCGCAGCCGCTCCTCCTCGGGTTTGAAGCCCTCGTAGGAAAGCGTCCAGGCGTTCACCGTCCACCCTTCGCCGTTGCGCCACCCTCCAGGCCGAGCCGGCCGAGGTCGTCGACGACCACGTCGGCGCCACGCTCGCGGAGTGCGGCGGCCTGGCCGGCCCGGTCCACCCCGACGACGATGCCGAACCCGCCGCGTCGGCCGGCCTCGACGCCCGCGAGGGCGTCCTCGACCACCACCGCCCGCGCCGGCGCCACCCCGAGCCGGCTCACCGCCTCCAGGAACAGCGCCGGGTCGGGCTTGCCGGCCAGGCCGAGCCGGGCGGAGGCCACCCCGTCGACCTCCGAGTCGAACAGGCCCCGGAGCTCGGCCGCTTCCAGCACCGCGCACATGTTGCGGCTGGCCGACACGACCGCCGTCCGCACCCCGCGGACGCGCAGCTCCCGGACGAAGGCGACCGACGTCGGGAAGGCGTGCACGCCGTGCTCGTCGAGGTGCGCGAGGAAGTAGCGGTTCTTGGTGTTGCCGAGCCCGCACACGGTCTCACGGCCGGGCGGGTCTGACAGGTCGCCCCAGGGCAGGGCGATGCCGCGGGAGGCGAGGAAGCCGGCGACGCCGTCGTAGCGCGGCTTGCCGTCTACGTGGCGCAGGTAGTCGCGTTCCTCGAAGGGGCGGAACGGCTCGCCGAGGCGCACGGCTCGCTGCTCGAGATACTCGTCGAACAGCCGCTTCCAGGCAGCCGCGTGCACGCTGGCGGTGTCGGTGAGGACGCCGTCGGTGTCGAAGACGACCGCGTCGACGCGGTCCAGCGGGATGACGGGCCGGCCGGGTTGGGTCACGCGCTGATCTTACCGGAGCACCACGGCCCGGACGGTCCAGCCTCCGCGAACGCCCCGTCCGCCGAAGGTCCCGCCGTTTGCGTGCCTGAAGGCCCATGACGGCGGTGTCGTCGGCCCAGCACGCTTGTTGCGCGGCGATGGCCGTCCGCAGCTTCACCAGGAGGTAACGACGATGACCACGACACTGGAGAGGGCACCAGAGAGTGAGACGACCGTCGAGCAGCTTCTCGGGACGGTCGGGGAGACGATGACGAACGACGTGGTGCTGCTGTCGGCAGACATGCCGGCCGAGCGCGCCGTCCGCCGCCTGGAGTACAAGGCGGTCTCGGGGGCGCCGGTCGTCGACCGTGGCCGGGTGGTGGGTGTGGTTACCCGGGGCGACCTGCTCGTCCCGACCCTCCTCGACGACCCCGCCGGCTCGCCGGACGGGCTCCTTCCGGCGCACGGGCGCCGCCTGGCCGGCCTCAAGGTCCGTGACCTGATGAGCGACGAGCCGGTCACCGTGCAGCCCGACTGGTCGCTGGTGCGGGCGGTGCGTTCCATGGTCGACAACGGCGTCAACCGGGTGCCGGTGGTCGACCAGAACGGCATTCCGCTCGGCATCCTGACCCGCGACGACCTGCTGCACGCCGTGGTCCGGCGCGCGCGGCCGCGGCCCGGCTCCGCGGTTCTCTCTGATTCCTGACGCCCGGTTCTTGAGACGCCCGGTTCTTGAGATGGCGCCTGGACCGGATGCTGCGCGACCCTCGGGAGGGGCCGTCTCTCATGACTCGGATCGGTGTGCTCACCGGGGGCGGCGACGTCCCTGGCCTGAACCCTGTATCAAGACGCTCGTCTACGGCGCGGTCGACCGGCCGCCGGAGCGCGCAGCGGCGGGCGCTCCGGCTATTACCAGGCGGTCCTCGCCGGCTTCGGCTGGCACGCCGTTGGGGCACATCGCCCAGGCAGCCGCTGCCGGTGGCTACGCGCCAGGGGTGGTGACCGCGCCGGTGGTCGTGGCGCCCTTCTCGGTGTGGGCGTGGCGCCGGCTGCGCGCCGCGGGGGTCCCGGCCGATGTCGGCCGGTCCAGTGCCTGGGCGATGGTGCTGTTGCCGGTGACGCTGGGTGCCGTCCACCGGGGCGCGTTGGGAGACGGAGCCGTGGTCAACGGGAACTCCGACTCCCGAATTTGGCCGGAGCCCTGGTGATCAGACCAGGGCTCCGGCGTTTGTCAGGGCAGCGTGTACGCCTCCCTTGCTACTCCCCAGGTGTCCCCGACGCCGCCATGCTGGGGAGACCAGTCGGATCTTGCAACAGGTGTAGCCCCCAATCATCGAGGGGCTCGTTATCCACCGTCAGCACCAGTCGATAGCGGCCGGGTCGCTGGAACATGACGTTGGTCACCGTCCCGCCGATGTTCACCACGCTGGGATCACCGTGTCCGAGCAGGGCGTCAGCGCCAACCCGGAAGGTGCCCTCGATCCGGAACGGCAGCGGTTGGCGATCCTCGTCAACCATGGTGATCACGAAGTGGTGATCCTGGTGGTAGGCATGCCAAGGGACGTGTAGCGAGGCCCCAATCCCGAGTGTGGGCAGCAGCGCGGGGTATACCTGGAATCGGAGCATGTTGAAGAAGCCGCCGTTGACGTAGAGCTTCCCGCTGCCTTCCTTGGCGATATGGTCGGCGGAGAAGAACGCAAGAGCCTCGATGTGAGTCAGGGGCGATAGGACCGTTTCACCCTGACTGCTCTCTTCGGTCTGATCTGTCACTTCCCGCTCCTGGTTGAACGTAGTACACTGGTCAGCCCTGCTGTATGACAAGCATAGAGGCCTGGGTGGACCTGAGCAAGTACGAGTGGATCGACTGGGACTCCGACGACGATGAAGACGGCAACGCGGCTCACTGCCGTCGACTTGGCGTTCCTCAGCAGGTGGTTTACGAGGTCCTCTCAGAGGAGCCGGCTGAGATCAAGTTGCCCTTGGAGACCGCTGAAGGAGCCTTCGTTGGTCCCAGCCAAGCCCGAAACCAGCTATGGACATTGCTGTTCGATACGTCATACAAACGAGGGGACTGGTTGCGCCCGGTGACTGGCTGGAAGGCCAAGCCGGCAGAGATTCGAGAGTGGGAGCAGGCCACTTCGAACAGGTGGAAGGGACGCAGATGAACGACGAGGCGCACCGAAGCGAGCAGGAGCGACGGGAACTGGCGCAGCGGCACGCAGGCGAGGTGGTTGAAGGGTCGGGCCGCGCTGTCACACCTCGCCGTTTGGGCCAGATGGTCTCACTACGACTTGAGCCGGGACTCGCAGAGGCACTCCGCAACCTCGCTGATCGGCGGGGAATTTCCCTGAGCGAACTACTCCGCGAATCGGCAATTCTGATGCTTGAATCCGAGCGAACGGCAGCGACCGAATCGACATTCACCTGGCGTATCGTTTCGGCTCCTACCGTCCCAACTTCCATGACTCCAGCCTCGTCAGCTGCGGCATCAGGGTAACGCTCTACCTAGAGATATGCTTCGTAATGAGGCCGGTCTTGTCACACCCACCGTCTAGAATTGGAAGGAGGAAAAAGAACAAAGAGCTTGCGGCGACGCGCTGGACGGGCCGCCCCGGCTACCCGATCCGCACGATGGTCGGCATGGCGCTGGCGGAGTCGCTCTACACCCTGCCGACCTGGACGCGCACCGTTGGTCTGGTCCGCGAGCACGCCGCTCTCCGCACGCCATCGGCTGCCCCGACCCTGCCGACGTGCCGAGCGTGCACGCCTGCTACCGCTTCACCGCGAAGCTGCGGAAGCTCGCATCGCTGCTGGACGCCTGCATGGACCGGGTAATCGCCGACCAGGAATGCCGCGTTGGCGAGCATGTCGACCACGGTCGGCCCGGCGGGCAGCGCCCGCATCTCGATCCGCAGGTGCCCGCCGCCCGCCGGGTCGTAGACCGCCCGGTTCCAGCTCCACACCGTTCCCTGGTGGAGCCGGAGCTCCTCGAGGGCGGGGACCTGCCCGCGGCCCAGCCGGCCCAGTGGGTGCTCAGCGCCGAGCACGGGCAGGACCGGCTCGTGCAGCCGCACGCTCTCCTCGAACAGCTCGGACGCGCCGTCGCGCACCCAGCCGGTGCCGAAGGCAACCCGGGAGACGCGCCGGCTGGCCCTTCCGGCCGCGCCGCGGTCGTCGACGGCCTGCTTGAACAGCGCGACCCGCGTCTCCTCCCACAGCCGGTGGCCGAGGAAGGCGGGCGAGTTCCCCGCCACCGCCAGGACGGGGCTGGTGGCAAGCTGCACGGCGTTGTAGGTGCGGGTGAACCGGTCGGGATCCACGCGCAGGTGGACCTGGAACGAGGTGTTGGCGCCCTCCAGCGCGACGTCATCGGCGGCCAGCTCCAGGGGGTCAGGGCCGTCGATCCTGACCTGGAAGGGCTCGTGGCGCAGGCGGCGGAGGCCGTTGTTGAGGGCCCGGTAACGCAGCGCGTCGGAGATCGCGGCGAGCTGCAGGTCCTCTGGGCGCATGGTCGGCAGGATCCCTGTCATGGCCACGCGGCCACCGTGCTGGGCGGCGGTGCGCTGCACGATCGCGAGCGCCTCTCCCAGCTCGACGCCGAAGGCGGTGAACGGCCGGCCTGCCAGCGGGGCCGGCGTCAGGTTGAGCTCCAGGTTGAACCGGTCGATCTCCAGGACCAGCCGCGGGTCGGCGGCCTCTGCCCGGATGGTCTGGTTGAGGGGCAGGGCGCGCGCCTGCCCGTCGACCAGGAACAGCTCGAGCTCGGCGCCCACCGTGGTCGGGCCGGTCCCGAAGCCGGGACACTCGAGGAGCCGGCCCAGGGCGAGCAGGCACTCCTCGAGCCGCTCCTCGAAGCGCTGGTAGTCGACCGGGTCGAAATGCTCCCGGTCGACCGCGAGGCCCATCGTTGGCGCACCTCCGTCACATCAGGGGCACCGGCTCGGCAGTCAGCCATCTTGGGGCCGAAGCTAGCCGCCGCCCGGCGCCGGCCAAAGGGCCGATGGCCCCGGTCTCACTCGCCGACCGGCCCGGCAGCGGCACCGCCCGGTCGCCGGCCAGGTGGCTCCAGACCGTGACCACGCCAGCGAGGTGGAGAGGACGATCGACCCTACGACGCGGGACGACCGACCCTGCGACGCGGGGTCTTCTGGTCCTACAGCCCGGCCGCGGGGCGAGTGACGATCGGCCTGGCACCCGCCGCCCGGCGCAGGCGCCCTGATGGACCTGGGCCCCGCGGCGGCGCGGTCCGCACCCCGGCGCAGGCGCCCTGACGGACCTGGGCACCCGCGGCGGCGACGCCGGGTCGGATAGCACAGGCAGGCACGGCTTGGAGGGCGCGATGACGTGGCCGCCCGCACGATCGCCACCCACGCGCTGTCGATCTTCGGCGACCACTCCGACGTGATGGCCGCCCGTCCCACCGGCTGGGCGATGCTGGCCTCTTCGACGGTGCAGGAGGCCCATGACCTCGCGGCCGTCGCCCACGCTGCGACGCTCGCCTGCCGGGTGCCGTTCCTGCACTTCTTCGACGGCTTCCGCACCTCCCACGAGGTCGCCAAGATCCGGATGCTGGCCGACGACGACCTGCGCGCCCTGGTCGACGGCGCCGACGTCCGCGCCCACCGCGACCGCGGCCTGTCCCCGGACCGCCCCCAGCTGCGGGGCTCCGCCCAGAACCCGGACGTGTTCTTCCAGGCCCGCGCGGCGGTCAACCCCTTCTACGCGGCCGTCCCCGAGGTCGTGCAGGCCAAGCTGGACGAGCTGGCGGCGCGGACCGGCCGGCGCTACCGGCTGGTGGACTACGAGGGCGCCCCTGATGCCGACCGGGTGCTGGTGCTGATGGGCGCGGGCGCGGGCGCGGGCGCGGCCTCCGAGGCGGTGGCGGCGATGACCGCTGCCGGCGAGAAGGTCGGGCTGGCCACCTTCCGGCTGTACCGGCCGTTCCCGGCCGAGGCGCTGGCCGCTGCACTGCCAGAGACCGTCCGGCGGGTGGCGGTGCTGGACCGGACCAAGGAGCCGGGCGCGGCCGGCGAGCCGCTGTACCAGGACGTGGTGACCGCGCTGGCGGAGCGGGCGGCCGGCGGTGGCGCGCCGATGCCGCTGGTGGTCGGCGGCGCTACGGGCTGGCGTCCAAGGAGTTCACCCCTGCGATGGCCAAGGCGGTGCTGGACGCGCTCGCCGCCGAGCGGCCCCGCAACCACTTCACGGTCGGGATCGCCGACGACGTCTCCCACACCAGTCTGCCGGTCGACGCCTCGTTCGCCACCGAGGACCCTGACGGCCTGCGGGCGGTCTTCTTCGGGCTGGGGTCCGACGGCACCGTGGGCGCCAACAAGACCTCGGTGAAGATCATCGGCGAGGGCACCGAGCTGTTCGCGCAGGGCTACTTCGTCTACGACTCCAAGAAGTCCGGCTCGGTGACCGTCTCCCACCTGCGGGTCGCGCCACGGCCGATCCGCTCCACCTACCTGATCGGCAAGGGGCAGGCCAACTTCGTCGCCTGCCACCAGTTCCACTTCCTGGACCGCATGGACGTTCCTGGAGATCCCCGAGCTGGACCGCGACCGGATGGCCCCGGACACCGTCAAGGGCTCGCAGGTGCGCCAGCCGCTGTTCGAGTTCTCCGGCGCCTGCGGCGGCTGCGGCGAGACGCAGTACCTCAAGCTCATCAGCCAGCTGTTCGGTGATCGGCTGCTGGTCGCCAACGCCACCGGCTGCTCGTCGATCTACGGCGGCAACCTGCCGACCACCCCGTGGACGGTCGACGCCGACGGGCGCGGGCCAGCCTGGGCGAACTCGCTGTTCGAGGACAACGCCGAGTTCGGCCTCGGCATCCGCCTGGCCGCCGACCGGCTGCAGGCGCGCGCCCGCCAGCTCCTGGAGCGTTTGGCGCCGCAGGTCGGCGAGGACCTGGCCCGCGGGATCCTCGACGCCGACCAGCGTGACGAGGCCGAGGTCGCGACCCAGCGGGAGCGGGTCGCCGAGCTGCGCCGGCGCCTGGCCGGCGTGGACGGCGACGACGCCCGCGAGCTGGAGGGCCTGGCCGACGAGCCGGTCCGCCGCTCGGTCTGGATCGTCGGCGGCGACGGCTGGGCCTACGACATCGGCTCGGGCGGGGTGGACGCGGTGCTCGCCTCCGGCCAGGACGTGAACCTGCTGGTGCTCGACACCGAGGTGTACTCCAACACCGGCGGGCAGTCGTCCAAGGCGACGCCGCGGGGCGCGGTCGCCAAGTTCGCCTCCCGCGGCAAGCCGACCATCAAGAAGGACCTCGGCATGCTGGCGATGGCCTACGGCAACGTCTACGTCGCCCACGTCGCCCACGTCGCGGTCGGCGCCAGCGACATGCAGACGGTCAAGGCGCTGCTGGAGGCCGAGGCGTGGCCGGGCCCCGTCGCTGGTGATCGCCTACTCCACCTGCATCGCCCACGGCTTCGACATGGAGGGCTCGATGGCCCACATGCGGGACGCGGTGCGTCCCGCACCTGCCGCCGGGCCCGCTGTCTGCGTTCGGGCCGTCCGAGGAGGAGACGTCGTGACCCCCGACCTGCGCACCCGCTACCTCGGCCTGGAGCTGCGCTCCCCGCTGGTCGCCTCGGCGTCGCCGCTGACCGGCGAGCTGGATGGCCTGCGCCGGCTCCAGGGCGCCGGCGCGGCCGCCGCGGTGCTGCCGTCGCTGTTCGAGGAGCAGCTCACCCACGACCAGGTCGAGCTCGACCGCCTGCTGGAGACGACCTCGGAGCACGTCGGCGAGGCCCAGTCCTACTTCCCGGAGCTGGAGGACTACAACACCGGTGCCTGGTCGTACCTCGAGCGGATCGAGCAGGCCAAGCGGGCGGTCGCCATCCCGGTGATCGCCAGCCTCAACGGGGTCACACCCGGCGGCTGGGTGCGGCACGCCAAGCGCATGCAGGACGCCGGCGCGGACGCGCTGGAGCTCAACCTCTACAGCGTCGCCACCGACCCGCGGGTCGGCGCGGCCGAGCTGGAGGCGCGCTACCTGGAGCTGGTCGCCGCCGTGCGCGCCGCCGTGGCGGTCCCGCTCGCGGTCAAGCTGAGCCCGTTCTTCACCGCGCTGGCCAACATGGCCGTGCGCATCGTGGAGGCCGGTGCCGACGGCCTGGTGGTGTTCAACCGCTTCTACCAGCCCGACCTGGACCTGGACACCCTGGACGTGGTGCCACGGCTGGTGCTGTCGACCTCGGAGGAGCTGCGCCTGCCGCTGCGCTGGATCGCGATCCTCCGCGGCCAGGTGCGCGCCTCGCTGGCGGCCACCACCGGGGTCCACACCGGGCGGGACGCGGCCAAGGTGCTGCTGGCCGGCGCCGACGTGGCCATGATGACCTCGGCGCTGCTGCGCCACGGGCCCCAGCACCTGCGCACGGTCGAGCGGGAGCTGGCCGCCATCCTGGCAGAGCGCGACTACGGCTCGGTGGCGCAGCTCCGCGGCAGCATGAGCCGGTCCTCCATGCCCGACCCGGCGGGGTTCGAGCGCGCCAACTACATGCGGACGCTCATGTCCTGGTCGAGCCGGGCCCAGGTGAGCCCCGGCCAGGCCGCCGGGTCCGAGAAGTGACCAGTCCGGTAGGCCCAACTGCCCGGCGAGAAGGGGTCCTCTGGCCGTGGGCGCGGTGACCAGGACCGTGCCTGCCGTCGCGTGTCCTCCGCTACGCCGGCTGCCGGAGCCCGGTCAGCTCCTCGCTGACCCGCCACAGCCGCCGGGCGAGCTCCGGGTCGTAGGACCGCTTGGAGGACTGCCTCGCGCGCCTGCTCGCGAAGTACCTGCCGGTCACGCCCTCCACCTCGGGTGAGGAGGCCAGCCAGACGGAGGTGTCCGCGCCCCGCTCGGGGGTGCGCATGAGGGGGGCGCACCAGCGGCGTCATTCAGGCGCAGGACCGGCCCCGAGTCGTCGCGACCGAAGTTGGTGCGGACCACGCCGGGATGCACGCAGTTGACGGTGACCCCGCTGCCGTCCAGGCGGCGGGCCAGCTCGTAGGTGAACAGCACGTTGGCGAGCTTGGACTGGTTGTAGGCAGGCTGCCCTCGGTAGCGCCGCTCGAACTGCAGGTCGTCGAAGTGGACGTCGCCGATGGCCTGGGCCCCCGAGGTCACGTTGACGATGCGGGCGGGGGCGCTGGCCCGCAGCAGGTCCAGCAGCAGGTTGGTGAGCAGGAAGTAGGCCAGGTGGTTGACGGCGAAGGTCAGCTCCAGCCTGTCCACGGTGGTGTGACGGGTGGCCCAGTAGCCGCCGGCGTTGTTGACCAGCACGTGCAGCCGGTCGTGCCCGCGCTTGACCTCCTCGGCCAGCTGCCGGACCGAGGCCTGCGAGGAGAGGTCGGCCTCGAGCAGCCCGACGCGGGGGTTGCCGGTGGCCGCGCCGATCTCGGCCATGGTGGCCTGGCCCTTGGCCGGGTCGCGGGCGACCAGCACCAGGTCCGCGCCGAGGCGGGCCAGCCCGGTCGCGGTGGCCTTGCCGATCCCGGAGGTGGCGCCGGTGACGAGGCAGGTCCTGCCCGCCATCGCCGGACTGCCGTGGGTCACCTGACCACCTTGAAGTTGAACATCGGCGTCTGCAGCGTGCCCAACAGCCGCAGCCAGATCGGCAGCAGCATCTCGGTGGCGCGCGCGGCGGTGATGTCGCCCAGGTCGACCACGTCCCGCCAGCCGAACCCCTCCGTGAGGAGTTCGGTGACCAGCACCTTGGCCTCGGGGTCGTCGCCGCAGACGAACACGGTGTGGCCGCCGTCGGCAAGCTGGCGTGGGTTCACCATGAGACCGGCGGTCATGGTGTTGAGGGCCTTGACAACCTTGACGGCGGGGAAGGCGCGCTGGATGCGCTCGCCGAGCGAGTCGGTGTTGGCCACCAGCAGCGAGGGGGGCATGCCCCGGGAGAAGTCGAGGGCGTTGGTGATGTCGACCAGGATCTTGCCGGCAAGGTTCGCCTCGCCGGCCAGCCGCAGGGCGTCGAGCGAGGCCGCGCCAGCGGTGGCGTTGACGACCAGCTCGCCGTGCGCGGCCGCGTCGGCGAAGGTGCCGAGCTTCACACTCGGGTGCTGCTCGTGCCAGACCCTGAACGGCGGGTTGCCGTAGCCGTCGGGCTGGTCGCGTGCCAGGGTCGTCGCCGGGTCACGGGTGCCGACCAGCGCTTCGTGGTCCAGCTCCGCCAGCTTGGCGGCGACGGCCTGCCCGACCATGCCGGTGCCGAGGATGCCGATCCGCATACCCACCACTCCTCTCGCTCCCAGGAAGACAGGCCTGTCTGGCGCCAGATCGTGGACACCATATAGACAGGTCTGTATATTGTCAACCGATGCGCCACACGCCCACCCAGCCGAGACCGGCCGCGAGGGAGCGGATCCTCGAGGCCGCCACCCGGCTGTTCCTGCGCGACGGCTTCCGTGCGGTGGGGGTCGACACGATCATCGCCGAGGCCGGCGTCGCCAAGATGACGCTGTACGCGCACTTCCCCTCCAAGGACGACCTGATCGTGGCGTACCTGGAGCGGGCCAACGAGCAGTTCTGGGAGTGGCTGGAGGGCGCAAGCGCCGGCGTGGACGACCCGAGGGCAAAGCTGGCCGCCATGTCCGACGCCGTCGGGAAGCTCGCCAACAGCCCGCAGTGCCTTGGCTGCACCTTCCAGGGCACGGCCGCCGAGTTCCCCGACTCCGAGCACCCGGGCCACCGGGTGGCGCTGGCCCACAAGCAGGCGGTGCTGGCACGGCTGCGCACCCTGGCCCAGGAGGCCGGTCTCCGCGCCCCCGAGGCTCTGGCCGAGCAGCTCCTGCTGCTGATGGACGGCGCCTGGGCCGCCGCCCGGATGTTCGGCCCCGACAACCCGGGCGCGCAGGTCGCGGCCGCGGCCAGAGCCCTGATCGAGGCGCATGACCGGTGAACCGCCCGGATCGGTATCCTTCGCGCCGGCCGGGAACGCGGGCAGGCACGGGTCCGGCCGCCGCCGGGAGCGGCCCGTACCCCGCTCGATCCTGCTCCACGCCGGCCTCGTCACCGCGAGCATGCTCGCGGTGCTGCCGGTCGTCTGGGTGTTCCTCACCAGCCTGAAGCCGCGTTCGGCCACCCTCTCCGACCGGCTGGAGCTGTTCCACGACCCGTCGTTCGCCGCCTATGGTGAGGTGCTCACCGGCAACGACGGCCTGTTCCTGCGCTGGTTCCTCAACTCCACCGTGATCGCGCTGCTCACCACCGTGATCGGCGTCTTCCTGGCGGCCACCGGCGGGTACGCCTTCTCCCGCTACCGCTTCCCGGGGTACCGGCCGCTGCTGGGCAGCTTCCTCGTCACCCAGATGTTCCCGGGGATCATCCTGATCGTGCCGCTGTTCAACATCCTCACCAACCTCCGGCTGGTCAACACCCACCTCGGGCTGGTCGTCGTGTACTGCACCATCGCGGTGCCGTTCTGCACGATGATGCTGAAGGGCTACTTCGACACCATCCCGATCGAGCTGGAGGAAGCCGGTCGTGTTGACGGCCTTACCCCGTTCGGCAGCTTCTGGCGGATCGTGATCCCCCTGTCGGTGCCCGGGATCGCCGTGACCGCCTTCTACTCGTTCCTCACCGCCTGGAACGAGTTCCTGCTCGCCAACATCCTCATGACCGGCGACACGAGCAAGACCCTCCCGGTTGGCATCAACGGCTACGTGGACCAGTTCCGCCAGAACTGGGACCTGCTCACCGCCGCGGCCGTGCTCATCATGATCCCCGCCCTCGGCTTCTTCTACTGGGCGCAGCGGTACCTGGTCACCGGCCTCACCGCCGGCGGCACAAAGCACTGATCCCGCCGGACCAGGCCGGGGACGTCCAGCGCAACCGGCGCTCGCCGCGTTCGGGGACTACGCCTCCTGGCGGTGGACCCGCTCGGGGAGGAAGACCGACATGACGTCGCGCACCGAGAGCACGCCGGCGGCCGCGCCCTGCTCCAGCACGACCAGGTGACGGATGCGGCGGTCGTGCATCTCGGCCGCCGCGACGGTCACGTCCCAGTTGGGTGAGGCAGTCACGACCGGGGCGGTCATATGGTCGCCCACGCGCGCCTGCCCGACATCGCCGAGCTGCGCGGCCGCGTGCATCACGTCGCGCTCGGTGAGGATGCCGACGACCTGCCCTCCCTGCTCCACGACCACCGACCCGATGCCGTGCTCCTGCATGACCTGGGCGGCGCGTTGCAGCGACTGGCCGGGGTCGATCGAGACCACCGGACTCCTCATGAGGTTGCGAACCTGCATGGCAAGGGCCTCCTGGACGAAGCCGGGCGAGTGGGCTGCCGCCCACGGCGAGAACGTCGACCGTACCTTACCGGGACCCAAGAGGTCATCGTGGGCCCAAAGGCCCCGGCGACTGGGGGCTGTTGGGACCCTGCCACGCGGGCCCTGGTCCGGCCGGGCCACCCAGCCGTAGGGCGTCGGCAATCCCCGCCGCCACGAGCACCTTCATGACCCGCTCCTCTCTCCCGGGGGATGACCCAGCCGGTCCGGATGACCGGCTCAGCGCTGCCACAGCGCCGGGCGCAGCCATCCCGCGGCAGGCCGGCCGAGGCGCCGCGCACCGCGCGCCAGCAGGGTGCCAGCGACCACGATCAGCACCTCGAGGGGCCAGGTGATCGCCGGGTCGGGCGTGCGACCATCAATGACCACGGCGATGGCTGCCGCCCCATGGCCAGGCCCAGGGAGCGCACGGCCGGTCGGATCGATTCTACTGCCGACCGCTGGCCAGGCAGCGCGTTCTTCCGCTACCAGATCACCGACCTGCACCTGGTCACCGCCTCCGGATGACGAAGCGGAAGGTGCCGGCCTCCTCGCCCTGCTCGAGCAGCTCGTTCCCGGTCGCCCGGGACCAGACCGCGAAGTCGCGGGCGGCGCCGCGGCCCGTGGCCAGCACCTCGACGAGCTCGCCGGGCTGCAGCCGGGCCATCGCCACCGCGACCTTGGCGACCGGCAGCGGGGACGGCAGACGCCGAACGTCGAGCGACAGGGCAACGGGGTTCCTCGTCCTCATCATCCACCCTCCTCGCGCCAAGGCTCGCAGGCGCGGGTGCTCGGACGGCAGGGCCAGGAGACCCGGGCGGCGGGGACCGAACGGCACCTGCTCCTGCCGGCGGCGACCGGAGAAGTTGACCTCGCGGCGCGAACCCTCGGACCATGCTGGGCATGAGCGGCCAGGTCGCCGGCACGGTGGGGATCATCGCAGGTGGCCGCTGGCCCGCTCCTGGTCAGATCCGGTACCGGGCTATGATCGCCGCCAGGTCGAGGTCGCTGTCGTCCAGCTCCCATTCGAGCTGTTCGTTAGACGTGCACGACCTCCTTGAGCAACAGGTCGGCAGTTGACACGACGCCGACGACTCGGCGGTCGCGGTCGACCACCGGCAGCGCGCTCACCCGATAGGCGGCGAGCAGACCGACCAGGTTCTTGAACGGCGTGGACGGGCCGACGGCGACCACCTCGGCCGTCATCACGTCCTCGACCCGGCTGCGCATCCCGCCCTCCTTCCAGCAGGGAATCCTCGCAAGGAGTGTCGGCTCCATTGCAGCCGGTGCCAGCACCAGCGCCAAGGGCCGAGCGGCACGTCCGTGGGGAGCCCACCGTCCCTAGGCGGTGCGTCCGCCGCGGCGGACCATGCAGGTTGGATCGCGGAAGGAGGCCGTTCATGCACCGCACCGTCGAGGACGTGATGACGGACGTGATGTCGAGCCCGGTGGTCACGGTGGGGCCCGGCATGCCGGTGAAGGAGGTTGCCGCGTTGCTGGTACGCCACAGCATCAGCGCGGTGCCCGTGGTCGACGCCGCCGGCACCCTGCTGGGCATCGTGTCCGAGGCCGACCTGGTGCCGCTGCAGGCCGTCCCCGAGTCGCGCGGCCGGTTCCAGCGTTTCGACGAGCTGCTCCGGTACCTGCCCCGCACCGCCGCCGACGCGATGACCCGGGACGTCGTCACCCTCCCCGAGGACGCAGACGTGGCCCAGGCGGCGCTGCTGATGCTCGAGCGGGCGGTGAAGCGGATCCCCGTCGTCCGCGATGGGCGGGCGACCGGCATCGTCAGCCGCCGGGACCTGCTCCGCGCCCTGGCCCGCAGCGACGCGGAGGTCCGCGCCGAGGTCGAGGATCTCCTCAACGAGGAGCAGCTCCAGCTCGGCGGCGTCGACGTCTCGGTGGCGGGTGGGATCGTCTCGCTGGCCGGGTTGGCAGGCGCGGGCGGTCGGCGGGCCGCGGAGATCCTCGCCCGTTCGGTGCCCGGCGTGGTGGCGGTGACGTTCGCCGACCGACCGGTCAGCACGCGGTAAGGCCCGGCGCCGCTACGAGCGACCGTGCCGGCTACATCGCCCTGTCGTTCCTCGCCGGCGTCACCCCTCGGGTCAGGCTCGGGACGCTGGTTACTCGGCCGGGTCGGCCGGGTCCAGCGCCCGTAGGGCAGCCAGGAAGGCATCGCGGTTGCGCCGTTCGTCCTCGCCCAGTCGTGGGAAGCGCTCGGCGGCGGCGTGGTCGCCGACCTCGTCGGCCTGCGCCTCGAAGTCGTGGTACATGATGGCCGCCTCGTAGGCCTCTTCGATGGCCAGGTGCTGTGCACTGGCGTCCCCTGGCGGTTGCCACCATCGCCGTCCGAGCTGATGGTGGGCCCGCGGGAGCGAAAGGATGGCCATGAACAGGAAGCGCTGGCACCAGCTCAGCAGGCGGCAGAAGCGGGCGGCCGTCGCGGCCGTCATCGTCCAGGAGTTCCTGTCCGCGGCCGCGCTCCCCGGACCTGCGGCGCCGCCCGAGCGCGCAGGTCCGGGGAAGCAAGAAGCTGTGGGCCGCGGCGTTCGTCAACTTCGTCGGCCCGCTCGCCTACTTCGCGTTCGGGCGCCGGCGCGGGGTCCCCCGCACCTGACCGGGCCGGCGGCGTACGGGCTGGCTGGGGGCGTGCCCTCCTGGTACGCGCCCTGGTCGGCCTGAGCGCCGGCCTGCTCAACGGCGGCGGCCTGCTCGGCGGTGCCGCGCCGGGTCCCGGGCATCGCACACGGCCACGGGCTGCGTCAGTGCACCAGGTTCAGCGCGGTCACCATGTAGATCAGCACCGACAGCAGGTCCTGGACCACCGTCGCGAGCGGCCCGCTGCCATAGGCCGGGTGGCGGCCCAGGCGATGCAGCAGCCACGGCAGCGCCATGGCCACCAGGGTGGCGGTCGAGCAGGCGGCCAGCAGCGACAGCGCCACGGTCAGCGCCACATCCCCCTGGCCCCACCGCCACAGGCCAACCGGGAGGAACACCGCCGCCAGCGTGACGCCGACCAGCAGCCCGGTCAGCAGCTCGCGCCACACGACCTGGCGGACGCCAACCCCGATCGACAATCCCCGCACGATCAGGGTCTCGGTCTGGGTCCCGACCGCGTCGGCCATGTAGACGATCCCTGGGATGAAGAACGCCAGGATCACGTTGCGTTCCAGCTGCGCTTCGAACGAGCCGACCAGGTCGGCTGCGACCATCGCGCCGGCCAGGCCGGTCAGCAGCCACGGGAGCCGATGCCGGAACCGCTGGCCGATCGATTCCACGCTGGCGTGCCGTGCCGCTGCGACGTCGTGGCTGAACCCGGAAAGGCGCGCCAGGTCTTCGTCGTGCTCGGCGGCCAGGACGGCGAGCACCTCTGGCGGGGGGACCAGGCCGAGGAAGCGACCCGCGTCGTCGACCACCGCGAGGGTGTCGCGGCCGCGGTGGACGGCGCGCTGGACCGCCACCTCCCGGTCCACGCCGCAGTGAGCACCACCACCTTGCCGGTCATCGCCTCCCCGACGGTCCCAAGCAGGTCCTCGAAGCTTGTCTCGCTCGGCAGTGTCGCGGTCATGTCGTCGCCTCCTCGATCGCGGCGGCCGGAGGGCGGCTGCTTCCGTCCCGAGCGTCCGTCATCCATGCCTGCGCCGCACCGGCCGTCCGTCCCGGTGCTCCGGGGCGAGCGGCCCTGCGAGCGAGGACCCCACGGCACCGCGGGGCCCTCACCCTCCATGGAGGGCCCAGCCTGGGCCGGCCCTCGCCGAAGCTAGGTGGTCGTGGCTCGGGGGCCTGCGCCCGACGTCCTGGTGAACAGCTCGCCGCGGTGCCATGGTGTGCCCAGCCTTGGCAGCACCAGGCGGTCCAGCCCGTACCAGCCGGCGTTGCGCCAGGCCAGGATGAGCAGGCCCGAGACCAGGATCATGGCCGGGTTGACGCCGGCGCTGCCGGCGAACACG
>Ga0184627_10000201_pt1 | contig 27393 bp, 27 predicted proteins | sample PLM3_127_b1_FD_133150 | JGI IMG/M metagenome (GOLD analysis project Ga0184627, IMG submission 133150) | Groundwater sediment microbial communities from an aquifer in East River, Colorado, USA - PLM3_127_b1 | ecosystem: Environmental > Terrestrial > Soil > Riparian zone | place: USA: East River... | reverse complement strand
TTCGGCCCGGGAACTGCTTGGAGCGCCTGCGGCGCGGGCATCCATTCCGACGGCCAAGTTCGGCCCGGGAACTGCTTGGAGCGCCTGCGGCGCGGGCATCCATTCCGACGGCCAAGTTCGGCCGTCGGGTCAGGGGCGGGTGGCGGCGAGGATCTCGGGGCCGCGGCGCTCGAACAGGGCGGCCGTGAGGGCCAGGGCGACGGCGTAGGCGGCCAGGCCATAGACGGTGGCCAGGGGGAGGGTGAGCGCCCACCAGCCGCGGCCGGCGAACAGGGGCCAGGCCACGGCCGCCGCCACCGGGACGAGCAGGACCGAGACGACCGCGAAGGCGGCGAGCTGGAACAGGGCCACCGCGCAGCCCTGGCGCTCGGAGGTGGCCAGCAGGTTGGCGTCGTCGTCGGGCACCGGGTAGGGCAGCAGGGCCGAGGAGAGCCCACCCACCGCCAGCGCCACGCCCAGCGTGGCAGGGGTGGCGGCCAGCCCGACCAGGGTCTCCCCCACCCGGCCGGTGACCGCGGCGAGGATCGCGCCCACCCCGGCCACGCCGGCGAGCAGCACCGCAGCCAGGGCCAGGTGCTTGCCGAGCAGCAGCTCGCGCGCGCGCACCGGCGCTGCCAGGAGCTGGGCGAGCGGGTGGCCCTCCCAGCCGAACGCGTTGAAGCCCACGTTCAAGGTGCCGAACAGCACCACTGCTGGCAGCAGCAGGGCCGGCTCGAGCTCGCGCGGCCCGAGCCCCACCCTGCCTCTGACCAGCGCGGCCGCCACGAGCACGAGCGAGGTCACGATCGCCGACGCCCAGGCCGCCCGGAGCCGGGGCGCGCGCCAGGCGTAGCGGAGGTCCTTGATGGCCAGCGCGAGCACCGGCCCGCCGGCGCCCGCGCGCGCCCCCAGCAGCCCGCGCCGCCCCGACGCCGGCCCGACCGTCCCGCTCGGCGGCGGTCCGGTCATCGCCCGGAGCAGGGCCATGCGCCACAGGGCGACCGAGACGGCGAGGAAGGCCAGGGAGGCGAGCGCCCAGGCGAGCGCCGCGGGCACGTCATGGGCATACCCACGCTCGACCACCCGGGCGGCGGTCCCGGGCGGGGTGAACTGCAGGAAGCGGGACGGCCCGAGCCGCAGCAGCGGGTTGTCCTGCCCCTCGGCGCCGCCGGCCGCCCCGCCCTCGGCCGCCCCGCCGAACGGGTTCGACTCGGCGAAGCGCACCATCAGCCACAGGGACGCGGCGACCAGGGGGACCAGGAGCACGACCAGGTCGCGGGTGCGCCGGTTGCGCAGGAACCCCGAGGCCAGGGTGACCAGGGCCTGGTTACCGACCAGGACGTGGGCGAGCCCGAGAAGGACGCCGAGCCAGACCAGCGGCCCGGCCCCGAAGCCGGCCAGGGCGGCCAGGAAGAACAACCCGCCGAGCAGGGTGGGCAGGCCGAACGCGCTCGCCGCGAGCAGGCCGGCCAAGAGCTGCCAGCCGGCGATCGGGTAGACGGCCAGGCGGGCCGGCGAGAGCCCCTCGGTGAGGCTCACCGCCATGGCCGGGAGCAGCAGCCACAGCACCCAGATGGTGAAGAACACGGTGAACAGCAGCTCGCGGGCGGTGTCTGCGGGCAGGCGGCGGTAGGCGACCAGGGTGGCGAGGGCCAGGAGGAGCGCGATCGGCAAGAGCCCGACCAGGGCGAGCACCAGGGCCAGGGCCCGACGCCAGTCCCTGGCCACCGCCCCGGCGGCCAGGCGCCACTTCAGCCAGACGATGCGGCCAACCACGCCAGGTCCGATGCGGCCAGGCTCTCCACCCCGATCAGGCGGTAGAACAGCTCGTCCAGGTCGGCCACGCCGTGCCGCCGGCAGAGCCCGTCGACGCTCCCCTGGGTCACCAGGCGGCCCTCGTGGATCACGCCGACCAGGTCGGAGGTACGCTCCACCAGCGCCATGACGTGCGAGGTCATCACCACCGCGGCCCCACCGGCGACCACCCGGCGCAGCACCTCCGACATGGTGCGCGCCGATATCGGATCGACCGACTCGAACGGCTCGTCCAGGAAGAGCACGCGGGGCGAGTGGATGACCGCCGCTGCCAGCGCCACCTTCTTGCGCATGCCCTGGGAGTAGTCGGCGATCAGGCGGCCGGCTTCTCGTTCCAGGCCGAGCACGCCGAGCAACTCGTCCCGGCGCCTGACCACCTCGGGGCCGGGCAGGCGCTGCATGTGGCCGGCGAAGTCGACGTACTCGGCTCCGGTCAGCCGCTCGTAGAGGTTGAGGGTGTCGGGCAGCACCCCGAGGCGCCCCTTGGCCCGCACCGGGTCCCGCCACAGGTCCACGCCGTCCACCAGGACCCGGCCGGCGTCGGGGCGCAGCATGCCCACGCTCATGCGGATCGTGGTGGTCTTGCCCGCACCGTTCGGGCCGACCAGCCCGTAGAACACCCCCGGCCCGATCTCGAGGTCGATGCCGGCGACCGCCACCTTGGCGCCGAAGCGCTTGGCCAGCCCGTGGATCTCGAGCACCGGCATGCTGCGCTGCTCCTCCTTCGTGCCTGCCTGACCGGACTGCGGCGTGCTGCGCAGCGGGTTACCGGTTGTTGCGGTCCTGGGCTCGTTCGAGCGGGAGCGTGATCACGTCCACGACCGCGTCGGCGCCCCGCTCCACGAGCACCTCGAAGTCCTCCGCGAGCCGCTTGGGGATCGGCTCGAGCACGTAGTCGGCCGGGTCCTTGTGGCCGGGGGGGCGGCCGACGCCGAGCCTGACGCGGTAGAACCCTGGTGAGCCGAGCGCCTTGACGATGTCCTTGAGGCCGTTGTGGCCGGCTGTGCCGCCGCCGAGGCGGACCTGGAGCCGGCCCTCGGCCAGGTCGATCTCGTCGTGCACGATCACGACCCGCTCGACCGGCACCTTGTAGTACCGCGAGAGCAACGACGCCGGCCCGCCCGAGTCGTTCATGAAGCTGTCGGGCCGGGCCAGCACCACCCGGGTGTCACCCTCGCGCACCTCGGCGACCTGGGCCCGGTTGCGCGACCGCTTGAGCTTCTGGCCGTACCGCTCGGCCAGCCGGGTGACCACCATGGCGCCGGCGTTGTGCCTGGTGTTGGCGTACCCCTGGTCGGGGTTGCCGAGCCCGAGCACGAGCCAGGGCCCGGTGTCGGCACCGGTCGTGGTGTCGGCCATGGCGTGCCCTCGCCGACCGGGGAACCGCAGCGTGACCGTGGGAGCCTACGCCTCCTCCGAGCCGCCCTCGGCGGCCGCCTCCGCGCCCTCGGCGCCCTCGGCCGCCTCTGCCTCCTCCTCGGACGGCTCGGCCTCCTCGAAGACCGCGGGGGCAACGACCGAGACGACCGAGGCCTCGGGGTCCTCGAGGATGGTGGCGCCGTCGGGTGCCTTGAGGTCGGCCACGCGCAGCACGTCGCCGATGCCGAGGCCCGAGATGTCGGCCGCGATGTGCTCGGGGACGTTGGTCACCTCGGCCTCGACGCTGGCCTGGTAGAGGTCCTGGTCGGCGATGCCGCCCTCGCGCACGCCGGGCGCCTCGCCGACCAGGTGCACCGGCACCTGCACGTGGACCTTCTCGCCCCGGCGGACCAGCAGGAAGTCGACGTGGGTGAAGGTGCCCCTGACCGGGTGGCGCTGGATCTCCTTGGCCAGCGCGAGGTGCTTGCCCGAGCCGACCGCCAGCTCGATGAGCACGTTGGCGCCGGCGTCGGTGCGCAGGGCGTGGCCGAGCTCGCGGGCGTCGACGCTCAGGTGCTCGGGCGCCATGCCGTGGCCGTAGAGGACGGCGGGGACGCGCCCAGCAGCGCGGGCCCTGCGGTTGGCTCCCTTCCCGGTGTCCGACCGGGGTTCGGCGGCAAGCTTGTACTCGGACATTGGGGGGTGGCCTCCTCGAGGTCGAACAGCACAGAGTCCTGGTGCGGCGCGGCCCCGCCGCAGGGGCGGGCCAGCACCGAGAGCCCCGGCTGCAGCGGGGCCGGGCGAGGGTAGCACGCTTCAGGCGGAGAGATCGAAGGCGGGCGATGAGGCTCACCACGACCGCGACAGCCGGCAGGGTTCGCACGTCCCGGTCAGCCGGGGTCGGGGGCATCGCCGGAGGACAGGATCTGGGCCAAGTCGAAGGCGACCGGCCGCTCGAGCTGCTCGTACGTGCACGAGCTGGGCTCCCGGTCGGGCCGCCAGCGCTTGAACTGGGCGGTGTGGCGGAAGCGCCTGCCCTCCATGTGGTCGTAGCCGACCTCGACCACCAGCGACGGCGCCAGCGGCTCCCAGGACAGGTCCTTCTTGGCGTTCCAGCGCGACGGCTCCCCGCCCGGGATGCGCTCGGAGGTGACCGTGCCGAGCCACGGATGCTGGTCGCCGATGCCGAGGCGGTAGGGTGCCAGCTCCTCGAGCAGCTCCCGCCGCCGTTCCATCGAGAACGACGCCGCCACCCCGACGTGCTGGAGGCGGTCGCCGTCGTAGAGGCCGAGCAGCAGGGAACCGACCACCGGGCCGCGCTTGTGCCAGCGGAAGCCGGCGACCACGCAGTCGGCCGTGCGCACGTGCTTGACCTTGAACATCACCCGCTGGTCCTGCTCGTAGGGGAGATCGCGCGGCTTGGCCACGATCCCGTCCAGACCGGCGCCCTCGAACACCCGGAACCAGCGCTGGGCGAGCTTGACCGAGCCGGTCGACGGGGTCAGGTGGACGGGCGCCTCCACCCCGGCGAGCGCCGCGTCGAGCGTGGCCCGCCGCTCGGCGAACGGCCGCTCCAGCAGGGACCGGTCGTCCAGGGCGAGCAGGTCGAACACGATCAGGGAGGCGGGCGTCTCCCGCGCGAGCAGCTCCACGCGGGAGGCGGCCGGGTGGATGCGCTGCTGCAGCGCGTCGAAGTCCAGGCCGGCGCCCTGGATCACAACGATCTCGCCGTCGACCACGCAACGGCGCGGGAGCCGCTCCCGCGCCGCCTGGACGACCTCTGGGAGGTAGCGGGTGAACGGCCGCTCGTTGCGGCTGCCGAGCTCCACCTCGTCGCCGTCCCGGAACACCACGCACCGAAACCCGTCCCACTTGGGCTCGTAGAGCATGCCGTCGGGCACGATCGAGACGGACTTGGCGAGCATCGGCTTGACCGGAGGCATCACTGGCAGGTCCATGGCGGCCATTGTGCCGCGCCCGCCCGCCCAAGGCGGGGATTCCGACCTCTTCACACGCCGTCCGCGCGGCGACGTGGTCACCGCCGGGGGGCGACGGCCAAGTTCGGCCGTCGGCTACAGCTGGTTCTGGTCGTTGAAGATGTCGGAGACGCTGGTGTCCTCGAACACCGCGCGGATGGCGGCGGCGATGATGTCGGCGATCGACAGCACGACGATCTTGTCCAGCCGCTTCTCGTCGGACAGCGGCAGCGTGTTGGTGACCACGACCTCGTCGATGGGCGCGTTCTTGAGCCGGTCGATGGCCGGCCCCGAGAACACCCCGTGGGTAGCGGCCGCCGAGACCCGCTCGGCGCCGGCGGCCATGAGCACCTCGGCGCCCTGCACGACCGTGCCCGCGGTGTCGATCATGTCGTCGACGATCACGCACTGCATGCCGGCCACCTCGCCGACGACCTCGCGCATCTCGACCTGGTTGGCGACGTCGCGGTTGCGCCGCTTGTGCAGGAACGCGAGCGAGCAGCTCAGCACGCCCGCAAACTTCTCGGCCGTCTTCACCCGGCCGGCATCGGGCGCCACGATCACCAGGTCGTTGGTGCCGAAGCGGGTGCGGATGTACTCGGCCAGCGGCGGCAGGGCGGTCAGGTGGTCGACCGGCCCGTCGAAGAAGCCCTGGATCTGGCCGGAGTGCAGGTCCATGGTGATGATCCGGTCGGCGCCGGCGGTCTGGAACAGGTCGGCGACCAGCCTGGCCGTGATCGGCTCGCGGGAGCGCCCCTTCCGGTCCTGGCGCGCGTAGCCGTAGAACGGCACCACCGCGCTGATCCGCTTGGCCGACGCCCGCTTGAGCGCGTCGATCATGATGAGCTGCTCCATGATCCGCTCGTTCACCGGCGCCGCGTGGGTCTGGATCACGAAGGCGTCGGTCCCCCGGACGCTCTCCTGGAAGCGGCTGTAGATCTCGCCGTTGGCAAAGTCCCGCAGGTCGACCGAGCCGCAGTCGATGCCGAGATGCCTGGCCACCTCGCCGGCGAGCTCCCTGTTGGCCCGCCCCGAGAACAGCATGAGATGCCTGCGCCCCAGGGCCTCGACCATCTTGGGCGCCGCGGCCTGGCTCACTGCTCGCCTCCCGACTCTGGTTCAGCCATCCCGCCCGCGCTCATTCCCGTTCGTGGAGTCGGCGGCGCGCCCCTGCGCCTCGAGCTTGCGCCGGCGGCGGCGGGCAGCCCAGCCCTCGACTGTCCGCTGCTCGCCGCGCTCGATGGCCAGGGCATCGGGAGGCACGTCCTTGGTGATCGTCGATCCGGCCGCCGTCTGCGCCCCCGGACCGACCTCGAGGGGCGCAACCAGCATGGTATCGGATCCGATGAAGGCGCCGTCGCCGACCGTGATGCGATGCTTGGCCACCCCGTCGTAGTTGACAAACACCGTGCCGGCGCCCACGTTCACCCCGGAGCCGATGTCGGCGTCGCCGACATAGGTCAGGTGGGGCACCTTGGAGCCGGGGCCGACGCGCGAGTTCTTCACCTCGACGTAGGTGCCCACCTTGCTGCCTGCGGCCAGGTCGGCGCCCGGGCGCAGGTAGGCGAACGGCCCGACCAGCGCGCCTGGCCCGACGTGGGCGTCGGTGGCGACCGCCTGGGTGACGACCGCCTCGTCCTCGACCGTGCAGCCGGTGAGGCGGGTGTTCGGGCCGATCCTGCAGCGGGCCCCGACCCGGGTCCCGGCCTCGAGGAACGTGAACGGCTCGAGGGTGGTGTCCTGGCCGACCTTCACGTCGACGTCGACGTAGGTGGTGGCAGGGTCGACCACGGTCACCCCGGAGGTCATCAGCGCGTCGAGCAGCCGCCGGCGCAGCACCGCGCCGGCGTCGGCGAGCTGGGCCCGGTCGTTGACGCCGCGGGCCTCGACCTCCGACCCCCGGCAGGCGGCGACCACGCCACCGCGGGCGAGCACGACCGGGACCAGGTCCGGCAGGTAGTACTCGCCCTGGTCGTTGTCGACCCGGAGCTGGGCCAGCCCGTCCAGGGCGGGGCGGCTGAACACGTAGAAGCCGGCGTTGACGTCCCGGATCGCGCGCTGCTCGGGGGTCGCGTCCCGGTGCTCGACCACGCCGGTGACCGCGCCGTCCGGGCCGCGAAGGATGCGGCCGTAGCCCGTCGGGTCCTCGGCCTCGCAGGTCAGCAGGGTGACGTCGGCCTTGAGGGCGCGGTGGGTCTCCAGCAGCACCTCGAGGGTGGCCTGGGTGATCAGCGGCGTGTCGCCGTAGAGCACCAGCACCTCGCCGTCCGCCGGGAGCAGGGGCAGCGCCGCGGCCATGGCGTCGCCGGTGCCCTTCAGCTCCTGCTGGACCGCGAACGACACCGGACCAAGGCTGAAGCCGCCGACCGCGCTGCGCACGTCATCGGCGCCCTTGCCGACGACGACCACGGTGGAGTCGGCCCGCAGCCCGGCCGCGGCGGCCAGCACGTGCCACAGCAGCGCCCGCCCGGCCATCAGGTGCAGCGGCTTGGGCACCGACGAGCGGAAGCGCGTCCCCTCCCCGGCCGCGAGCACCACCACGCTCAGGCTCATCTGTGCCCCCTTGAACGACGACGCGAGACCACCCGACTGCTGGCGGGGAAGGATTCGAACCTTCACTTGACGGCTCCAAAGGCCGCCGTGCTGCCGTTACACCACCCGCCACAGCGCCACCCCGTATCGTACCGAGGAACCGATACGGGGTGTCTCCCCAGACACCCTTACCCGAAGGTCACCCCAGGTACCGCTACCCGAAGGTCACCCCAGGTACCGCTACCCGAAGGTCACCCCAGGTACCGCTACCCGAAGGTCACCCCAGGTACCGCTACCCGAAGGTCACCCCAGGTACCGCCCCGCGCGCGACCTCGACGCGGGCGAAGGCGGGGCGGACCACCCGGGCCACCTTGCCGGCGTGCTCCTCGTCGCGGCACAGGCCGAGCATGGTCGGGCCGCTCCCGGTCATGACCGCACCGAGCACGCCCGCCTCCAGCAGCCGGTCCTTGCTGGCCTGCAGGCCGGGCAGGAGGTCGAAGGCGGCCGGCTCCAGGTCGTTGTGGAGGTACGCCCCGACCTGGTCGAGGTCGCCGTCGGCGAGCGCGCCGAGCAACGCGCTCGGCCAGCGGTCACCGAGGGGCTTGGCAAGGCCGAGCTCGTCGAAGCGGCCGTACACCGCCGGGGTGGCCAGCCCGGTCGCGTCGATGCCGACCACCCACCAGGTCATCCCCATGGCCGGGATCTCGTGCATGCGGTCACCGCGGCCGGTGGCGAGGCGGCTCCCTCCGGTGAGCAGGAACGCGACGTCGACACCCACCTCCACCGCCATGGCCTGGAGGTTGACCGCGGGCAGGCGCAGGCCCCAGAGCCGGTCAAGGGCGAGCAGGGCGGCAGCGGCGTCGGCGCTGCCGCCGCCGAGCCCGGCGGCCACCGGGATCCCCTTGCGGAGCCGGAACCGGGCCCCCGGCAGGTCGCGGGTGCGGCGGGCGAGCTCCCGCGCGGCCACCAACACCAGGTTGGACTCGGTGGGAGGCAGGCCCTCCCCTTCCACCTCCAGGCCCAGGCCCTCCGGGACGAGCTGGACCTCGAGCTCGTCCCAGAGGCCGAGTGCCTGCAGGACCGTGACGACCTCGTGGTAGCCGTCCTCCCGAAGCGCCCCGACGAGCAGGGCCAGGTTGATCTTGGCCGCGGCACGTGCGCGCAGCGAGACCAGTGGCGCCCCGGCGGGATTGTGGCTGGACACGCGCTCCTCCTCGGGCGCTCGGCTGCCGGGCCGACAGGCCGGGCATGGTAACGGCGCGTCTGGCGCGCATCAACACGCATTCGACGCAGAGAAGGCGTTCCTGCGCCGGTTCGCACGGCCGCTCAGGCCCGCTCGGGGCGGTCGCTGACCGGCTCCTCCAGGGTAAAGGCCAGTGCCGCGAGGGTACGGGCCAGTACCGCGAACTCGTCGACCCCCAGCCGCTCGGCGCGCAGGGAGAGGTCGACCCCAGCGCGGGCCCCGAGCGCCGCGACCGCGTCCGGTCCGAGCCCCAGGGTCTGCAGCGAGTTGCGCAGGGTCTTGCGGCGCTGGGAGAACGCGGCGTCGATCACGCGGGCGAGCACCGGCCAGGGGAGGCCCGCTGTGGCCGGGTGGGGCCGGCGGTGGAAACCGACCAGGACCGAGTCGACGTGGGGCTCGGGGATGAACACGCGCCGGCTCACCGGGGCCAGCACCCGCGCCTCGGCCAGCGCGGCCACCTTGGCGCTGAGACCGGCGTAGGCGGCCGTGCCCGGCGCGGCGGCCAGCCGCTCCCCCACCTCCCGCTGCACCATCACGGTCAGGTCGGCGAGCTGCGGGTAGCTGTCCAGCACGTGCAGCACCAGCGGTGCGGCGATGTTGTAGGGCAGGTTGGCAACCAGCCGCCGCGCGCCGGGGGCGAGCGCGGCCAGGTCCGCGCGCAGGGCGTCGGCCACCTCGACGGTGACCCCGGGGTCGCCGGCTAGCACCTCGGCCAGGGCGGGCACCAGGCGGTCGTCCACCTCGACGGCGACCACTGCTGCCCCCGCCTCGCGCAGCGCGAGCGTGAGGCTGCCGAGCCCGGGCCCGACCTCGAGCACGGTCTCGCCCGGCCCGACCCCGGCGAGCCGGACCACCTTGCGGGCGGTGTTCGGGTCGGCCAGGTAGTTCTGCCCCAGCGACCTGGTCGGGCGGAGCCCGTGGCGGGCGAGTAGCTCGCGCACCCGGGGCGGGGTCAGGAGCCGGGCCGCGGCTCGCCCGCCGCCGGGGTCGGCGGCGGGCTGCCGGAGCGGGCGCACGGCTGGCATGTCGCCCAGAGTGTGGCAGAAGCAGGCGCGGGGGTGCCGGGCGCGGCCCGGTCAGCGCACCGGCGCCGGGAGCCGGAAGGCGCGCACCGCGGTCGCGGTTGTCGCCCGGGCCACCTCGTCGACGGTGGTGCCGTGGACGGCGGCCACGGTCTCGGCGGTCACCGTCACCCGCCCGGGCCGGTTGGGCCGGCCGCGGTACGGGTGGGGGCTGAGGAACGGGCTGTCGGTCTCGAGCACCATCCGGTCGAGCGGCACCACGGCGCACGCGGCCCGCTGCTGTGGGGCGTTCCGGAAGGTGACCGTGCCCGCGAAGGAGACCAGGTAGCCGGCGTCCACGACCCGCCCGGCCATGACCTCGTCGCCGGTGAAGCAGTGGAACACCACCCGCTCTGGCGCGCCCTCACCGTCCAGCACGGCGAGCGCGTCCTCGAACGCGTCCCGGCAGTGGACCACCAGCGCCCGGTCGAGCTCGCGGGCGAGCCGGACGTGGGTGGCGAAGGCGTCGCGCTGCACGTCACGGGGCGAGCGGTCGCGGTAGTAGTCGAGACCGGTCTCGCCCACGGCCACCACCTCGGGCTGGGCCAGCAGGCGGCGCAGCCCGGTGACGGCCTCCAGGGTGAGCTGCACCGCGTCATGCGGGTGGATGCCGGCGGTGGCCGACACGTCTGGGAGCCGGGCGGCGTTGGCCGCTGCCTCGCGGCTCGAGGCCAGGTCGATGCCGACGTCGACGACATGGGCGACGCCCTCGGCCCTGGCCTGGCGGACCAGCTCATCCGCGGTCCCCTCGAGCAGGTGCAGGTGGCAGTGGGTGTCGACCAGCACGGTAGGACGGGTCCTCTCGCTCGGCGTCCGGCCGGCCCATCCTGGCCCAGGCGTCCCACGCGCGCCAACGCGGCGAGGCGTTGACCCGAGCGGGTCCCGGCGGCCGTCAGCGGGGCGGGTTCCGGTCGCCCGCCCGTGAGCGCAGCGCCGCCTCCACAACGGTGTCGACGAAGCTCCGCTTGCCCTCGGTGTAGGCGTCGCGGTCGTTCCGGAACCGGGCCGCCAGCCCCCGCTTCAGCCGGGAGTACTCCGCGGCCGCCTCCGGATGGGAGCGCAGGTGGTCGCGGAAGGCCAGGTGCTGACCGAAGAAGTCGCTGGTCTGCTCCACCATGTGGACGTGGTGGGTGTCGGGGATGCCCTTGTAGAAGTAGCGCCGTTCGGGGATGTCGCTCTCGAACTCGGGCGCGTAGTCATAGCCGAGCTGGATGAGGGCGGCGACGGCCTGACCGGAGCGCTCGATGTCGGCCACGCCGACCATGATGTCGATGACCGGCTTGGCCGGCATGCCGAGCACCGCGGTGGAGCCGATGTGCTCGATGACCAGGGCTGCCGGGCCGAGGGCGGCGGCGATCCGGTCCCGCTCCTCGGCGAACTGCTCCGGCCATGCCGGGTCGTACTCGACGAGCTCGACCGGCTGGGATCCCCGGGACATGGCTACCCCACCGCTGCGGGCGGTCCCTGGGGGACCCCGCCGGTGGCCCTGCCCTCGGCATCGAGCCGGGGGAACAGGGCGGCGACCCTGGTCACCCGCGCTCCCCTGGGCAGGCCGCCCCAGGTGAGCGCCTCCGGCAACCGGGCCTCGGCCAGCTCGCCGGGCGCCCCGACCGCGGCCCAGATGGCCGGTGCCGTCCTGGTCAGCCAGGACGCGGTCAGCAGGGCGATGATGCGCAGCGCCTCGGCCCCGGTGTACAGCACGGTGTCCAGGGCGAGGTCATCACCCTGCTTGGCCAGCTCCCACGGCTTGCGCTCGGACAGGTAGCCGTTGGCCGCGCCGACCAGCCGCCAGATTGCGGCCAGGGCCCGCTCGTAGGCCAGGTCGGCGTCCAGGGCCGCCTTGGCGTCGGCGTAGGCACGCGTTGCCGCCTCCTGCACGGCCACCTCGGCCTCGCCGGCGAGGCCGGGCCCGGGCAGCACGCCGTCCCGGTACCGCTCCACCATCGCGGTCACCCGGCTGGCCAGGTTGCCGAGGCCGTTGGCGAGGTCGGCGTTGTGACGCTCGACCATCGCCTCCCAGGAGAAGCTGCCGTCCTGGCCGAACGCCACCTCGCGCTGGAAGAAGTAGCGGAAGGCGTCGGGCCCGAACGGGCCGACCAGGTCCTGGGGGGCGATGCCGGTCAGCTTGGTCTTGCTCATCTTCTCGCCGCCGACCAGCAGCCAGCCGTGCGCCTGCACGGTCCGGGGCACCGGCAGGCCGGCCGCCATCAGGATGGCGGGCCAGATGACCGCGTGGAAGCGAAGGATGTCCTTGCCGACGAAGTGGTAGTCGGCCGGCCAGGTCCGCTCGAAGCGCTCGAGGTCGGCGTCCCAGCCGGCCGCGGTGGCGTAGTTCTGCAGCGCGTCGATCCACACGTAGATGACGTGGCTGGGGTCCCAGGGCACCGGCACGCCCCAGTCGAAGCTCGAGCGCGAGATCGACAGGTCCTGCAGCCCCTGCTCCACGAAGGAGCGGACCTCGTGCAGGCGGACCTCGGGACGGACGAAGTCGGGCCGCTCCCGGTACAGGGCGAGCAGGTGGTCGGCGTACTTGGAGAGCCGGAAGAAGTAGTTCTCCTCGCGGACCAGCTCGACCGGCCGCCCGTGGACCGGGCACTTGCCGTCGTCCAGCTCCTCCCGGGTGTAGAACTGCTCGCAGGCCACGCAGTACAGCCCCTCGTAGCTGTCGAGGTAGACGTCGCCCTGGTCGTACAGGCGTTGCCACAGGTGCTGGACGGGCACCACGTGGCGCTCCTCGGTGGTGCGGATGAAGTCGTCGTAGGAGATGTCCAGCTCGGCCCAGGCCGCCTTCCAGCGCTCTACGATCTGGTCGGTCCAGGCCTGCGGGTCGAGCCCCCGGGCCTCGGCGGCCCTGGCCACCTTCTGGCCGTGCTCGTCGGTGCCGGTCAGGAAGAACACCTGCTCCCCGTGGGCACGCCGCCAGCGGGCCAGCACGTCGGCGGCCACCGTGGTGTAGGCGTGCCCGATGTGGGGCTCGTCGTTGATGTAGTAGATGGGGGTGGTGATGTAGAAGGTGTCCTTCACGGCGACTCCAGGACCCGGGCTTGTGTGTTCCTTGCAGGCGACCTTCGCCGCAACGGCGACGACCGCCTGGTCCTCGCCATACGGGCAGGAGGCTACCCGCCCGGGCCGCGAGGTGCCAGCAGGCTTCCCCAGGACCGGGCCCTCGCTACCGGCGCAGGCCGCCCGGGCCGGCCCGGGCGTCGAGGACCGCCTGGTAGACCGTGCGGTGCGGGGCGCCGGCGGACCTGGCCACCACATCGATCGCGTCTCTGGTGGTGGTGCCCGCCTCGACCAGCAGGGCCACCTCTGCGGCGAGGTCGACGGCCTCTGGCCCGTGGTCGGGGGCGCCCCCGACCACGATGGTCAGCTCGCCCCTGGCGCCCTGCGCCTCGAGCCGGTCCCGCAGTTCCGCGAGCGGGCCACGCAACGCCTCCTCGTGGAGCTTGGTCAGCTCTCTGGCGACCGCCGCCAGGCGGCCGGGACCGAACGCCTCCGCCATCGCGGTCAGGGTGGCCAGCACGCGGTGGGGGGCCTCGAAGAAGACCATCGTGCGGCGCTCGCCGGCCAGCTCGGCGAGGCGCCGGTCGCGCGGGCCGGGCTTGCGGGGCAGGAAGCCCTCGAAGCAGAAGCGGTCAGTGGGCAGCCCGCTGAGCACGAGCGCGGCCAGGACCGCGCTCGGGCCGGGGACCACCTCGACCGGCAGGCCGCGGGCCAGGCAGGCGCCGATCAGGTCGTGGCCGGGGTCGGACACGCCCGGCATGCCGGCGTCGCTGACCAGGGCGACCCGCTTGCCCGCGGCGATCTCGCCAGCCAGCTCGGCGGCCCGCTCCCGCTCGTTCGCCTCGTGGTAGCTCACCAGGCGCGCCTTCACGCCCAGGTGGGCCAGGAGCCGGCCCGTCAGCCTGGTGTCCTCGCAGGCGACCAGGTCGGCCTCGGCAAGCGCCCTGGCCAGCCGGGGCGAGGCGTCCCCCAGGTTGCCGATCGGCGTCCCGCACACGACCAGCCGTCCGGCCTGCTCGGTCACTGGCGCTCCTGTCATGCGCAGAGGAAGGTGGGCGATGCCTGTCCCCCGGCGTCCCGGGTGGCGCGGGCGCTTGGCGTGCCTGCCGTCCGGGCTTGCCGGGCTGCCATGGTATGGCCAGGTCGCGCCGGCCCAGTGACTCATTCCATAGGGCCTCCGGTAGTCGGGTGCTGCCATGGTACGGCCAGGTCGCGCCGGCAGAGCGCCGCCGCCAGGCCCGGCGCAGCCTCCCAGTTCCGCTCCCCGCCGACCGCCTCCCAGTTCCGCTCCCCGCCGACCGCCTCCGGCAGCGAGGTTGTGGCGGGCCGAGCGCAGCCGTGCCGCGGTCCCGGCCGGCCGTACCAGGCTCAGCTAGGCCTGGTCGGGCGCAGGAGGCAGACGTCGCCGAACTCGTGCCAGAGGTAGCCGGACCGCAGGGCGGTGTCGTAGGCGGCCCGGAGCGTCTCGGGCGCCACGAAGGCGCCGAGCATGTCGAGATGGCTCGCCTCGGGTTCGTGGAACCCGGTCAGCAGGCCGTCGACCACCTCCAGGCGGCGCCCTGGGGTGATCCGCAGCCGGGTCACTCCGGAGGCGGCGGCCACCTTCCCGTCGAGGGCGGCCGTCTCGAGCGCCCGGACCACGGTGGTGCCGACCGCGATCACCCTGCCGTCCCCGGCCCGGCAGCGGTTGATCGCCTGAGCGGCGGAGGTGGGCACCCGGTACCGCTCGGCCGGCACGAACTCACGGTCGGCGGCCCGGTCGCCGTAGGTGGACAGCCCGGCGTGCAGGCTGACCGAGACCAGCCCGATGCCGCGGCGGCGCAGGTCCTGCAGGGTCTGCACGGTGAACGGTCGCGCCGCGCTGGCCATCTCGACCGACCCGGGGGTGGCCGCGAACAACGTCTGATAGTGGTGCAGCCCCCAGGGCCGGGGCACGTAGGCGTAGCGGACGGGGCGGCCGGCCCGGTGCAGGGCGTCCAGCAGCGCCGGGCCGGTTGCGTCGAAGCGGAGCCAGACCAGCGGCCGTACCTCCTCGTGGGGGCCGAGGACGGTGGCGGCGAGGCCTGGGCCGAAGCGGAGCCGCTCGCCGGCGGCCAGGGGCGGGGACGGACGCGCGTCGGTCGCCACCAGCGCCGGGTCGCTGCCGTCGGCGGGGGCCCCGAGCGGGAGCGCGGCCCAGCGGTCCCCGTCCGGGTCCCGCCCGGCCAGGCGGACCTCGACCGGGGTCCCGGGCCCGGTGTGGCCGAGCAGGCTCGCGGGCAGGGTCCGGGAGTCGTTCACCACCAGCAGGTCACCCGGTTCGAGCAGCCACGGCAGCTCGTCGAACCGGTGGTGCCCGACCGCGCCGGTCGCCCGGTCGACCACCAGCAGGCGGACCCGGTCGCGGCGCAGCCCACGCGCCTCCGGCGGCGCCGGGGCTTCCAGCTCTGGCGGCAACGTGAAGGTGACGTCGCTGCGCACGGCCTATCCCTTCTACATCCCAGCCGCCGCCGGGTCCTGGCTGTACCGTTCCATTCCGGTCACCGTCCCACGGCCGGGACGAACGAGGCCGCCTCGAGGCGCTCGCCGTTGACGCTCGCCGACCCGGAGCTCGCCAGGTGGACGAAGATCTCGGTACGGTCCTCGGGCCGGGCCAGGTCGGCCGGGTCATCCTCGGGCAGGGCGACCGCGTGCATGGCGGTGGCCATGTCCCCGGGATCGACCGAGTTGACCCGCACGCCGGTGCCGTCCAGCTCGCTGGCCCAGATGCGGGTGAGCTGGTCGAGCGCGGCCTTGGAGAGCCCGTAGGCGCCCCAGCCCGCGTAGCCGACCACGCCGGCGTCGCTGGACACGTTGATCACGCTCCCCCGCCCGGCGGCCAGCATCGGGCCGAGCAGGGCCCGGGTGATCAGGAACGGCCCGGTCACGTTGACGGCCAGGACGCGGTCGAGCGCGGCCGGGTCGGTGTCGATCAGGTAGGGCATCGGGGTCGGGCCCAGGTCCGAGGCGTTGTTGACGAGCACGTCGACCCGCCCGAACGTCGCCAGGGCGGTCGCGGCCACCCGCTCGACCTCGGCGGGGACGCCGACATCGGCCGGGATCGCCACCGCCCGGGCGCCGAGCGCCTCGGCCTCGGCCCGGACCGCTTCCAGCGGCTCGGAGCGGCGGGCGACGAGCAGCAGGCCGGCCCCTTCGCGGGCATAGGCGAGCGCCACGGCGCGCCCGAGCCCCTGGGATGCGCCCGTGACCAGGGCGGTCATGCCGGCCAGGCGGCCGGTTGGAGATGCGGGCATCGCAAACCTCCGTTGGTCAGCTTCGCTGAGCCGCATGGTGCGCTCGCCCGCACTTTTTTGTCAACATAAGTGTTGAAGAATTCGCTCACTCGGCCAGGCGGTGCGATCTTCGATAGTGGGATCCTCGACGACTACCTGGATGAGCGCGGCGAGCTGCTGCCCGACGACGAGCGGGCGTTGGTCGAGCGCTGGCGCGAGACGCCGCTGGCCCCGTACGAGGTGACCCAGGTGCAGCCCGGTGTCTCGGCGACGCTGCGCTCGATGTCGGATGGCGCCTCGGTCCGGCTGTTGGACCGGTCGTTGTCCCGCAGCGTCCAGCGGCTGGATCTGCTGGTTGGCCGCGTGCTGGACGACGGGGACGGCCCGTGCCTGCTGGCCTTGCCGCTTCGGGTCGACCGGACGCGCCGTCGGGCGCTGCTGGAGCTGTTCGACGGTGGCTACGAGCCCGAGGAGGTCGCCGCGTTCTTCGGGCCCCAACCACCGCCAGTGCTGCAGGACCGCGAAGGCCACTCCCTGATGCAGTGTGCCGCTACCTTCGACGTCCCTGACGCCGAAGCCGCCTGGGAGCGGCTCGGCGCCGAGCTGGACGAGGACGGCCCGGACCGGCTCATCGCCGTGCGCGAGCTGGAGGCCGGGGAGTCGGCGATCCGCGGATCGGTCCTTCGCCAGGGGGTCGCCGCCCGACTACTTGATCATGGATGGCGACCCCGACCTGGGACCTCTGGCTCTGGAGCGTCAAACGTTGCTACGCGGAGGTTCCTAAGCACGTCGCCGTGGTGCTCGGCGTCGGGCGGCCTGGCCATCGTCCTCGGCGTCGCCTTCGTCCAGGGCCGCCTGCTCGGCGAGCGCCCGCGGGCGCCCGACCCCGAGCACCTCCCCGACCCGTTGCCGGGGACCGAATCGCCCGGAGTAGCCGGCCCCGGTCTGGTACCATCCTCGCGCTTGCCACGGGGGTGTAGCTCAGCCCGGCAGAGCGCCTCCCTCGCACGGAGGAAGCCAGGGGTTCAAATCCCCTCACCTCCACCACACCCCGGATGACCAGCGGAAACGCTGGTCATCTTTGCGTCCGGGCCCCGTTTGGGTGGCCGCATAACGCTTGCAGGCCACCTCACTTCGCTACGGTCCGGGCATGGACACGCAGCCGCCCGACCCGCTGCTCCGCTCCTTCGAGCGGTACCTACGCGCCACCAACCGCTCCGACCGGACCGTGGGCAACTACCTGGAGAGCCTCCAGCGGGCCGAGGCGTTCCTGCGCCCCCGCGGGGTGCGCCTGCGCGACGCCACCCGCGCCGACCTTGAGGAGTTCCTCGCCGACCTGCTCGCCCGCCGCGCCGCCGCGACGGCCGCGACCCGCTACAAGGTCCTGCGGGTCCTGTACCGGTGGCTCGAAGAGGAAGAGGACGTCCCCAACCCGATGGCGAAGATGCGCCCGCCGATCGTGCCCGAGCAGCCCGTGCCGGTGATCCCCCCAGACGGGCTGCGCCGGCTGCTCAAGGCGTGCGAGGGCAAGGGCTTCGAGGCCCGCCGGGACAGCGCGCTGGTCATGCTGCTGCTGGACACCGGCGCCCGCCGGGACGAGCTGATGAGCCGCACCCTCACCGACCTGGACCAGGACCTCGACGTGCTCCTGGTGCTCGGCAAGGGACGCCGGGAACGCGCCCTGCCCTACGGGCACAAGGCCGCGCTCGCGCTCGACCGCTACCTACGGGTCCGCACGCGCCACAAGGACGCCCACCTACCCTGGCTATGGCTCGGGAAGAAGGGCCGGCTCACCGCCTGGGGCCTGGTCCGCATGCTCGCACGCCGTGGCCAGCAAGCTGGGCTGCCCGGCCTGCACCCCCACCAGTTCCGCCACACCTTCGCCCACCAGTGGCTTGCCGAGGGTGGCGCCGAGACCGACCTGATGCGCCTGGCCGGGTGGCGGTCGCGGGCGATGGTGGCCCGCTACGGCGCCAGCGCCGCCGACGCCCGCGCCCGCGACGCCCACCGTCGCCTCTCCCCCGGCGACCGGCTGTAGCCGCGAGCGCATCCTTATCAGGGAGTGTCCGGGTGATGCGCTCATCCTGGCCGAGGGAGATGGCGAGCTCATGGGCGGCGTGAAAGTAGCCGTGGTTGTCCGCTGATGACCGTCTCTTACCGTCCCATGTGGCACGCGAGTGGCACGACCAGCAAGCCGCTCATCTGGTGACTTCCCTCCGCTGGCCTTAATTTGAATTTTAGGTACCTCAAGCGCGTGCCGCCGACCGTGCAGTGACCGGGGTCGCTCATCCCGGCCAGTCGTTTCAGGATGAGAAACCCGGGGCGTGCACGTCCAGCGCGTGCGACCACCTAGACGAGTAGCGCTACTGCTCGCTGGGTGGCTGGAATCCGATAGGTGGACGTGCCGGTGCCGCCATTGACTTGCGTAGCGCCTCCACTGTGCTACGGCCGCGAGCCGTCAGACGGACCTTAAAGAACTCGACCGGGAAGACGGCCTGCAAGGACCGGATCGGATGAGCAGTGATGTACGGCGGGTTCTCCTGTTGCAGCGCATCCAGGCTCAGTAGAACCTGCACGCGGGTCCCGTCGAGGCTGGGATCGTCAGGAATGGACATGCCAGCCGGCAATGGGCCAAGGTCCAACCCCTGCTCGGTAAGGAGGTCGTAGACGGAGTCCGAACTCACGTCGTGTCCAGCGTCGTCCAGGGCAGCGATCACGAGCAGTACCTTATATTCACGATCGTCGCTCCAGCTTCGACCCATCATCCTCCCCTTCCTCGGAGCTTGTCGCTCGGACGATACCCAGAAGGAGTGACAGAGGACGAATGTACCGAAGTGCGCCCCGGGTTTCTCATCCTGGAACGCCCGTCGTGCTTGTGTGATCACCTAGCGTGAGGGTGAGGTCTGCGCCCCGGTCCCGTGATGGTGCTGCCGGCCGAGGGCAAGGCCGGCCTTGAGCCCCGTAGGGGCACTTGTCATTACGATGGCGTGCATGGCTGACACTATGGGCGCTCCGGTGCCTCACGCTGATCGGATGCGGGACCATTGGTGGTGGCGGCCTGGCTGGCATGCGGGCCGCCGGTTCTACACGTGGCACGTCACCTTCGACGAGGAGACGGTCGGCCAGGGCAGGGCCGCGCTCCATCGGCTTGCGCGCGCCTACCAAGCCCACCTCGCCCTGCCCGGCCTCGACCTCGTCCCCTGTGCGTGGCTGCACCTGACCATGCAGGGCGTCGGCTTTGTCGACGAGGTCAGCGACCAGGACATCGCGAGGATCGCCGAGGCTGCCCGGTCGCGCTGCGCCCGCCTTCCACCCGTCACGGTGACCATCGGGCCTGCGCGGCTCCGGCCGGAGGCGGTCGGGCTGTATGTCGCTCCCGCCGAGCCGGTCCGGCAGGTGCGGTCCGCGATCCGGGCGGCGATCGGCGAGGTGTGGGGCGCCGATCACGTACCTGAGAACGAGGACGAGTTCACCCCGCATGTGAGCCTCGCCTACAGCAACGCCGACGGGCCGGCCGAACCCTTGGCCGCGGTGTTGGCGACGCTGCCGCCAGCATCGGCGACGGTCACGATCCGTGCGGCGCAGCTCATCGTCTTGCGTCGTGACGAGCACGTCTACCGCTGGGCCACGCGGGCGACCGTCCCCCTTGGAGCAGTGCCAGCAGCCACCGAGCGTTCTAGCGAAGGGCGGTGAGCTCAAGGGTGAAGTCGCGTGCCCGCTGGGTCAGCGGGCCGCTCGGTGTTGCCTGGTTGAGGGCGAGCGGCTGCTTCGCCAGCGCCCGGCCCTCACCGACCTGCCGTGCCTGGACGAACGCTCGCGCAAGATCCATCTCGGCGCTGGCCCGCCGTTTGAACAGCTCCGCTGGGATCAACGTGAGGGCCTCTTCGAGCTTGATTCTGGCCTGGTGTGGCTGGCGGAGATGCACGTAGCACTCGCCCGCGAGGGCGAGGAGCCTGGTGTCGTCGAAGAATGCCAGCTCTGGCCCGTGCGGCGGTCGGCCGCCTGCCCCAAGGGCATGCTCGGCGGCGGAGAGGGCAGCCTCCGTGCCGCTGAGGTCACCCGTTCCTGACCGTCCGCGTGCGACCAGGGCATGGAACCAGGCGAGCATCCGCGCGCTGACGTCGCTCCGCCCGGCGACCTGGTCGAGCGCGGCCAGGCCGAGATCGCGGATCCCGCGGTGATCGCCTTCGAACGAGGCGACACGATTGGCGCTCGCCCGAAGATAGGCCCCAAGGACCGGATCATTGGCCTGGTCGGCCGCCTCGATCCCCTGATCGAGGTAGTCGAGCGACAGGGCTTGCCGGTTGAGGTCATAGCACAGCCAGCTCATCAGCCCCGCGAGCCTGCCGCTGACAACCAGCATTCGCCGTTGATGCTCGGCTGGCTGGGATTGCGCGAGAGCTGCACTGATGGCGCGGAAGTGATCGCGGATGCCGAGACCTACCGCGGCTGGGCTAGAGGATGAGTACAGCCGCGCGTATCGCTCGGCCGCATGCTCAAGCCGTTCGAGCCGGCGCCGTCCTAAACGCGCCGTGCCGAGGACGCGCGCCAGATCGTCTTGGCTGGCCTCCAAGGTCTCAATCAAGGGGCTCACGCCTGCGACGACCGCCGCGTCGGCGGCCACGCGAAGGAAGTCACGACGTGTGCCCACGTCGTCCAGCTTGCCAGCTTGCGACGCTCGGCCGTCGATGAACTGGTTGGTGGAAACGTTCAGGACCCCAGCGAGGATCTCGGCGTAGCGGACGCTGACGCCGCGCTTGCCGGACAGCCATTCGGAGACGTAGCTGCGGGTCATGCCGATCTCGCCCTTGTGGTTGCGGTAGGCCCACGCCTGCGCGTGTTGGACGAGGTCTTCTGCCGTCCACCCTCGCTCTGCGAGCTGGCGTCGGAGCCATGCGCCCTGGGCGGCGAGCTGGTCGTTGGGAGACGGCATGGCCTGCTCCGCTGCGGCGATTACGGCGACTTCGCCCGTATCGTACCGCGCGCGTACCTGGCTGTTTCTGTTTGTTCTGAGTAGGAACAGGTGCTACAGCCAGCAGCCCCACGCCTGTCGTTCCCTTGCCGCAAGGAATTCGAGCCTGCGCGAGGGGTGATCAGTGATGTGGCTGCTCTGGCTGCTGGTTGGCTGCCTGGTCTTCGGCGCGGTGATCGCGCCGGCGCCGGGGTGCCACTGCGGCGATTGCCACCGGCGCGGCTGCGGCGACTGGCGCGGGCGGTGTCGATGACCGCCCGACGCCCGCAGCCCGTGGGTGGGCCGGCCGGATCTCTACTACTTGGTAGTGCGGGTGCGTACCAGCCAGCGGTAGACCTTGGCGAGCAGCTCGCGGCCGTCATCGTCCAGGCGGGGATCGGTACGCACGGCCTCAAGGACACTGGCGGGCTGCACGGTGTTCGTGGGTTGGTAGCCGAGCAGCCGCGCGAGGGTCCCGGCGTCGAGGTCGAGCAGCTCTTCGAGCTTGGCGATGATATCCAGGTCCGGGGCGCCTTGGCCTTTCTCCCACTGCCACACCGCGCTGGCGGTGCGGCCGACCGCGCGGGCGACGGCACGCTGCGACAGCCCCGAGGTCTCTCGTGCCTGCCGCAGGGCGTAGCGGAACTGTTCCCGCTGGTCGCTTCGACTGCGCATGCCGGGAGCATGCCTGATCCCTTGTCGCCCTGTCGAGGCACCCTATGCGAACAGGATACCTAGTCATTATCGAGGAATCCTTTTAAGCTTAGGGCAACGAGCAGCACACCCCGAGGAGGTGCGGTCAGCAGCCAGACGTGAAGCGGCCTGGGCGCGATTCGCGGTCGCGCCCAGGCCAGACACCCGAGACACCCCCTATCAAGGAGAGACCCGAGATGCGCGATGAGCGTACCTCTCCAGCGTCGCCAGCCACGACCCGCAGGCAGGACGACCCGTCCACCCCGGCGGAGCGGAGCCTGCGGGCACGCCTGGCCGCCTACCACATGCACGCCCGCCACGACACGCGCGTGACCTCCGCGCCCGGCCGCGCGGCATTCCTGGCCCGCTTCGACGCCGAGGTCGACCCTGACAGTCGCCTTGATCCCGAGGAGCGCCGCCGCCGCGCCGAGCACGCTCGCAGCGCCTACTTCACCCGCCTGGCCCTGGCCTCCGCCGCAGCCAGGCGCGCCAGCCGCGCCAGCCGCACCGGCGGTGACGGCCCATGACCCCACTCGCCTGCTCCTGGCGGGACCGGGCGCGGTGCCGCCAGGTCGTCACCGCCGACTACGACCCGTTCTTCTCCGACGACCCCACCGACCAGGACGACGCCCTGGCCGTCTGCGCGCTCTGCCCGGTCCGCATCGCCTGCCTGGCCTATGCGGTCCGCACCGCCCAGCCGTACGGGATCTGGGGCGGCCGGCCGCAGGCGGAGCTGCAACGCCTGATCGCCCGCGACCGCGCCGGCCGGCCCCGCCGCACCCCGATCGCAGCGGCGGAGCATCACAACGCGGCCAAGGCCCGCTGCCGCCGCGGCCACCCGTTCGACGCGGCCAACACCTACTACGACGCCGCCGGCAAGCGCCGCTGCCGCACTTGCCTGCGCGCGGCCTGGCACCGCTGGAAGGCCGAGCGCCAGCAGCAGCCCCCCCGCGTCCCGGAGGGGGGTGGCCTGGATGCCTGAGCCCTCCGTGCTGTCGCCCGGCACCGCCGTCGCCGGACCGGCGCGCCCGCGCGTCCGGCGCCGCAGCCGGCAGCTCGGTCGCGCCCGGCGCCGGGACGCCGGCCCGGCGGTCACCGCCAGGGACGCCGCGGCGCTCCGCTTCGTCGGGGAGCAGTACGCCGTCCGTGACGACGTGCTCGCCGTGGTGCTCGGCCGGCTGTCGCCCGGGGCACCGCAGGCAGCCGGGCTGCTCGGCGCGCGGACCCTCCGCCAGCGCCTTGGCCGCTGGGAGGAAGCCGGCTGGGTCGAGCGCCGCCGGCTGCTGGGCCGGACTTGGGTGCTGCCGACCCGGGCGGGGCTGCGCCTGGCCGGGCTGGACTACGACCCGTGGGAGCCGGCCGAGTCACGCCTTGCCCACCACCACGCGGCCACGCTGGTGCGGCTGGCCCGCGAGCCCGTCCCCGGCCAGGGCGGCTGGGTGTGTGAGCGGGAGCTGTGGCGCCGCCGCGGCAGGGCGAGCTGGCACCTGGCCGACGGCGCCCTCCCCACCCCGGTCCCGGCGGGCTGGCAGGCGCAGGGCATCGCCCAGGCGTGGGAGCTGGTCGAGGTGGAGCTGCACCAGAAGCCCCGCCCGCGGGTCCTGGCGGCGCTCACGACGCGCCCGCCGCACACCGCCCGGGTGACCTACTACGCCCCGGCCGCGCTGCTGCGCCCCCTGAGCGCGCAGCTGGACGGGATCGTGCGGGAGCTGGGTGGCCGGCCCGAGGTCCGCGTCGAGCTGTTGCCCGCGGCCCCGGGCGCGACCTCCGGAGGTGCCGCGTGAACCCCTACGACAACCCCTGGGGTGGCTGGCCCGGCCAGGACCCCCGCAGCTGGGGCGGCTGGGCGCCCCATGATCCCCGCTGGGGCCGCCGCGCCCCGGTGCATCCCAACCAGCTCGGCACGCGGATGCCCTCGGGCGGCCCGCCCCCACCCGGGCTCGGCGCGCTGTGGCTGGCGCTCGCGCTGCTCGTGGCCAGTCCCCTCGTGCTCGTCTCCTGGCTGATTGGGCAGGCGCTGCTGCGCGCGACCGGCTGGCGGCCCTGGAAGGTCGCCGCCTGCTCGGCCGCCGCGATCATCGGCGTGGTGGTGCTCGCTGGCGGGCCCGAGCAGGCGCTGGTGCTGCACTTCGCCGGCTACCTGGCGTTGCTCGACCAGGTCGGCAGGCCGGTCGTTCACGCGCCGCTGCCCGGCCAGTTCCTCATTCCCCAGCTGCCGCTGTCGGTCCCGGCGGGGCTGCTCGCCGCTGCCTTGAACGTCATGGGCCGCCCCCGGCCCGCGATCGACCCCGCCGAGGTCCGCCGCACCCAGCGCGCCGCCGCCCGCCGCATGACCGCCGCGGTCCAGCGGGCCGCCAGCGTCCGCGACGACCACTGGAACGCGCCCGCCCTCGGCGCTGGGATCGACGGCGACCTCGGCTGGACCACCAAGGGCGGCCTGGTCGTCGTCCCCCCGCGGATGCAGGCCCGCTCCCGGCTGATCATCGGCACCTCCGGGATGGGCAAGAGTGTCGACGTCGAACGGGAAGCCTTCCTCGCCGCCCGGGTGGGCCGGAAGTTCTTCCTGGTCGACGGCAAGGGCACCGACCCCGAGTTCGTCGAACGCGCCCTGGCCGGCTACCTGTGGGGCCACCCCCACGCCCGCGTCGCCTTGTGGCCCGAGCTTGCCATGGACGGCTGGCGCGGCAGCCCCGCCGCCATCCACAACCGGCTGATGGCGATGCTGGGCTGGACCGAGCCCTACTACAAAGACGTCGCCAGCCTCCTCCTCCGCTTGGCATTGCAGGCGCCCAGCGAGGATGGGCCCGTCAAAAGCTCAAGTCAGCTGATGGCGCGGATGGACCCCGAGCTGCTCGCCGGGCTCTACCAGCACCAGCCCGACCGGCTCCGGGAGGCCCGCTCGCTGTGCGGCCGGGACCAGGCCAGAGCGGTCCAGGGCGCGGTGGGACGGTTCGCCAACTTCTTCGCCGCCGTTCAGGGCGGCTTCGACGCCGGCCCAGGGGGCTGGGCGTTCGAGACGGTCGACTTCGCCTACCTCCGCGCACCCTACCTCGCGGGCCGGGAGGACGCCGACGCCTGCTGCCGGCTGCTCCTGGAGGACTTCGCCCACTACGCCACCATCCGCAAGCCACGGCGGGGCGAGGACGCCACCCTGGTGTTCGACGAGTTCTCCGCGATCGCGGGCGGGCGGGAGACCGCCATCCAGCTCACCGAACGGGTCCGCGACGCCGGCTGCGCCGTCTACCTGAGTGCGCAGAGCGCGGATGGGCTGGGGGATGAGGCACAGCAGCGCCGCCTGGTCGGCGCCTGCTCCGGCGGCCTCCTCCTCCATGCGATGCCGAACCCCCACGGCCTCCTGGCCGCCGCGGGCATGGTGAAGGTCGTCGAGCAGACCTGGCGGCTGGACCCCGACGGCCCCACCGGCAACAGCTCCGCCCGGGTCGGGGAGCGCCCCAAGATCGACCCCGGGCAGGTGCAGCAGGGCCGCGAAGGCGAAGCCTGGTTCCTCGCCCAGGGCCGCTACCAGCACCTGATGGTGGCCCGCACGACCATCTCGGACGGGTGGCGAGCCAGGGCCCGCGCGCTGGTCGCGCTGGCCCGCTCCCTGCGGCCGGAGGAGGCCCTGCCCGGTGCGCGGGCCTGGCGGGACGCTGAGCAGGCCGCGCATGGCGCGCTGGCCGGGCTCCGGGCGCACCTGGCGATCGCACCGCCTCCCGCCAGGCACGACCACCAGGGCGGCGGCCCGGACGACGGCGGGCCGCTGGCCGGCAGCGACCACCGGCCGGCTGCCGGGCCGGGCGGGCCGCCGGCGGGCGCCACGGCCGCGCCCGAGCCGAGCCCCACGCCACCCGCGGCGGCGGCGGGCTACCGGCTGCGGCTGGCCATGGCCGCCGCCGCCCGCCAGGCCGACCACGCCACCACCAGGGCGCTGCTCGCCGAGGCCGAGCGGCGCGGCCTGCCCACACCAGAGCTGCTCGCGGTCGCCGAGCGGCACTGGCCCACGCCGCCGCTGCATCGGCGGATCGGCCGGGCCGGGCGCCGCTGGACCGCCAGCCAGCTCCGCCGAGCCGGCCACCGCCTGCGCCACCAGCGCACCAGCCGCCAGGAGCAGCGGCGGTGACCGCGGTCGTCGGGCTGCACCTGCCGGGACTCACCGTGGTGGATGCCTGCCTGTGTCCCCCCAGGATCGTGCCACCCCACGCCCTGCAAGGCCGGTCCGTTCCTCCCTGCGGTCCGGTACTCCCGTCGCTGCGCGACAGCCTCCGGCTGGCCTTTCCGGGCGCGGGGCCCCCGGCACCTGGGAGGAGGAGCCACCGGCAGGCCACAGCCGAGGAGGAGCCATGCGCCAGGACGTCGAGGGCACCGTCTACCTCTGCCACTTCCTCAGCCCGATCGGCAACCGCGCCAACCGGCGGGCCATGGCCCGGCACTACATCGGCTGGTCGGAGGATGCGCCCGCCCGGGTCGCCGCGCAGACGGCCGGGAACGGCGCGGCCATCATGCGGTTCGTCCAGGCCCAAGGGATCGGGTTCGTGGTCGCGGCGACCTGGCCGGGCACCAGGGCGCTGGAGCGCCAGCTCAAGCGGCGCAAGTGCGCGCCTCGCTTCTGCCCGGTCTGCCGAGCAGCCCAGCGCCCGTAGCGCCGCCGGCGCCGGGAGGAGGAAGGAGCCCCGCTCCGGCCTCCCGGCCCTTGGCCTGGTCGGCGAGCTGGCCCTGCCCGCGCCCGGGCCGTGCCGGCAACACGGCCCGCCACCACGGGCCGAGCCGGGGAGGATCGGCCTGCCCGCTGCGCTGCCGTGCGGGGACCTCTACCCGACTTCGTCGGCCCCGCACGGCCCGGCCGATACCGAGCGGACGCCCGTAGCACGGCCCCAACCGGCGGCGGCAAGCCGGCCGAATTCGTCCACGACTTCGTTCCGGCGTGGTGCCGCCTGCGGCGGCGAATTGATCCGTTCCGGAAAGAACTCGCTCCCGAATTCGCCCTTCCTGCTTGCCCCCGCCGGGGCCGTGCTGGCGCGCTTCGCGCTTCCACCTCCGGTGGACGAGGGGCCCACCGGCCCCCCGCTCGGCACCTGACCACCAGCACATTGCCAACTGAAGAGGGGATGGGGAGCACCAGGGCCAGGACCAGCCACCCCACCGGGGCGATGGCGCGGTTCGGCCCCACACGCACAGCCCTGGCAGGACCCGTCAATCCCACACCGCACTGCGAGGGAGGTGATGCGATGGAGTTCGATCCCGTGTTCGGCTGCTTTGTGGCCGTGCCGGCTGCGCCCGGCTACGAGGCCGACCTGGCCGAGCTGGGCCGGCGGGTGGCCGAGCACCTGGCCGACCAGGCGACCGGCGAGAGCCGGTGACCGGGCATGCCCCGAGCCGGGGAAGGAGGTGCGGCCCTGGGCAGTGACCGGCACCAACGACCAAGGAGGACCCGATGGGATGGCTCGCCAAGGCATTCGGCCTTGAGACCGGCGACCGCGACGACTGGCAGTCGGGCTACAACGACGGCTACGCCGACGCGCGCACCGGCAAG
>Ga0184627_10000200_pt1 | contig 27467 bp, 21 predicted proteins | sample PLM3_127_b1_FD_133150 | JGI IMG/M metagenome (GOLD analysis project Ga0184627, IMG submission 133150) | Groundwater sediment microbial communities from an aquifer in East River, Colorado, USA - PLM3_127_b1 | ecosystem: Environmental > Terrestrial > Soil > Riparian zone | place: USA: East River... | reverse complement strand
CGGGTCATCTGGCGCTGCTGGATGGACGGCGTCCCCTACGACCCAGCCAAACACGGCGCCGCCCGCAAGCTGACCGAGATGGCCGCTTCTACGACCTGAGGTTGACACAGAGGGTGTCATCGGACCAGTATGGGGCGGCCACCGCCTCCCGTCACCGGGTCACCTGCGTCACCGGGTCACCTGCGTCACCTGCGTCACCGGGTCACCTGCCAGGATGACCACATCGCTGCTGGTCTCGCGGAGGCCGCGGCCTCGCCGGCGAGGCAACGCAGTCTCCGGTCCTGGCAGCGCCACGCGGACGAGCGTCCCGTGCTCGCCTAGGATCTCCGGGCCCAAACGGTCTCCCCGGGCACGCCGCCGAGGCTGGCCAGCTCGGCCATGGTCTTGAGCACGCCAAGCGGCATCACGCCGGTGCCGGTGGGGGTGTCCGAGCCGAGCACCACGCGCTCCTCGGCGCCGACCTCGCGCACCTCGCGCACGATCTCGAGGGCCGAGCGCAGGCAGCCGGCCTGGACGAGCTGGAGGACGAGGTCGGTCTCGCGCACGATGCGGCGCACGCCCTCCTCCTCGAGCGAGGTGGGGCCGCCGTTGACGTGCCCGCACACGTCGGGTCGCAGCTCCAGCAGGTGCTGGGCGGTGATCGGCTTGGAGCCGGGGATGGAGGCGCCGCCGGAGTGGCAGGTGACGATGATCCCGGCCGCCTGCGCGGCGCGTACCTGGGGCGCCCCGTCGGCGGGGTCGGCGTAGCGGCCGAAGCCGAACTTGGCCAGCCGCACCCCCTCGGCGGCCACCTCGGCCAGGTCGTCGTCGGACAGGGTGGGCTCGAGCACGATGGCGCCGCCGTGCACCACCATGCCGCCCGGGCGCACCTGCTGCCAGGAGCGCTGGGCGACCACGGCGAGCGCCTTGACCCCGGCGGCGTCGTGGGGCCGGGCAGGTGGATCTCCCCGGGGGAGATCGCCTGGGTGATGCCACCATGGACGTAGCTGGCCAGGAACCCGACCGTGCGCTGGCGGGGGGTGTAGTCGCCGAGCACGACGTGGCAGTGCGAGTCCACCAGCCCGGGGCCCACGGTGGCGCCGTGCACGTCCACCACCCGCTCGGCGTCGCGAAGCTCCGCGGTGTCGCCGATGGCGGCGATCGCGCCCCGCTCCACCAGGACCGCGTCGGCCGCGGCGACCGGCGCGGCGAGGTCGCCGGTGAGCAGCGTGCCGATGTTGACGAGCGCGGTGGTGGCGGGCTCGGGCATGCGGTCCTCCTATCGGGGGGCGCTTGCGGTCACGTCAAGCCCGACCCGGCCCATGACAGCGTCACCAGGGTGCGCTCCCCGCGGTCGGCGCGCACGCCGAGCTCGGTCTCGGTCCGGAACGGCGCCAGCGCCTCGGCGACCTCCGGCTCGCGCTCGGCGGGCAGGCAGAGGCGGCGGCGGGTGAAGGCGACCAGGTCCTCCCAGCGCTCGAACCCGGTCCTGGGAGCGCCCACCCGGTCCTCGCGCACGACCTCGAGCCCGAGGGCGTGCAGCGCGGCCTCGGCGTCGTCGGCGGTCGGCCCGTCGGGGCGGCCCAGGCCGTGGAAGCGGCGCCACAGCGGCCCCATCTCGACCAGCGGGTGCCGCTCGGTCAGCTCGACCACCACCCGGTGGCGCGCGTGGCCGCTCAGGTCGGCCACGAACGGCGCCAGGTCGGCCACGTTGTAGAGGACGTGGTGGCAGACGACCACGTCGGCCGGCTCGACCCGGTCGGCGACGTCGGGCCAGCGCCCCTCGACGGTCGCGGCCGGCACCCCGGCGGCCCGGGCCGCGGCCAGGAACGACTCGAGCATCGCGGCCGACTCGTCCACCGCCACGATCCGGCCGGCGGTCCGGGCCAGCGGCAGGCTGGCCGCTCCCCCGCCGGCGCCGACGTCCAGCACGGTCCCGCCGGCCGGCAGCCAGCGGGCCGCCTCCCGGTCCGACGGGGTCGGCTCCTGGGCCCGGGACTGCTCGGCCCGGACCCGGAACAGCCCGACCGGGTAGCCCCACGGCGACTCCGGGGCGCTGGCCAGGATCTCCTCTGGGATCGCCCAGGCTTCGAGCTGGGTCCTCCAGGCTTGGACCGGGTCGGCCAGGCCCGGTCCGGACGGGTAGGTGGGGGCAGGCGGCATGCCGGCATTCTCCGCCACGCCGCGGGCCGCTGTCGCGGCCCCATAGGATGCTCGGGCCGAGGATCTGGTGGCGCTGGTGCTGGTGAAGCTCGCCCTGGCGTGGTTGGGGACGCTCCCAGGCTGTCGTTGTTGCAGGCGCAGGTGATGGCGACGGTTGCACGGGGACGAAACGGTTCCCGACGCTCGCTGGCCGAGGAGCTGCAGGGATTCGCCTTCGCCCCATGATGCAGCGGTGAGCACGTTGACAGCATCTGTCCACATCGCCAGGGTTCACCTCACCGGTCGCCTCGGGCACCGCGGAGGCGGCCGCGTTCACCTGTCCGGCGAAGGAGGCTCCATGGCCGAGCCCCGGCAGCGCTGCCGCGCTCGTGCTCCGCCACCATGCCCGCCGCGGCGCACCCTGCGCTGTGGGACGCCCGGACGCACGCATGAGCAAAGAACGGAGACGCCATGAACCGTAGGAGAGTACTGGCCTTGTCGCTGGTACCGGTCCTGGTTTGCGCCGCGCTGGCGGTGGTGGGCGCGCGCGTCGCACCGGCGCGCGCAGAAACCACCACACGACAGGTCCCGAGCAGCGGGACGACCTCGATCCGCAGCGGCCCGCTCGGCAGCGGCGCCATCCAACAGCCAGAGTTCCCGCCTGGCCAGGAGCGCGACGCCGGTGCAGCCGCCGCGAGGGCGGCCGCCGGCCGGGGCGTGCCGACCAACCGGAGCCTCTCGCGCGGGCTGCGCGGCCACGCCGGCGCCGCCGTCCCGTCTGCCGCGATCACGTCGAGCCCGCGACTGGTCCGCAGCATCGACGGCCTGAACCACCGTGACCAGCGCACCGCCAACGGCGGCAACCAGTTCTCGCTCGAGCCGCCCGACCAGGGCCTGTGCGTCGGCAACGGCTTCGTGCTCGAGACCGTCAACGACGTGCTGCGCGTGTACGACAAGGCCGGCAACCCGCTGACGGGCGTCACCGACCAGAACACCTTCTACGGCTACCCGCCGGCGATCAACCGCACCACCGGGGCGTTCGGGCCGTTCATGGCCGACCCGAGCTGCTACTTCGACCCCACCACCCGGCGCTGGTTCCACGTCATTCTCACGCTGGACGTCGACCCGGTCAGCGGGGCCTTCCTCGGCTCGAACCACCTCGACATCGCCGTCAGCAGGACCAGCAACCCGACCGGCCAGTGGGCCATCTACCGGCTGCCGGTGCAGGACGACGGCACCCAGGGCACCCCCGACCACGACTGCGAGGGTGGGCCGTGCCTGGGCGACTACCCGCAGCTCGGCGCTGACGCCTTCGGCTTCTACATCACCACCAACGAGTACCCGTTCTTCGCCGCCAGCGGGTTCCACGCCGCCCAGCTCTACGCGTTCAACAAGTTCGCGCTGGCGAGGAACGCTCCCACCGTGAACGTCACCCAGTTCGACACGGTCGGTGCGGTCGGCGGCAACCCCGGCTTCACGCTGCGGGGCGCGACCAGCCCGACCAGCCGGTACGAGCTGGCGCAGGGCGGCACGGAGTACTTCCTCAGCTCGATGGCGGCCGAGGAGGCCAACGGCAGCGGCACCGACAACCGCATCGCGATCTGGTCGCTGACCAGGACGGCAACGCTGCTCACCTCGGACCCGTCGCCGGTGCTGCGCAACTCCATCATCAACGTCGGCACCTACAGCATCTCGCCCAAGGCCGACCAGAAACCCGGCGACTTCCCGCTCGGCCAGTGCATCAACGACACCACCCTGCCGACGCCGTTCGGGCCGGGCTGCTGGCAGCTGCTGTTCACCGAGGAACCCGCCCACGACGAGGTCATCTCGCACCTGGACGCCAGCGACTCCCGCATGCACCAGGTGGTGTTCGCCGGCGGCAAGCTGTGGAGCGCGCTCGACACGGCCGTCCGCGTCGGCGGCCAGACCAAGGCCGGCGTGGAGTTCTTCATCGTCCGGCCGAAGGTGTCGGGGTCGGGGGTGAGCGGCTCGATCGTCAAGCAGGGCTACCTGGGCGTCGAGAACAACAACCTGACCTACCCGGCGGTCGGGGTCACCGCGGGCGGGCGGGCCGTGATCGCGATGACGCTCGTCGGCGCCGACCACTACGCGAGCGCCGCGTATGCCGGCCTCGACGCGAAGTCCGGCGCGGGACCCGTCCGGATCGCCGCGGAGGGCAAGGGCGTGTCCGACGGGTTCACCAGCTACAAGGCGTTCGTCGGCGACCCGCCGCGGACCCGCTGGGGCGACTACGGCGCGGCCGTCGCGGACGGCAGCTCGATCTGGATCGCGTCGGAGTACATCGCGCAGACCTGCACGCTCGCACAGTGGTTCGCCGGCCCGGTCGGCAGCTGCGGTGGCACGCGCACCGCGCTGGCCAACTGGGGCACGCGCTTCAGCGAGGTCAAGCCGTAACGCGCCATCCCCGTCCCGCGAGGGGCCGCTCCCACCACGGGAGCGGCCCCTCATCCCAGGAGCCGGGGTCAGCGCCCGGCCGGCTCGTCGAACAACGCCAGGCGGTGGGCGACCGCGGCCGCCTCGACCCGGCTCGCCACCCCCAGCTTGGCCAGGATGTTGGACACGTGCACGCTGGCCGTCTTGGCGCTGATGAACAGCTCCTCGGCGATCTGGCTGTTGCTGCGGCCGTCGGCGACCAGCCGGAGCACCTCCAGCTCGCGCGGGGTGAGGCCGAGTTCGCCGGCGAGGCCGGTGTCCGGCTCGGCGGCGGCCTGCTCCGGGTCGACGGGCTTGGGGGCGAGGTCGATCCGGCTGCGCCGCGCGAGCTGCTCGACCTGGGTGCGGAGCGGCGCGGCGCCGAGCCGGGCGGCGGTGGCGTGCGCCTCCCGGGCCGCCCGCTCGGCCCGCTCGCGGTCCAGCCGCGCGCCGAGCAACGCCTCCGCCAGCCGCCAGCGGGCGTACGCGCCCGGGTAGGGCTGCACCGCCTTGTCCCAGGCGTCGGCAGCGGCCTGCCAGCGGTCCGGGTCGGAGATGCCCTCGACCCGGGCCCACTCCGCCTCGCAGGTGGCCAGCAGCGCGTCGGTCTCCGGCCCGGGCCCGCCGGTCAGGGTCCTGGCGCCCTCCAGCAGGCCGGCGGCGACCTGGCGGGCCTCCTCGGCCTCGCCGGTGGCGGCCCGCCGGGCCCGGGCCCACGCGGCCCGGTCTGCCTCGGCGGCAAGCCCGACCGGGTAGAGCGCGCGCGCGTGGCGCCACCCGTCCACCGCCAGGGTGAGCGACAGGCCCTCGGCCACGGCCGCCCGCGCGTCGTCGTGGCGCCCCTGCCAGACGGCGGTCTCGGCAAGCCCCTGGAAGATCGGGCCGGTGAGCTGGGCGCCCGCGTGGGTCCGGCCGAACAGGCGCCGGGCGGTGCCGAGGTGCTCGAGGGCGGGTCCGAAATGGCCCCGGCGCAGCTCGAGCGTGGCCCGGGTGAGGTGCAGCAAGCTCGCGTTGTGCCCGGAGACGTTCACGTCCAGGCCGGCCCGCAGGTGGCGGTCGGCCTCGTCCCAGCGGCCGAGCTTGACGAGCGCGCCGGCGGCGTCGGCGACCAGGTGGGCGCCGACGGCGCGCTCGAGGCCGTGCTCCCGGGCGATCTCGACGCCCTCCAGCGCGGTCGCTGCCGCCTGCTCCAGGTCGCCGACCAGGTCGAGCACGTCGGTGAGGTTGGCGTAGGCACGCACGGCCTCGTCGACCGGGTGCTGCTCGTCGTCGTGGAGCGACATGGCGATGCGGCGCGCCTCGCGGAGGTGGGCGAGGCCGGTCTGGGCGTCGCCGAGGTGGGCGAGCACCACCCCCAGGGTGTCCATGGCGTGCACCTCGGCGGACCGGGCACCGACCGAGCGCGCGATCGCGATCGCCTCCTCGCACACGGCCCGGGACTCCTCCCAGAGCGGCTTGAGCATCAGCGCCTGGCCGAGGGCAGCCAGGACCTGGGCCCGCTCGGGCGTTGGCGGGTCGGGCGGGACGAGCCGGACCGCCTCCTTGTAGGTGGCGTAGGCGCCCTCCTTGCCGGAGTTGCGCAGCAGGTGGGCCAGGCGGGAGGCGATCACACCGGCCCGGAGCGGGTCGGCGGCCGGGTCGACGGCGTCGGTCGCGGCGCGCAGCAGCGCGATGGCACGCTCGTGCTCGCCGGTCCGGTAGGCCGCCTCGCCGGCGTGCCAGAGCAGGCCGGCCCGGTCGAGCGGGAGGTCGCCGTGCACGGCGGGCACCCGCTCCCACAGCTCCAGGGCGCGCTCGAACTGGCGCCTGGCCTCGGCGTTGGCGTGGACACGCTCGGCGGCCAGGCCCGCGGTGACCGCGGCGGGCAGGGCCCGGTCCAGGTCGTGGGCGGCGTACCAGTGGTGGGCGAGCTCGGCCGCGACGGTGGCGTCCTGGCAGATGCCGCCGCGGCTCGGCAGCGCCTCGAGCCGGGCCGCGAAGGCGGCGTGCAGCCGGCTCCGCTCCCCTGGCAGCAGGTCGCCGTAGACCGCCTCCTGGACGAGCGCGTGGCGGAACTCGTAGGCCTCGTCGGTGTTGTCGGCCACCAGCACGTGGGAGGAGATCGCCTCGCGGAGCGACTCGAACAGCTCCGGCTCGGGCAGTCCGGCCACCCCGGCCAGCAGCCGGTGCTCGACCTCCCTGCCAGCGGCGGCCGCGACCCGCAGGACGTGCTGGGTACGGTCGGGCAGCAGCTCGATGCGGGCGATCAGGGTGTCGCGCAGCGTCGGGGGCAGCTCCCCGGCTACGCCGCAGTTGACCGCGGCCAGCAGCTCCTCGGTGAAGAAGGCGTTGCCCTGGCCCCGGGCGAACAGCTCGTCGACCAGCTCGGTGCCCGGCTGCCGGCCGAGGATCCCGGCCACCTGCGCCACCAGCTCCGACCGCTCGAACCGTTGCAGCTCCAGCCGCTCGACCCACCAGCTGCGGTCCAGCTCGGCCAGGAACGGCCGCAGCGGATGGCGGCGGTGGAGCTCGTCGGTCCGGTAGGTGAGCACCAGCAGCAGCCGCCCGTGGCGCAGGTTGCGGATGAGGAACGCGAGCAGGTCGCGGGTAGAGTGGTCGGCCCAGTGCAGGTCCTCGACGACCAGGACGGCCGACCGCTCCGCGGTGAGCCGCTCGAGCACCCCGAGCAGCAGCTCGAACATGCGACCCTGGCCGGTGGCCGGGTCGAGCTCGCGCGGGTCGCCGGCACGACCGGCGGCGCCCAGCTCGGGCAGCAGCCCAGCCAGCGCGGCCCGAGCGTGGCCGAACCACCGCTCGACCGCCTCGGGCTCCATGGTCCGCAGCGTGGTGCGAAGCGCCTCCACCACGGGGGTGAACGGCACGCCGTCCTCCCCGAGGCCGATGCAGCCGCCGGTGAGCACGGTTGCGCCGGTCGCCTGAGAGCGGGCGACCAGCTCGTCGACCAGACGGGTCTTGCCGACCCCGGCCTCGCCGCCGATCGCCACCACGACCGGGGTCCCCTCCCGGGCCCGCTCCAACGCCTCGTCCAGGTGAACGAGCTCGCGCGTGCGCCCGATGAACGTGGGGCAGGACAGCCGGCCGGTCATGCCGTCCAGTATGGCCTCCCCGGGCACGGGTCGGCACGAGCCGGCGGGGGTGGGCTCCGCCGGCTCGTGCCGGTTGGTCGCGCGGTCGCCGGTGCCGGGCACGGTCAGGCCGCGGCGCGTCCGGCCCGGTGTCCCGGCGCGACCGGGATGCGCTTGCTGGCCTGGGGGCCGTGCCGGGCCGTGCCGGCCCGGCGCCGCACCAGCCTGGCCAGCCTGGCCAGCCCGGCCCGCTCGGCGTCCCGGCGGAGCTCCGCCACCCGCTCCCGGCCCATGAGCTCCAGCATCATGCTCTGCATCTTGGTCACCTCTCCCGGTTCGGGTCTCATCTGCTGCTGTGACCAGCCTAGGTCTGAGGTGCCTGGCTCCGAATCGGGCGGTCGCCCTAGCTTGCCCGCCCCACCCACCTCATTGTCGGGCGCTGCAGGCCACGACCACCTTAGGAGCCCCCCGGAGGTCCCTGAGCCGGGAACGGGCGCGGCAACCTGGACGTTCCAGGAGGGGCACGCCCAGGTGGGGAGGACTCGACCTGGCCAAGTAGTCAGGCGGGGACCCCTTAGGAGTGGCCCGGAGGTCCCTGAGCCGGGAACGGGCGCGGTGCGAGGCCGTCCTGTTCGTCAGGTAGATCCGGGTTGCGCTGCGTCGAGCTTGCACCGTTGAGAAAACAGCGCGAGAATCTCGAACATCGTGAGACAGACAGACCGACTCGGTGGCGGCCGGTTGCGGCCGGGCGAAAGGATCCGGGCATGTCCGTGGTGGATGCGGAGCTCTCCGCCGTCCGGCTGGGCTACGACCAAGGCGTCGTGACCCGCGAAGAGGCGTGCGAGCGGTTCGACGAGCTGGGGCGCCTGCTCTGGTGCGCGGTGTTCGTCCAGCTGCGCAAGGTCGGGCCGTTCGACGGGCACGCCCCGGCCGAAGGGCCGGCCGTGCGCGTCCCAGCCACCTGAGCGCCCCCCGCGGGACCTCTCCGGGCGGCGCCGACGCACCTGGCCCGCTGGCGCGGGGGCCAGCTGCGGCCCCGGGCAGCGGGCGCGGCTAGGCGCGGGCGTCGCCCGGCTCCTGCGGGGCGGCGAGCAGGCGGCGCACCACCTTCCCGGAGGGCGTCCGCGGCACCAGCTCGACCAGGACGAGCTGGCGGGGCGTCTTGGCCGCCGCCAGGCGGTCCTGGGCGAACCGGCGCAGGTCGCCGAGGCTCGGCGGGCGAGCCGGGTCGGCCGGCACGACGTAGGCGACCACGCGCTCGCCCCACTCCGGGTCCGGGAGGCCGCGCACGGCCGCGTCGGCCACGGCCGGATGGGCCGACAGGACCCGCTCGACCTCCACCGGGTGCACGTTCACGCCGCCGGTGACGATCAGGTCGTCCCGCCGTCCGAGCACGACCAGGCGGCCGTCCGGCTCGAGACGGCCGAGGTCGCCGGTGTGCAGCACACCGCCGCGCAGGGCGGCCGCGGTCGCCTCGGGGTCGCCCCGGTAGCGCCGCAGCACCATCTCCCCGCGCACGCCGATCTCGCCGTCGGCGGCCACCGACAGCGCCACCCCGGCCAGGGCGTGGCCGTCGTGGGCGACGCCCCCGAAGGTCTCGGTGAGCCCGTAGGTGCGCGTCACCGGCACCGCTGCCCGGGCTGCGGCGGCCAGCAGCGCGGCCGGGGCCGGCGCGCCGCCGAGCAGGACCCGGCGGAAGCGGCGCAGGTCGCAGCCGGCCTCGAGCAGCCGCCGGAGCATGGTCGGGACCAGCGACACCAAGGTGGCCCCGCCGGCCGCGGCCCGGGCGACCTGGGCGGCCTCGAAGCGGTCGTGGACCTCGACCGGCACCCCGGTGTGCCAGCCCCGGGCCACGACGGCGAGCCCGGCCACCGCGTGCAGGGGCACGCAGGCGAGCCAGCGGTCCCCGGGGCCGGCACCGAGCGCCGCCGACACCGCCAGCGACGACGCGCGGATCCCTGCGGCGGTCAGCTCCACCAGTTTCGGCGTCCCGGCCGTCCCCGAGGTGGCCACGACCGCGGCCACGTCCGCCTCGGCCGGACGACCGCCGGGCCACAGGGCCCGGCCGTCCCCGTCGACCAGGTGCGTCGGACGCGCCGCGTCGAGCAGGCGCCGGACCTCGGGGCCGGGCGCCCCGGGGTCGAGCGGGAGCACCGCCTCCCCCGCATCCCAGGCGCGCACCACGGCCGCGGCGGCGGCCGCCCGGGGCAGGGCGATCGCCACCAGCGCGGTGTGGGAGGATCCGGGCACGAGAGCTACCCTACACGGCATGGCGAGCGACGTCCCGACCGAGGGCATGGAGCTTACGACGGCCACCTCCTGGAGATCAGCGAGACCAGGGCAGGCCCCACCTGATCGGGACGTGATCTGGCGCTACCCTGGCAGCCGCATCCCGACCGAGCCGACGAAGGAGCGCGAGCGCCCGTGGCGTGGCACCAGCACGGCGAGTGGAGCGACATCCGGTACGAGACCGCCGACGGCATCGCCAAGATCACCATCTGCCGTCCCGAGGTGCGCAACGCGTTCCGCCCCAGGACCCTGTTCGAGCTCTCCGCAGCGTTCGAGCTGGCCCGCAACGACGCCGAGGTCGGCGTCGTGGTGCTCACCGGCGAGGGTAGCGAGGCGTTCTGCTCCGGCGGCGACCAGCGCATCCGCGGTGACGACGGCTACGTCGGCGACGACGGCGTCGGGCGCCTGAACGTCCTCGACCTGCAGGTGCAGATCCGGCGCCTGCCCAAGCCGGTGATCGCGATGGTGGCCGGCTACGCGATCGGCGGGGGCCACGTGCTGCACCTGGTCTGCGACCTGACGATCGCGGCCGACAACGCCCGCTTCGGCCAGACCGGCCCCAAGGTGGGGTCGTTCGACGGCGGCTACGGGGCCGGGCTGCTGGCCCGGACGGTCGGCCGCAAGAAGGCGGCTGAGATCTGGTTCCTCTGCGAGCAGTACGACGCCGAGGCGGCCCTGGCCATGGGCCTGGTCAACACCGTGGTGCCGCTGGACCGGCTCGAGGAGACCACCGTCGCCTGGTGCCGCAAGATCCTCGACAAGAGCCCGCTGTCGCTGCGGCTGCTCAAGGCGGGCCTGAACGCCGACTCCGACGGGCTTGCCGGCATCCAGCAGCTCGCCGGCGACGCCACCCTCCTCTACTACATGACCGAGGAGTCGCAGGAGGGCCGCAACGCCTTCCGCGAGAAGCGCCGGCCCGACTTCTCCAAGTTCCCCCGCCGGCCCTGACCGGCATGCGCGTCTGGCTGCGAGGCGCCCGCCCGAGGACCCTGGTCGCCGCGGTCGTGCCGGTGCTGGTGGGCACCGCCGCGGCCGCCGCCGAGCGGCCGGTGGTCGCCTGGCGGGCGCTGGCCGCCCTGGTCGTCGCGCTCGGCCTGCAGGTCGGGGCCAACTACGCCAACGACTACTCCGACGGCGTGCGGGGTGCCGACAGCCAGGCCCGGCTGGGCCCGGCCCGGCTGGTCGCCTCCGGCCTGGCCACCCCCGGCCAGGTCAGGCGGGCCGCGGGCCTGGCCTTCGCGGTGGCGATGGCGGCGGGGCTCGCCCTGGCGGTCGCGGTCGACCTGCGCCTGCTCGCGGTCGGGGCGGCCGCGGTCGCGGCCGCCGTGCTCTACACCGGCGGCCCGCGCCCCTACGGGTACGCCGGGCTCGGCGAGCTGTCGGTGCTGGCCTTCTTCGGGGTCGTGGCCACCTGCGGCTCTGCCTACGTCCAGCTCGGGCGGGTCCCGCCCGCCGCGCTGGCCGCGTCGGTGCCGGTGGGGCTGGCCGCGGTCGCCCTGCTGGTCGCCAACAACATCCGCGACATCGACGGTGACCGGCGCGCAGGTAAGCGCACCCTCGCCGTCCGCCTGGGCCGGGCCCGCTCGCGGGCGCTGTTCGTCCTGGTCGTGGTCGCGGTGTTCGTGGCCGTCGCGCTGCTCGGCCTGTCCCGCCCGTCGGTGCTGCTGGCGCTGGCCGCCGTGCCGCTGGCCCTCTCCCCCGTCCGTCTGGTGCGGCGGCGCGAGGACGGTCCGAGCCTGATCGCCGCCCTGGCCGGCACCGCCCGGCTCCAGCTCGTCCTCGGCGTGCTACTGGCCGCGGGCCTGTGGCTGTCGTGACTCGGTCGCTACGCGCGGCCCGTGTGCTGGCGCAAGAATTCCTCGATCAGCTCGCCGGTTGCGTCCGGGCGCTCGAGGTGGGCCGCATGACCGGCGCCGGGCAGCAGCGCGGTGCGCGCGCCAGGGCCGATCGCGACCGCCATCTGGGCGGCAAGGGCGGCGAACTTGGCGTCCAAGGCCCCGGCCAGGAGGAGGACCGGCGGTTGCAGGCCGGCCAGCCGCTCCCAGAGCGGCTCCTGGGCGCCGGTGCCGAGCAGCCGGAGGGCGGCGGCCAGGCCCTCAGCGGTGTTGGCCAGCCGGGCGGCCCGCCCGGCCCGCTCCGGCGGCAGGGTGGCGAACAGCGGCCCGGCCAGCCAGCGGTCGAGGAACGCCGCGACCCCGTCGCGCTCGACCGCGGTCGTCAGGGCCTCGTCGGCGGCCCGGCGCTCGGCCCGGGCGGCCGGGTCCTGGATGCCGGGCGAGGCGCCGACCAGGACCAGTGCCCGGACCAGGTCGGGCCGGTCCAGCGCCAGGCGCAGGCAGACCCGCCCGCCGAGCGAGTAGCCGACGTAGGCGGCGGGCCCGCCGGCCTCGCCGAGCAGGCGGGCGGTGCCGGGCAGGCCGGCCCGGACCGCGCCCGAGCCGCCGTGGCCGGGCAGGTCGGCCCGGACCACCTGCCAGCGGGGTCGCAGGCGCGCGGCCAGCGGCTCCCACGAGACCATGGTCTGGGTGAACCCGTGCGCGAGCACGACCCGCGGGCCCTGCCCCTCTACGTGTGTGCACAGCATCTGCATCTGTCGTAGCGCGCGGGTTCGGGCGCTGGCGGTTGTATCTGCCAGCCCAGCTGAGCGAACTGTCGGCGTCCTTGAGCTTCCGTGGCCCCACCTTGTGGCTCAACGACCAGAATGGCTCGCGGCATCGCCCCTCCCTGAGCCCTTCGCACGGGGCAAGTCCCCGGCCTCTACCTTACGGGACTGGCGAGCGCTTACTCTCTGGACGGCTGGTACAGAGCCGGACGGAGCGAGCGCTGAGTGCTGTCGAGGGCGAAGGAAGGGCCGACGGCTGGGATGAGCACCTGGACGGGATGCTCGCGATGGACACGCTCCGGTCCCTCCGCGCGCATCACCGGGCCGCGCTGACGCTGCGCTACGTCGATGACATGCCCGTGGCGGCGGTCGCCGACCGCTCCCACGGGCGCGCAGGGCGACTGGCCGATCCGTTCGGCCACCTCTGGATCATCTCGGTGCCACTCGCTCCCGACCGGGGCGTTCGATCATGAGACAGGGCTGGGGGACAACCCAGACAGTGAAGGAGGAACCGATGGACAACGCAGGGATGCGCCCGTACGCGCTGAAGGCAGGAGAGGGCTGGACCTACCACTACGGCATCGACTTCACCGTCAAAGCAGGTGAGCTTGGCCGAGGCCGGCGTCTGGCGGTCATCGAGTACACCACTCGCCCCGGTGAGGAGCCCCCGGACCACACCCACACGACGGAAGACGAGATCTTCTACGTGGTACAGGGTGCGCTCACCTTCCGGTGCGGAGATGACACGTTCGAGGTGGACGACGGCGGGTTCGTGTTCCTGCCCCGTGGCATCCCGCACGGCTACACGATCCGCAGCGACGACGACGTCCGCCTGCTGGTCGTGACATCACCCGCCCAGGAAGATGCCGTCGGCGGCTGGGGCGGCTTCGTCGCCGACTTCGAAGCCGCGGGCGAGCTGCGCGCCACGCCACCCGGGTTTGGATGATGCCATCGTCCGCATCGAGGACGACGCCGAGAACGTTGTCGAACTTCGGGCAGCTGCCGGCGGGTGCTGGTCGGTGTGGTCAGTGGACAGGACCGTGGGCAGGAGCAGCCCGGCGCTGGCGACCGCGCGGAACTCGACCCCGCGGTGACGCGGTGGGGCACTCGCGGATCGTCGTCCTGTGAGCGACCCGGGGCGCGTGCTAGCCCTCACCCTGGTGGACGAACTGGTCCGGGGCGGGGTGGCCCACGCCTGCCTGGCCCCCGGGTCGCGGTCGGCCCCGCTCGCGCTCGCCCTCGCCGAGCACCCCGGGATGCAGGTGCACGTGCACGTCGACGAGCGGTCGGCCGCGTTCTTCGCGCTCGGCGCGGCCAAGCGGTCAGGGCGGCCGGTGGCGGTGGTGTGCACCTCTGGGACGGCGGCGGCGAACTTCCATCCGGCGGTGCTCGAAGCCCACCACGCCAGGGTGCCGCTGCTGGTGCTGACCGCGGACCGGCCCCCGCAGCTCCGCGACACCGGCGCCAACCAGACCGTCGACCAGCTCCGGCTCTACGGCGGTGCGGTGCGCTGGTTCTGCGAGGTGGGCCTTGCCGCGGCCGGCCCGGGCGCCGGCCCGTACTGGCGCTCGCTCGCGGCCCGGGCGGTCGCCGAGGCGGCTGGCCCGCCTGCCGGCCCGGTGCAGGTGAACCTCGCCTTTGCCGAGCCGCTGGTCCCGCGCGAGCTCGGCGGCGAGCCAGCCCCCGGCCGCCCGGATGGGGCGCCCTGGACCGCGTCGGCCGCCTTCCAGCGCCGGCCGGCCCCGGCCGAGGTGGCCGCCCTGGCCGAGCGGGTACGGGCGGCCCCGCGCGGCCTGCTCGTCGTGGGCTGGGGCTCGGGTCTGCGGTTCGAGGCAGCCGACGCGTTCGCCCAGGCGACCGGCTGGCCGGTGCTGGCCGACCCGCTCTCGGGCCACCGGCGCGGCCCGCACGCGGTCGCCGCCTACGACGCGCTGCTCCGGGTCCCAGGGTTCGCCGCCACCCACCGGCCCGACCTGGTGGTCCGGGTCGGCGCCGGCCCGACTAGCAAGGCGCTCGCCACCTGGCTGGACGCGAGCGTGCCGCAGGTGCTCGTCGACCCGGACGGGGCCTGGCCCGACCCGGGCCGGGCCGCCGCCATCCGCCTGGTGGCCGACGCGTCCGCGCTGCTCGACGAGGTCACGGCCGCATGCCGCAGCGGCGACGTGGAGAGGCACGGGCCGGCGGGGGCGCCGGCGCCCGTGCGCGAGGGGGGCGGCCCGGCGGGGGCGCTGGGTGGGCGCGCGGGGGCGCTGGGTGGGCGTGGCACTGGGGAGGCCCCGGACGGCTCGACCGGCCGGACCCGTTCGGGGGCCGGCGGGGAGGTGCCGGACGGCTCGACCGGCCGGAGCCGTTCGGGGGCCGGGTCGACCTGGCTCGACGCCTGGACCTCCGCGGACGCGCTGGCCCGGTCGGCGATGGACGCGCTGCTCGACGGCTGGGAGGAGCCCTTCGAGGGCCGGGTCGCCCGCGACCTGGTGGCCGCCCTGCCCGACGGGGCGACCCTGGTGGTCGGGTCGAGCATGCCCGTGCGCGACGTGGACACCTTCGCCCGGGCCCGTGACGGCCTGGTGTTCGTGGCCAACCGGGGTGCCAGCGGCATCGACGGGTTCGTCGCGACCGCCCTCGGGGCCGCGGCGGTCGGTCCACCGCCGGTCGTCGCGCTCTGCGGCGACCTGACCTTCCTCCACGACGCGAGCAGCGTCCTCGGCGCCAGCCGCCAGACCGGGCCGGTGGTGTTTGTCGTCTGCGACAACGACGGCGGCGGGATCTTCTCGTTCCTGCCCCAGGCCGAGCTGCCCGAGCGGTACTTCGAGCCCCTGTTCGGCACCCCGCACGGCCTGGACCTCGGCGCCCTGGCAGCCGCCGCCGGTCTCCCCTGGTGCCGGGTCACCCGCGCCGGCGACCTGCTCCCGGCCGTCGCCGAGGCGCTTGCCACCCACCGCACGACGGTGCTGCTGGTCCCGAGCGACCGGGCGGTCAACCTGGCCAGGCATCGCGAGGTGGCCCGCGCCGTGGCCGCCGCCTTGGACGCCCGGGCCGACGGCGCCCCATGATGGCTCCGGCAGCGTGCCTTGCCAGGCCGAGCCGCGGCGCCGCCTGATGGCTCCGGCAGCGTGCCTTGCCAGGCCGAGCCGCGGCGCCGCGTGAGCGCTCGGCCGGGGACCGAGGTCGCTCCCCCGCTGCGGTCCGGGCGGGTCCGTCAGGGTGAGTCGCTGCGCCGCTTGCGCACCCTCGCGTCGGGTCCCTCAGGACGGCCGGAGCCGCTCGGCCTCGTCCTGGGGCTGCGGGTGGTCGCCGTCGCCGGCCGGGGCCGGCTCCGGCGTTGCCGGCGGGCGGGCCGCGCGCCGGCGGGTGGCGGTGACCAGGGGGTCGACCACCCGGGCCAGGAGCGGGCCGAGCACGGCGAGGACCAGCACGTAGGTGGCGGCCAGGGGGCCGAGGTCGGGTTCACGGCCGGCGGACACGGCCAGCCCGGCGATCACGATGGAGAACTCGCCCCTGGCGACCAGCACGGCCCCGGCCCGCCAGCGGCCCCGGGTGCCGACGCCGGCCCGCCGGGCGGCCCACCAGCCGGCGGCCACTTTGGTCGCCGCCGTGGTCACGGCGAGGCCGGCAGCCGCCAGGGCGACGGCCGGGATGAGGCCCGGGTCGGTCCGCAGCCCGAAGAACACGAAGAACACCGCGGCGAACAGGTCGCGCAGGGGGGTGAGCAGGGCCCGGGCTGCGTCCGCGGCTGGGCCCGACAGGGCGATGCCGACCAGGAACGCGCCGACCGCGGCCGAGACCTGCAACCGCTGGGCGAGCCCGGCCACGACCAGGGCGAGCCCCAGGATCAACAGGAGCAGGACCTCGTCGTTGGGGCTGAAGACCAGCCGGCTGACGGCGGGGCCGTAACGGACGGCGAGCACCAGCACGGCCGCCACCGTGACCAGCGCCAGACCCAGGGGCATGGCGGTGGCGAGCAGGCCCCCGCCGAGCAGCAGCCCGGTGACCAGCGGCAGGTACACGGCCATGGCCAGATCCTCGATGACCAGGATCGACAGCACCACCGGGGTCTCGCGGTTGCCCAGCCGCCCGAGGTCGCCGAGCACCTTGGCGACGATGCCCGATGAGGTCACGTAGGTCACGCCGCCGAGCACGACCGCGGCCAGCGGCGACCAGCCCAGCAGCAGCCCGGCCAGCAGGCCAGGGGTGAAGTTGAGGGTGAGGTCGACCAGGCCGGCCGGGGTGGCGGCGCGCAGGTTGCCGACCAGCTCGTCGGCGGAGTACTCGAGGCCGAGGAGCAGGAGCAGCAAGATGACGCCGATCTCGGCGCCCACCTCGATGAACTCCTGGGCGGTGACCAGCGGCAGCAGACCACCCTCCCCGAACGCCAGGCCGGCCAGCAGGTACAGGGGGATGGCCGACAGCCCGAGCCGGCCGGCCAGCCGGCCGAGGATCCCGAGCCCGAGGATCACCCCGCCCAGCTCCAGCAGCAGGGTGGCGCCGTGCACGGTGGTCAGCTCCCCAGGATGCCGGCCAGCGCCTTGACGCCAGGGGCGGTCCCGACCACGACCAGGGTGTCGCCCGGCTGGATCTGGAAGTCCGGGGCTGGCGCTGGCACGGCGGTGTCCCTCCGCAGGACCGCGACGATCGACACCCCGGTGCGGGTGCGGGCCTGGGTGTCGGCGATCATCTTGCCGGCGTACGGGGAGCCCGGCCGGATCGGCAGCCAGTCGATGGCCAGGCCCTCGATCTGCTGCTGCAGGGCGGGCAGGCCCTCGACGATCCGGGCCGCGCCCAGCAGCTCGGCCAGCGCGTCGGCCTCCTCGTCGGTGAGCTGGAGGACCTCCTGGCAGGCGTCCGGATCGACCCGGTCGTACAGCAGCAGGTCGCGCCGGCCGCTGCGGTGGGTGACCACGCCGAGCTGGCGCCCGGCGCGGGTGGTGAAGTCGTGGCGCAGCCCTACCCCGGGCAGGGCCGTCTGCTGGATGTCCATCTCGTGGTGCGCTCCTTTCTGCGGGTGCCTGGCTGCTCCAGGCGAAGGCTCATGGCCGCCTCCGGCGTGCGTCCCGCTTGCGCTGCTGCTGGCGCTGCTCCTCCTGGCGCAGCTGGTCCGAGAGGGTGGTGGGTCGGGGAGCCCGACCGGCCTGCTCGCCCCGCCGGCGTGCCCGCGCGCCAGCGACCATCTGGAGGATTGCCCGTACCAGCATCATCGATCACCCCTCGAAGCTGTACCGGTGAACGGGCCGCGCGGCACCTGCCCCGCCCCCTTCGGCCGTCCCGGCTGGCGGGTCCGGGACGCCGCCGGGCCGTGCCTGCGGCCTTCGAGCGCGACCGCCAGCGGGGTGGCCACGAACACCGACGAGTAGGTCCCGATCACGATCCCGATCAGCAGGGCCAGCGCGAAGTCGGTCAGGGTCTCCCCGCCGAGCAGGAACAGCGCCGCCAGGATGAACAGCGCCCCGAGGCCGGTGTTGATCGTGCGCGGCACCGTCTGCAGGCACGCCTCGTTCGCGAGCTGGCGTAGCGGCTCGCGGCGCCGGGTCTGCAGCCGCTCGCGGATGCGGTCGAACACGACCACCGAGTCGTTGACCGAGTAGCCGATCACGGTCAGCAGCGCGGCCAGGAACACCGCGTCGAGCGGCTTGCCGAGCCAGGCGAACACGCCGAGCAGGATCGCCACGTCGTGGAACATCGCGATGACCGCGGCCGCCCCGAACGTCCAGCGGAAGCGGACGGCCAGGTAGGCGAGCTGCACGGCGAGGGCCAGGCCGAGCGCCACGATCGCCTTGCGGCGCAGCTCGGCGCCGATCGTCGGCCCCACGAACTCGGCCCGGACCCGCTCGGCCTGGCCCCCGACCGAGGCGACGGCCTGCTCGACCCGCGCCTCGGCGTCCGCGCCGAGCTGCCCGGTACGGACCGCGACGTTGCCGTCGCCCGACGCCTGGACCACCGCCCGGGCCAACCCGGCGCCGGCAAGCGCCTGGCGGGCAGCGTCCAGGTCGACCGGCCGCTCGGTGCGGTACTCCAGCAGCCGCCCGCCGGTGAAGTCGAGCCCGAGGTTCGGCCCCCGCGCCACCAGCCCGGCGCCGGCCAGCAGCAGCGCGACCAGCGAGCCGGCCAGCCACCAGCGGGCCTGGCCCAGCAGGTCCGGCCTGCGGCTGGCCAGCCAGCTCGACAGGCGCCCGCCGCCCTCCAGCCCGAGAAGGCGCGGGCGGGCCCGCACCGACCGAGCCCGCACGACCAGCTCGACGAGCACGCGGGTGACCACCAGAGCGGTGAACAGCGACACGACCACGCCGACCGAGAGGGTCACCCCGAACCCGCGCACCGCCCCCGAGGCGAGGAAGAACAGCAGCCCGGCGGCGAGCAGCGTGGTCACGTTGGCATCCAGGATCGCGCTGAACGCCTTGCCGAAGCCGCGGTCCAGCGCGCTGCGCAGGCTCCGCCCAGCCACGCCGCCGGCAGCGCGCGAGGCCCGGTGCTCCTCTTTCATGCGCTCGAACACCAGCACGTTGGCGTCCACCGCCATGCCGATGGCGAGCACGAACCCGGCGATCCCGGGCAGGGTGAGCGTGGAGCCGAGCGCCAGCAGCACCGCGAACGACAGCAGCCCATACACGAGCAAGGAGACGGCGGCGAGCCCACCGAGCAGCCGGTAGTAGGCGACCAGGAACAGGATCGTGAGCGCCGCGCCGGTCACCGCGGCCTGCGCGCTGGCCTGGATGGCGGCCGCGCCCAGGGTCGCGCCGACGGTCCGCTCCTCCACCACCTGGACCGGGACGGGCAGGGCCCCGGCCCGGATGAGCAGGGCGAGCTCCCTCGCCTCGGTGTCGGAGAAGCTGCCGGTGATCACGGTGCTGCCGCCGGAGATGCCCTGCCCGCAGGGGACGGACGGGTCGACCTGTGGACTGGAGATGACCCTCTGGTCGAGGACGATGGCGGCCCGCCGCCTGGGGTCGCCGGGCGCCTGGCAGGCCGCCTGGCCGGTCAGCTCGGCCCAGCGAGGCCCACCGGCGTCCCGGAAGTCGACCTGCACCTGCCAGGACGTGCTGGTCTGGGCGTCGCCGACGGCGTCGCCGCTGAGCCGGGCCGGGCCGAGCCGCAGCGGGCGGCCGTCCTCGTCGGCCAGGACCAGCTCCCCGGCTGATGGCGGCTTGGCCGCCGGCTCCCCGGCGGGCTGCTCTGGCTGGCCGAGCACGGGGTGGAACGCGAGCTGCGCGGTGCGGCCGAGCACCGCCTTGGCCTGGCCCGGGTCGTAGACCCCGGGGAGCTCCACGATGATGCGGCGGTCGCCCGACCGCTGCAGGCTCGGCTCGGCCACGCCGAGTTGGTCGACCCGGCGGCGCAGGACCTCCAGGGTGCGGTCGAGGGTGTCGGCGGTGACCGGCCGCCCGGCGCCTCTCTGGGCCTGCAGCACGATCTGCGTGCCCCCGCGTAGGTCGAGACCGAGCCGGGCCGGACGCGTGGCGACCAGGGCGGCAGCCGCACCGAGCAGGGCGAGGACGGCGACGAGGCGCCATCCGAGATGGCGTGACAAGACAGGCAACCTCCAGCGTGGGCCGCGCCGGGCGGCCCCGGCGGGTGACGGTCAGGCCGGCTGGAGGTGCGGGGGTGCCCGAGGCGGCGCGGGAGCGGCCTGGGGTGCGCGCCGGGGCCGCCGGCGCGGCACGCGCACGCGCCCGGCTGGGCCGAGCGCGAGCACGGCCAGCGCTGTGGCCACGACCGCCGAGCCGAGGGCGCGGCCGCTCTGGCCGCGCTCGTCGAGGCGGTCGGGCAGGATGCGCGGCACCGGCCCGCGGTCGCGGACGCGCAGCACGGCCTGGTCGTTGCCGGAGGACGCGCCCGCGGCGAGCTGCTGGCTCGGGCCGGCTGCAGCCGTTGGCGCCTGGCCGCCGGGCAGCAGCGGCACGAGCAGCAGCGCCAGGGTGACGAGCAGCCTGGCGGGGTGGAGACGGTGCTGGAAGGCCGTGCGCATGGCCTCCAGACGGTAGCAGACCGGCTCAGGCGCTGGTGAGCACCCGCAGCATCGCCTCGAGCTTGTAGCCGGTCTCGGCCCACTCGGCGTCGGGGTCGGAGCCGGCCACGATGCCGGCCCCGGCCACCAGCCGGGCGACCGGGCCGTCGAGCGTGGCGCAGCGTAGGGCGACCGCCCACTCGCCGTCGCCGCGGTGGTCGACCCAGCCCACCGGCCCGGCGTAGGACCCACGGGCGAACGGCTCCAGCTGCGCGAGCACCTCGAGGGCGGCGTCCCTGGGCGCCCCGGCCACGGCCGGGGTGGGGTGCAGCAGCCCGGCCAGCTCGAGGGCGGACGGCACCGGCTCGGTCAGCTCGGCCGACACCCTGGTGGCGAGGTGGGCCACGGTCGGCAGGCGCACCACCTCGACCGGCGCGACCGCGACCTCGTCGGCCACCTTGGCGAGGGTCTCGGCCACCATGTCGACCACCAGGCGGTGCTCCACGGCTTCCTTGCCGGAGGAGCGCAGCCAGGCCACCCGGCGGGCCTCCTCGTCGGCCGTGCCGCCGCGGGCGACCGTCCCGGCCATCGGCCTCGAGGTCGCCACCCTCCCCCTCCTCGCCACCAGCAGCTCCGGGCTCGCGCCCACGAACCCGTCGCTGGCGTAGACGAACGAGCCAGCCGACCGGTCGCGGAGGCGGCGGAGCACGGCCGCGCTCCGGAACGGCCAGGCCGCCTCGACCAGCAGCTCACGGGCGAGCACGACCTTGTCGAGCCGGCCCGCGGCGATCAGGTCCAGGGCGGTCGTCACGGCGGCCTGGAAGGCGGCGCGGTCCTGGCCGGCAGGGGCGCGGACCGCGCGGACGCCCGGCCAGACATCGTGGCCCGGGCTGCTGGGCCGGCGGGCGCGCAGGTCGGGCAGGTCGGGTGGGCGGCCGGCGGCCGTCACCACCGCCCACACGGCCCGGTCCGGGCCGCGGCGGACGGCCAGCTCCGGCACCGTCAGCCGGCCCGTGGCGGCGTCGCCGAACGGGATGACGCCGACGGCCAGCGGTCCGAGGCCGCTGCCCTCGGGGTCGTCGATGCGGGCGGCGCCCAGGAGCGCCCCGGTCTCGTCGGCGGCCCGCTGGATCCGGTCCCGCCCGGTGCCGACGTCGATCCGGGCCGCCACGCCCGCGGTCACCAGCTCGCCGGTTGGCGAAGCCCAGGCGAACTCCGGCTCCCCGGCGAGGTCGAGGAGGTCGAGGCCGGACGCCAGGCGCAGCACCCGGCTGTGCAGCCGGGTGCCTGGAGCCACCGGGCCCGGGCCGGCCGTGCCCCGGTCGCTCATGGCTGTCCGGGTCACCGGCTGGGGTCGGTCACGGGCATGGTCATGGCACTCCATCGTAGAAGGCGCGGCCGGGGTGCGCGACCAGGACGAGACCCAGGGGCGAGCGTCGGCGCCAGGTTCGACGGCTTCGAGCCGCGGGAGGCTGGGACCCGCCGCCACTGTGGGCCATCCGGCCAGGGCGGCCGTCGCGCCCCGTTCAAGCGCAGCCCGCCGGCCGATACCCCGAGGTGAGCAGCGTTTGCAAGCAAGACGCCTGGGCGGACCGCCGAGCACCTTTGACCGCCCCGCGGGGTATCCAAGTGGCACCCCTGCGGGGCCGAGGCGTCCCGCTTGGCGGAGCTTGACCGGCAAGCTCGACCGTGTGTGTCTCTCGCCCTGACCCGAGCGCCCACAACCCAAGGCCACCATGAGGTCAGGGCCAGGCTGTCCTCCGGTCATCGGCTGACCTGCGGGCAGGTGCCGCTGGAAGACGCCGGCCCGCTGCGGAGAGCGGCTCAGACAAACTCTGCTTCCAGGGGGTGGCAGCAGCTCCTCCGAGGACGCGGGCAGCAGCGCCTGAGTGATGGGGTCGACGGCGTCCTGCAGCACCAGGTCGGCGGCGTCGATGTCGTCGCCGCAGAACTCGCAGCGCAGCAGGCTGAAGGCCTCGTCGGATAGGTACTCGGCGTCGTTGCCGCAGCGTGGGCACGCAAGCATGGGTCCTCTCCTTCCACGCTGGATGCCGATGGACGGCCTTGCGGCAAGGATTGCCCGTGCCGTCCGTCCGTTGCAGGGCCGAAGGTCCCTCCCTCGCCAGGCGATCGACCCTATCCGACCGGCCGCCCGCCGGAGCGCCGCTTCACCTCGGCGGCGTGCAGGCTTACGCCCCCCATCGGGTCCATCGCGGGGTCGCGGTGGGTGTGGCGGCTCCTCACGGGTCGAAGGACGGGCGAACCTTGGGACCAATGGCCCCTGGCGCAAGCGCGCTCGCACGGCATGCTTGCCGCGTCGCCCAGCGATGGGCTGCTGGCCTCCGCCGTGCAGATCTCCCAGATCGACCTGGCCCCGGGCGAGCGGCTGGATCTGCTGGTCGACTTCCGTGGCCTGCCGGTCGGCACCAACGTGATGCTGCGGGACCTGCGGGCAGGTTGGGACCTGCTGGAGTTCCGCGTCGTTCGCCAGGTGAGCGTGCCGGCAACCATCCCGACGACGCTGTCTGCGATCACACCCCTGGCGAACCCGGTGCGGACGCGGGAGTTCACCCATGGACACATGCTAGTGCGAGTGCGCCGGTACGACGTGGCCCTCGCTGGCCTGGACGACCACGAAGCCCTGGCCGAGGAAGGCGAGCTGGACCGCCTCGCCGCTGCCGCGGCCGACCAGCGCGCCCAGCTTCATCGAGCGGGACAAGCTGGTCTGCAGGCTGGCGCTCCAGGCGACCGCCGCCTGGGCGTCGACGAAGGTGGGCGCGTCGGTCTGCAGCACCACCGGGGTGCCATGGGCGGTGATCGCCACCCAGCCGGTCCCGGTCAGCACGGTATTGAACAGTCCGCCGGTGAGCATGGAGGCACCCTCCACCCGGCGGATGTCCCAGGAGATGGCCGGCTCGAACGCGAGGATGTTCGCGCCGTTCACCGTGAGCGCGTCCTGGTCGAGGTGGAGCAGATGGATCTCGTCGGCGTCGTTGGCCAGGAAGAGGTCCCCCTGCCCCCGGCAGCGCATGAGCGGGACGCCCTCGCCGGTCATGGCCTTCTTGATGAAGCGGCCGACGCCGCCGCTTCCCTCGTAGTCGAACTCGACCTGGCCTTGGTAGGCGACCATCGAGCCCTGCCGCGCCATCACCTCGCCGTGCAGGGCGACCCTGAGCAACTTGGAGTTCTGCAGGGTGAAATGGTCGGCCGACGAGGATTCGAGGTTCTTGCCGAACAGCTCGCTGCGCATCGATTGCTCCTCTGGTCAGGGTCCCGAAGGGGAGGTCGGGGAGACTGCTATCCCAGTCGGCGCGCCGTGTCCATCACTTCCGCCTCCGCGGGTTGCACGACTGCTTGCAATTGTTTAACATGAGACTACCGCAGTAAGCATATCCGCCATCGAACACCAGTGAGGGAGCCCACACATGGCAACCACCACCAGCACCAGCACCAGGGACCGCGCCCGCAAGCAGGTCGACGCGGCCCGTGAGCAGGCCAAGCGGGCCCAGCGCAGCCTGCGCTCGCTGCTCGCCGACTCCGCCTACGCCACCGTGGGCGCCGGGGAGGCGGCCGTCGAGCTGGTCCGGTCGATCGACCGGATCCGCGTCGAGGCCCCCAGGCAGGCCCAGGCCCTGGGCCAGGAGGCCCGGACCCTCGGCAAGGAGGCTCCTGAGCGGCTGCGCATCCTGCGCGACCAGGCCGGGCAGGAGTTCGACGGGCTGGCCAGGCGCGGTCGCGAGCTGGTCGGCTCGATCCGCACCAGCCCCGCCACCAGGAGCGCGGCCGACCAGGTCCGCTCCGCCCGCAGCCGCGTGAAGGCCGCCGGCACCAGCGTCACCCGGGCAGCCGGCGAGACCGCCGAGGCCGTCGGCAAGGCCACCGACATCCTCGCCCGCAAGACCGCGCCAAAGGCCGACCGCGAGGTCGTCGCCGGCAGCGCCCGCACCGGCGAGGCCGGCGAGGTGCGCACCACCGCCGCTCCGCGGTCGCAGGGCGCCAAGGAGACCGCTTCCCGTGCCCCCCGCAAGGGCCGCGACACCCGTTCCTACGAGGACCGGAGCGTCGAGGAGCTGCGCGAGCGGGCCAAGGAGCTCGGCATCGAGGGTCGCTCCTCGATGGACAAGGACGAGCTGATCTCCGCGCTGCGCAACCGCTGAGCAGCCACCTCCCGTTTGCAACGGTCACGGCCCCGGCATCCCGCCGGGGCCGTGACCGTTCCTGCCCGCTCAGGCGGCGGCCGGCTCCGCCAGGGCGCCGGGCAGCGGCTCGGTGTGCACCACCGTGAGGTGGGTCACCGCCCTGGTCAGCACGATGTACAGCCGGCGGAGGCCGAGCGGCTCGGCCCGCACGATGGCGGTGGGTTCCACTACCACCACCTGGTCGTACTCGAGACCCTTGGCCTGGGAGGCGGGCACAACCGTGACGCGGGACCCCTGGTCGACCCGGTCCGGCGCCGCCGGGTCGATGCCCAGGCGGCGCAGCTCCGCGGCGATCGGGTCCGCCGCGGCGTCGGCCAGGATCACCCCGACCGAGCCCTCGGCCCGCAGGGCGTCGCGCACGGCCTGCCCGCAGGCTGCGGCGAGCCCGGACGGCTCGACCTGGCGCAGCTCGAGCGCGCCCGGGACCTCGCGCACCGACCGGGCCGGTGTGAGCCGGGGCGCGATCTCCGGCAGCAGCCGGTTGGCCAGGTCGAGCACGGCGCGTGGGGCGCGGAAGGCACGCGGGAGCGAGCGGATCTGGCCGTCGGGCTTGCCGAGGTGGGCCAGGGCGGTCTCCCAGCGCTGGACCGCCCAGGGGGTCGTGCCCTGGGCGAGGTCGCCGAGGAGGGTGGCCGAGCCGTAGCGGCAGCGCCGCCCGAGGGCGCGCAGCTGCATGGCCGACAGGTCTTGGGCCTCGTCGATCACCACGTGGCCGTAGGACCGCGGCGGGTCGAGCAGGGCGGCCAGCTCGTCGAGCAGGAACACGTCGGCCGCCGTCCAGCGGACGGCGGCGAGGCTCCGCGGCCGTCGCGGCAAGGCCAGCTCCTTCTGCTCGACGTCGTCGAGGATCCCGCCGGCCGCGGCGCGCAGCGCCTGCTCGTCACCGAGCAGGTCGAACAGCAGCCGTGCCGGCCGCAGGGCCGGCCAGGCGCCGTCCACGAGCCGGCGGGCTGCCTTGGACCTGCGCACCGCCTTGACGGCGTCGTCGATCGACTCGAACCCGGCGCGCCCACCCCGCTCCGCCTCGGTCTGGCAGGCGCGGCCGAGCTGCTCCCACAACTGCTCCCGGGCTGCCGCGTAGGGGACGTCCCGGTCCCGCAGGGCCGCCACCATGCCCCGCAGCTGGCCCGCGGGCAGCCAGACCGCGCCCGACCCGAACGGCAGCGCGAGCGGCCCGGCCGGCAGGCGGACCCGGCCGTACACCGCGCGCCTGAGCACCTCGGCCATGCGCGCGTCGGCCTTGACGGCCGCAGCCGCCGGTGTGTCCGCGCGACGCACGGCGACGCCGCCAACCAGCTCCCCGATGGTCCGCTGGGTGACGTCGACCTCGCCAAGGCCGGGCAGCACCTGGCTGATGAACGCCATGAACGCCCGGCTCGGGCCGACCACCAGCACGTCGTCGGTGCGCAGCCGGTCGCGGTACTCGTAGAGCAGGTAGGCGGCTCGGTGCAGGCCCACGGCGGTCTTGCCGGTGCCCGGGCCGCCCTGGATGCAGATGGTCTCGCCAAGGGACGCACGGACGAGGTCGTCCTGCTCGGGCTGGATGGTCGCGACGATGTCCCGCATGGGGCCGACCCGGGGCCGCTCGATCTCCTCGCGCAGGGCCGCCTCGGCGATGGCCAGGTCGGCGTCGTCGAAGTGCTCGTCCTGGAACGAGGTCAGCTCGCCCAGGGCGAACCCGAAGCGGCGCCGGCGCCACAGACCCCAGCGGTCCTCGCTGGCGGCCCGGTAGAACGGCCGGGCCACCGCGGCCCGCCAGTCCACCACCACCGGGTCCATCAGGTCGTCGTGGACGTGGCGGCGGCCGATGTGGAACCGCTCCCCCGCGAGCTCGGCCGCCTCGTCGTAGTCGATCCGGCCGAAGAACAACGGCACCGTGCCGTCGTCGGCCAGGGCGGCGACCCGGAGCTGGAGCCTGGCCCGCACCACCTCCTCGGCGATCTCGTCACCACCGGTGGCGTCGAGAGACTCCGCCCGCTGCCGCATCGCGGCCAGGCATGCCCGCGCCTTCGCGAGCTGCGCACGCTCTGCCTGCAGCTCGCGCTCGAGCGCGCCATCGCCCCGTCCGCTCAACGATTCGACCTCCGAGGAGGCGCCGGGCGGTCCGAACCCCGGCGCAAGCCCGCCATGCTACCGGCGCAGCAGGGCCCCGCTGGGTTCGTGGATAGGCCGTGTCTGCGCTGATGACGGCTCTCGCGGACTGTCGGTGTGCTGACGGTTCTGGTAGACCGCTGCCCGGATGGATGGTTGTGGCCGCTGGGTGGACCGGCGGGCCTGGAGGTGCGAGGAGCGGTACGGTGCAGGTGGGGCTGGACGACAGTTCGGTCGACGGGCCTGGTGGGCTGCTGGGACGCTTCGGGCAACTGCCCGGTCCCCGGTCCCGGCATGGCAGGCGGCACCCGCTGGCCGGGCTGCTGGCGGTCGCCGCGGCGGCGGTGCTGACAGGTGCCCGGTCGTTCACCGCGGTCGGGGAGCTCGCCCGGCAGTTGCCGCAGGCGAGGTTGGCGCGGCTGGGGATGTGGCAGCGGCCGTGCTCCACCTGGCATGTGGCCCCGGGCGAGACCACGCTGCGGTGCGTGCTGCAGAGCTGGACGCCGACGGGCTGGACCGGGTCGTGGGGGGCTGGCTGGCCGGCCAGCACCAGCCGGTGCCGGTCGACGGTGCGGGTGGTGCGGTGGCGGTGGACGGCAAGACCCTGCGTCTGCGACATGAGGTCGCACGTGGTGAGTGGTTGCGTTGGAGGAGGTTCGATGTGATGTCGAGGACGTAGCCCGGGTCGGTGTCGAGACCTGTCCCTGCCCTGGCGTGCGCTGCAGGCT
>Ga0184627_10000199_pt1 | contig 27490 bp, 23 predicted proteins | sample PLM3_127_b1_FD_133150 | JGI IMG/M metagenome (GOLD analysis project Ga0184627, IMG submission 133150) | Groundwater sediment microbial communities from an aquifer in East River, Colorado, USA - PLM3_127_b1 | ecosystem: Environmental > Terrestrial > Soil > Riparian zone | place: USA: East River... | reverse complement strand
TGCGATCGCGTGGCGGTGATGTACGCCGGTCGCATTGCTGAAATCGGTCCGGTGCACGACGTGATCCACTCGCCGGCGCATCCGTACACGGTGGGCTTGATGGGTTCGATTCCGGCGATGGATGAAGAGCGCGAACGGCTGCTGCAGATCGATGGCGCCATGCCGCGACTGACCAACATCCCGCCTGGCTGCGCCTTCAACCCGCGCTGCCCGAGGGTTTTCGATCGCTGCCGTATCGAGCGACCGGATCTGCTTGCGGCCGGCAACACGCGCGCCGCTTGCTGGCTGCACGCGGTAGACGTGAAGGTGGCCGCTTGAGCGCCCTGGTGGAAGTGCGTGACCTGACCAAGGTCTTCAATGTATCGGCGCCGTGGCTCAACCGCGTGATCGAGCGCAGGCCGCGCCAGTTCGTGCACGCGGTCGACGGCGTCAGTTTCTCGATCGAAAGCGGCAAGACGCTCGCCCTCGTCGGTGAATCCGGGTGTGGCAAGAGCACCGTCGCGCGCCTGCTGGTCGGTCTGCATGAGCCTACACGCGGCACCGTGAGCTACGACGGCACCGATGCGACGGCGGCGTTGCGTTCCCCCAGCGGCCGGGAGTTGCGCCGGCGCATGCAGATGATCTTCCAGGACCCGTACGCGAGCTTGAACCCACGCTGGAAGGTGCTCGACATCGTGGCCGAGCCTTTGCGCGAGCATGCGCTCAGCACGACCGAGAAGGAATTGCAGGAACGGGTCGGCGAGTTGCTCAGTTCGGTCGGCCTGGCTCCAGCGGACATGGAGAAGTTCCCGCACCAGTTCTCGGGCGGGCAGCGCCAGCGGATTTCCATCGCGCGCGCCCTCGCGACGCAGCCCGAGTTCCTGGTGTGCGACGAGCCGACGTCGGCCCTCGACGTTTCCGTGCAGGCGCAGGTGCTCAACATCATGAAGGCACTGCAACGCGAACGCGGGCTGACGTACCTTTTCATTTCGCACAACCTCGCCGTCGTGCGGCATGTGAGCGATCAGGTCGGCGTCATGTATCTCGGCAGGCTCGTCGAGCTGTCCGACAAGGCGCAGCTTTTCGCGCGCCCGCGCCACCCGTACACGCGCATGCTGCTCGATGCCATCCCGGACATCCACATGAGTGGCCGTTCACGCACCCCAGTGCAAGGCGAAGTGCCCAATCCGCTGAATCCCCCCAGCGGCTGCTCGTTCCATCCGCGCTGTCCGCACGCCAACGAGCGCTGCAAGGCCGAGCGTCCGGCGCTGCTGTCGATCAACGGCGTGTTCGTCGCCTGCCACGCGGTGGAGGAAGGCCGGATCTGAAGCGGGTCGGGGGTGTGCCGACTGCGTGTCACCGCTGCGGGAGCAGGTGCTCGTTGCGAAACAGCTCCGCCGGCTGTTCGCGATCACGGATCAGGAACGTGTCGCTGCCCGACACCATCACCTCCGGCGCCCGGCCGCGACTGTTGTAGTTGCTCGCCATGCACATCGCATAGGCACCGGCCGACAGCACCGCGACGCAATCGCCGGCTCGAACCGACAGCGCACGGTCATGCCCGAGCCAGTCGCCCGACTCGCACACCGGGCCGACCACGTCATAGACGATGGGTTGCGCATCGCACTGAGTGCACGCGACGATGTCCATCCACGCGCCATACATGGCCGGGCGGATCAAGTCGTTCATCGCCGCGTCCACGATGCAGAAATTCTTGTGCTCGCCGGGCTTCAGGTACAGCACGGAGCTGAGGAGCACGCCAGCGTTGCCGACGAGCGAGCGGCCGGGCTCGAACATGATCTTGCGATGGCCGTGGCCACGCGAATCGATGCGCGCCAGCAGCGCGCCGACCAGCGCATCGGCGGTGGGAGGGCGCTCATCCGTGTAGGTGATGCCGAGTCCGCCGCCGAGGTCGAGGTGACGGATCGCTACGCCCCGGGCTTCGATGGCCTCGATCAGGTCGAGGATGCGATCCAGTGCGTCGAGGTAGGGGGTGATCTCGATGATCTGCGAACCGATGTGGCAATCGATGCCGACGACCTCGAGCCCGGGCAGCGATGCTGCGCGCAAATATGTGTCGACGGCGCGCTCATGCGCGACGCCGAATTTGTTGTCCTTCAGGCCGGTTGAAATGTACGGGTGCGTCTGCGCGTCGACATCCGGGTTCACTCGCAGGCTGATGCGCGCGCTTCGACCGCTTGAAACGGCGACCTGAGACAGCAGTTCGAGCTCGGACTCGCTTTCGACGTTGAAGCAAAGCACGCCGGCCTCGATCGCGCTCTGCATCTCGCTCCGTGTCTTGCCGACGCCGGAGAACAGAACCTTCGAGGCATCACCACCGGCCGCGAGCACACGTTCGAGCTCGCCGCCCGAGACGATGTCGAAGCCGCATCCCGCTTGCGCAAAAGTCTGCAGCACCGCGAGGCTCGAGTTGGCCTTCATTGCATAGCAGATCAGGTGATCGCGACCCGCGAGCGCGCGCTGGTACGCAGACAACGCATCGAGCATGCTCGCGCGCGAGTAGGCATAGACGGGAGTACCGAAGCGCTGCGCCAGGTCTTGGGCGCAGCAGTCTTCGATGTGCAGCTCGCCGTGCCGATAGGCTACGTGGGGAGCGCCGGGCAGCGTCATCGTGAGGTCGCCGGCGCAGAGGAGACGGTCGATGGCGCGCTCGCCGCCTGCGCCGTCCCGGGCAGCGTCAGCGGACCCTTCTGGCCGCAAGCGCCGACGAACAGCATCGCGAGCAATGAGCACACTGTCAGCATCAGTTTGGTCGCGCCCGATTTCAGACCCACCGCTACACTCACTTTCATTGAAAGAGTTGAATTCTAAGGGGCATGACCGTCGACACCTTCGCACTGCCCGGGTCTCAAACCACGCTGACGGACAGCGAATATCGCGCGTTGACCGACGCGGTGCTCGCCCACATCGAAGCGAAGGTCGATCGCTGGCTGCAAGACGATGTCATCGACATCGACATCCATCGCACAGGCGGCCTGCTGGAACTTAGCTTCCCGAACCAGAGCAAGATCGTCGTGAATACGCAGCCGCCGTTGCATGAGCTGTGGCTCGCGGCGCGCAAAGGCGGTTTTCACTACCGTCATGTCGGCGGGCGCTGGCGCGACACGCGCGATGGAAGCGACTTCTATGCTGCGCTGTCAGCTTGCGCGAGTGCGCAGGCCGGCATCAGCTTGTCGTTCGAACCGGCGACTTGAGATGCCTGCACCTCCCGAATCGGCGAGGTGCTTCAGCGTTTGAACAGATCGAGGATGCTGTTTCGCTCCTCTTCGCTGGGCGCTGTCGGCCGCTTTTCCTCGAGACCCAGGCTGCTCACGCCCGCGCCGTGCGTGTATTCCTCGTAGTACCACTCGCCACCGATCGAGATGACGCCTTCGGGCGCCGCCGGCTCCTCGACCGAGGCTCCTTTCAGCGCGTAGCTCATGTAGTCGATCCAGACCGGCAATGACAAGCCGCCGCCGGTTTCTCGATCGCCAAGCTTGCGCGGCGTGTCGTAGCCCATCCAGACGACTGCGACCAGTTGGCGCTGGAAACCCGCGAACCAGGCGTCCTGCGAATCGTTGGTGGTACCGGTCTTGCCGTAGACGTCGGGTCTTTTCAGCGTCGCTTGCGCGCGCGCCGCGGTGCCCGAACGCGTGACTTCCTGCAGCAGGCTGCTCATCACGAACGCGTTGCGCGCGTCGATCGTGCGCACCGACTCATCGAGCATCTGCGGTTTGGCCTCGTTGAGCACACGTCCCTTCGAATCGGTGAGCCGGGTGATCAGGTACGGATTGAGGCGATAACCTCCGTTGGCGAACACGGCGAAAGCCGACGCCATCTGCAGCGGCGTCACGGAGCCGGCGCCCAACGCCATCGTCAAATACGCGGGATGCTTGTCGGCCTCGAAGCCGAAGCGCGTAACCCACTGCTGGGCATAGGCCGGGGTGATCGATTGCAGGAGCCGGATCGAGATCATGTTCTTCGACTTTGCCAGCCCGCGCCGCAGCGACATCGGGCCATCGAAGGTGCCGTCGTAGTTCTTCGGCTCCCACGGTTGACTGCCGGTGACTCCGGCGTCGAAGAACAGCGGCGCGTCGTTGATGACGGTGGCCGGCGTGAAGCCCTTTTCGAGCGCAGCCGAATAGATGAAGGGCTTGAAGCTCGATCCGGGCTGGCGCCAGGCTTGCGTGACGTGGTTGAACTTGCTCTTCGCGTAGTCGAAGCCGCCGACCATCGCGCGAATGGCACCGGTGGTCGGATGAAGCGCCACGAAGGCGCCCTCGACTTCGGGCAACTGCGTCAAAGACCAATCGCCCTTGCTTCCCTTGATCAGCCGAACGACGGCCCCGCGGCGAATCTGAGTCTGCGGATTGCCCTTCACCGCGAGGCCCGAGGCGACCGGCCGCAAGCCTTCGCCGGTGACGGTGATCGATTCGCCGTTCTGCAGCACGACCACCACCTTCTTCGGGCTCGCTTCCAACACCACGGCCGCCTTCAACTCGTCGTTGTCGGGATGCTCTGCAAGCGCTTCCGCGATGCGCGCATCGAGGTCTCTGGGATTCGCCGGCAGATCAATGTAGTCCTCGGGTCCGCGATAGACCTGTCGACGCTCGAAATCCATGATCCCCTTACGCAGAGCTCGATACGCGACCATCTGGTCCGTCGCGTTGATGCTCAGGTAGACATTGAGCCCTCGCGCATACGCTTCGTCGCCGTACTGGCTGAACACGAGCTGGCGTGCGGCCTCGGCCACATACTCGGCATGAACTGGGACTTCGGCCGGACTGCGGTACTTGAGCTGCTGAGCCCGCGCAACGTCATGCTGTTCCTGCGTGATGAACCCGTGGTCGAGCATGCGGCCGATGATGTAGAGCTGTCGCTGGGTCGCGCGTGCGGGATTGGCGATCGGGTTGTAGGCCGAAGGGGCCTTCGGCAGCCCAGCCAGCATCGCCGCCTCGGCGACCGTGATGTCCTTGAGCGATTTGCCGAAGTAGATCTCGCTGGCGGCGGCGAAACCGTGCGCGCGCTGGCCCAAATAGATCTGGTTCATATAGACCTCGAGAATCTGCTCCTTCGTGAGCTGGCTCTCGATCTTCAGCGCGAGCAAGATTTCGTAAATCTTGCGCGTGAACGTCTTCTCCGATGACAAATAGAAGTTGCGAGCGACCTGCATCGTGATCGTCGATGCACCCTGGCTTCGCTGAGACTCACCAAAGTTGGCGAGCCCCGCGCGCATCACGCCGATGTAGTCCACGCCTGGGTGCTGATAGAAGCGGGCGTCCTCGATCGCGAGCACGGCGTCTTGCATCACCTTGGGTATCTTCGAAATCGGCAGGAAGTTGCGGCGCTCCTCGCCGAACTCGCCGAGCAATACATTGTCGGCAGAGTAGATGCGCATCGGCAGCTTCGGCCGATAGTCGTTGAGGCCGCCGATCTCGGGAAGGTTCGGATAGGCCACCGACAGCGCGATCGCCGCGAGCAAGGCGCAGGCGACGGCAAGGCCCGCGGTGAGCCCGAGCAGCGCAGCAACGCCTCGAAGGACCCACCGCGCCCAAGGCGGCATCGAAGAAGAGGAGATGCGGCGCCGCGGCTTGGCCGGACGTGCGCTCGCGCGCTCGGATTCGCTCATGGAACTCCAACGGTGGTCGTAACGATTATAGAAAGCGCTCGCATGGCCTCGTCGCAAAGTGTGAACTGTTTGGCAAATGCTCGAAATCACGCACTCGACGTCGACCCCGAATAGATGTTTCGCGAGTACTTTGTGCGTCGGCGATTTGCAACGAGAACCGGTTGCCAGTGCCGAAAACTGCTTTGGTACACAAGGGCTTTGCTGCTAGCATTCAAGTGACTTCTTAACAAGCGAGGTGCCCGTTCTGGGTGCCTCTGGAGACGCCCCCGTGAGTGTTCTAGATGTTTTGATGGGCCGAAAACATCCGCCGATGATCGGCCTGGATATCAGTTCATCGAGCGTCAAGCTGGTGGAGCTTTCGCAAAGCTCGACCGGCGAGTTCGTGCTCGAGCGATTCGCGTCGGAGAGCTTCGAAAAAGGCTGGATCACCGACGGCCAGATCGAGAAGTTCGATGAAGTGGCCGATGCGGTTCGCCGCGTCGTCGGCAAGAGCGGAACCAAGACCAAGCATGTCGTGATGGCAATGCCTCAGTCGGCGGTCATCACGAAGAAGATCATGCTGCCCGCCGGTCTGCGCGAAGAGGAGTTGGAACTCCAGGTCGAGACCGAGGCCAATCAGTACATCCCTTTCTCGCTCGACGAGGTGAGCCTCGACTTCTGCGTCATCGGACCCAGCCCTACCTCGGTAGGCGATGTTGAAGTTCTGATCGCGGCCTCACGCAAGGACCGTGTGCAGGACCGCCAGGGGTTGGCTGAGGCCGCGGGCCTCAAGCCGATGGTCCTTGACATCGAGTCCCATGCATCGCGGCTCGCGATGAGCCGCGTGATCGGCGCGCTTCCCAACGAAGGCAAGGACGCGCTCGTGGCGCTGTTCGAGATCGGCGCCGACTCGACCAGTTTGAAAGTTCTGCGCGACGAGGAAATGCTCTACGACCGCGACCAGGCATTCGGCGGCTCGCAGCTCACCCAGTTGATTTCGCGTCAATACGGTTTTTCGTTCGAAGAGGCAGAGCAAAAGAAGCTCGCTTCCGACCTTCCGGAAGATTACGAGACGTCGATCCTCGCGCCTTTCGTTGACAGCCTGTCCCAGGAGATTGGTCGTGCCCTGCAGTACTTCTTTACGAGCACGCCCCACCACAAGGTGCACTACGTGATGCTTGCCGGCGGCACGGCCACGTTGCCCGGTTTGAAGGATCGCGTCACCGAGCTGACCGGATTCGCGTCGATGGTCGTGAATCCGTTTGACAACATGCGGCTCGGCGCCTCGGTTCGGGAGAGCAAGATGCGCCGCGAAGCGCCCTCATACCTGACGGCATGCGGGTTGGCGATGCGGAGGTTCCTGCAGTGATATTGATCAATCTTCTTCCTCACCGCCAGGAAAAGCGCCAGCGTCGAAAGATCGCATTCTTTGTCGGTCTCGGCGTGGCGGCCGCGGCGGGCATTGCGGTCGTAGGCGTTTGGTTCCTCATCTTGCAGCAGCTCACTTCGGCGCAGCAGGACCGCAACCAGTTCCTCTCTGCCGAAATCAAGCGGCTCGAGACACAGATCAAGGACATCGCGACCTTGAGGGCGGAGATCGAGGCGCTCAAGGCGAGACAGAAAGCGGTCGAAGACCTGCAGACCAATCGCAATGTGCCCGTACATCTGCTGAACGAGCTCGTCAAGCAGACGCCTGAAGGGGTTTATCTGACTTCGATCAAGCAGAACGAGCGCGTGGTCAGCGTCACCGGCGTCGCGCAAACGAATGAACGCGTCTCCGAGTTGCTGCGCAATACGGCCTACAAGTCGGAATGGCTCGAGCGGCCCGAGCTGATCGAAATCAAGGCTGGAACCGTGCAAACAGCCAACCGCGAGCAGCGCAGGCTGTTCGACTTCTCGATGAGATTGACCCTCAAGCGGCCGCCCGCGGAGAAGGCAGAAGTTCCGGGCACCCCGGGAGCACCTCCTGCTGCGGCGGCCCCGGCGTCTCCAGCACGCAAGTCCTGAGGGAAATCATGGCGACCAAAGCGAAATCCCTCAACGTTGACATCAACTCGGTCTTTGAACAGGCGGCGTCACAGTTTCGTGACCTGAACTGGAAAGAGCCGGGGCAACTGCCGGTATTGCCCAAGACTACGGCTTCGTTGGCGCTTGCAGTGCTGATGGTTGTGCTGGGCTGGTTCCTGGTGATCTCCAGCGCGACCGATGACTTGGAGGCTGAGCGCAACAAGGAACCCGCGCTCAAGCAGGACTACCGCGCCAAGTTGGCCCAAGCCGTCAACTTGACGGAGTTGCGCAAGCAGAAACTGCAGGTCGAGGAATACGTGACCCAACTCGAGAAGCAACTGCCTGGCAAGGCGGAGATGGACGCACTGCTCTCGGACATCAACCAGGCTGGTCTCGGCCGCGGCCTTCAGTTCGAGTTGTTCCGGCCAGGCCAAGTGGTCGTGAAGGACTACTACGCCGAGTTGCCGATTTCGATTCGCGTGTCGGGCCGCTATCACGACATCGGATCCTTCGCTTCGGACGTCGCCAATCTTTCGCGCATCGTGACCCTGCACAACCTGAATATCGCCGCACCGACCACTCGTGACGCAACCGGAGCGCTCGCGATGGACGCGACCGCTCGAACCTACCGTTACCTTGACCCGACCGAAGTGGCTGAGCAGCAGAAGAAGGCAGCAGGCGCCAAGTCGACCCGCACGGGGGCTCAGCCATGAAACGCTTGAGTCGGGCCGTCGTGTTGGTGGTTCCCGCGCTGGCTGTGACGCTGAGCGGCTGCGGTGCGAACCATGAGGAGTTGCAGCAGTGGATGGAGCAGCAGCGGCGCGAAGCCAAGCCGAGCATTCAGCCGCTGTCACCCCCAAAGAAGTTCGATCCGCAGCCCTATGTCGTCGCGGACGCTGTCGAGCCGTTCAGCACCCAGAAGCTGTCGGTGGCCATCAAACAGGAAGTGCGGCAGCCCAACTCGCTGCTGGCTTCAGAGCTGAACCGGCGCAAGGAACCGCTGGAGGCGTATCCGCTCGACAGCATGCAAATGGTCGGCAGCGTGAACAAGCAAGGCCTACCGGTGGCCCTGCTGCGTGTCGACAACTTGCTGTACCAGGTGAAGCTTGCAGATCACCTGGGACAGAACTACGGAAAGATTGTCAAGATCAGCGAAACCGATGTGGTTTTGCGAGAGATCGTTCAGGACGCGGCGGGTGAATGGATCGAACGCACCAGTACCCTCCAGCTTCAAGAGAGGGCGCGGTGAAGAACATGCAGGAGAACCAGACCATGGGTAAGTGGAGGGAACGCGGGTTGGCGATTGCCTTGTTCTTCGGGGCGTCGCTGAACGCGTGGGCGCAAAACGCGATCCAGTCGATCAACAGTACTCAGCAGTCCGGCGCCGAAATCGTACGGATCGAACTGAGTCAGCCGCTGCCGGCCGTGCCCACTGGATTTTCAATCCAGGCACCTCCTCGTATCGCTCTGGATTTGCCGGGCGTGACGAACGCTCTCGGCCGTTCGACCGTTGAAATCAATCAAGGGAATTTGCGGTCGGTCAGCGTGGCCCAGGCTGGCGAGCGGACCCGAATCGTGCTCAATCTCAAGCAACCGGCGAACTATCGAGCCGAGTTGCAGGGCAAGGTGCTGCTCATCGTGATGGAGGGTACCGGGCCCACCGCCGGCGCGCCTGCGCCCAGCACGGACACTGTTCGCTTTGCCGAGAGTCTCAATCGGGATCAGCTTCCGATCCGGGACATCGACTTCCGTCGCGGACAAGATGGCGCCGGTCGCGTCGTCGTGAACCTTGCGAACAATCAGGTCGGCGTAGACATTAAGCAGCAAGGCCAGAGCCTTGTCGTCGAGTTCCTCCGCTCATCGCTGCCCGACAACCTGCGTCGCCGGCTCGACGTGACCGACTTCGGCACGCCGGTGCAAAGCATCTCGACTTTCCAGAATGGGGATCGCGTGCGAATGGTGGTCGAGCCCCGCGGAGCTTGGGAACACAGCGCGTACCAAAGCGACAACCAGTTCGTGCTGGAGGTTCGCCCACAGAAGATCGATCCGAACAAGCTGACGCAAGGCCCGGGTTATGCCGGCGAGAAGCTTTCGCTGAACTTCCAGAACATCGAGGTGCGTGCTCTGCTGCAGGTGATCGCCGATTTCACCAACTTCAACGTGGTGACCAGCGACACTGTCACAGGTAGCGTGACCCTGCGTCTCAAGGATGTGCCGTGGGACCAGGCGCTCGACATCATCCTGCAGGCCAAGGGTCTTGGCCTTCGGAAGTCGGGCAACGTGATCTGGATCGCCCCGAAGGACGAATTGGCGGCGAAGGAAAAGGTAGACCTCGAGTCGAAAGCGCAGATTGCCGCGCTCGAACCCGTGCGCACCCAATCGTTCCAGTTGAATTACACGAAGGCCGAAGAAGTCGCGAAGGGCCTGACTGGCCAATCCGCAGGCCAGGGCGGGGGCGGGGGCGGCGCAACGGCGTCGCGAATTCTGTCGCCTCGCGGGAGCGTGATCTACGAAACCCGCACGAATCAACTGTTCGTGACCGACATTCCTTCGAAGCTGGAGGAAATCCAGACGCTGATCTCCAAGATCGACATTCCGGTGCGCCAGGTGCTGATCGAGGCGCGCATCGTTGAAGCCTCCGACACGTTTGGCCGCTCTCTCGGTGCGAGGCTCGGCGGCCGTTTCGACGGCGGTACTTCGCCCCGGGTCGCAGCCGGCGGCAGCCTCAACGCCGTTGCATCCGCCGGTGGGATCAACAACACCAACTTCGTCAACCTGCCGGCAACTGGGCAGAACAATTTCGATGCCGGAACGTTCGCACTCTCGCTGTTCGGGTCGAATGTCAACCGCTTCCTGAACCTGGAACTCTCGGCGCTCGAGGCTGACGGCAAGGGCAAGATCGTTTCGAGCCCGCGTGTCATCACTGCCGACCAGGTCAAGGCGCTGATCGAGCAGGGCGAAGAGCTTCCCTACCAGACCGCCACCTCGAGCGGCGCAACGGCGTTGCAATTCCGCAAAGCGAATCTCAAGCTCGAGGTCACGCCGCAGATCACGCCCGAGGGCAACGTCATCCTCGATCTCGATGTGAGCAAGGACAGTGTTGGGCGAGTCACGGCGGCGGGGTTTGCCATCGACACTAAGCACGTGAAGACACAGGTGCTCGTCGAAAACGGCGGCACAGTGGTCATTGGCGGCATCTTCGCGCAGACCGAACGCGACGACACCACCAAGATTCCGCTGCTCGGAGACGTACCGGTACTCGGCAATCTGTTCAAGACGAAGACCCGTTCATCGTCCAAGACCGAACTGCTCGTGTTCATCACCCCGAAGGTCATCACTGATCGATCCGCGGCGAAATAGAACCCGCCTCTCGCCGGCCAAATCGTCGAAGAACGATACTCCTCGCCGGCGAGTGTGCTGATGGGCGCCAGGGCGCCGTCCAAGGTGCTCGAGCCATGGGTTTCCTGGGAGTGATCAGCCTGATCGGGATGCCGGGCAGCGGCAAGTCCACTGTCGGCCGGCAGCTCGCGCGCCACCTCGAATCGCGGTTTGCCGACACCGATGCGGAAATCGAGAAGCGCATCGGGATGCCGATCCGGGTGTTTTTCGAGACCGAAGGCGAAGGCCGGTTTCGGGACCTGGAGCAATCGGTGCTCGTGGAGCTTCTGCAAGGCGGCAAGATGGTGCTCGCGACGGGTGGTGGCATCGTCTTGCGGGAGGGCAACCGGCAGGCGCTGCACGCAGCCTCCACGGTCATCTACCTGAGATCCACCCCGGAAGAATTGTTCCGGCGTCTGCGCCACGACACGCATCGTCCGTTGCTACAGGTTGGCGACCCGCTGCGCAAGCTGCGTGAGCTCAGTCATGAGCGCGATCCACTGTATCGTCAGACCGCGCATTTCGTTATCGAAATCGGGCGCCCATCCGTGCCGACGCTGCTGAACATGATCCTGATGCAACTCGAACTCGCGGGTCTCGTGGACCCCGCCTTGGTCCCGTCTCCGGTGGAGCCTCGGCGCGACCAGCCTGGCTAAGAGCTGAATTCGAGCGCCTCGTACACTTGGGGCTTATGCAATCAGCCGTTGATGGAGCGCAACGCGTCGGTATCGAGCTTGGCAAGCGACGCTATGACATCGTCATAGGCCGGGGGCTGCTCGATGATCCGCTGGCCTTCGACAATCTGCCGCGCTCAAAGAGTGCGGCGATCATCACCAACACCACGGTCTCGCCGTTGTACGCGCAGCGGTTGATGCACGTCCTGGCACGGCACCATCAAGAATCGCTGCTGGTCGAGCTGCCCGACGGTGAATCGCACAAAGACTGGGCGTCGCTCAATTTGATCTTCGACTCGTTGCTCGCCGCCGGCGCAGACCGTCGGACCGTCGTCTATGCGTTGGGTGGTGGTGTCGTCGGAGACATTGCCGGCCTTGCAGCGGCTTGCTACATGCGAGGCGTGCCTTACGTCCAGGTGCCGACCACGCTGCTTGCGCAGGTCGACTCGTCGGTCGGTGGCAAGACGGCGATCAACCACTCGCTGGGCAAGAACATGATCGGCGCCTTCTACCAACCGGCTCGTGTGGTTGCCGATCTCGATACGCTGGACAGCTTGCCTCAACGCGAAATCGGCGCCGGGCTCGCCGAAGTCATCAAGTACGGGCCCATTGCCGACAATGACTTCCTCGACTGGGTCGAGGCGAATATCGCTGCGCTGCTCGCGCGGGACAAGACAGCGCTTGGCCACGCCGTGCGCCGGGCGTGCGAGATCAAGGCTTGGGTCGTCGGGCAGGATGAACGGGAATCAGGGCTGCGAGCCATCCTCAATTTTGGCCACACCTTCGGACATGCCATCGAAGCGGGGCTCGGGTACGGCAGGTGGCTGCATGGCGAGGCCGTCGGTTGCGGGATGGTGATGGCAGCCGATCTCTCCGTGCGCCTCGGGCTGATCGACGGTAACTACGCTGCGCGTCTTAGACGAATCATCTCCGCGTCCGGACTTCCGACACGGGCCCCCGGGCTCGGCAACGAACGCTACCTGGAACTGATGCGCGTGGACAAAAAGGCCGAAGGGGGCGAGATTCGATTCGTATTGATCGAGTCACCTGGTCGGGCGGTCGTGCGTGCGGTACCCGATGCCCTGATAAGGGAAGTGATCGCAGCTCACTCCGGTTGACAAGGCTTCGCACGCGTGCGCGACGTGTGTAAACCCGATCCGATAGTCAGGACGAAGCTGTCAGAAAGAACCTTGAAGGAGAAGGACGCTTGGCTCGACTGGCGAGGCTCGCGATTGCCGGGCTGCCGCATCACCTGATCCAGCGCGGCCACAATCGGCAACCCATCTTTGTCGACGACGTTGACCGGCGTCGCTACCTCGATTGCTTGAGTGACGGCGCTCGCGATAGCGGCGTTTCCGTACATGCCTATGTCCTGCTGCCAGACCGTGTGCATCTGCTGGCGACACCGAAGGATGAAGTCGGGCTGAGCCGGATGATGCAGAAGTTGGGGCGGCGCTATGTCGCGGCCTTCAATCAGCGACACGGGCGCGTTGGCACGCTTTGGGAAGGCCGCTTCAGATGTTCCGTCCTGGAGCCGGCGCGCTACTTGCTGCAATGTATGACCGAGCTCGAAGTGAAGCCCGTAAGGTGCGGGCTGGTTCACCAAGCACCACGGTTTCAATGGTCGAGCGCGGCTCATCACCTCGGTCTTCGCGACGATCCGTTGATCGTCGAACACCCGCTGTTTTGGGCGCTGGGCAATACGCCGTTCGAGCGAGAGGCAGCCTATCGGGCGCTCGCTGAGCAGGCGCTCACTTGTGAGGAAGACAAGAGTATTGAAGACATGACCCTCAAAGGCTGGGCGCTTGGATCCAAGCTGTTCTTTGAGCACCATACCCATGCGACCGCTCGTCGACTGAGCCCGCTGCCTCGTGGTCGGCCACCGAAGGCGGTTACCGCTGCTTGAAAGTGTCCCTATTTATATGACCAACAAATCTCCACAGAGATAAAAAGGGGTCAGACTCCTTTTAATTCGTTTGAGTGTACTGGTGCGGTGCAGTATTCTCCGCGTAATCCCTAGATTCACTGGAGTGCGTGATGCAACACGTCGCGAATGGCGCAGCGTCATTGGAGGAACTGCAACACGCGCAGGCGCACGGCCTTTACCGCAGCGCCAATGAGCATGATTCCTGCGGCGTCGGTTTCGTCGCGCATATCAAGGGTCGCAGAGCACACGGCATCGTCGAGCAGGGTCTGAAGATCCTCGAGAACCTGAACCATCGCGGCGCGGTCGGTGCCGACAAGCTGATGGGCGACGGTGCCGGCATCCTGATTCAGATCCCCGATGACTTCTACCGAGCCGAAATGGCCAAGCAAGGCGTCGAGTTGCCGGCGCCTGGGGAGTACGGCGTTGGCATGATCTTCCTGCCCAAGGAGCGCGGCTCGCGTCTGGCCTGCGAGCAGGAGCTCGAGCGGGCGGTCAAGGTCGAAGGCCAGGTACTGCTCGGGTGGCGCGACGTACCGGTCGACCGTGACATGCCGATGTCGCCCACCGTGCGGAAAAAGGAGCCGATCATCCGCCAGGTCTTCATCGGCCGCGGCCCCGACATCATCGTGCCCGACGCGCTCGAGCGAAAGCTGTACGTGATCCGCAAGACCGCATCGAGCGCGATCCAGGCGCTCAAGCTCACGCACAGCCGCGAGTACTACGTGCCGAGCATGAGCTGCCGCACGGTCATCTATAAAGGCCTGCTGCTCGCCGACCAGGTCGGCCAGTATTACCAGGACCTCCAGGACCCGCGCGTGGTGTCGGCGTTCGCGCTCGTGCATCAGCGCTTTTCGACGAACACCTTCCCCGAGTGGCCGCTCGCGCACCCGTACCGCATGGTTGCGCATAACGGCGAAATCAACACCGTCAAGGGCAACTTCAACTGGATGCGCGCGCGTGAAGGGGTGATGAAGTCGCCCGTGCTCGGCGACGATCTTAAGAAGCTCTATCCGATCAGCTTCGAAGGCCAGAGTGATACCGCGACCTTCGACAACGCGCTCGAGCTGCTGACGATGAGTGGCTATCCGCTCGCGCACGCCGCGATGATGATGATTCCCGAGGCGTGGGAACAGCACTCGACGATGGACGAGCGCCGCCGCGCGTTTTATGAGTTCCATGCTTCGATGCTCGAGCCGTGGGACGGACCGGCTGCGATGGTGTTCACCGACGGCAAGCAGATCGGCGCCACCCTCGACCGCAACGGCCTGCGCCCGGCACGCTACATCGTCACCGACGACGATCTCGTCGTGATGGCGTCCGAGTCCGGCGTGTTGCCGATCGCCGAGAACAAGATCGTCAAGAAATGGCGCCTGCAGCCAGGCAAGATGTTCCTCATCGATTTCGAGCAAGGGCGCATCGTCGATGACGAGGAATTGAAGAACCAGTTCGCGTTTGCGAAGCCCTACCGCCAGTGGATCGAGAACGTGCGCGTGAAGCTCGACTCGATTCCCGCCGGCGACGAGCGGCCGGTGTTCGCCGAGGCGCTGCTCGATCGCCAGCAGGCCTTCGGCTATACGCAGGAGGATCTCAAGTTTTTGATGAGCCCGATGGCGCAGGTGGCCGAGGAGGGCGTCGGTTCGATGGGCAACGACTCGCCGCTGGCCGTGCTGTCGGACAAGAACAAGCCGCTGTACAACTACTTCAAGCAACTGTTCGCGCAGGTCACCAACCCGCCGATCGATCCGATCCGCGAGGCGATCGTGATGTCGCTGGTGTCGTTCATCGGGCCGAAGCCGAACCTGCTCGACATCAACGCGGTCAACCCGCCGATGCGTCTCGAGGTGTCGCAGCCCATCCTCGACTTCGACGACATGGCGCGTCTGCGCAACATCGAGCGGCACACGAGCGGCAAGTTCCGCAGCTACGAGTTGAGCATCGTCTACCCGCTCGCGTGGGGCCGCGAGGGCATCGAAGCCAAGCTCGCCTCACTGTGCGCCGAAGCGGTCGACGCGCTGCGTGGCGGTCACAACATCCTGATCATCACCGACCGGCAGATCGATCGTGAGCAACCAGCAATTCCGGCGGCACTCGCGCTTTCGGCGGTGCATCACCATCTGGTGCGCGAAGGACTGCGCACGACGGTGGGCCTGGTCGTCGAGACGGGGTCTGCGCGGGAAGTGCATCACTACGCCGTGCTTGCAGGCTACGGTGCTGAAGCGATCCATCCCTACCTCGCGATTGAAACGCTGGTCGCGTTGCACCGGGAGTTGCCCGGCGATCTGTCGGCCGACAAGGCGATCTACAACTACGTCAAGGCGGTCGGCAAGGGGCTGTCGAAGGTCATGTCCAAGATGGGCGTGTCGACCTACATGTCGTATTGCGGGGCGCAGTTGTTCGAAGCGGTCGGCCTGCAGTCGGCCTTCGTCGACAAGTACTTCCGCGGCACCGCCAGCCAGGTCGGCGGCATCGGTGTGTTCGAAGTGGCCGAGGAAGCGATCCGCACGCACAAGGCCGCCTTCGGCGACGACCCGGTGTTGCACTCGATGCTCGACGCCGGCGGCGAATACGCATGGCGTGTGCGCGGCGAAGAGCACATGTGGACACCCGACGCCGTCGCGAAGCTGCAGCACAGCGCACGTGCGAACAAGTTCGATACCTACAAGGAATTCGCGCAGATCGTCAACGACCAGTCGCGCCGCCACATGACGCTGCGTGGACTCTTCGAGTTCAAGGTCGACCCCGCCAAAGCGATCCCCGTCGACGAAGTCGAACCCGCCAGCGAGATCGTCAAGCGCTTCGCCACCGGCGCGATGTCGCTGGGCTCGATCTCGACCGAAGCGCACACGACGCTCGCGATCGCCATGAACCGCATCGGCGGCAAGTCGAATACCGGCGAAGGCGGTGAGGATCCGGCGCGATACCGTAACGAACTGAAGGGCATCCCGATCAAGGCCGGCACGAAGGTCAGCGAGGTGGTCGGCGCCAAAGTGGTCGAGGCCGACTACGAGTTGCAGGACGGGGATTCGCTGCGCTCGAAGATCAAGCAGGTCGCGTCAGGCCGCTTCGGGGTCACGACGGAATATCTCATCTCAGCCGATCAGCTACAGATCAAGATGGCGCAGGGCGCAAAACCCGGCGAGGGCGGACAGTTGCCCGGTGGCAAGGTCAGCGACTACATCGGCTTCCTGCGTCATTCGGTGCCCGGTGTGGGCCTCATCTCGCCGCCGCCGCACCACGACATCTATTCGATCGAAGACCTCGCGCAACTGATCCACGACCTGAAGAGCGCGAACCCGCGCGCCGGTGTCAGCGTGAAGCTGGTGAGCGAGGTCGGTGTCGGCACGATCGCCGCCGGTGTGGCCAAGGCCAAGGCCGACCATGTCGTCATCGCGGGGCACGATGGCGGCACGGGCGCCTCACCGTGGAGCTCGATCAAGCACGCCGGCACGCCGTGGGAACTCGGGCTTGCCGAGACGCAGCAAACGCTCGTGCTCAATCGGCTGCGCGGTCGCATCCGTGTGCAGGTCGACGGCCAGATGAAGACGGGCCGCGATGTCGCGATCGCTGCACTACTGGGTGCCGACGAAATCGGATTCGCGACGGCGCCTCTGGTGGCCGAAGGCTGCATCATGATGCGCAAGTGCCATCTGAACACCTGCCCGGTCGGCGTCGCGACGCAGGATCCGGTGCTGCGCCGCAAGTTCGAGGGCAAGCCCGAGCACGTCGTCAACTACTTCTTCTTCGTCGCCGCCGAGTTGCGCCAGATCATGGCGCAGCTCGGCATCCGCAAGTTCGACGACCTGATCGGACGCAGCGACCTGCTCGACACGAAGAAGGGCGTCGAGCACTGGAAGGCGCGCGGCCTCGACTTCACCCGCATTTTCCATCAGGTGAATGCGCCGGCCGACGTTCCGCGCAGGCAGCTCGAAGAGCAGGATCACGGGCTCGAGCGCGCACTCGACATGCGACTCATCGAGAAGTGCCGTCCAGCCATCGAGCGCGGCGAGAAGGTCCAGTTCATGGAAGAGACGCGCAACGTCAACCGCACGGTCGGCGCGATGCTGTCGGGAGAGCTGGTTCGTCATCGCCCGGAAGGGCTGCCGGATCACACGATCTTCATCCAGATGGAAGGGACTGGCGGCCAGAGCTTCGGCGCCTTCCTCGCGCCCGGCATCACGCTGTACCTGATCGGGGACGCCAACGACTACACCGGCAAGGGCTTGAGCGGCGGGCGCGTCGTCGTGCGCCCGAGCATCGATTTTCGCGGCGACGCGACGAAGAACATCATCGTCGGCAACACCGTGCTCTACGGTGCGACACGCGGTGAAGCGTTCTTCCGCGGTGTGGCGGGCGAGCGCTTTGCGGTACGCCTGTCGGGCGCAACCGCGGTCGTCGAAGGCACCGGAGACCATGGTTGCGAATACATGACGGGCGGTACCGTTGTCGTGCTCGGCAAGACCGGGCGCAATTTCGCCGCCGGCATGAGCGGCGGCATGGCCTACGTCTACGACGAGGACGGGCGCTTCGCCGAGCGTTGCAACGCGGCGATGGTGGCGCTCGAAAAAGTGCTGCCCGCCGAAGAACAGCAAGCCCGGCAGGACGCGACGCTGTTCCACCGCGGCACGGACGGCAAGCCGGTGGCCGACGAAGTGCTGCTGAAGAAGCTGATCGACGATCACCATCGCTGGACCGGCTCGCTGCGTGCGCGCGAGATCATCGATCAGTGGGACAGCGCGCGCGCGAAGTTCGTCAAGGTCTTCCCGCACGAGTACAAGCGCGCTCTCGGTGAGATCAACGCCGCCAAACAAGCCGACGCGACGATCGCCAAGGCCAAGGCCACCGAAACATCGAACAAGGTCGTGCCGGCGAAGTGAACGCCGAAGCGATCAGCACAGAGGGAATATCAGGATGGGCAAGGTCACCGGCTTTCTCGAATACGAACGTGTCGAGGAAGACCACGAACCCGTGGCGAAGCGGGTCAAGAGCCACAAGGAGTTCATCTTCGGCCTCGCCGAGGACGCCGCGAAGATCCAGGGTGCGCGATGCATGGATTGCGGCATTCCGTTTTGCAACAGCGGTTGCCCGGTCAACAACATCATTCCGGACTTCAACGACCTCGTGTACCGCGGCGACTGGCAAAACGCGATCACGGTGCTGCACTCGACGAACAACTTCCCCGAGTTCACCGGCCGCATCTGCCCGGCACCCTGCGAAGAGGCGTGCACGCTGAACGTCAACGACGATCCGGTCGGCATCAAGTCGATCGAGCGCGCGATCATCGATCGCGCCTGGCGCGAAGGCTGGGTGAAGCCCGAGCCCGCGAAGGTGAAGACGGGCCGCAAGGTTGCGGTCGTCGGCTCCGGGCCGGCTGGGTTGGCCGCTGCGCAGCAGCTGGCACGCGCCGGCCACGACGCCACCGTGTTCGAAAAGAACGACCGCATTGGCGGCCTGCTGCGTTACGGCATCCCCGACTTCAAGATGGAGAAGTCGCACATCGACCTGCGCGTCGCGCAGATGGAAGCCGAAGGCGTGCGCTTTCGTGCAGGCGTGCTGGTGGGAGACCTGCCCAAAGGCAGCACGATCACGAACTGGTCGAAGACGAGGATCAGCGGCGAACAGCTGATGAGCGAGTTCGACGCGGTGCTGCTGGCCGGCGGCGCCGAACAGCCGCGCGACCTGCCGGCACCCGGGCGCGATCTCGACGGCATCTACTTCGCCATGGAGTTCCTGCCCCAGCAAAACAAGGTGAATGCCGGCGACAAGGTGAAGGGCCAGATCATGGCCACCGGCAAACATGTCATCGTGATCGGCGGCGGCGACACCGGCAGCGACTGTGTGGGCACCAGCAACCGCCACGGCGCGAAGAGCGTGACGCAGTTCGAGCTGCTGCCGATGCCGCCCGAGCAGGAAGACAAGGCGCTCACGTGGCCTTACTGGCCCTACAAGCTGCGCACGAGTTCGAGCCACGAAGAAGGCTGCGAACGCGAATTTGCGATTTCGACCAAGGAATTCATCGGCAGCGGCAAGGACGGCAAGACCGGCAAGCTGACTGGCCTGAAGACCGTGCGCATCGAAATGAAGGAGGGCAAGATCGTCGAGGTGCCGGGCACCGAGCAGGTGCTGAAGGCCGATCTCGTGCTGCTCGCAATGGGCTTCGTGAGCCCGGTGGTCAGCATGCTCGAGGCCTTCGGCGTCGAGAAGGACGCGCGCGGCAACGCGAAGGCGACGACCGACTTCATCGGCGGCTATCAGACCAATGTCCCGAAGGTGTTCGCGGCCGGCGACGCACGCCGCGGGCAGTCGCTGGTCGTGTGGGCAATCCGTGAAGGCCGCCAAGCCGCGCGGTCGATCGACGAGTACCTGATGGGGTCGAGCGAGCTGCCGCGCTAGCGCAGGCAGCGGGCGTGCGAGAATTCGCGCCTCACTGTGCTGGTAGGTGATTTCACGTACTGGTAGGGTGCGTCCAAGAACAACTTCGCGCCGCCCTTCGAGCCCCGGCGCCGTGATTGCTTGAAATCCGACAGCCTGATCGAGATCGACCACGTCACGTTCGGCTACGACACGAGCCGGATGATCCTGAACGACGTGAGCCTGAGCTTCGTGCGCGGGAAGGTCACCGCCATTCTCGGCGGCTCCGGCTGCGGCAAAACGACCTTGCTGCGGCTCATCGGCGGCGTGTACCCGCCCACCCAGGGCCGCGTGCTCTTCGACGGCGCGCCCGTCGATTGCACCGACAAGGCCGCGCTGTTCACGTTGCGCCGGCGCCTGGGCATGTTGTTCCAGTTCGGTGCGTTGTTCACCGACTTGACGGTGTTCGAAAACGTCGCCTTTCCGTTGCGCGAACACACCGATCTCACGGGCTCGATGATTCGAGACATCGTGCTGATGAAGCTCAACGCGGTGGGTCTGCGCGGCGCGGCGAGCCTGCGCATCTCCGAGGTGTCGGGCGGCATGGCGCGGCGCATCGCCCTGGCGCGCGCGATGGCGCTGGACCCCGAGCTGATCATGTACGACGAGCCCTTCGCGGGGCTCGACCCGATCTCGATGGGCGTGGCGGCCAACCTGATCCGCAAGCTCAACGACACGACGAACGGCACTTCGCTGGTTGTTTCGCACGATGTGCAGGAGTGCTTCACGATCTGCGACTACGCCTACCTGCTGTCGTCGCAAGGCCGGGTGGTGGCGCATGGCACGCCGGCCGAGCTCAGCAAGTCCGACCATCCCGAGGTGCGTCAGTTCATCCGCGGTGAGCCCGACGGGCCGGTGCGTTTTCACTACCCCGCGCCGCCCCTCGAGCAGGACCTGAGGCTCGGCGCATGAACGCGATCGCGAGCCTCGGTCGCATCACGCTCGAACAGTTCCGCTCGTTCGGTCATGCAGCGATCTTCTTCGTCGAAGTGCTGCGCCATTGCCCCGCGGCGTTGCGCCGCTTTTCGCTGGTCGTGGCGCAGGTACACGCGATCGGCAACCTGTCGCTCGTCATCATCCTGTCGTCGGGCTTGGCGGTGGGCTTCGTGCTCGCGCTGCAGATGTACTACGCGCTCGTCACCTACGGCGCGGCAGAGTCGCTCGGGCTGATCGTCAATCTTTCGCTGGTTCGCGAATTGGGGCCGGTCGTGACGGCACTGCTGTTTGCGGGCCGCGCCGGGACTTCGCTGACCGCCGAAATCGGGTTGATGAAGGCCGGCGAACAACTCGCGGCGATGGAGATGATGGCCATCGACCCGAAGGTCCGCGTGCTCGCACCTCGTTTTCTCGGCGGTATCGTCTCGATGCCGATTCTCGCGATCCTGTTCTCGGCGGTCGGCATCCTCGGCGCCTATGTCGTCGCGGTGCTGCTGATCGGGGTCGACGCCGGCAACTTCTGGTCGATCATGCAAAGCCGCGTCGACGTGTGGCGCGATGTCGGCAACGGCATCGTCAAGAGCGCCGTGTTCGGCGTCATCTGCACCGGGGTCGCGCTCTACCAGGGCTACGAGACGCAGGCCACGCCCGAGGGCGTCGCCTACGCGACGACGCGCACCGTGGTCATCTCATCGCTCGGGGTGCTCGGCATGGATTTCATCTTGACCGCGTTGATGTTCTCGACGCCGTGACGACGCCTACAAGGACGACCCCATGAATCGCAAAAGCATCGAAACCCTGGTCGGCATGTTCGTGCTGCTCGGCATGCTCGGTTTGCTGTTTCTCGCGCTAAAGGCCGCGAACCTCGCGAGAGTCGGCGGCAACGACACCTACGCCGTGACGGCGCGCTTCGACAACGTCGGCGGTCTGAAGGTGCGCGCGCCGGTGCGCAGCGCCGGCGTGACGGTGGGTCGTGTCACCGGAATCGGGCTCGACAGCAAGACGTTCCAAGGCCTGGTGACGCTCGATATCGATCGCGCGTACCAATTCCCGCGCGATTCGTCGGCGAAAATCCTGACCAGCGGCCTGCTCGGGGATCAGTACGTCGGCATCGAGCCCGGCGCCGACGACAAGAACCTCGCGCCCGGACAGTTGATCACGCACACGCAGTCCGCAGTGGTGCTCGAGAACCTGATCGGGCAATTTCTTTTCAACAAGGCTGCCGACGCCGGCGCTGCCACGCCCAACCCCGGCACTGGGGCGAAGAAATGATCGCGAAACGATTGCACCCTTGGGCTGCCGGGCTGCTGATGGCATCGGCGCTAGCGGTTTCGGGCTGTGCTACCACCGGCAAGTCCCCCGGGCAGCGCCTCGACCCGTGGGAAAACTGGAACCGCAAGGTCTTCGCCTTCAACGATGTGCTGGATGAGAACGTGCTGAAGCCGGTGGCCACGGCCTACAAGAACGTGGTGCCGCAGTTCGTGCGAACCGGCATCGGCAACGTGTTCGGCAACATCGCCGATGCATGGTCCGCGGTGAACAATGTCCTGCAGCTGAAATTCGAACCGGCCCTGCACGACACCGTGCGGTTCACCACCAACAGCTTCTTCGGGTTCGGCGGCATCCTCGACATCGCGACCGAGATGGGCCTCGATCATCAATACGAGGATTTCGGCCAGACGCTCGGCCGCTGGGGTGTCGGCGCGGGCGCGTACATCGTCTGGCCGGTGCTCGGGCCTTCGACGGTGCGCGAATCCTTTGCCATGCCGCTGGATCGCCTGGCGACGCCGGCCTTGTTGGTCGCCGACGGCAATTACAAGACCGGCATCACGCTGGTGCAGATGATCCATACACGCTCGGAGCTGTTGGCCGCGAGTCGTTTGCTCAACGAGATCGCGTTGGACCGTTACAGCTTTGTGCGCGATGCCTACTTGGCGCGCCGCCGCAGCCTCGTATATGACGGTGACCCTCCGGAAACGCCGGCCCCCAGCGATGCGCCTGCTTCCGCGCCGGCAGCAACTGCGGCCCCGCCCGGGGCTGCGGCATCGGCGCCGGGCACGACGCCTGCTCCATTACAACCGGCCTCCGCGCCAGCACGATGAGCGCTGCGCTTGTGAACCGGCGCACACGCATGCGCGTTGTGGGGTCGACCGCCGCGCACGCTGAACGAACCATTGATGCGTCGTGGGCTGGCTCCATATAGGGCGGATGCCAGTGGGTAGAAATCAGAAAGGATCATGATGTTGAAACGTTTTGTTACATTGACGGCGACCCTCGCTCTCGGCGTCGCCGCCGTGACAGCGCAGGCCCAGGAGAACCCCGAGGCGCTGATCAAGCAGGTGTCCACCGAGGTCATCGAGACGATCAAGGCCGACAAGGCGATCCAGGGCGGCGATACGCAGAAGCTGCTCGCGCTGGTCGACTCGAAGGTGATGCCGCACGTCAACTTCCAGCGCATGACCGCGTCTGCGGTCGGCCGGCACTGGCGGCAAGCCACACCCGAGCAGCAAAAGCGGCTGGCGGACGAATTCAAGATCCTGCTCGTGCGCACCTACTCTGGCGCACTCACGCAGGTGAAGGACCAGACCGTGCAGCTCAAGCCTTCGCGCTCGTCGCCGCAGGACAACGAAGTCGTCGTGCGCACCGAGGTGCGCGGCAAGGGCGAGCCGATCCAGCTCGACTATCGTCTCGAGAAGACGGGCGCCGGCTGGAAGATCTACGACGTGAACGTGCTCGGCGTTTGGCTGGTCGAGCAGTACCGCAACAGCTTCGCGCAGGAGATCGGCAACGGCGGCATCGACGGCCTGATCGCCAAGCTCGCCGAGCGCAACAAGGCCGCGGGCACACGCAGCTAGCAGCGGCGCATCGCCATGCTGGTCCTTCCGGCCACGCTCACCGAGCGCGAGGCGCGCGACACGCTGCGCATGCTGTCGCAGGCGCTGCAACGCGAAAAGGATGTCCCGGTCGTGGTCGACGCGTCGGGACTCGCGCGTTTCGACTCATCGGCGCTGGCAGTGTTGCTCGAATGCCAGCGCCTGGCGCGTGCCTGGGGCCGGGAATTCCAGGTGCGTCGCCCGCCGGCCAAGCTGGTGTCCCTCGCCGGGCTGTACGGTGTCGAGCCGTTGTTGCTGCCGCACGAAAAGGGGCAGTGAGCTCACACCGGTTGCGCGTAGCGCTTGCTGCGCAGGTTGCGCTTGATCTCCTGCAGCACCGGGCGCAAGCCCGGGCCGAGTCGTAGCGCCACAGCGGTCGTGAGGATGTCGATCACCGTCAGGTGCAGCAGCCTCGACACCATCGGGCTGTAGCGATCCGCGTCTTCGCGGTGATCGGCGGCCAACAGGATCTGGTGGCTGCCCTGCGCCATGTTCGCGAGCGGCGAGCCGCTCGCGGTGATGTAGATCGTCGTCGCACCTTTCTTGCGAGCGATTTCGGCCGCGTCGAGCAGATCGCGGCTGCGACCGGAGTTGGAGATCAGCACGGCGCAGTCCCCCGGCTTGAGCATCGTTGCGCTCATCAGCTGCACATGCCCATCGCTGCAGGCGATCGTGTTGAGTCCGAGGCGAAAGAACTTGAGCTGCGCGTCCTGTGCGACCACACCCGAGTTGCCTACGCCGTAGAACTCGACGCGCCGACCGCTGCGGCCGGCGCCGACCAGCGCGCTGATGGCGCGTTCGAAGGCGTTGCCCGCGGCCACGTTGCGGTACTTCAGCAGCGCGGAGACGGCGTTGTCGATGACCTTCACGATGATGTCGGCGGGCTTGTCGTCCTCGTCGACGGCGCGGTGCACGAACGGCACGCCTTCATTGACGCTGCCGGCAAGCTTGCGCTTGAAGTCCGCGAGGCCGTCGTAGCCGACGCTGCGGCAAAAGCGCACGACCGTCGGCTTGCTGACATGAGCGCGATGCGCAAGCTCGCCCACCGGCAAGCTCGCGAAGCTGCGTGCATCGGCGAGCACGAGCTTGGCAACGCGCTGCTCGGCGGGCGGCAGCGCGGTGATCGAGGCACGAATGCGATCCAGCATCGCGGTCCCGCTATTGCTCTTCGGACCAGGCGAATCCTTCGCGCGCGACCAGCGCGCTGGCTGCGGCCGGGCCCCAGCTGCCTGCGGCGTACGGTCGCGGGCCGGTCGGATCGCGTCGCCACGCCTGCAGGATCGGCTCGACCCAGCGCCAGGCCTGCTCCTGCTCGTCGCTGCGCACGAACAGGTTCAGGCGGCCGGCGATCGCATCGAGCAGCAGCCGTTCGTAGGCACCGACACGCTCGGATGGAAAGGCCTTGTCGAAATCGAGGTCCAGAAACACCGGCGCGAGCGCTTCACCCTGGCTTGATCCCTTTGCCGCCTGCAGGTGCAGCTCGAGCCCGTCTTCGGGCTGCAACTTGATGACCAACTTGTTGGCTCGGCTGGGCCCCGGAAAGATGTCATGCGGCGTCGGCCTGAAGTTCACGACGATCTGCGCGTCGCGCGCTGCGAGCCGCTTGCCGGTGCGCAAATAGAACGGGACCCCCGCCCAGCGCCAGTTCTGCACCTCGGCGCGCAGCGCGACGAAGGTCTCGCAGCGGCTGTTCGCCGGGACCTTTTCCTCCTCTGGGTAGCCGACCACGGGCCGGCCTTCGGCGAAGCCGGCGCGGTACTGCCCCCGCACGACGTCGCGAGCGACGCTCTCGTCGTTGAAGGGCTTCAGCGAACGCAGCACTTTCAGCTTCTCGTCGCGAATCGCATCGGCGTCGTTGCTCGAAGGCGGCTCCATCGCGACCATCGTCAACAATTGCAGCGCGTGGCTCTGGATCATGTCGCGCAACGCACCGGTGCGATCGTAGAAGTCGCCGCGCGTGCCGACGCCGAGGCTTTCGGCCAGCGTGATCTCGATGTTGGCGATGTTCTCGCGGCGCCACAGCGGCTCGAACAGCACATTGCCGAAGCGCAGCGCCATCAGGTTCTGCACGGCAGGCTTGCCGAGGTAGTGGTCGATGCGAAAGGCCTGTTGTTCGCTGAAGGCCGAGCGCACCACGCGGTTGATCTCCTGCGCGCTCGCGAGGTCGTGGCCGAGCGGCTTCTCCAGTACCACGCGGACCTGCGGTCCATTGAGGCCCGCCGCACCGAGCTGCGCGCAGATCACCGTGAACAGGTGCGGGCTCGTTGCGAGGTACAGCACGGCCGTGTCGGCAGCGCGCGCTTGCAGCCACTGCTTCAGCCCGGCGTAGTGCTCGGGCTGCGACAAGTCCATGCGGCGGTAGTGCAGCAATTGCGCGAAGCGGGCGAACTCCTCGTCGCTCGGCTGCTTGGAGCTTTCGACTTCGGCGAACCGCTCCTTGATGAAGGCACGATACTGTTCGTCGCTGCGCTCGTCGCGCGCAACGGCAAGGATGCGTCCGCCGGTTGGCAGCTTGCCGTGGCGGAAGGCCTGGAACAGCGCCGGCATCAGCTTGCGCCACGTGAGGTCGCCGGTGCCGCCGAAGAGGACGAGGTCGAAAGACATGCGGTGCGGGCAGCTGCGGATGTAATTTAGTTACGTTAACGATGATGCATGAGTTTCTTTCGGTGGTCAATGCGATCCCGCGGCGCTTCGGTTCTAATCGGACGCAGTGTGAGGCTGCCATTCACAGGGCCCAACGATGAACCAGCTCGAGCAGCTGAGGCAATACACGACCGTCGTCGCCGACAGTGCCGATTCCAAGGAATGGGCGCGCTACGCGCCGCGCGATGCGAGCACTAACGCATCGCTGATCCTGAAGGCGGTGCGGCAAGGCGACTACGCACCGTTGCTCGAGGCAACGATCGCCGAGCATCGGGGCGCAGCGCTCGATGAAATCGTCGACCGGGTGCTGGTGGGTTTCGGTGTGGAAATCCTCGACGTCGTGCCGGGCCGTGTCTCGACCGAAGTGGACGCGCGCCTGAGCTTCGACATCGGGGCAACGATCGCGCGCGCGCAACGCATCATCGGGCTCTACGAAGACGGGAACATCGCGCGCGAACGCGTGCTGATCAAGATCGCAGCCACTTGGGAAGGCATCCAGGCTGCACGTGCACTGGAGCACGAGGGCGTCCACTGCAACCTCAGCCTGCTGTTCTCGTTTTGCCAGGCGGTGGCCTGTGGAGAGGCGTGCGTGCGCATGATCTCGCCTTTCGTCGGACGCATCGTCGACTGGCACAAGCAAGCCGCGGGCGCCGCATGGGACGAAGCAGCGAATGCCGGCGTCAACGACCCCGGAGTGAAGGCGCTGACGCGGATCTACAACTACTACAAGAAGTTCGGCATCGATACCGAAGTGATGGGTGCGAGTCTTCGCAACGTCGGGCAGATCCAGGCGCTCGCCGGTTGCGATCTGTTGACGATCAGCCCCGAGTTGCTCGCACAACTGCAAGCGAGCGAGGCGCCGCTCGCGCGCCGGCTCGACGAGGCAGCGGCGCTGGCGAGCGACATGCATGGCGTCACCTACAACGAAGCGGCGTTTCGCTGGGCACTGAACGACGACGCGATGGGCTGCGACAAGCTTGCCGAAGGCATTCGCCTATTCGCCGCCGATGCGGCGAAGCTCGAAGCGTTGATCGAGGCATCGCAGTGAACGCCAAAC
>Ga0184627_10000198_pt1 | contig 27537 bp, 27 predicted proteins | sample PLM3_127_b1_FD_133150 | JGI IMG/M metagenome (GOLD analysis project Ga0184627, IMG submission 133150) | Groundwater sediment microbial communities from an aquifer in East River, Colorado, USA - PLM3_127_b1 | ecosystem: Environmental > Terrestrial > Soil > Riparian zone | place: USA: East River... | reverse complement strand
GTTTGGAAAGGCGGAAGCATGATGGCGGTGGCGCGCACCCTGCTCGAGCTGGGTGACAGGACGCGCGATCTGCACCTGTTCGATACCTTCGAGGGAATGACCGAGCCGACCGGGGAAGACGTAGCATTGACCGGCGAGTCCGCGGCCGACCTGATGGCCGCAAGCACGGACCGGGAGGACGCCGAATCGGTCTGGTGCCGCGCGCCACTGGATATCGTCCAGCAGGCAATGGCAAGCGTCGGCTACGACCGGTCGAGGATCCATTACATCAAAGGGCGTGTCGAGGACACCATTCCCGCTGCGGCCCCGGAACGCATCGCGCTGCTGCGTCTGGACACCGACTGGTACGAATCCACACGCCACGAGATGATTCATCTTTTCCCGCGACTTTGCGTCGGCGGCGTGCTGATACTGGACGACTACGGCCACTGGCTGGGCGCGCGCCGGGCCGTGGACGAGTACCTCAGGGAGCACAACGTTGCGCTGTTCCTGCAGAAGATCGATTACACCGGACGTTATGCCGTCAAGTGGCGATGAGTGCGGGCGGCTTTCCCGCAACCCACGTCCGCGGAATACCCTATGAAGCCGTTGCTGGTGAACTCCACCGATCTCAGAGGCGGGGCGGCGCGTGCCGCGTACCGGTTGCATCGGGCGCTGAGGTCAATCTCGATCGAATCGATCCTGCTGGTCCAGACCAAGGACGGAGACGATCCCACCGTCGTCGGGCCGGGCAGCAGTTTCGGCAGACTGCTGAATCCGTTGCGCCCGGTACTGGACGTGCTGCCGATACTGGCCTACCCGAAACGGACCAAGGCCACTTTCTATCCCGGATGGTTACCGGACCGCTCCTACAGCCGGGTGCGGGACATCGCGCCGGACCTGGTTCACCTGCACTGGATCACGGGCGGGTTCGTGAACGTCAGGGCGCTGAGAAAGTACCGCCTCCCGCTGGTTTGGACCTTGCACGACATGTGGGCTTTCACCGGCGGCTGTCATTACGACGATGGTTGCGGCCGCTATCTGTCCGGGTGCGGATCCTGTCCGGTTCTCGGGTCGAATTCGAGTTTTGATCTTTCGTCGCTGGGTTTCCGTCGCAAGACGCGCGCTTACCGCGATTTGCCGCTTACCATCGTGACGCCGAGCCGGTGGCTGGGAGAACGGGCGCAAAGCAGCCCGCTTCTCGCCGGCTTTCCCGTCTCGGTCATACCCAATGCCATCGACACGGGTTGCTTTCGCCCGATTGCAAAGGACGCCGCGCGGGATCTGCTAGGACTACCGGGAGACAGGAAGCTGATTCTGTTCGGCGCGGCACACGGCGCGGACGAGCCGCGCAAGGGGTTCAACCATCTGCAACCCGCGCTGCGGCTGCTGGCGGAACGTGGCGTCGCGTCGCAGTACACGGCCGTGATTTTCGGCGCATCCACACCGGAGAGACCGCCGGATCTCGGGATGCCATGCACATACGTCGGGATTCTGAATGACGACGTGAGTCTTGCCGCGCTCTATGCCGCAGCCGACGTATTCGTGGCGCCGTCCATACAGGAGAACCTTTCCAATACCGTGATGGAGGCGCTGGCCTGCGGGACCCCGTGCGTGGCATTCGAAATCGGCGGGATGCCGGACATGATCGAGCACCGGCGCAACGGTTTTCTGGCGCGGCCCTTCGACGCGGCGGATCTCGCCGAGGGGCTGAACTGGGTCATGGCCGACGAAGCACGCCGGCGTGCGCTTGGCGCACGTGCGAGAGAGAAGGCCGTGGAGGAATTTGAAATGTCCAAGGTGGCGCATCGGCATGCCGAGCTTTACCGGACCATCCTCGGTGCGAGTCAACGCAGTTGAACACGACTGATCGAACGCAGGCGATGCCCGAACTGCCGCCGCCACCCGCAACTCAGGCCGGATGGCCGTGGCAATCCGGCGCGGCCCCCGCGATTCGCAAGCGGGCGGAAGGCTGGCCGCGGCTTACCGCCGTGACGCCCTCCTATAATCAGGCGCCCTACCTTGAAAGAACGATCCGCTCGGTCCTGTTGCAGGGCTATCCGAATCTCGAGTACATCGTCATCGACGGCGGCAGCACCGACGGCTCCGTTGAGATCATCAGGAAGTACGAACGCTGGATCACGTTCTGGGTGTCCGAGCCGGACCATGGGCAGGCCGGCGCGATCAACAAGGGCTTGAAGCGTGCGACCGGAGACTGGGTTGCGTGGCAAAACTCCGACGACATCTTCTACCCGGGCGCCTTCGCGGCCGTCGCGATGCGCAGTCTCAGTCGGCCGGATGCCGATCTGATCATCGGCAACATCAATCTGATCGATGAGGACGACCATGTCCTTACCGATCTGCGTTTCGTCCGGCCGACATTCAAGGCGTTGCTTGCGGAAGGAATGGTGCTCACCAACCAGGCAGCCTTCTGGCGCCGCAGCGTGCACGAACAGATCGGCTGGCTCGAGGAAGAAATGGTCTGCGCATTCGATTACGAGTGGTTCCTGCGGGTTCTGGAACAGCGGAGTGCGGATCACGTTAACCGCGTTCTCGGCGGTTTCCGCATCCACCGGCAGGCGAAATCAACCGTGATCTCGGCTCGCTGCCGGGAAGAACGCGAGCAGGCCGTACGTGGCAGGCAGTTGCCCGGGTGGCAGGTTCGTGTGCTGCAGGCAAGGCGTCTTGCGTTGATGTTCGCGGGCGGGCATTTCTTCTATCTGGCAAGGGCGTTGATGCGTCGCGCATTCGGCATCAGGAAGGATCTGGCCTGACATGTGCGGAATCCTCGGTTTTCTCGGCCCGCAGGGTTCTGTGCCGGCGCAGACTTTCTCCGCGGCGTTGGATGAACTGGCGCACCGCGGACCCGACGACCGGGGCATTTTCTCGGATGCTGATCTTTTGCTCGGCCACCAGCGGCTGTCGATTCTCGATTTGAGCCCGGCCGGGCATCAACCCATGATCGAGGCCGGGAGCGGCGCGGCAATCGTCTTAAACGGGGAGATCTACAACTATCTGGAGCTGCGCAAGGAACTCGAAGCGCTCGGCCACCGGTTCGTCAGCCGTTCCGACACCGAAGTGCTGCTGCACGCCTACCTTGCCTGGGGGAGCGACTGCCTGCGGCGCCTGAACGGAATGTGGGCGTTCGCGATCTGGCTCCCGGCGCAGCGAAAGCTTTTCTTCGCGCGCGACCGGTTCGGCGTTAAGCCGTTCTATTACGCTGATCATGGAGGGTTTGTTTTTGCCTCCGAGCCGAAAGCGATCCTCAAGCTGTTCCCGCGGCTGCGCGCGGTGGATACGACCAACCTCGCGCAATTTCTGACCTGGGGCCACTTGTACGCTTCCAATTCGAGTTTTTATCGCGGCGTAAAGGTTCTTCCGCCGGCGCATTGCGGGGAAGTGCAGGTCGGCCGCAACGGTCCGAGGATTTGGAGATACTGGGACTATCCTGACGCAACGGCGGCGGCGCATGACGGGCGCGAGTCAGTGGAACAGTTCGCGGAGCTGTTCGAGGATGCTGTCCGGTTGCGCCATCGTAGCGACGTACCGGTCGGAATCACCCTGTCGGGCGGGATCGACTCGACTGCCGTGCTGGCGGCATCGGTCAGGACCTCCGCGATCAATCCCGTCTGCTTCACCTCTGTGTATGGAGAACATGGCGAGGGCGAGGCGGCTTGGGCCCGCCGGGCGGCGGCACCGTACGGCATCCAGCCGATCGAGGTCCCCGCGCAAAAGGGACAATGGGTGGAACTGCTGCGCCGGATCGGCTGGCATCTGGACGGGCCGGGATACTCTCCCGCGGTTTTCCCCCTGTGGGCGATCATGCAGGAGGCCAGGCGGCGGGAAACGCCGGTGCTGCTGGAGGGGCAAGGGGCCGACGAGGCGTACGGCGGATATGCCCAGTACGCTGCGCTGGCCATCCTCTGCGCCCTGAAGCGTGCGGCGAAGAGGCCGACCGGGGAGGCGCTGCGCGAGCTCTCCTCGGCAATTCGCGGCGCGATGGCGTCCTTCTCGCCGAAGTGGACTGCGTTGTGGGTTCTGCGCGAGGTTTTTCCCGGGTTGATTCAATGGAACCGCAATCGCGTCAGTGCCGGCTCAACCTTGCACGATGCGTTGCGCATCGCGTTTACCGACGCCGACACGCAGAATGTCCCCGTTGTCCGCTATCCCGACCCGCTCAACGAACGCCTGTGGCGCGACCACTCTTCCCGGATTCTGCCGGGCCTCCTGCAGTACGGGGACGCAATAAGCATGGCCCACGCGATCGAATCCAGGCTGCCGTTCATGGACTACCGTCTGGTCGAGTGGGCGTTCTCCCAGCCATCGGAAATCAAGATCGGCCGGGGCGTGACCAAGCGTGTCGTTCGCGAGTACCTTGCCGCCACAGGCCAGCGGGCGATCGCCGACCGCATGGACAAGCAAGGCTATCCGACCCCAGCGGAGAACTGGCTCAGGGAGCGCAATGCAGAAATACCGCGCACCCTGCTCCTCAGCCCGGGCTCGGCGATCCGGGAGTACTGTGATCAGGGGCGCATCGCCGGTCTGATAAGGCTATTCGAGTCGGGACGGCCGGGGCTCGGAAATCACTTGTACAGGCTGCTTTCCACCGAACTGTGGTTGCGCGAATGCGTGACCGGGCAGGCGCGGGCGGCCTAGCAAATTCTCTCCTCATGCAAACCAGCCCGACCATCAGCGTCATCACCGTTTCCTTCAACTCACGGGAAACCATAGCGGACACCATCGAGTCCGTGGCGGCGCAAACGCACCCGCGCATCGAGCACATCGTGGTGGACGGCGCCTCGACCGACGGCACCCTGGAGGTGCTGCATCGCTTTCGCGGCACCTTGTCGAAGGTCGTCTCCGAACCCGACGAGGGCATCTACGCCGCGATGAACAAAGGCCTGGAAATCGCTACGGGCGATGTGGTCGGGACGCTCAACAGCGACGACGTTTACGTTGACGAAGCCGTCCTGGGAATGGTGGCGGAAGTCTTTCGAGACGACGCGGTCGACGTTTGCTACGGAGACATCTTCTACGTGGACAAGGGCGACCTGAACAGGATCGTCCGTAACTGGAAATCCGAACCATTCCGGCCGGGCCTGTTCGAGCAGGGCTGGATGCCGCCGCATCCGGCATTCTTCATCCGCCGCCGTGTGCTTGGGCGCGTGGGGCCATTCGAAGCAAGCTACCGGTTTGCCGCCGATTTTGATTTCATGCTGCGGGCGCTGCACGTGCAGCAACTGCGTTCGACCTATCTGCCGCGCGAACTGGTCAAGATGAGGGTCGGCGGAGAGACCAACAGCAGCTTGATGAATGTCCTGAAGGGTAACATCGAGGCCTACAGGTCCTGCAGGAAGTACGGGCTCGGCGTCAGCCCCCTCTTCATTGCAAAAAAAATACTGCGCAAGCTGCCTCAGTATCGCTGAGCCGTATTGCTGACCTGTGGCCGATTGTGCGTGGGCTGCAACCGGAACCGCCAGTTTCATCCGGAACGCTCGCCCGGGGACGTTCATTTCTATATGATTCCCGCAGCGTGGCGGCGGTGCTGCAGGCGCTTCGGCGCCGGAACGGGCGCCCGGCACGCGCCGGTCGCGTGGTCGGCCCATTTTTTCAAGGGAACCCAAATTGACGGATCATCGCAACTGAATGGCTGGCGCCCCCGCTCCTGACAATCGAGAGCCGGCGATGACGGACGTCCATCTGCTGCCGAGGCGAATCGCGCTCCTGCTTCTTCTGGCGGATCTCATCGGGTTGATCCTCGCCTTCAACCTTGCAAATTGGCTGCGGCTTGGGTCGCTGCTCGGCCTCCCCTTCGACATCCTGCTGCCAATCGCAGTTCTGATCCTTGCACTCTACGTTCTGGACTGCTACTCGATGGATACCCAGGTATCTGGCATGCGGGCGGCTCCGCGCACCCTGGTGGCGGTGCTTCTGGGGGGCATCGTCACCGCAGCAGTCGTTTATGCAATGGCTCTCTGGGGTGCCGGCAACTCCACCGTTGGGCGCGGGGTGTTGGCGGTCGCGTACTTCTTCTTCGCGATCTGGGCTGCCGCATCGCGGATTTTTGCTGCGCAGTATCAACGGGAGCAGACCGGCAGCACGAGATGGCTGGTCCTGGGTTCCGGGGACAAGGCCGCGCGACTGCACCGGGATTTCCAGCGGGCGCGGGGAGAAGCTGAACTTTCCTTTCTTTCCGATATTCCCCACGAGCTGAACAGCAGTCTGCCGAGGGTTTTGGGTACGACCGACGATATCGAGACAATCCTTCCCCAGGGCTGGTCCGGGGTCATTGTGGCGCCAACTTTTCCCCTTGCCGACAGCGTGATTCAGCAGTTGATGAAGGCGCGCTTCTCCGGGCTGCGGGTATACGACCTGGCCGACTTCTATGAGCAGTTGTGGTTCAAGGTTCCGGTGCTGCACACACAGAGAGGCTGGTTGCTGTTTGCGCACGGATTCGAGCTGCTGCACAACGCCCTGGCGTTACGTCTGAAAAGGCTGCTCGATATCGTCGTCTCCTGCTTGTTCCTGATTATCTGCCTGCCCGTCATGCTGCTCGTCGCGGTTGCGGTACGACTGGAGAGCCGGGGTCCCGCCCTGTTCCGGCAGACCCGGACCGGGCTTAACGGCAGGGAGTTCCGGATTCTGAAATTCCGGTCAATGTACCTCGACGCGGAAAAAGACGGGCCCCAATGGGCGTCGACACATGATCCGCGGGTAACCAAAGTCGGCTGGATCATTCGCGCCCTGAGATTGGACGAGATGCCGCAACTCATCAACGTCATCAAAGGTGAAATGAGCTTCATCGGCCCCCGCCCGGAGCGCCCGGTCTTCATCCGCGAGCTCGAAAAGCAAATCCCCTTTTACGACCTGCGCCAACTGGTCCGGCCCGGCATCACCGGATGGGCGCAGGTCATGTATTCGTACGGGGCCTCGACGGACGACGCGCTGGAGAAGCTTCAGTACGATCTTTACTACATCAAGAACTATTCGCTGCTGCTGGATTTTGCGATCCTGCTGAAGACTCTGCGCGTCGTCATGCTCGGGCAAGGGCGATGATGGCGGATCTCGCGACCCAGCGTGCCGGCGTCGCCATGGTTTCCTGATGAAAATGCTCACCACGGAGGACACGGAGGAAGGGCAAGAGCAAAGAACGCATTCGAGAGTTAAGATCTCTGATAGGCAAACGAACCTCCACAGTAGAAGTTGGCGGCAGAGGATAACAAACAGTTACCTCGCTTATATCCCCAACTTACTTTTGCTCGTTTTTGCTTTTCCTCCGCGTCCTCTGCGGTGAGTGCACTTATTCAGAACATGGCTGAAAAGTACATTCTCGTCACAGGTGGTGCCGGTTTCATTGGCGCAAATTTTGTCCTCGACTGGCTCGGGAACGAATCTGCGGCGATCGTCAACCTGGACAAGCTCACCTACGCCGGCAACCTCGGCAACCTGCAATCGGTCCGAAATGACCCGCGACACCTCTTCGTGCGCGGCGATATCTGCGACCCCGGTTTGGTGACTGGTCTGCTCGAAAGGCATCGGCCTTCCGCGATCGTCCACTTTGCGGCGGAAAGCCACGTCGACCGTTCGATTCACGGACCGGAGGATTTCGTCCAGACCAATGTCGTGGGCACGTTCCGCTTGCTTGAAGCAGCGAGGGCGTACTTCTCGAAATTATCGGCTGCCGAGAGGGAGGCTTTTCGCTTCTTGCATGTCTCGACCGATGAGGTGTACGGCAACCTCGGACCAGGCGATCCGGCATTTTCGGAATCCAGCCCGTACGCACCCAACAGCCCCTACTCGGCGTCCAAGGCTGCCTCCGATCACCTGGCACGGGCCTATTTCCACACCTACGGACTGCCGATCGTCACCACCAACTGCTCCAATAACTACGGGCCCTACCAGTTTCCGGAAAAACTCATCCCGGTCGTGATCCTGAACGCGCTGGCCGTCAAGCGGCTGCCGGTCTATGGCGACGGAAAGCAGGTACGCGACTGGCTCTACGTCAACGACCATTGCGGCGCGGTCAGGCTGGCACTCGCAAAGGGGAAACTGGGCGAGGTGTATAACGTCGGCGGATCGAGCGAGCAGACCAACATCACGGTGGTGGAGCAGGTGTGCGCAATCCTCGACGAGCTGCGGCCGCGCCCTTCCGGGAAACACGAATCTCTGATCGAATTCGTCAAGGACCGGCCCGGACACGACCGGCGCTACGCGATCGACGCCTCGAAAATCACACGCGAGCTCGGATGGAAGCGGACCGAGAGCTTCGACTCCGGGCTGCGTAAAACAGTGACCTGGTACCTGGACAATACGGACTGGGTGGCCGCGGTGACGAGCGGTGCCTACCGGCACTGGATCGACACCAACTACGCCGGCCGCTGAGCGTCCGTGCGCCCGGGCACGGGAAGCGGGCAGCAGGCTCAGGCCCCAAGGCATTTCGCTCCCTGACAAGGGGGTTGCTGCGGCATGCGGCGGTTGACGGACCACAGCGACTTAGCTAGACTTAGCTAGACTTAGCTAAGTCCTTAGGAGATTGCAATGGAAACCATCAACATTCATCAGGCCAAGACGCAACTGTCCCGTTTGATCGAGCGCGTCAACGCCGGCGAGGAAATCGTGATCGCCAAGGCCGGTCGCCCGGTCGCGCGGCTGGTGCCGGCGGGTGCTTCCGCGGCTCCCCGCACGCCCGGTCTCATGAAAGGCCGCATCCGCGTGGGCAAAGGCTTCGATGCGCCGCTTCCCGGCGATCTGCTCGACGCCTTCGAAGGCAAGACCGGTTCCCGGTGAGGCTGCTGGTCGACACACACCTGCTGATCTGGTGGCTTGCCGGAAAAAGTCTTCCTGCGCGCGCGGCTGAGTTCATCCGCGACCCCGCCAACCAGATTTATGCGAGCGCTGCGAGCGTATGGGAGGTCGCGATCAAAGTGTCCCTCGGCAAGATCCGCATCGACCCGGACGAGTTCGTCGCCGCGTTACGCGAAGGCGGTTTTCAGGAATTGTCGGTAACCGTCCGTCACGCGTCGCGCGTTGCCGAGCTTCCGAAGCACCATCGCGATCCGTTCGACCGTCTGCTGGTCGCGCAGAGCCTCGCGGAAGCGATGTTCTTGCTCACGCAGGATCAGCCGCTCGCCGCGTACGGGCCTTCGGTCCTCGTCGCCCGGTAGGATTGCGCGATGAAAGGCATTATTCTCGCCGGCGGTTCGGGCACCCGTCTTTACCCGGTGACGCAGGCCTTCTCCAAGCAACTGCTTCCGGTGTACGACAAACCGATGGTGTACTACCCGCTGTCGACCCTGATGCTGGCGGGGATTCGCGACATCCTTGTTATTTCCACGCCTGAGGACAAGCGTCTCTTCGAGAAGCTTCTGGGCAACGGTCAGAAGTGGGGCCTTAACCTCAGCTATGAGGAGCAGCCGACGCCAGGGGGCATTGCCGAAGCGTTCAAGATTGGAAGACGGTTTATCGGCAATGATGCGGTCGCATTGGTTCTCGGCGACAACGTGTTTTACGGACACGATCTCACCGGGCTCTTTGTGGATGCCGCGAAGCTGACAAGGGGAGCCCGCGTCTTCGCTTACCAGGTGAACAATCCCGAGCGGTACGGCGTTATCGAAATCGACAACCGAGACAAGGCGCTCAGTATCGAAGAGAAACCACTGCATCCAAAGTCGCGTTATGCAGTAGTCGGACTGTACTTCTACGATAACCGCGTCGTTGAAATTGTGTCGAAGCTTAAACCCTCGTCGCGGGGGGAGTTGGAAATCACCGACGTAAATCGCGAGTACCTCAAACTAGGCGAGTTGCATGTGAGCAGGCTGGGTCGCGGCCACGCGTGGCTCGACACCGGCACGCACGAGTCGCTGCTCGAAGCCTCTCACTTTATCGAGACCATCGAGAAGCGTCAGGGCTTGAAAATCGCTTGCGTGGAGGAGATCGCCTACCGCAACAGGTGGATCGACAAAAACGAACTCGAAGCGCTGGCCAAGCCACTGGCCAAGAGCGGATATGGCGAGTATCTCCTGCGCGTTGCGCAGGAGGAAGAGGGGTGATGAAGGTCGTCAGGTCGGAAATTCCCAATGTGTTGATCCTCGAGCCCAACGTCTTCGGTGACGAGCGCGGCTTCTTTCTGGAGAGTTACAACAAGCGGGTACTGAAGGATGCGGCCGGTATTGTGCAGGAGTTCGTGCAGGACAATCACTCCCGCTCGGCCAGAAACGTATTGCGCGGCCTGCACTACCAAATCAGGCAGCCGCAGGGAAAACTCCTGCGGGTCGTCCAGGGCGCCGTTTTCGATGTGGCGGTGGATATCCGCAAGAGTTCTCCTGCATTCGGCAAGTGGGTCGGTTTCGAGCTGTCAGCGGAGAACAAGCGCGTGGCCTGGGTGCCTCAGGGATTTGCCCATGGCTTCCTGGTTCTTTCGGAGTCGGCAGATGTCCTTTACAAGGCCACGGATTACTTCGCGCCGGAATCCGAGCGGACCATCGCCTGGAACGACCCCGATCTCGACATCGCCTGGCCGCTGCAAGGCGCGCCGGTACTCTCCGAAAAGGATCGCCGGGGAGTGGCGTTTGCCAGCGCGGAAACGTATGCCTGACAAGGCGGCGATTGAGTGATTCAGTGATTGAGTGATTCAATCTTTCAATCGCCCAATCGCCCAATCGCCCAATCGGCAATCGCCAATCCCCAATCCCCATTCCCCATTCCCCATTTCCCATTTACGGCCTCATGAGAATTCTTCTGATTGGGGGAGAGGGCCAGATCGGCTGGGAATTGAAACGGACCCTGGCGCCGCTGGGCACGGTACATGCGCCGCTGCGTTCGGATCTGGATCTCGAGTCCGCCGATTCGATTCTCCGTGTCGTCCGGGAGACCAATGCCCAATTGATCGTCAATGCCGCAGCCTATACTGCGGTAGACAGGGCCGAGACGGACGTTGACACGGCAACCAGGGTGAACGGTGACGCGGTCGGCATCCTCGCGGAAGAAGCGGAGCGCGGTGGCGCGGTACTGGTCCATTACTCCACCGATTACGTCTTCGGCGGCAACAAGGCTGCACCGTACACCGAAACGGACGAGCCGGATCCCATCAACGTCTACGGCCACACCAAGCTGCTCGGAGAAAAGCGCATCCGGGAAATGAACCCCCCGCACCTGATTTTCCGGACCAGTTGGGTGTATGGCGCGCGTGGACGGAACTTTCTTGTCACGGTCCGACGGCTTGCAGGAGAACGTCCGGAACTGCGAATCGTTAGCGACCAGACCGGAAGTCCGACTTGGTGTCGAATGATTGCCGAAGCGACCGCCCAAATCGTTGCGAAGGGAATTGCCGCGCAGGGAATCGACCGGGAGTGGTTTAAAGACCGGACGGGCTTGTACCACATGACCGCGGCCGGTGCTGCATCCTGGCACGAATTCGCCAAGGCGATACTGGAGCAGTTCGGTTTGCCGGCAAAGCTTACGCCGATCCCTTCTTCGGCGTACCCGGTGGCGGCTACGCGGCCGGCGAACTCCCGGCTCGATAACAGCAAGCTGGGCACCACCTTTGGTGTCCGGTTGCCGGACTGGCGCGTTGGTTTGGCGCTCTGCGCGGATGCCGGCAATGTCGAAGTCCGTCCTGATAAATGAATTGCGAACCCGATGCCACGCGAAATGAGAAATCGCCGCGGTTAGCCCCTTATCCATCACCCAATCACCCAATCACTGAATAACTGGATGAAATCAGACTCTCGCATTTACGGTGCCGGTCCTGCGCCGCCGATTCATGGCGTGACGCAAGCGACAGTCCGTTAAAGCGTGTTCTGTTACGCGATGGACAGCGACGTTCCTTTCCAGAACTAGGGGATTAGACTAAAATTTGCCTTCGATTCAATAATATTTAGGGGCAGCAGAGGGCCGTTGAAGATAGTGGTCCCCCGACCACCTAATCGCCCAATCACTGAATCCCTTAATCACTGATTTTCTAAATGCGTCCTTCCGAAGCCCTGAAAATTCATCATGAAGCGGTGCGCAGAATCGCCCTGCAGTATCGCGTCGAGGATGTTCGCGTCTTCGGCTCAGTTCTGAGTGGAGAGGATACCGATGGCAGCGATCTGGACGTGCTGGTCCTTCCGACGGCCGCAACCACGCTGATGGACATCGGTGCGATCCGTTACCACTTACATAAGCTGCTCGGTGTTCGGGTTGATGTACTGACCCCGAGATCCCTTCCGGATAGCTTTCGCGAGCGCGTTCTGTCGGAAGCGAAGTCCATATGAGCAAGGCGGACAAGTTTCGTGTTCGTGGCTACCTCGATCATATTCTTAAGGCAATTCAGCGAATTCATCGCTACGTGGAGAATATGACCGAAACGGGTTTTCTGGGGGACATCCGGACACAGGACGCCGTCATCCGCAACTTTGAGGTCATCGGCGAGGCGTGCAGAAGTATCGAGCACCACCATCCCGGCTTTGCTGCCGAGCATCCGGAAGTGCCTTGGGGGGTCGCTTACGAAATGCGTAACGCCTTGGCCCACGGGTATTTCAAGGTGGACCTGGAGATTGTTTGGAAAACCATTCATCAGGATTTGCCGCCACTGGCCAAGCAAATTGGTAATCTGTTGAAAGAAGCGGACTAGCCACGCAAAAAGTCGCCCAATCGCCTGATCACTGACCTGAAGAATCACCTGATCGCGCGGTGGATTCAAGTCCTGACGCCTCCGGGAAGTGATGTGCAAACTGTCAATACAACTGAAAATTTTGCATGAATACGTATTATTGAGGCCATGATTCCCCGCGATGCTCATCGGGCCCCCGTTTCCCTGCAGTTTTTTATTCTCTGTCGCAATCGCCCTGACTTCGCGCGCCAGGCGATTCAATCCGCCATGCGCCAGACGGCAAATCTCCTCGAAATCGTCATATCCGACAATTCGACCGACAACTTGGTGGAATCGCTTGTTCAGTCGGAGTTTCCGGACCTTGAGTATCGTCGCAGAACGAACAATCTCAGCGTATTCGATCACCTCAATCAATGCCTGAACGAAGCAACCGCGGACTACGTCTGCCTTTTCCATGATGACGATCTGCTGAGCCCCCGATATACCGAGGGTATTTTCAAGACCATAGCCCGGTATCCAAACGCGGTGGCGATAGGCGTCAACGCATGGGTATCAGAGAAGGGCAAGCCACCGTACCTATCCTTGAGGACCACAGGAAAGACATATGTCGTCCGCGGCCCCAGGCAGCTTGCGGCCCATTATTTTTCGCGGCACCAACCCGGCTTCGCGCCGTTCCCTGGTTATGTATATGCGACCGCCAGAATTCGCGATTTGAGATTCGATGCGACCGGCGGCAAATACGCGGATGTAACCTGGATTCTCGGGGTGGCGGCCAGAGGAGACATAGTTTGGATCGTGGAACCTTTGATGACCACTCGACTGCATGCAAGCAACGATAGCCGGCAGGAGTCCATCGGCGACCGGCTGAAGCTCTTCGCGTTCTTCAAGAAACACATATCGACATTGGGACAGGGCCTGATCGAGGACTTCCGCTTCTTCCTCTACAAGAAGATTCTCGAGCGTGATCGGAGAAACCTTCTGGCGTTGTCGCCGTCAAGACGAAGGACGGTCCAGGCCTATATGACAAGATATCGTTGCGTGAGGTTTTTACGGCTGGACCATCACCGATCCCTGCTGCAAAAAGCGAAAGTTCGCCTTGTCCAGCGCTTTCGACCCCGGGCATTCAAGTATCCTCACGGTGTCGCATGATGCTCGGCAGCATTTTCGCCGCAGGGCATTCGAACAACTCCCTGTTTCAGGAGGCCGATCCGACCCATCGATTCAATCCGACGTACACATTTCGTTTCCTTCGCGAAGAGTTTCGTAAGAAAGGAGTGGAGATCAACACCGCCGACGTCAACGCCAAGCGTCAGGTCGATTTCGAGTTTCATATCGAGGGCAGAGTTCTCCAACCAGGCCAGGCGCCGCGGTTTCTTGTCGCCCTCGAAAATCCCTTCATCAACCCGCTGAACGCCGACGCGGAGTATTTCGCCGGGTTTCGCCGGGTGTTCACCTGGAACCCCAGGTTTGCCCACCTTCCGAATGTCAGGGAAGTAGGCTGTTCGAATCATTTCGTGATTCCGCGATGGCCGGGATACGAAGAGCGGGAAATTTTCAGCTGCCTGATCAACGCGAACAAGCGCTTCAAGACCGAACCGCCGAACGATCTGTACCTGGAACGAATTGCGGTCATCCGCTGGTACGAGCAGAACCCCCCGCGTCACTTCGAGCTCTACGGATTGGGGTGGAACAAGCCCCGGCACGAGTCCGGCGTGGTCGGGCGCATGAAGCGTCGCGCCCAGCGCCTGGCGACGCAACTGTTCGGGTATCGGCCGTTCCCGTCGTGGGAGGGCGAGGTGGCGGACAAGTCATCGGTGCTCCTGAGGGCGAAGTTCGCCTATTGCTACGAGAACGTCTACGGCCTCACCGGGTATGTGACGGAGAAGATTTTCGACTCGCTGATGAACGGCTGCGTTCCGGTATATTGGGGGGCGGACGACATTGGCAGCAGGATTCCGCCGGATTGTTTCATCGACCGGCGCGATTTTCGCGATACCGCGGCAGTCCACGCGCACCTGCTCTCGATGTCGGCAAAAGAGTATGCGCGAAAGCAGCAGGCCATAAGGGAATTTTTAGGGAGCAAGAGTGCGGAGATTTACAGTTCGGAGTACTTTGTCCGGACGATCGTGGAGGAGGTTACTGCGGAAATGGAAGCTGCTGAAATGGCGACTGCCGAAACCATTGCCGGCAATCAACACTCGAAGTCGCGCACATGAAAGCGGTAATTCTGGCCGGGGGTCTCGGAACGCGTTTGTCGGAAGAAACCTCGGTCCGGCCCAAGCCGATGGTGGAGATCGGCGGCCGCCCGATTCTCTGGCACGTCATGAAGATTTATGCCGCCCACGGCATCATGGATTTCGTGGTCTGTCTCGGCTACAAGGGGTATTTGATCAAGGAGTACTTCGCCAATTATTTCCTGCACATGTCGGATGTGACGTTCGACATGTCGAAGAATAAAATGGAAGTGCACGAAGGAAAGGCGGAGCCCTGGAAGGTGACGCTGGTCGATACCGGAGACAACACCCAGACCGGCGGACGGCTGGGCCGGGTTCGTCGCTATCTGGATGACTCCACTTTCTGCATGACGTATGGCGACGGGGTCAGCGACGTGAACATAAAGGCGCTGCTGGAGTTTCACCGGCAGCACGGCAAGCGCGCGACAGTGACGGCGGTGCAGCCGCCCGGTAGGTTTGGCGCGATGGAGATCGACGGCAATGCCGTTCTTCATTTCCTGGAGAAGCCCAAGGGCGGTGAGGGTTGGATCAACGGCGGGTACTTTGTGCTAGAGCCGGGCGTCTTGGACCTGATTTCCGGCGACGAGACCTATTGGGAAAAGTCACCTATGGAAACGCTGGCGCAGCAGACCGAACTGCAGGCGTATCGGCATCATGGCTTCTGGCAGCCGATGGATACGATGCGGGACAAGACTCTGCTCGAGAGTCTCTGGGTTTCGGGTAAGGCTCCCTGGAAGGTCTGGAGTTGAATTCTGATTTCTGGCGCGGCAAGAAGGTTTTCCTGACCGGACACACCGGGTTCAAGGGTGCATGGTTGTCGCTGTGGCTGTCCGAGTCGGGCGCCGAAGTCACCGGATACTCGATCGATGTCCCGACCACGCCGAGTTTCTTTGAAGTCGCGGGGATAGCCGGCAGAGTTCGCGATATCCGCGGAGACATCCGCGATCCCGGCGGAATCGGCGCGGCGATGAATCTTGCGGCGCCGGAGATCGTTATTCACATGGCGGCGCAGTCGCTGGTGAGGGAGTCTTACGTCTCTCCGGTCGCGACCTATGCCACCAACGTGATGGGCACGGTTCATTTGCTCGAAGCCGTACGCCAGACTCTATCGATTCGTGCGGTGGTGGTTGTCACCAGCGACAAGTGTTATGAGAATCGCGAACGGTCAAGGGGCTACCGGGAGTCCGAACGGATGGGTGGACGCGACCCCTACAGCAGCAGCAAGGGCTGTCAGGAAATCGTGACGTCAGCCCTGCGCGCCTCTTTTTTTGGTCCGGCAAATGGGGGTGCGGCTGTTGCGAGCGCTCGCGCGGGCAATGTCATCGGCGGCGGGGACTGGGCGGTGGACCGTCTGGTTCCGGATGCGATGCGGGTTTTCTCCCAGGGCAAGCCGCTCGAGATCCGCAACCCCGGGGCAATCCGGCCCTGGCAGCACGTCCTGGAGCCGCTGTCTGGCTATCTTTTGCTTGCCGAACGGCTTTACTCCGAAGGCGGCCGGTGGGCGGAGGGCTGGAACTTCGGCCCTTTGGACGAAGACGCCAGGTCGGTCGAGTATGTTGTCGAGAATCTCACACGGCGATGGGGAGACGGCGCGCGCTGGATTGCGCCGCCGGGGAAACACCCGCACGAGGCGGGGCTGCTGAAATTGGATTGCACCAAGGCCCGAACTGAACTGGGCTGGCAACCGAAATGGCGGCTTGAACGTGCCCTCGACGCGGTCATTGCCTGGCATCGCGCATTTTCCGGGGGCGCGGATATGCAATCATTCAGCCTGCAACAAATCGAGGACTACACCAGATGAATCAGGAATCGACCCTTCGACTGGATCCCGGTGATCTGAAGAAAGACGAATTGCGACGGCAAATTGCCGAGCTGGTGGGTCGTTATGCCGCGCTGGCGTTCGCGGACAAACCGTTTACGCCCGGGTCCACCGTCGTCCCGCCATCGGGCAAAGTCATCGGCGCGCCGGAGCTGAGCAACATGGTCGACGCCGTTCTCGACGGCTGGCTCACCACCGGCCGCTTTAACGCCGCCTTCGAACAACGCCTGGCAAAGTACCTTGGCGTCAAACACCTGCTAACGGTCAACTCCGGTTCTTCCGCCAATCTGGTGGCATTTTCGACTCTGACTTCGCAGAGACTGGGCGAGCGCGCCATCAGGCCGGGCGACGAAGTCATCGGCGTGGCGGCGGGCTTTCCCACCACGGTGAACCCGATCCTGCAATTCGGCGCCGTGCCCGTGTTCGTAGATGTGGACATTCCCACCTACAACATCGATGCGGCGAAGATCGAAGCGGCGATCAGCCCGAAAACCAGGGCCATCATGCTGGCCCATACCCTGGGCAACCCGTACAACCTGGATGTCATAACCGCGCTGTGCAGGAAGTACAATCTTTGGCTGATCGAAGATTGTTGCGACGCGCTTGGCTCCACGTATGACGGCCGGCTGGTCGGCACCTTCGGCGACATTGGCACGTTGAGTTTCTACCCCGCGCACCACATCACCATGGGCGAGGGCGGCGCGGTCTTTACCAACAATTTCGATCTCAAGCAGATAGCGGACAGTTTCCGCGACTGGGGCCGCGACTGCTATTGCGATCCGGGCAAGGAGAACACCTGCGGCAAGCGCTTCGAATGGCAACTCGGCGAACTGCCGTTCGGCTATGACCACAAGTACACCTATTCGCACCTGGGCTACAACCTCAAGATATCCGACATGCAGGCTGCCTGCGCTTTGGCCCAGATGGACCGGCTGGACAGTTTCATAGCCGCACGCAGGAGGAATTTTTACTATCTCAAAGAGCGCCTGAAGACCTGCGAGGAGTTCCTGATCTTGCCGGAAGCCACGCCAAAGTCGGATCCATCGTGGTTTGGTTTCCCCATCACTCTCAAGGAAGAGGCGCCGGTCAGCCGCGTCGACCTGCTGACTTATCTTGCGCAGTACAAAGTAGGTACGCGCCTACTTTTCGCCGGCAACCTCACGCGCCAGCCCTACATGCTGGGACGAAACTTCCGTGTCAGCGGCGAACTGACCAATACCGACATCGTCATGAATCAAACATTCTGGGTAGGGGTGTATCCGGGACTTCGCCGGGAAATGCTCGATTTCCTCGCGGAGAAGATCGAGACCTTCCTGGGCGTGAATTTTTAAGTGGAAAACGATGAGACCTCCCCTGCCGCGGGAAGACCTCGACCTGGTGCTATCCCTTACCGCGGAGTTCTGGTCACGTTTTCGGGGCGCCCGTCTGTTCGTCACCGGCGGAACGGGCTTCATCGGCAGCTGGTTGCTTGAAGTTGTTTTGCGCGCCAACGAAGTTCTGGGCAGTGGCATCGAGATCGTCGCACTAACGCGGAACCCCGACCGGGCCACGGCTCGGTCACCGCACGTTTTCGGCGCACCCGATGTCAAGCTCATTGCCGGGGACGTCATCAGCTTCGATATTAACCTCGGCGATATCGACTTGTGCATCCACGCCGCCGCCAACGCGGCGGATTCGGCGGGTGCTGCGGATGAACTCCGCGTTTTCGAAGTTGCGGTTACAGGCACCCGGCACGTGCTGGACCTGGCGGCCGCAAGCGGAGTGTCTCGTGTTCTCGTCGTTTCAAGCGGCGCAGTGTATGGCAAACAACCATCTTCGCTGGCTCGAATACCGGAAGAGTTCCCCGGGGCACCCGGTACGCTGGATGCCAATACGGCTTACGCGCAGGCAAAGCGGGCTGCCGAGTGGCTTGGATGTGCACATGCCAGGATGTCGGGCATCGCGGTGACCATTGCCCGGATATTTGCGCTGGTCGGAGCGAATCTGCCGCTCGAGGGACCGTTCGCCGTGGGAAATTTCATACGCGATGCGCTCGGCGGCGGGGCAATAGAAATTCGTGGTGACGGGCGGGCAATCCGGTCGTACTTGTACGCCGCGGACGCGTGCGTCTGGCTGCTTCACATTCTCATGTCGGGCGCATCGCAACAGGCATACAACGTTGGCTCGGAGCAGGAGCTGTCGATTGCCGAGTTGGCGCAACGTGTAGTGCGCGCCAGCGGCACGGACCTGCCGATCAAAGTGTGCCAGGCGCCGGATCCCCACGTGCCCGCGCCGCGCTATGTGCCGGCTACGAGCAAGGCCAGGCATGAACTGGGGCTCGCCGAATATACCTCTCTGGATGCGGCGCTCCTTAAGACAATCAAATGGAACCGCGCAGCGGCAAGCCATGAAAAAATTTGACCCCAACCGAATCCGAAGAATCATTCTGGATATGGCTTACTCGGGTGCAACCGTGCACATCGGCTGCGCGTTCTCCATCGTCGAAGTGCTTGCGGTTCTCTACCGCGATCACCTTCGCCTCGACGTTGCCGATCCTCGTTCCAAGGGGCGCGACTACATGGTGCTAAGCAAGGGCCATGGAATCATGGCGCAATATGCCTGCCTCTACGAACTGGGCTGGCTTTCGCAGGCGGACATCGGAAATTACTTCAAGGACGGCACCCGTCTGAAGGGACTCGCCGACGTTCACGTTCCGGGAGTCGAGGCCACCGCGGGTTCGCTCGGACATGGTCTTTCCGTGGCGGTGGGGCTGGCACTCGCGGCCAAGCTGAACAAGACGGATCAAGCCTGTTACGTCCTGATTGGAGACGGCGAACTGAACGAAGGCCCCATATGGGAAGGACTGCTATTCGCCGCGCAGTTCAAACTGGACAATCTGATCGTGATCGTGGACAAGAACGACTTTCAGGCCATGGGCAGCACCGAAGAGGTGATGGGACTGGGCGATGTCGAGGCGAAGTTTGCCGCCTTTGGATTCGACGCGATCACGCTGGATGGTCATCACGAGCCGGCGCTGGATGCGGGGCTCCGTGCGCTGCGGGCAATGCGGAACGGCCGTCCCAAAGCCATCGTCGCCAATACCGTAAAGGGCAAGGGCGTCACCTTCATGGAGCACAACAACGCCTGGCATTACACGCGGTTGTCGCCGGAAACCTATCAGGCAGCGCTCGCCGAGCTGGAAATTCGACCATGAGAAAAGCATTTTCCGATGCGCTGGTGGCGGCCGCACTGGCCGACCCGAAAGTACTGTTGCTGACCGGCGATCATGGCTACGCCCTGTTCGACGCATTCCGGAAAGCATGCCCGAATCAGTACATCAACTGCGGCGTGGCCGAACAGAATATGGTCGGTGTGGCGGCGGGACTGGCCAGAGGCGGTTTCCGGCCAATTGTTTATGGTTTGGCTGCGTTCGTGCCGGTTCGGGTACTGGAGCAAATCAAGGTCGACGTCTGCCACGAAGAGCTGCCGGTTGTCTTCATAGGAGATGGGGCCGGCTTCGTCTATGGCCAGCTAGGCAGCAGTCATCAATCCACCGAAGACATTGCCTGTGCCAGGGCCCTGCCCGGGCTGACCGTCCTTTCGCCGGCCGATCGTTTCGAACTGACTGCTGCGTTCCAGCTCGCCTGCGAACAGGTTTCACCCGTTTACCTTCGGCTCGGCAAGTCGGATCGCGGCGACGTTCACGCCGGTCCTGTGAAACTGTCGGTCGGAGTACTGCTCAAGATCCGCGGCGGGAGTGGAAAGGGCGCTTTGATTGCCACCGGGTCGATGGTCAGAACCGCTCTGGATATTGTTGATGCGGGCCTGGATGCAGAAGTATGGAGCGCTCCAACCATCAAGCCCATTGACGGCAAGATCCTGGGCGAAATATGCCGTCGCGTGAACTGGCTTGTCGTCCTGGAGGAACATTCGGTCATGGGCGGACTGGGGGCATGTATCGCCGAGACTGTCACGATGATCCGGCCCGTTCCCGTCTGCCGGATAGGTGTCGAAGATCGTTTCTCGGAATTCTGTGGAAGCTACGAATACCTGCTGCGGGAGCATCGTCTTGATACCGAGTCGGTCAAACAACGTATTGCGGGTTTCCTGAGCGCCGTCGACGGAGAGCAGAATTTTGATTTTCCGCAAGCGGTCTGAACACAGAGAGCTACCGCATTCCGCCATCAGATGAATTTTCTGCGATTACTGCATGGAGCAAGTTAAGACCATCACGACCAAGGTGTTAGATTTTTTTGGCCCAGCGGCTGTGCTGTCGCTGGCTGTACTGCTCCCAACCGCATTGCGATCCACCGGCGAGAACCACGCATATATTTCGTGGCACTTGCTCGATATGGTTGTCAAGCCACTGCTAGTAAGTTGGTTGTTGCTCTTCGTTTTTCTTACCCCCGTTTTTTATCTTACTCGCAAGTATGCTCTGTGGCGCTTTGGCCTCGTCAGAATTCTCGCGGGTGCGCTGGTCCTGAAAATATTCATCGAAATGTTTCTGGACTCCAGTCAACGCGATCTGGTTTCTTTTCTTGGTTCCGAATTAAATTCGAACATTGCCCCGGAAGGAGGAAAGCGACTAAAGCAACTGCTGGAAGTGATCGCGGTCGGACTGCTATATTGGTGGCGAGATCGACTCGTTCCCGGGAAACTCTATTCTTTTCTGACTTTAATTACAGTCACCTTCGCGGTGCTGCTGACGTGGCGTTTGGGGCCGGAACTTGTGCGGGATTTTTTCCAGAACAGAGTGTTGCCAGCTCCAGCGGAAGGGACAATTGCAGGGCCACGTCGGGTTGTCTGGATAATTTTCGACGAATGGGACTACAAGATCACTTTCGAGTCCGACGCTATCGCTTCGTTACCGACGTTTCGGGAACTGATGACGCTCGGTGTGTTTGCCCAGAACGCTGTATCTCCGAGCATGTGGACGGAAACCACTATCCCTTCTCTCCTCCTGGGGCGCAGCTTTTCAAGTTCGAGGCGAGTGGGTTTTGGCCGTCTTGAGCTTACTGAGACCGGAAGTAACAAGATCTATTCTTTCGCCGACGAAATCAGTGTCTTCCACACGGTAAAGAGACTCAACGGGACTAACAGTGCTCTGGGCTTCTACCACAATTACTGCGCCGTTTTCCACCGCGTTATGGATCGTTGCACCTCGCTCCCGATCGTTGGCTACGCTGGTTTTTCGAGTCCAGCCCGGATCGGTCTGGATCGGCTGACGTTTCGCCTGGCCTCGACTCTCTCGGAGCCTTTCGGGCTTGCTTTTAGGCAGGAACAAATGACTGATATATCCAGCGTTCAGGCAGACTGGATTGCAAACACAAATTTTGGAACTCATACGTTGGAGTTCTTGCACTTGAACGTTCCACATAGGCCGGCCCAATACGCGTATCGAGTACTGGGCAGCACAGATGAAGTGATTGACGACGGGTATCTGTTGAATCTGCGTTATTCCGACCGGGTTATGGCCTCAATACTCCGTTCATTGCGAGCGTCGACCACAGCGGGCACTGACACTTTGCTTATCGTGTCAAGTGATCACGGTCTACGAGGACGTGGATCCTTACCAGGCACTACCAGCGACAAGTTGCGGGTTCCTTTTATCGCTGTCCTGAGCAATCAGAAAGGAAACCATGTAACAAATGTGCCCTTCTCGACAGTGCACACTAGACGGTTGGTTGAAAACTACCTGCTTGGTAAGATTTCGTCGCATGATGATATCCTGCGGTTTGTAGAGCTTAGTAAGATGAGTGGGCCGATTCAGGCTGCAGAAATCCAGTCTAAGGAGTAACCAGTTGCCAGATGTACGATCTGATATTCATTCGGTCATCTGGCCAAGAAAAGGGGTGCAGCCTTGGGCCACAAACATATTCGTCGTTCGTTAATTGCTGCGGCAATCTTTGCTTCAGCCCCGAGTGTTTCGCATGCATACGTAGACCCCGGGACAGGAGCTATGCTCGTACAGGCTCTACTCGCTGTCGTTGCAATTGCCTTTTTTTACCTTAGAAATCCCAGGATACTATTGTCGGATCTGGCAAAGTGGCTGAAAAAGCTTCGTTCCAAGCACCAAGATCAGTGACAGTACCCAGCGGTACGCAGCTCTCTTTTCGCGACCCAGACGGACGGGTTTTTCGGGTGGGGGACCGAATTCTGCGTTGCGTTAATAAGGACGGGGTGAATAGCCTGATGACTTTCCTCAGCTCCCGTTTATTCGATAGTGGGCAGGCAGAAGGTCTTTTTCCACGTACTTGGACAATTCACGCGCCGCTGGCACTCGGCAATGAAGCTTCCGGCGAATTTTGGCTGGAGCATCAGAAGCTCGATTTCCCCATATACGCGCACGAGTGGATACCCGATCAGCTTTACGACGCGGCAAACACCACATTGGATCTGGCCGAGCGGGCCATGGAGGAAGGGTTAGAACTGAAGGACGCAACCCCCTTCAATATTCTGTTCGAGCAGGGAAAGCCGGTATTCTGCGATCTGCTGTCGTTCGACCTGCGTGCAGGAGGAAAAATATGGCGACCGTACGCCCAATTCCAACGAACGTTTGTCCTGCCTCTCTACATGGCCAAGAAATTCGGCTTGCCGTCCCATCGGACATTCCTGGACCGTCGGGATGGCCTCGATCCCACCGAAGTGCGTCGTGCAGTGCGTGGCCTTCAAGCATTACGGCCGTTCGAGCTTCAAGTCATTACGCTTCCCGCTCTTTTGAGCCGGCGTGCTCAGATCAGCGGATTCTCTGCGCTCAATCCGGAGTCTTCGAATCAAGCCTCGGCAAAGAATGATTTCGTGATTCGCAGCGCGCTGAGGAGACTCCGCAAGCAGCTTCGTCATGTGCGGCCGGATGAGGAATCCAATACCGTTTGGGCGAAATACGACCAAGCCTGCGACCATTATTCGGAACAGGAGCGTCGGACCAAGCACAGTTTTGTGACCGATGCGCTGGCAATCTGCAAGGCCAAGAGCGTATTGGACATCGGCGCCAACGCGGGGGAGTACAGCCGCCTTGCGGCAAAGGCGGGTGCGAGAGTCGTGGCAGCCGATTTCGATATGGGCGCGCTGCAGCGACTTTACAGACAAAACGCCGTGGAGCGCCTGCCCATTACGCCGATGGTGCTCAACATTGCGCGTCCGACACCAGCAGTTGGCTGGAGAAACTCGGAGATTGCGTCCTTCTTGGATCGGGCCAAGGGCAACTTCGACCTGGTGCTAATGCTCGCTGTCCTGCATCACCTCCTGGTCTCGGAGCGTGTTCCACTGAAAGAGATCATCCGGCTGTTGGAAGACCTCGATGCAAAGTTCCTGCTGATCGAATGGATATCCCTGGACGATCCGAAATTCAGGCAGATTGCCGGCGGCGACCTGCACTGGTATCGGGATTTGAATGAATCCATGTTCAGAAAGGAAATTTGCGTGAATTATTCCGTCATTGCCGAGCGGGCGATCGCGGAAGGTCGCCGGCGCCTGTTTCTGTGCGAGAGAGCCTAACCGTGGATTCACGGTTCTTCAGGCCTATCCATGCCTAAAGGCAATTTCCTCTTGAGAAAGATCAAGCAACTCGGCAAAAAGCTCGATTTTGAGCTGATAAATGCAACCGATCCGGCCGAAGTGTTTTCTGTGTTGCTAAAACATCGAGGCAAACACAACACCGTAACTCCAGAAGATCACGCGTTTCTTCACTTTGTACTACAGAATTTTGCGGAATCAAGGGCACAGATATTTCAAGATCTTTTCGTGCTGTTCTCGCTAAATCAAAAAAGAGAAGGATTTTTTGTCGAGTTTGGTGCTACCGATGGAGTCGAGTTAAGTAATACGCTTTTGCTTGAGAGAAACTATGAGTGGAACGGGATACTGGCGGAACCTGCGAAGTGCTGGCATAACGATTTGAGGACGAACCGAAACTGCGTGATCGATACACGATGTGTTTGGACGAAAAGCGGCGACGTATTGGAGTTCAACGAGGTGTCTGATCGCGAGCTGTCGACAATCACCAAGTACTCCAACCACGATGGGCACTCTGTCTCGCGGAGGATGGGCGAGATATATCCGGTGGAATCGATATCCCTCAATCACTTGCTTTCAAGTAATAGCGCTCCGAACTGTATTGACTATTTATCCGTGGATACCGAGGGGTCCGAGTTTGAGATTCTGCAGGCTTTTGACTTTCAGAAATACGATGTAAGGATCATCACCGTTGAGCATAACTTCACCGTGAATAGGGACGGAATTCGCGCGCTCTTGGAATCGCGAGGATTTTCGCGAGTTCTTGAAAGGTTCTCTATGTGGGATGATTGGTACCGCAAGTTGTAGTTCACCAAGCCTTGTCTTGATCGACCCCCTCAGGTGAAATGAATGTTGCTGCCTTGACCTGATGGGAGAGTTTGGAGGCATCGATGTGGGGATCGGCTGAGCCAATACGGATATGCCGGACACTCTTGAAGGTGGTTCATACAGGAGATGACTGGTATATCAAGGTTCAATATGAATGAGTCGGGAGAGGGGTTTATTTGTCAAAAACCGAATTGTGGACATAGAGGGCATCCCCCCACCTGTGCTTGTTCATGTAAAGAAAAACAAGTGAGAAGCCTTGCGAGTCAAGGTATTCAGTCAATGCGCTGTGATTCACGTCGTTCTCATATAGCCCGCCAAGACTAACCTCGGTAAACACGTAATGCACCTGTTTGAGAAACGTGGCTGCGCCTTTCAGGACGCTCAGTTCGGCTCCTTGGGTGTCGAGGTACAGCAGGTCTATCGGTGCAATGATGCCCGCCCGCCCGTGGTCCTTGAAATCAGCCACGATTTGATCAACGGTAGTCGACTCCAAGGTTATCGGTTGCGAATCAAATTTCACTTCCCGGTGGACTGTAAGAACACCCGACGGTTTCAGGGTACTGGAGCCGGCTCCCCCGTCGCCCGAAACATAGAAATAGCATATTTTTCCCGCAACATCCATGCAGACCCCGTTGATGGGAAAATACCCAGGTTGAGAAGATGTGGCCTTTTTCAATTCTTGAAAGGCAGCCGGTAACGGCTCAACGAAAATTCCTGTTTTGATTCCCTGGGTGATAAAGCTTTTTATCTCCTGTCCGGAGTTGGCCCCAACCTGAAACACTCCTTTGGGGATACGATCAAACCATTTGTACAGATAGGCAAAAGGATCCGGAAGTTTTTCTTTGCGGTAGAGGCGCTTGATTTTATAAAGTAGCGGGTGCATTTAGCGGCTTTTTAAAGATAGTTGGTTGGTTGTCAGGCAAAAAAGCGGTGCGCCCCGATCGACGTTACTAAAGTGTGGCAAGGTGGATAGCACGCTTGTTTCGGGCGTCGCTTGAGAACTAAAAACACTCTCCCCACTATCTGGTCCGTATGGTCTGGGAATTACCTAAATTATAGAAGAAGTCTGCGTTTGATCTATATTGCCGAGTCGTTCATGTTTTTCGCCGGGTTGGTGCCCGCGGCATCGGGGCAAGATGCCCCTTCTTCGCAAAGAGAAGGTTTGTGAGACAAAACTGGTTGATCCTTTCGCACGCTTTCAATATGGACGGGCGTGCGGCGAGCCATACCATTACCGACAAGATCCCGCACCTGGTCGGTGCCGGTATCAAACCGGTCGTCATCAGCGCGCCAACCGGCCGGCGCGATGAGGTGCTGCCGCATTACCAGGTGCCCGCGGTAGCACCATCCGGTCTTCGCTTCGATTTCCGCCACGTCCTGCGCGTGCGCTTCGGTAGCGGCTGGAAATACAGGATCTCCAGGGGGCTGATGAACCTCTTGTTGATCCCGCCCCTCGTGCTGGAGCGATTGTTCATTCACCTGGAAAGCCAGTGGTCCTGGTTCGTCCTCGCTTACTTCAGGGGCGCGCGGCTCATCCGGGTCGGGAAGGTGGATCTCATTTACTCGACGGGTGGGGCGAACTCGGCGCATTACGCTGGGTATCTGCTTGCGAGACGCTTCGGCATCCCCTGGATGGTCGAGATCCACGATCCGATGATCCACGAGAACTGGAAGCGATCGCGGATGGCGTACGCCTGGGCCAGATACGTGGAAAAGCTGATTTGCCGCCACGCGAACATCGCCATCTGGTTTACCGAGAAAGCTCTGGAGCGCGCACGAGAACGCAATCCGGAACTGGGCGACCGGGGCCATGCCATCATCCCCGGTGCGGAGCGTCCCGACTTCGGTGATGCCCGCTACGCCCGCCGCGAATTCATATCCATTGGACACTTCGGCTCGCTTTCCACAACGCGAAATCTGGAAGTATTTCTGCAGGGGTTCCGCCGATTCCTAAACCGACACCCCGAGGCGCGCAAAACAGTTCGCCTCGATGTGTATGGATCGGACCCGGACAACGTGAGCTTGGCAGCTTTGACGGCATTTCCGTACAGAGACAATGTGGTCCTGCAGGGCCGTCTGGAATTCGATCCGGAATCCGGCTTGTCGGGGCGGGACCGGGTCCTGCGTCACATGCGCACTTCCGATTGCTTGCTGCTCCTGCACGGGAAGGAACCCTTCTGCGAGGAATACATTCCCTCCAAACTCTATGAGTACGCGTGGGCGCGGCGTCCCATTCTGGCGCTGACCTGGAAGAATCCCCAACTGGACGGACTGCTCGCCAAGGCGGGCCACGCTGTGGTGAACGCCGCCGACGCCGAGGGCGTGGCCCGTTGCCTGGAGACCTTATACAAGAGATGGGCGAACGACGAACTCGTTGATACGATGGAGGAGTTTGAATTCCCTGTCGAGAGCGCGGTGAACGAAATTTTGAGACTCGTCAGTAGCCTCGATGGCAACCGGTGACCTGGTTCTGTTCTGCAAGAGTTACCGGCAGGACTTGCGGCGTGCGGTTCAACTGTGCCGGAGCGTGCACGAATTCAATCGGGATTCGATCCCTTTTTATCTTTCCGTGCCGGCGGAGGATCTGGACGCGT
>Ga0184627_10000197_pt1 | contig 27639 bp, 26 predicted proteins | sample PLM3_127_b1_FD_133150 | JGI IMG/M metagenome (GOLD analysis project Ga0184627, IMG submission 133150) | Groundwater sediment microbial communities from an aquifer in East River, Colorado, USA - PLM3_127_b1 | ecosystem: Environmental > Terrestrial > Soil > Riparian zone | place: USA: East River... | reverse complement strand
TACCGTCTCGGGATCGACAAGCGCATCGGATTCGCGATCGACCGCCAGAACCGGACGTCCGGTGTCGACAGGCGACAGTACGAAGGTCTGCGCATCGGCATGTCCATCACGTACGAGACCTAGCGCCTGCCGCCAGGTCCGCTTCGCCGGACCCGGCCTACGTACGTTGATTGAGGTTCGTAGGGCTGGTGCCGCGAAGCGGACTTGGTGCCAGGGTTCTCACCGAACCGGCCGATAACGAAGTCGTGCGAGCGATGACGAAAGTCGTCGGTGCGCCGGACGGAGACGGGTCGGCGCGACGTCAACCCGAACGCCCTGGCAAACCAGGCTTAATCGTTTTATCGAGGATATCTCCCGATTTTGCTGTTGGCGGCCCTCTTGCTGCCGGCAACAGCATGGCACTGCCCTTGACGCCCACGATCCGTACGATCGCGGCAGTCGCGCTCACGCTGTTCATGGCCGTGCCCGTTTCGGCACAGGAACCGCCAGCACCGCCGTCCCAGCAGGGGGCGAACTATCTGGTCGGCCCGCAGGATGTGCTCATCATCACGTCGTACGATCAGCCTGAAGTCACCGGGAAATTCACCCTCGAGGCGGACGGGACGTTCACCTATCCGCTCATCGGGCGCATGAACGTAGGCGGGATGACGCTCCGTGAGGTCGAAGGCGCGCTGAATAAGAGGCTCATCGAGCAGGGCTTCTTCAAGGACCCCCAGATTACGGTTGCGATCGAGCAATACAGGAGCCAGAAGATTTACATCGTCGGTGAGGTGCGGACTCCCGGCGCGTACTCGCTGTCAGGCGACATGCGACTGGTGGAAGCGCTCGCCCTCGCGGGCTCGACGCTGCCGACGGCAAGCGGCGAGGCCGTGATCGTGCACCCCTCGGAGCAAGCGGTCGTCATCAAGCCGACTTTGGATTCCATCGCGTCGGCGGAATCCGGCGACGAGGACCCGAACAACATCCTGCGCGTCGATCTCCGCGGGCTCGAAAAGGGCGATCCATCACAGAACGTGCCGCTCCGGAACGGCGATACCATCTTCGTGCTGCGCGCCGAAAGCGTGTACGTGTTCGGCCAGGTCAGAAACCCGGGCGCGTACTCGATTCGGCAGAAGCAGACGACCGTGCTGCAGGCGCTGTCGCTGGCAGGGGGCGTCACCGACCGCGGCTCGATGGGCCGCTGCCACATCGTGCGGATCGTCAACGGCAAAAAAGAAGAGATTAAGGTCGAGCTTACCGATTTCGTCCTGCCCCGCGACACGATCGTCGTACCTGAGCGATTCTTCTAATCGGACCGGCCTTGCCGGCCGATAATCCATCCAGATGAGCAAGATCGCGCCTTCGGTCGCGGCGATCCGCCTCGACGCAGATGCAGGGACCGATCTTGACCCCGGCCCCTCGCTGGCCACGGCGCCCCTTTCTACCGCCCGGTCTGTGGCGTCGGGTGGCAACGACCGGATTCCCAGGATTTTCCTCGGCGCGGCGGATCTCGTTGTTTTGGGATTCGCCTTCCTGGCGGCGAATGCGTTGGCGCCGGCAGTGCAGCGATCGTTTTTTCCGGGCGGCCTGCTGTACGGCATGCTGCCGGCGATTTTTCCAGTTCCCCCCGCACCAACGCCCGCATTCCCGCCGCTGTCGGAGGTGATCTGGCTTTTTCTGGCTACCGCCCCCGCCACGCTCGTCGTGACGGAACTGGTCGGCGGTTACGAGCGGCAGCTGGGGCGACCGGCCCTGCGACTCGTGACCAACGTGATGCTCTCGCAGACGATCGCCATCAGTTTTGGTGCGTTGATCGGGTTCGCGCTCCGGCTGTCGAGCTCGAGCCGGGTCGTCATTTTCACGTATGGGCTGCTGTCGGCGTCCGGGCTGATTGGGTACCGCGTTGCACTGTGGCAGTACCAGAAACGCCGCCTCGGGATGGGGGCGTACGCGAAGAACGTACTGCTCATTGGCCAACCCCGCAGCATCGAGTGGATGGTCCAGCATTTTCGGAAGAACGTCTCTGAGAGCGAATTCCGGCTCACCGGCTGGCTGAGCGTTCACGGCGAGCGGACCCATCTGCCCGAGCGGCGCCGGGACGATGCGCTGCGTGATATCCCGATCGAGCAGCTCGGGCCGGTGGAAGACCTGGGCAAGCTGCTGGTTCACCACCCCGTGCACGAGGTGATTGCGATTCAGTCTTCTGTCGAGCGGGAATGGCTGGGGCCAGTCATGGAGCACTGCGACTACTTCCGCATACGGCTCCGAATCGTGCCGGCGGCGCTCCTCTTTGGGAACCTGAGCGACCTGCGGTTCTCGTTCCGTGCGGATCCGCTCCGGCTGCCGGAAGTCGTGCTCACGCCGCCGCGGCTCGATGTGGATGCCCTCTTTGTCAAGCGCTTGATCGACGTGGTCGTGTCCGCGACGCTGCTGGTCTTGCTGGCGCCACTGTTCCTGCTCATCGCCGCAGCGATCAAGATCACCACTCCGCGCCTGTCCGTGTTCTATGCGTGGCACGTCATCGGCTTCAGCGGGCGTCCGTTCACCGGGTACAAGTTCACCACGATGGTGGCCGATGCCGACGAGCAGAAGCGGCACCTGCTCGACCGAAACGAGATGCAGGGTCCGGTGTTCAAGATCAAGAACGATCCGCGGATCACCCCGCTCGGTCGGTTCCTGCGCAAGTTCAGCCTCAACGAGCTGCCGCAGTTCTGGAGCGTCCTGAAGGGCGATATGAGCCTCGTCGGACCGCGCCCTGCAGGGCCGCACGAGCTCGTGCGGTACGAGCTCTGGCACAAGCGAAAGCTGTGCGTGAAGCCGGGCGTCACGTGCCTCTGGCAGGTCAGCGGGCGTAACCGCATCACCAGTTTCGACGACTGGGTCCGGCTCGACCTGGAATACATCGAGCACTGGAGCCTCTGGCTCGATATGCGCATCCTCGCGCGGACGGTGTGGGCGGTGGTGTCGGGGTCCGGTTCATAGCCTCGTGCGCGCGACTGTCACCGGCGGCGCCGGCTTCATCGGGAGCCATCTGGTGGATCGCCTGCTCGCCGGCGGATACGACGTCATCGCGTACGACAACTTCTCCAGCGGGCAGGAACGCTTTCTCGAGCAGGCCCTCCGGCATCCACGCTGCACCCTCATTCGCGGCGACATGATCGATCGCGACGCGCTCCGTGCGGCAGTCTCGGGAGCGGACGTGGTGTTTCACCTCGCGGCCAACGCAGACGTCCGCTTCGGGACCGAACACCCGGATCGCGATCTCCAGCAGAACACCGTCGCGACGTTCAACGTCCTCGAGGCGATGCGTGCGGGTGGCGTGAAACGGGTGGTGTTTTCGTCGACGGGCTCGGTGTACGGCGAACCGGCGGTGTTTCCCACTCCGGAAGACGCGGCGTTCCCGGTACAGACGTCCCTCTACGGCGCCTCGAAGCTCGCGGGCGAATCGCTCATCCAGGCGTATTGCGAAGGCTTCGGATTCCAGGGGTTCATCTTCCGCTTCGTGTCGATTCTGGGCGAGCGGTACTCGCACGGGCACGTCTTTGACTTCTACCAGCAGCTGCGCGAGCACCCCGCGGAGCTCCACGTGCTGGGCAACGGCCTGCAGCGCAAGTCCTACCTCTACGTCGGGGATTGCCTCGACGCCATCTTCTGCGCGCTCGAGCGCGCGGAGGCGAGGGTGAACATCTTCAACCTTGGAACCGATGAATACTGTCAGGTCAACGATTCCATCGGATGGATTACCAGTGAACTGGACCTGACGCCGGCGCTGTCCTATGCGGGCGGCGAACGGGGCTGGATTGGCGACAGTCCGTTCATCTTCCTCGACTGCGCGAAAATTCGCGGCCTCGGTTGGAGGCCAACGCTCTCAATTCGGGAGGGCATCATCAGGACGCTCGACTACCTGCGCACGAATCCGTGGCTGTTGCAGGATCGCCAATGAACGTCGCCGTACTTGGCCTCTGGCACCTGGGTACGGTGACCGCAGCGTGTCTCGCCTCCGGCGGGCACAATGTCGTTGGCCTCGACTTCGATCCCACGGTGGTCGCCAACCTCGCCGAGGGCAGGCCCCCCCTCTTCGAGCCCGGCCTCGAGGATCTCGTCAGGCTCGGACTGGCGGGCGGTCGGCTTCGCTTTACGACCGACCCGGCCTCGGCCGTGCGGGCTGCTGATCTGATCATGGTCGCTTACGACACGCCGGTGGATGACGACGACCGTGCGGATGTGGAATACGTTGTCGATCGGACGAGTCGGCTGTTTCCGCACTTTCGTGATGGGCAGCTCGTGATCATCTCGTCGCAGGTGCCTGTCGGCACGACTCGCAGGTGCGATCAGGCGTTCGCCGCGGAATCGGGCGGCCGGGTCGTTGGTTTCGGCTATATCCCGGAAAACCTGCGTCTCGGCACCGCGATCGCCGCTTTCACACAGCCCGATCGAACGGTCGCCGGCATCCGCTCAGAAGCCGACCGGTCGAAGGTCGGCGCGCTGCTGAAGCCGTTCACCGAACGAATCGAGTGGATGTCGGTGGAATCCGCGGAGATGACGAAACACGCGCTCAACGCATTTCTCGCCACGTCGGTCACGTTCATCAACGAGATTGCGGCGCTGTGCGAGCAGGTGGGCGCCGACGCGACCGAGGTTGAACGTGGGTTGAAGTCAGAAGGCCGGATTGGACCCAAGGCATACCTGGGGCCGGGCGGGGCCTTTGCGGGAGGCACGCTCGCGCGCGACATCGTGTTCCTCTCCGAACTCGGTCAGACACATGGTGTCGCGACGCACCTGCTCTCCTCAGTCAAGGCGAGCAACGACGCGCACCGGCAGTGGCCGCTCCGTCGTCTCTTGCGGCTCCTGGGAGGGGTGTCCGGGAAGAAGATCGCCGTCTGGGGTCTCACCTACAAGCCAGGCACCGACACACTGCGCCGATCGAGTGCGATCGAACTGTGTCAGGACCTCGTGGCGCAGGGTGCATCCGTTCGGGCGTTCGACCCGGCGGTGAAAAGACTGCCGCTCGATCTCGCCGATCGCATGGTGCTGTCAGACACTCCGCTGTCGGCGGTCGAAGGGGCGTCGGCGCTGGTTGTGGCAACGCCGTGGCCCGAGTATCGCGAGGTCGCCGCCTCCGAGGTGTTCTCGCGCATGACGCGGACACTCGTGCTCGACGCGAACCGGTTCCTCGGCGAGACGCTCGGCAAGCATTCGGAGATCGAGTACCTCAGCGTGGGACGTACCCGCGCGTGACACGACCACTCGAAGGGCGAAACGCCCTCATCACCGGCGCCAGCCAGGGGCTCGGCCTGGCGATCGCCCGGGCCTATGTCGAGGCTGGCGCCAGCGTGCTGATGTGCGCGCGGGACGCCGAGCTCCTCGAGAAGGCGCGCGTCGAGGTGGCAGCACTCGCCTCGCCCAGCCAGCAGGTCGTGATGCACCCAGCCGACGTTTCCTGCCGGGAACAGGTCGCCGCGCTGGCACGCGCGGCTCTGGAGGTATTTCCGCGGCTTCACATTCTTGTGAACAACGCAGGCGTGTACGGTCCCCTGGGTCTGATCGAAGACGTGAATTGGGACGCGTGGGTCCAGGCGATCGAAATCAATTTGTTCGGATCAGTGTTGATGTGTCGCGCGCTGCTGCCTCACTTCAAGGCGCACCGCTACGGAAAGATCGTGCAACTTTCCGGGGGCGGCGCCACCAAGCCCCTGCCACGCATCAGCGCGTACGCGGCCTCGAAGGCCGCGATCGTCCGCTTCGCCGAAACGCTCGCCGAGGAAGTGCGTGGAGACGGCATCGACGTCAATTCGATCGCGCCGGGTACGCTTAACACACGTCTCCTCGATGAGGTGCTGGCGGCAGGGCCCGTCGACGTGGGTGCCGCGTTCTACGAACGTTCGGTGAAGCAGAAGAAGGAAGGGGGCACGCACCTGAACAAAGGAGCGAGCCTGGCTGTATTTCTGGCTTCAGCCAAAAGCGACGGGATTACCGGGAAGGTGCTGAGTGCCATCTGGGACCCGTGGGACAGGTTGCCCGAGCATCTCGAGGCGCTTCAGCGCACCGATATCTACACGCTCCGTCGCATCGTCCCGGCGGATCGCGGCCTGCCGTGGGGCGAGAAGTGAGTCTGGGCGTTGCGATCGTGGGCTGCGGCGTTATCGGGCTGAAGCGCGCGAAGGCCCTCGCCGGCGCGCGGCTCGTTGCCTGCGCGGATCGGCAACCCGAGCGGGCCGAGGCGCTGGCGGGCGCGGCCGGCTCCGCGGCGGTTGAGCGCGACTGGACGCGGCTCGTCGCGCGCCCTGATGTGGACGTGGTCATCGTCGCGACCACGAATGACGCACTTGTGCCGGTGACCCTGGCGGCCGTCCAGGCGGGGAAGCACGTATTGGTCGAGAAACCGGCGGCCCGCAACCCGGCGGAGCTGCAGCCCGTCATCGCCGCGGCTGCACGCGCGGGCGTGCTCGTGCGCGTCGGGTTCAACCACCGCTATCATCCGGCGCTCGCCAGGACGCGCGAGCTGGTCGATGCCGGCGCCCTCGGGCCCCTCATGTTCGTGAGGGGACGCTACGGCCACGGCGGTCGCGTCGGGTACGACAAGGAATGGAGGGCCAACCCGGAATTGTCGGGCGGCGGCGAATTGATCGATCAGGGCGTGCACCTGATCGACCTCGCGCGCTGGTTCCTTGGCGATTTCACCGACGTGAAAGGGTTCGCGTCGACGTACTTCTGGCAGATGCCGGTCGATGACAACGCCTTCCTGCTCCTGCGCACGGCCCAACAGCAGGCGGCCATGCTCCACGTGAGTTGTACAGAGTGGAAGAACCTGTTCTCGTTCGAGGTGTACGGACGGAACGGGAAGGCGCAGATCGATGGACTGGGAGGCAGCTACGGCGTGGAACGTGTGGCCTTCTACGAAATGAGCCCGGAAATGGGACCTCCCGCCACGACGATCTGGGAGTATCCCGGCCCGGACCATTCCTGGGCGCGCGAGTTCAGCGACTTCCTGGAGGATATCCGCCTCAATCGTCAGCCCAATGCGGGGCTCGGCGACGCGCGCGCCGCCCTGCTGATCGCCGAAGAGATCTATCGCCAGTCCGCGGCTCCGCTGGCGTCCACGCCGGCCGCCGTGTCGCAGGCAGAATGATCATCACCCGAAGCCCGCTGCGCATCACCCTCGGCGGCGGCGGCACCGACTTGCCGTCGTACTCCCGCCGCTTCGGAGGTTTTCTCATCGCGGCGGCCATCGACAAGTACGTGTTCGTCACCGTCACACGGCCGTTCACGAAGGGGATCTACCTCAAGTACTCACACCTCGAGAAGGTCGACGCGGTGAGCGAGGTCAAGCACCCGATCATCCGCGAAGTGCTCAAGCTGTTCGACTCCCCGAACCCGCAGGTCGAAATCACGACGCTGGCCGACATTCCCGCCGGCACCGGGCTGGGGTCCTCCGGCAGCTTCACGACGGCGTTGTTGAAGGCGATGTATACGCATCGCCGGATCATGCTGCAGCCCACGGCGCTCGCGGAGCTGGCGTGCGACATCGAGATCAACAAGCTGGGTGAGCCGATCGGCAAGCAGGATCAGTACGCCGCGGCATTCGGCGGCGTGACCTGCTTCGACTTCAACCAGGACGACAGCGTGCACGCACAGCCGCTGAAGCTGCCGTACGAGCCTCTTCATCAGCTCGAGGACAACCTGCTATTGTTCTTTACCGGGTTCGCGCGCAGCGCCGGCAGCATCCTGCGCGATCAGGACTCGCGGACAACCGCCGACGACGCCGACATGCTGACCCACCTGCACCAGGTGAAGGACCTGGGCCTGCGAAGCCAGTGCGCGCTCGAGTCCGGACGGCTGGACGAGTTCGGTGACCTGATGCACGAGCACTGGGAGCACAAGAAAATGCGATCGGGTGGGATGAGCAACCCGCAGGTCGACGAATGGTACGAGCTGGCACGACGGAATGGCGCGATCGGTGGGAAGCTCGTCGGGGCCGGCGGCGGCGGGTTCCTGCTTTTTTATGCCGAGCGACACGTGGCGCTGCGCGAAGCGATGAAGAAGGCCGGTCTCCAGGAGCTCCGGTTCCGCTTCGATTTCGAGGGCACCAAAGTGCTCTTCTCATGACGCTGCCGGTTGCCATCCTCGCGGGGGGCATGGCCACCAGGCTCGGGGATCTCGCCCGGGACACCCCAAAAGCCCTCATCGACGTCGCGGGCAGGCCGTTCATCGCCCACCAGCTCGATCTGCTCCGCGCGCACGGGCTGACCGATATCGTCTTATGTACCGGGTACCTCGGGGCCCGGCTGGAGGATGCCGTTGGGGACGGATCGCAGCATGGCGTCCACGTGCGCTATTCCCCCGATGGCCCCCGGCCGCTTGGAACCGGAGGAGCACTCCGCCAGGCGCTGCCGCTGCTCGGAGAGGCATTTTTCACGATGTATGGTGATTCGTACCTCGAGTGCGATTACCGGGCGGTCGAACGTGCGTTCCTCGCGAGCGGGCGTCCCGCGCTCCTGACGGTGATGCGCAACGACGACCAGTGGGACCGCAGCAACGTGCTGTGTGTGAACAGCCGAATCGTGCGCTACAGCAAGGAGCACCGGACGGCCGACATGCGCCACATCGACTACGGCCTGGCGGTCATGCGCGCCGGCGTATTCCGGTCGTACCCGGACGAAGGCACGCTGGATCTCGCGCGCGTCTACGAGGATCTGGCGGCTCGCGACGAGCTGGCGGCATACGAAGTCTCGGACCGGTTCTACGAGATCGGGACGCCCTCCGGGCTCGCGGAAACCCGGCAGCATCTGGAGCCGTCACGGTGACGTCGTCATACGCGCGGGAGCACCTCGCCGAAACGGCACGCATCGCCGCCGAGCTCGACGCGGGAGTGATCGATCGGATGGCTGCAATGCTGGCGGCGTTGCGGGCGCGAGGTGGCCGACTGTTCTTCCTCGGCGTCGGAGGCAGCGCCGGCAACGCGTCGCATGCGGTGAACGACTTCCGCAAGATCGCCGGCATCGAGGCGTACACACCGACCGACAACGTGTCCGAGCTCACGGCCCGCACCAACGACGAAGGATGGGAGACGGTGTTCGTGAGCTGGCTCAAAGGCAGCCGTCTGCGGCAGGACGATATGCTCTTCGTGCTGTCGGTCGGCGGCGGGAGTCTCGAGAAAAACGTCAGCCCGAACCTGGTGAAGGCGCTGACGTACGCGCGGGAGATCGGCGCGCAGATTATCGGCGTGGTCGGCCGCGACGGAGGATTCACCGCCACGGTCGCCGATGCGTGCGTGATCGTGCCGACGGTCAGCCCGGACAGAGTGACGCCCCATGCCGAAGCATTTCAGGCCGTCGTGTGGCACCTGCTGGTCTCGCACCCGCTGGTCAAGGTCGCCGAGACCAAGTGGGAGTCGACGCGGTGAGGCGGGCGGTCTTCCTCGATCGTGACGGCGTGATCAACCGCTCGCTCATCCGTGACGGCAAGCCGTACGCGCCGTTGACGCTGGCGGATGTCGAGATCGTTCCCGGCGTGCCGGACGCGTTGCAGCAACTACGCGACGCTGGATTTCTGTTGATTGTGGTCACCAACCAGCCGGACGTCATCAGGCGGCAGGGCTCGCGGCGCGAGATCGACGCGATCCATGCGCACATGCGGCAGACCCTGCCGATTGACGATATCCGCGTCTGCTACCACGATGACCCCGCGGGCTGCGCATGCCGGAAGCCGTCTCCCGGCATGCTGTACGCCGCCGCCATCGAGCACGAGATCCAGTTCGCGGGCAGCTACCTCGTGGGAGACCGGTGGCGCGACATCGCCGCAGGACAGCGAGCGGGGTGCACGACCATCCTGGTCGACGGAGGGCATGACGAAACCACGACCGTCGAGCCGGACGCGCGAATGCAGGACCTCCCGGAGGCGGCGTCGTGGATTCTTTCGCGGAGTGGTGCACAGCCATGACATCAATCGAGGCGCTGACCGTCAAGATTTTCGCGGACGGGGCGGATCTGCCCGGCATGCTCGATCTGTATCGCCGCCCTTATATCAAGGGCTTCACCACCAACCCGACCTTGATGAGAAAGGCGGGCCTCACCGATTACCCGGCGTTCGCGCGCGAGGTCCTGCGTGCGATCCCGGACCGTCCAATCTCGTTTGAGGTGTTTTCGGACGAGTTCCAGGAGATGGAACGTCAGGCGCGCGAGATCGCGAGCTGGGGCCCGAACGTGTACGTGAAGATTCCGGTGACCAACACGCGACGGCAACCGGCGTACGATCTCGTCAAGCGGCTGTCCCACGACGGCCTGCAGCTCAACGTGACGGCGCTGATGACCCTCGACCAGGTCACCTGCGTGACCGGCGCGCTGGCCGGCGGCTCGCCGTCCTGCATTTCCGTGTTTGCGGGCCGGATTGCCGATACCGGCGTCGATCCCGTGCCGCTGATGGCCGAGGCGCTCCGCATCATGAAAGCGGCGCCGGCCGCGGAGCTGATCTGGGCGAGTCCCCGTGAGCTCCTGAACATCTTCCATGCCGACAGCATCGGCTGCCACATCATCACCGTGACCCACGACATCCTCAAGAAGCTGAGCATGGTGGGGAAACCCCTCGACGAGTACTCGCTCGAAACGGTCAAGATGTTCTTCGACGACGCGAGCGCGGCAAAATTTTCGGTGTAGGGTGGCCAACCGCCTCTCAGTGAGCGTGGCGGGACTTACAGGGAGTTGGTCCCGGAACCTCGCGCGACAGCTCTTTGCAAAAGGGGTGCTCGCTGCGTACTTTACGGCGCTGCCGCCTTCCCGCACGCGTGGGATTCCGGCGAACCTCGTTCATCGTCATCTGGCGCTTGCCGTGCCGATTTACGCGGGCATGAGGGGCTGGCTGCCGATATCTCACAAACGGCTGCATCGACTCGTCGATTACGAGTTCGATCGCTGGGTGAGCCACCGTGTCGTGCAGACGGACGTGGCCTTCGCCGTAGCTGGCTTGGGACGCCATCATCGGCGGGTTGCAAGAGAACGGTTCGGCGCGCTGACGGTGTGCGAGTCGCCGACGACCCATGTTCGATATCAAAGAGCGCTGGTGAGCGCAGAACTCGAGAAGTGGGGTGCTCCGCCGATTGACTGGGATGAAAAGAAGATCGCATCTATGGAAGAGGAGTATGCGGAAAGCGATCTGATCCTGACACCGTCACGCTTCGCGTACCAGAGCTTCATCGTCCACGGGATCCCGAAGTCAAGATTGGCACTGGTCCCGTGGGGAGTGGATTGCGATGAATTCAGGCCGATGCCGAGACCTGACGACGTCTTTCGAATTCTGTTCGTCGGAGCACTCTCGATTCGGAAGGGATTACCGTATCTTCTCGAAGCCGCCGCGACGCTGCCTTGGCGCGATGCGGAGCTGGCCCTGCTTGGTGGAGCAACCCCTGAATCGAAGAGCCTGTTGAATGGGTATCGGGGGATGATTCCGATCTCGATCGTTCCACGTCCACCACGACCGCTGCTGAAGCAGATCTACTCGAGCGCCTCAGTGGTGGTCCTACCCTCAATCGAAGACGCGTTCGGTCTTGTCATCGAAGAGGCGCTGGCCTGCGGAACTCCCGTCATCGCCACCACGCATACCGGTGGTCCGGACGTCATCGACGATGGGGTGAACGGCTTCATCATTCCGCCTGGAAACGCCGCTGCGCTACGGGACGCGCTGACGAAGGCGTACGAGAACCGCGGCCAGCTGGCCGCGATGGGCCTCGAGGCGCGCCGGCGGGTCGAGCGGGCGCGGGGGTGGGGAGCGTACGGCGATGGAGTGGTGGCGGCGTTCGAGCATGCGCTCCAGAAGCGTGCCAGCGAAAGTCGAGGCCACGCCATTTGATTCCAGCGGCAGAATCAGGACGTTCGCAGGGAAACGCCGTCCTCGGGACGACGGCGGCAGCGATGGTCATGACGGCGTGCAACGTGGTGACCGGCCTCATCGCGGCGCGAAGTCTCGGACCGACGGGCCGCGGGGAACTGACCACGATCACGGTGTGGGCCAGTACGCTGCTGTACGCGGGCACGTTGGGTCTGCCGGAAGCCGTCGCATACTTCGCCGCGGCCGAACGCAAATCGCGCGACCTCGTCTGGGCAACCGGACAGGCAGCCGCCCTGGCGCTCGGGCTCGTCGTCACGCTGATCGGCTGGTGGCTGATTCCGGCGATCCTTGCGAATCACGGCGCGGAGCTCGTGGACTCGGTGCGGTGGTACCTGGTCTGGTTTGCGATTCCATGCTTCGGTTCCCTCTGCGCGTGTGCCTGGCTTCAGGGTGTGGGATCGACTGCTGCGTTCAACCTGAGCCGCGCCTCCGTCCATGCCATCCACGCCGCCGGCATGCTCGTCCTGCTTCTCGCAGGAATCGAGTCGGTCCAGCCCTTTGCCGCGGTGCTGCTCGTCGGCAATGCCGCCACCTGGTTCATTGCGGCCGGCTTCGGACCGTTGACACGGGCGCTGGCGGCTCCCCCGTCACCGGACCTGGCGAAGCGCATGGTGCACTATGGCGCCCGCGTGCAGTTTGGAAGCTGGGCCAACGCCGCCAACATGCGGCTCGACCAGCTCCTGCTGTCGCTCTTTGCGCCGGCAGCCTCTCTGGGGCTGTATGTGGTCGCGGTCAGCTACGCCGGCGTCCTGTTGATGATTCCGGTGTCGGCGGCGCTGGTGATGCTGCCGGAGGTCGTTCGGCAGCACCAGGCCGGCACCGCGCGAGCGTGTCTCGAGCGGTGGTGCAGGGGTGTGTTATGGACGACCTGCGTGGGGGGCGCTGTGATCGCGCCGCTGGGCGTCGTGGCCATCCCGGCCTTGTTCGGCAGCGCGTTTCAAGGCGCGGTGCCGCTGGCAATCGTGCTCGTGCCGGCCACCGTGCTGCTCGGGATGAACCAGGTCATCTTGACCGCCTTTCGAGGCATCGGCCGTCCGGAAATCGGCAGCACGTCGGAAGTGGTCGGTGTCGCCGTGACGATTGCCGGCCTGGCCGCGCTGCTGCCCCGGTATGGGGTCTACGGGGCGGCCACCGCTTCCCTCCTGGCCTACGGCGCCAGTCATCTGTACCTCGCGCGGAAGGCGGTCGTCGTCTTCGAGAGCGATATGAAATCCCTGTACATACCGACGCGCGATGATCTGACGGCCTTGCGTCACGCCTGCGTGAGGTCGGCACAACGATCGAGGCGGTCGCCTGAACGGCCCGTCCGCGCCCAGGAGCTGTAAGTGGCAGGCACCACGATGCTGTTGGTTGCGGGCGCCGTTCTGGGGCTGCTTGCAGCCTTTCACTATCCCCGCCAGGCCGTCTGGCTGTTGTTGTTGTGGGTCCCGGTGCAGGGATGGATGCAGCTCAACGTCTTCAATGACTCGAGCGCGACGGTCTTGATCTATGAGTTTCTCATCATCGGCATCTACCTCGTCTTCGCCGCGCGCTGGCTCGGCTCTCCGACGTTTGGCCCGCCGCGGGTGATATGGCTCGCTCTGCCCTTCGTCGTGTGGACCCTCCTCCTCACGCCGCGCAGCGTGGAGGAACACGGGCCGCTCTTGACCCTCGTCGGCCTGAGGACGTACCTGCTGCCCCTTCCACTCGTGTGGATCGGCTATCGCGCGTTCGAGACCCGCCGCCAGGTGGAAGATGTGGGCTGGCTGATCATGCTGCAGCTTGCCGTCATCGCCGGCGTGGCGGCATTGCAGTTCGCCGGTGTGACCTCGATGAGCGGGAGCATCTTCGAAGTTCCGGTAGGTTTCGGGCTCGCCGGCATACTTCGGCCTCCGGGAACATTTTCGGCCGCGGGTCACTACGGCATGTACCTCCTCCTGTCGATCCCCCTCGCTTTTGGCCTGCTTGGCTTGGGCGTGCCGGTGTGGAAGCGGCTCGGTTTCGGGATCGGCCTGGCGGGGGCCACAATCGGCCTGATGGTCAACACCCAGCGAGCGACGATTGTACTCCTGGCGGTGATATTGCCCCTCATCCTGATACTGGCCCGCCGGCGCCGCGCGGTCGCGCACGCCGTCATCGCGCTCGCGGTCGTCGCAGCGGGAAGCGTGATTGGCGCGCAGGTGGCCGGTCAGGCATTCCTCTTCCGCGTGAACTCGATTGCCGGGGATGCTCGCAACACCCTCAGTATCTCAAGCGAGCGCTACCGCGACGCGTTGCGGACGCCGCTGCTCGGCGGCGGACTTGGGATCGCGTCGCCCGGCGTCGCACGTCTGTTCGCGCCGGCGTTCGCGCAGAGGACGTTGGAAGGCATGTCGATCAAGCCTGCCGAAGCCTTCATGGCCGCGCTTATCTACCAGACGGGTGTGCCAGGGCTGCTCCTGTTCTATCTGTTCATCGCGGCGATCATGTACCGCGGCCTGGAGGCGCTGCGCGCCTGTCGCAGGACGGACCTGGGACTGCTCGCCGCGGCGATCGTCGGCTTCGAGGCCGCGATCTGTCTCCAGAGCTGGGCCTACGATCCGCTGCATTACCCTCCGAGCCGCGTGCTGTTCTGGCTCTGGGCAGGCGTGCTCCTGGGCCTGCCTCGCCTCGCCGCGACCGCTGCCGTCCAGGAGTCCGCGGCCATACCGCGACGGGCTCCGGTCCCGATGCGGCGGCTTGTGCGGCCGCCGCGCCCATCGACCGAACGTCCACGTCGCGTGACGTCATCACACCGGCGATAGCGGGCACCGGTGCGCATCCTCCACGTGGTTCCTTTCATCTCGCCAAAATTCGGCGGCCCAAGCGTCGCCCTGACAGGGCTCGCACGCTGCCTGACCAGGCATGGCATCGACACGACGCTCCTGACGACAAACGCCGATCCGGACGGCCGCCTCGACGTACCGCTGAACCAAACCGTCTTCCGGGACGGCGGGACGTACGTGTTTCATAACGTCCTGAGCATCGGCGGGCGCTATGGGTTCGCGCCCTCCATCGTGCAGACGCTCCGCCGTACCGTCGCGACCTACGACCTCGTCCATATCCATTGGCTGTATGGTTTCGTGTCCATCGCCGCGGCGCGGGCCGCGATCGCGGCGGATGTGCCCTTCGTCGTCCAGCCCAACGGCAGCCTGGACCCGCACCTGCGCCGGAAAAATTGGCTGGTCAAGCAAGTGTACCTGGCGACGGTCGGGCGTCCCCTGCTGACGCGCGCGGCCGCGGTGGTGTTTACGTGCGAGCAGGAGCGCATGCTCGCGTTGTACGGTCCACGACGCCCCGAGTGGGTGATACCTGTCGGCCTCGATGGCGCCAGCTTCGCGAATCTCCCGTCTCGTGGAACCTTCCGGAGCGCGTTCCCAGCCATCGACGGGCCGTTTCTGCTCTTCGTGGGCCGTCTGAGCCGGCAGAAGGGGCTCGACCTGCTGATCGGCGCCTTCGCCCGGCTGGCTCGCGAGCGTCCGGAGTTGTGGCTGGTGCTGGCGGGGCCGGACCCGGACGGATTCGGGGCCCACGTGCGCGCGCTGAGCGAGCAGCTCGGCGTCGGCGATCGCGTGGTGTTCGCCGGCCTGCTGTCACACGAGCTGAAGCTGGCCGCGCTCATCGACGCCGAGCTGTTCGTCCTGCCGTCGTACGCAGAAAACTTTGGTGCCGTGATTACCGAGGCGCTCGCCTGCGGACTGCCGGTGGTGATCTCCGACCAGGTAAACATTCACCGCGAGCTGGCGGCCGCCGGCGCGGCGACCGTCGTGCACTGCTCGGTGGAGAGCGTGGCCGCGGGCGTCGCGGCGGCGTTGAGCGACACCACCGCCCGTGGACGCATCGCCACGCTCGGCCCGGCCCTCGTGCGCGCGCATTACACGTGGGAGGCCATCATTCCTGCGCTGGTGACCCGGTACGCTGAGGTGATCGCGCAATCGGTCCGCGGCGGGCGCGCGGAGGCCCGACTCGGATGAGGCGTGTGCTTCGATCGCTGCTGCCACGGACGATTCGACCGCGCCGGATTGTGGCCGGGCCTCTCCGCGGCACCTGGCTGGTGACCTCGTGGCACGACTACCCCGGGGGCCTGACGGGCCGTACGGAGCGCCCGTTGCTCGACTGGTTTGCGCGCCATGTCCGCTCCGGCGACACGTGGCTCGACGTGGGCGCGCATTACGGATACACCGCGTTTGCGCTCGGGAAGCTGGCGGGACCGTCGGGCCGCGTATTCACATTCGAGCCCGTGGCCGCCACCGCCGGATGCGTCGATCAGGGACGCGCGCTCAACGGGCTCGCTCACGTGACCGTCCTGCCCTTCGGCCTCGGCGCGGCCGACACCCTCGAGGTTCGGCGCCTGGCCACGACCCGCGGAATGGCCGACTCAACGCTGTCGCCCGATGCCAGGCACTGGTTTGTGGACGTGCCGGTCGTGCGCTTCGACTGGTTGTGGCCGCTGATCAACGGCGGCAATGGAGCAATTCATGGCGTCAAGATCGACGTGCAGGGGATGGAGCTCGACACCTTGCACGGCATGCGGCAGGCGCTGACACGATGGCGTCCGTGGGTCGTCGTGGAGCTGCACGCAGGGGTCAGCCGCGAGCCGGTGCTGGCGCTGCTGCAGGAAGCGGGATATTCGAGCGACGCCGTGGCGATAGAGCCGGCACCCGGTGAACAGACGCCGCAGTTTCTCGACGACCATAGCTACGCGTTCCACCCCGCGTGACGGGTCCCTGACGCGTGGCCCGTTTCTTCATCGCCTCCATCAACTACGCGCCGGAGCCCACCGGATTCGCGCCGCACGCGGCATCTCTTGCCGGCTACCTCGCACGGCAGGGACACGAGGTTTCGGTCTTCACCGGTTTTCCCTTTGCGCCCTACTGGCGGCGCCGTGACGAAGACCGCGGCCGCCTGTTCTCACGACACACGGCCGGGGGCCTCACTGTGTACCGGGTCACGCATTACATTCCACGGCGGCCGTCGAGTGTCGTGCAGCGCGCCGCGATGGAAGCTTCGTTCAGCGCCGCGGTCCTGGCGGCGATGACCGCGGTCATGCTGGGCCCTGCGGGCCGGCCCGATGCGGTGCTCTACATCGGGGCCCAGCCGGCCGTGGCGATGATGGTGAGAATCGCGGCTGCCCTAGCCCGTTGCCCGTATTTCGTCAATGTCAACGATCTCGCCGCGCACGCGGCGCTCGACGTCGGCATCGTCGGCACGCGGCTGTACAAGGCGCTGGATGCGTTCGAGTTCGCGGCCTACCGCAAGGCCGCCGGCGCCACCGTGCTCTGCCGCAGCTTCGAGGAGGCGCTGGTCACGCACGGATACCCGCGCGATCGCATCCGCATGATTCGAAGTCCCATCGACATCCACACCATCCGGCCCGTCCCGCGCGACGACCGGTTCCGCGCCCGATTTGGAATTCCCGACGGGGCGTTCGTCGTGATGCACGCCGGCAGCATGGGCCGGAAGCAGGGCCTGATGAACGTGGTGTCGGCCGCCAAGCTGGCCCGCACCACCGTGTGCTGGGTGTTTGTCGGCGACGGCGAAGCGCGGCACGAACTGGAGGCCGAGACGCAGGCCGCGGATCTCGACGACGTCGTGCGGTACGTCCCGTTTCAACCCGATGACATGTTGTCGGAAATGTTTGCCGCCGCTGACGTGCTGCTGGTCAACCAGCTCAGCAGCGTCAAGGATACGGTGATTCCCTCCAAGCTGCTGACGTACATGGCCGCGGGCAGGCCCGTGCTGGCCGCTGTGAATCCAGGCAGCCAGGCCGCCGAGATACTGCGTGAGGCAGACGGGGGCGCTCTCGTGGCGCCCGAGGACCCCGCGGCGCTGTCGGCGTCGGCCCAGTGGTTCATGGCACAGAGCCGGGAGGCGCTGACGGCCTTTGGCGAGCGGAACCGCTCGTACGCGGAAGTGCACTTCGACGAACGGAAGATCGTCGCGGCGCATGAAGACTTCATGCTCAGGATGATGGGCGCCAGGCCGGCGTCCGCGCCGGCCGTCTGACCATGGCCGCGCTCGTGGTCGCACTCATCGCGATCGGGACGCTGGCGTTTGGCGCCGTGTACCCGTGGGGATTTCTGCCGCTGTTCGCGGCGGCGGCCCTGATCGGTATCGTCGGCCTGAGCCGCGGAGGCATTCCTCGTCAGATGCGTCCGGTGGCCACCGCGATGCTGCTCCTGTGCGTCGCCGTGGCGGCGCAGCTGCTGCCGATGCCGCAGTCGTCGCTTGAAAGGCTCAGTCCCCACGCAGTTGCTGTTTTGAGCGGCTACAGCCTGACGTTCACCACGGCACAAGCCGAAGCGACCGCCCCGTTGTCGATCGACCCCCGAAGCACGCAGGTTGCGCTCCTGGCCGCCGGATCGCTGGGTCTCTATCTGCTGGGACTGCCCGTGCTGCTCAGCGGGCATCCCCTGCGAGTGGTTCCGCGCGCGCTCGCCGTGTTCGCCGTGCCCCTGGCCTTGTTCGCCATCTACAGCCGTGAGTCCTACAACGGTCTGATCTACTGGTTCTGGCAGCCGCAGGACGGCGGCGGGGCGAATCTGGCGGGTCCCTTCATCAACCGTAATCACTTCGCCGGATGGATGCTGATGGGGCTCTGCCTGCTGATTGGCTGGCTGTTCGGGCAAGTCGAACGAGCGGTGCCGGACGGAGGCGGGCGGCGTGGCCGGCGCCTCGAGTGGCTGTCATCCGCTGAAGCCAACGGCCTGCTGCTGACGGGCGGCGCCGTGCTTGTCGCCGCGATTTCCCTGTTCTGGGTGATGTCGCGCTCCGCGATCCTCGGCGTTGCGGTCGGCGCGGCGGCGTTTACGTGGCTCGTGCTGAGACGCCGCAAGCTGGGGACCAGGCGACGCGCGGCCGTCCTCACGGTGCTCGCCGCCGTGTTGCTCGCCGGCGTGGCGTGGCGCGGACCGGCCCAGCTCGTCACGTGGTTCCAGGACGAGACGGATCTCATCGGCCGGCTGGAGGCATGGCGGGACGGGTGGGAGGTGGTCCAGGACTTTCCGGTCTTCGGGACCGGTCTCAATACCTACTCGACGGCCATGCTGTTCTACCAGAAGCGCAACCCCGCCTTTCACATGGCGCAGGCACACAATGATTACCTGCAGCTGCTTGCTGAAGGAGGGCTCCTCGTCACGATACCCGCCGCCATCGCGGTTGTCCTGCTGGCCCGCGCGATACGACGCAACCTGCGCGCCGCGGAGCGTGAAGCCCGCGGCTACTGGATCCGGGCGGGGGCCGCTGTCGGGCTGCTGGCGATCGCGGTCCAGGAGCTCTTCGAGTTCAGCCTGCAGATTCCGGCAAATGCGCTGTTGTTCTGCACGCTGGCGGCGGTTGCGCTGACACCCGTTCACCGCATGCCCTCCGCGGCGTCAGCCTCATCACGCTGACACCTGTGACGATGAGCCAGGCTGCAGCCATGTCGCGTGATACCATCCATCATCTTCCCAAGAGTTCTTCACGTGGCCCATTGTCCTAAGTGCAACTCAAGCGGTATCCGCAAGTCGCCGACCCGAAGCCGGTGGGAGCGCTGGCGCAAGGAAATCACGAGCAAGCGGCCCTATCGGTGCCGGGCGTGCCAGTGGCGCGGGTGGATGCCCATCGGCCTGGGCGACGACGCCGATCAGTCAGAGAGCTGGCCACAGTCGAAGACGCCCGGTGCGAAGCTCGCCGCCCCTGACCCCCCTAATCTGAAGGGGACCCCGCTCGCTCGCCCCGATTCGCGGCTTCGATTCGACGTAAAAGCGCTCGACAGGTTCCACACGCCTTCAGACAAAGACGACGTCTAGAGCGATGGGGCTTCGAATCGGGTTCGACCTCGATGGCGTGCTGGCCGACATGGAATCGGCGCTCATCCGCGAGGCCGAGAAGCTCTTCCGATCCAGCCTGAAGCGTCAGACGGCGCATCGTGGGACGCACGCCTCGATGTTCGACCTCGTCCCCGAAGACGTCGCTGACAATGCACCGCTGCGGCATGAGCTCGAGTTGACGGCGCGCGAGCGCCGCCAGTTGTGGCGTCACGTCCACTCCATCGACGGGTTCTGGGAATCGCTGGAAGAGACCGAACCGGGCATCGTCGCACGGCTCGCCACGATCGCCGCCGAACGGCACTGGGAAATCATCTTTCTGACCAGGCGGCCGGCCACCGCCGGCGCGACCTCGCAAATCCAGTCGCAGCGATGGCTCGAGGCCAAGGGATTCCGCCTGCCGAGCGTCTACGTGGTCACGGCGTCGCGCGGCCTCATCGCCGCCGCCCTCACGCTCGATATCGTCGTGGACGATACGCCCGAGAACTGCGTCGACGTGGCCTCCGATTCCAAGGCGCGCACGATTGCGATCTTCCGGAACCAGGACGCGCCGCCGCCTGCGCTGAAAGCCATGGGCATCCATCTGGTCCGCTCGACCGATGAATGCCTGAACCTGCTGGTCGAGATCGACTCGAGTCTCCGGCAGCAGCCTGGAGCAATCGAGCGCGTCATGCGGACGCTTGGCCTGAAACAACGGGCCAACGTCTGAACCCGGACCTGCCGCTAGTGTCTAGACCGCGCCTGGAGCTGATATGGCTAATCTCGTAAAGGCACTCGTTGGACTCGGCGCACTCGCGTTCGTTCTTGCCATGGTGAGCAATTTTCTCGGGGAGGAGAGTGCACTCTTCGTGACGGCGGAGGGGTACTCCCGTGCGTCTGCGAACCTTGCGCTGCTCGCCATCGCCCTGGAGCTGTGCTTCGGCAGCGGCCGGTCGTCGGCGATACCGTAATCCGCCGACACGTCGCGCGTCTGCCCGCTCGATCCGGTGTGTCCGCTCGGCGAGTCCAAGAGACCGGATGCTGACAATTTTCGCAACGCCTCGGGCGTTCGCCGGCGAACTCGACGTGATCCAGCGCAACGCCGTTGCGAGTTGGACACGGATGCGGCCCAGGCCCCAAGTTCTCCTGATGGGCAACGCACGCGGCACCGCCGCCGTGTGCCGCCAGCTGGGCGTCGAGCACGTGACGGGCGTGCGCCTCACCGAGTTCGGCACCCCGTTCGCGGACTCGATGGTCGACCTGGCGGAACAGCGCGCGTCGCATTCCCTCCTCGTCTGGGTGGCCGCAGACACGATTCTCCTTGACGATGTCATGGAGGCCGCCGCGACGGTCGCTCGCCGCTTTCAGCGCTTCTGCATGATCGCCGGGCGCTACCACCTCGCCAATCCGGCGCCGATTGATTTCGACGACGCGCGCTGGCACGCCAGGCTGAGGGCCGCCGCATTTGGACCGCTGTTGGACGACATCAGCGCGGGTGACTTCTTCCTGTTCCCGAAGCACTTCTGGGGGGCGTTTCCGCCCTTCGTCGAAGGCCGGTCCACGCTCGACGGCTGGATGTTCTTCCGTACGCTGGAAACCGGCGGCGCTCTCGTGGATGCCACTAACGCCGTAATGACGATCCATCAGGACCACGGATATGGACATCATCCCGGCGGCGCTGACGGCGTGCGTTTCGGGCCGGAAGCCAGATACAACCGCACACTGGCCGGCAAGCGTATTCTCACCAGAGACAATGCCAACTGGATCCTCACGTCGCACGGACTTCACAGTCCGCCGTGGTCCTTTCGACGCCACATCGCGCAGTGCGGGCGGTTTGCCGCCTCGCACCCATGGGCCGGCTGGCCCTCTCGCATCTATCGTCATGCAGCAGAGCGCCTCGTCCTCCGTCCCGTCGCCGCCAGAGCCGACGCGATCGCGCGCGCGAAGGGCGCTTCCCTGGACGGCTCGGTGAGCTGACGCGTCATGCTCCGCGTCCACCTCGAGCACGGCCGTTATCCGAGCACCGTTCGTCGATGGTTTCCGGTAGAGGAACCGGATCCGTTCTTCGAGGAGACGGTGCTGACGGCGATATACGGTGGCTGCTGGACGTCGACCGTCATCGAAGAGGGCGGACACGCACTGCGTCATGCGTTCGCGGCCTGCGCCATTGGCAACACCGGGCTCTTCGACATCGAACCGCTGGAGGGCTATGCCGGGCCGCTGATCACACGCGAGGCGCCTGCAGACTTTCTGATCGAAGCACTGCGTCGCTACAGCACCTTCTGTCGCGAACACGGCATCGTCGGCGAGCTGATGCGCTTCAATCCAATTCTGCGGAACCATCTCGTGCTCGAGGGCCTTTCGACGGATCTCGTGCTTCTCGCGTCGAAGCCGGTTGTCTACCTGCCCGTTCACGCGGACGACTCGACCCGGATGTCCGCGTATCCGCGTGCGACACGCAACATGGTCCGCGCAGGGCATCGCCATTCGAGCCTGTCAACGCTCGAGAAGACACCGGATGTGTGGGCGCAGTTCCGACTGTTGTTCGATCGCAGTCTCGAGGCGACCGGCACGCCACCCCAATGGCAGTTGTCTCCCGACCTGTCCGAGCGGCTTCGACGCGATCCGCACTTCGTGCTCGTCGGCGCCGTTCAGGAGGAGCGTGTCGTGTCGGCGGCCATCGCCCTGCTGCATCCAAGCACGTCGTATTACTTCCGTGCGGCGGGCGTACGTGACGCCGACACCCGTCGTGGTGCGAGCAACGCGGTTGTCCACGAGATTGCGCGAGCGGCGGCGGCGGCGGGGGCAGCACGCGTCGGCCTCGGGGGTGGCCGAACCGCTTCGCTCACCGACTCGTTGTTTCGATTCAAACGAAGCGTCGGCCGCGACGTGCTGCCGTTCAGCATCGGTCTGTTCACGCATGATCGGGCGGCGCTCGCCGCGCTGGTCCGGACGGCGGAACAGGGCGACGCGTCGATTCGCGCGTCGGCGCTGTTTCTTCGTTATCGTCTTGCGCCCGCGTTCGTGGACGGCCGCATGCGTCCCGTTCCAGTGCGTCCACTTGCGGCACGCGTACCGTGATTGACGCAGATCGGGGAGCCTGCAGGCTTCGGCACCCCAAAACAGCATGAGCGAGCGCATCAGCGTGCTTCTCGTCGGCGTGATTGCCGCCGATGGCCGCGAAAGCATGTCCGCCTATCGTGACGAATTGGTCTTGCAGTTCGCGCGGCTGCGCGCGCCGGTCGATTTCAGTATCCTCGACTATCAGGCGTCCTCGGCGTCTGCCAATGGGCTTCGGTTCGCGCGCTACGTTCGGTACCCTCTGGCAGTGCGTCGAGCGTGCGCCACTGTGGACATCGTCCACGTCGTGGATCAGGGCTACGGGCACCTCGTGTGGTTCACGCACAAGCCGTCGGTCGTGACCGTGCACGACCTGATTCCCTTGGTGCGCTGGCGTGGTGGCATTCCGGCGACATCGCGCGGGCGTCTCCCGTTCCTCAACCTGCTGTCCTCCAAGAGCCTCCGCCGAGCACGGCGCGTATTGGTGGACTCGCGTGCGACCGGCCGGGACGCGGTGGCGTATGCCGGCGTGCACCCGGCGTGCATCCGCGTCGCTCCGCTCGGCCTGAGGTCGCAGTTCGACGTCGCGAAGTCCGGCCCTCCACGCGACACAGAGCCTCCTCGGCGTCGCGGCATGGTCATGCTGTCGGGGACCGACAATTTCTACAAGAACCTGCGGAGAAGTCTCGAAGCGATTGCGCTCCTGGTCCGCGAAGGCATGGACATTGGCGTGCTGAAGCCGGGCAGGGTGGAGCCGTCATTCTTGCGCGATGCTGCGGAACTCGGCTTGACGAGCCGCTTGCAGATGCCGGGCTTCGTTCAGGAAGCGGACCTGCCATCCCTATACCGAAGTGCGGACTGTTTGCTGTTTCCCTCTCTGTATGAAGGCTTCGGCTGGCCCCCGCTGGAGGCCATGGCCTGTGGCGTCCCTGTCGTAGCGTCCGCCGTCGGGGCGCTCGATGACCTGGCTGGGGGCGCCTACCTCCGCGTCGACCCACTCGACGTGAACGGGATTGCCGCCGCAGTGCGCTTGGCCCTGAGCGATGACCAGATCCGCCAGTCGCTCCTGGCAGCCGGGCTCCACGTCGCCTCCCAGCTCTCTTGGACAGAGGCGGTCAACCAGACCCTCGCTGCGTACCGCGACTTGATCCCTGGGGTGGCCTGAGAGGGCGCAACCGGTGGCAGTGGCTGCCTTCAGCGTGCGCTCTGGGACACGACCGCCGGCCTGAAAGCCATGAGCTCGAAACTGGAAAACCACAGGTGCCGAAACCCCGGCAACGTGAGCACGAATGGTACCACCCAGAGCATAGACGCGCGTGATGCGAGCGGCACCGGCCCCATTCGCCATATCCTGGCGACGGTCAGGCCCTGGTGCTCGAACAGCAGGCGAGCGGTGCTCTGGGTGAAGCCGCGGACGTGCGTGTAGTCGGACCACACCTTCCGGGGGTTATCGCAAATGACCGAGGCCAGGACGCGCCCACCTGGCCGGAGCACCCGGCGAATCTCGCGGACGAGCAGCCATGGTCGTTGCAGGTGCTCGAGGATGTCCTTGGCGACGACCGCGTCGAACGAGGCGTCCTCGAAGGGCAGGGGCCGCCCGTCGTCCAGGTCCCATAGCAGGGCTTCCTCGTGCTGGCTCGCCACGGCGATGCACTTCGGATCGCTGTCCATGCCGACAACGACGACCGAACCCTCCGGTCGCCAGCGACCAATCGAGCCATCACCGCAGCCGAGGTCGAGCAGTCGACCGGCGGCCGGCAGCATCGACCAGTAGAATTCCCCAACAGCTCGGTTCATCGGTGAATCCCTCGAAGGTTAGACGATCTGGTCTGCGGTACTCGTGGCCCTCCGTGTCGATCTTGACGAAGTCGAGTCTATGCTCGAAATGACCGCGCCGTCATCCCCGGCCACAAATAAATGCGTCGTCGACGCGGAGGACAACGGCTCTGGCAAGACTCGCCTGATGGTACAGTTTGCGACGGGCTCGGCAGTCCAGATCGCAATGAAGGGGGTGAGAAGGTGATCACGGGCAGATGACACCTGGACTTCCCTATCGCCTTGCCGCCGTGACGTCTCACCCGGTGCAGTATCAGGCGCCGCTCTTTCGACAGCTCGCCGCGCACGAGTGCATCGATCTCACGGTGTTCTACGGCGATGATCGAAGCGTCGCCGGGGAACTCGACCACGATTTCGGGGTTCGCGTGCAGTGGGATCGCCCCCTGCTCGACGGGTACCGCTCGATCTTCCTCACGCGACGCGCGGCCGCGCAAGGCGCGATCCGGCGGCTGGCTGCCGAGGCGGGCATCGTCAGGTATCTCTGGCGCGGGCGCTTTGACGCGGTGTTCATTCACAGCTACGCGACACGTCTGTCGATCCTCGCCTACCTGGGCGCGCTTGCGAGCCGGACCCCCGTGCTCCTGCGGACGGAGTCCGAGCGGCTGCGCCCGAGACGCCGTTCGATCGAGGTGTTGAAGGAGCTGCTCCTCAGGCCCCTGCTGGCAGTCACCGCCGGGGTCATGGTGATCGGCGAGGCGAACAGGAAGTTCTACGACTACTATGGCGTCGGTCGCAATCGCCAGTTTTTTACGCCCTATTCGGTGGACAACGACTACTTTCTGAGCCAGCGGCGTCTCCTCGAGGCCTCCAGACATGAACGGCGCCGGGCGCGCGGATGGGCGGATGACGTCACCGTGGTGGGATTCTCGGGCAAACTGATTCCACGCAAAGGGGCGGACGTGCTGATCGATGCGGTCGCGAACCTGCAGGACGAAGGCCTGCGAGTCGGCCTGCTCCTGATCGGCGAAGGCCGCGAGCGGCCGGCACTCGAGGAGCGAGGGCGTGCACGTGGACTGAAGTGGACCGTGTTTGCCGGTTTCAAGGATCAGTCGGAGCTCGCCGCGTACTACACGTGCGCTGACATGTTCGTGCTGCCGTCCAGGTTCGATTCGTGGGGACTGGTCGTGAATGAAGCGATGGTGTTCGGACTTCCCGTCCTGGCCACCACCATGGTTGGGGCGAGCCTGGATCTCATCGAACAGGGCGCGAATGGCTACGTTTATGACGTCCGGGATGTCCATGGGCTGACCGGCGCGCTGCGTACGCTGGCCACCAGACCGGAGATGCGCCGCGAGTTCGGGCGTCGATCCGAGTCGATCGTGCAGCACTATTCCTATGACGCATGCGTTCGAGGCATCCTCGAGGGCCTTCACCATGTGACGGGGCGAGCCTGCGCGCCCGCGGATGCCGCCGCGCGCGGTGAGGCGGAGACGTAGTGGACGCCTGGAAGGCCAAGCACTTGATCCGTTCGCTGGATCCCGAGCGGACGGTCGTCGGCGCTGATTCTTCGTTATCGTGTGGCGCCGGCATTCGCGGACGGGCGCATGCTTCCCGTTCCAATGGGTCCACTGGCGGCACGCGCAACATGAGTGGCGATGATCAGGGAGCCTCCAGGCTTCGGTACCCACATGCGTGAGTCATCGCGTCGTGTGGCCGTCTTGGGAGGCATGGGTTTTGCCGGGCACAGCATCCTCACCGAGCTGGCGGCGGCGGGAATGCCTGCGCGGGCATTCAGCCGGCAAACGGGGTGCGATCTGCTCGATGAACACACCGCGCTCGCTGCACTCCAGAGCTTCCGCCCAACGCACATCGTCAACTGCGCAGCGGTGGTCGGGAGCGTGAACTACGCGGAAGAATTCGCCGCCGATGTACTCGACATCAACGCTCGGCTCGTGCTCAGTACATACCGGCTGGCCGAACGGCTGGCACCTGTTCTGATCGTCAACCTGGTCGCAAACTGCGTCTATCCAGGTGCGATGGATGTGTACCAAGAGTCTCGCCTGTGGGACGGACCCCCACATCTCTCGGTGCAGTCCTACGGAGAGTCACGGCGCCTTCTGCTTGCCGTCGCGGACTGCTACCAACGACAAAAGGGACTTCCGTCGGTCAACCTGATAGTTCCAAACATGTACGGGCCGCACGACAGCACAGATCCGAACAAGACACACGCCTTGAATGGGCTGGCGCTGAAATTCGTCAGAGCCGTGCGGCACGAAGCGGCGCAGGTTGAAGTGTGGGGCACCGGGAGTCCGATACGGGAGTGGCTGTTCGTACGGGACATGGCCCGAGTCGTCCGGCAGGTGATCGAGACAGGCGCGCAACCACCATCCCCCGTCAATATCGGACAGAAGCACGGCATCACGATCGCCGAACTGGTCGGTCTCGTTCGCCACGCCGTCAGATACGAAGGAGCCGTGGTCTACAACACCGCATATGGAGACGGCGCGCCGAAGAAGATCATGGACGACAGCCGCTTCCGCAGCTACTTTCCGTCATTCAGTTTCACATCGATGACGATCGGCATTCAGGCCAGCATCGAGTACTATCGGGCGGTGGTCGCGCAGGAGCACGCCGTGCCAGCGGCGGAATGCTGACGATTCGTGCGCCGCGAGAGCCGACCGAGCGCACACCCGAACGCTGATTCGCAGGCTTCTTGAGCATCTCGTTCTTTGAGACGGTTATCTCGCTGCAGGCGCTCGAGCTCGCCGACGGGGTCCTGCGCTCTGGACGGGTCAGCGAGGGATCTCGTGTTGCGGAATTCGAGGACATCCTGTCGCGCGAGTTTCGGCTCAGCCACCCGGTTGCCGTCAACAGTGGAACCTCCGCGCTCCACCTTGGACTCGTACTCGCTGGCGTCCGCGCAGGCGATGAAGTGGTGCTCTCACCGCAGACGTTCGTGGCCACCGCTCAGGCGGTGTTGATGCAGCAGGCCACGCCGGTGTTCGCCGATATCGACGCGCTGACCGGCAATATCTCGGCTGGCGCGATCGAAGGCGTCCTGTCCCCGCGGACGAAAGCGGTGATTGCGGTCCACTGGGCGGGATACCCTTGCGAGCTGGACGCACTATCCCACGTGGCCGCGCGGAACAACCTCGTGCTC
>Ga0184627_10000196_pt1 | contig 27671 bp, 28 predicted proteins | sample PLM3_127_b1_FD_133150 | JGI IMG/M metagenome (GOLD analysis project Ga0184627, IMG submission 133150) | Groundwater sediment microbial communities from an aquifer in East River, Colorado, USA - PLM3_127_b1 | ecosystem: Environmental > Terrestrial > Soil > Riparian zone | place: USA: East River... | reverse complement strand
CGAGGATCTTCAGGTCGAGCCACAACGACTGATGCTCGACGTACCACACGTCGAGCCGGAAGCGCTCTTCCCACGACAGCGCATTGCGGCCATTCACCTGCGCCCAGCCGGTGATGCCGGGCCGCACGTCGTGGCGGCGCGCCTGTTCCGGCGTGTACAGCGGCAGGTACTCCGTCAGCAGCGGCCGCGGACCGACGAGGCTCATCTCGCCGCGCAGAACGTTGACGAGCTGCGGCAACTCGTCGAGGCTCAAACGGCGCAGCCAGCGTCCAGTTGCGGTTAGGCGCTGCTCGTCCGGCAGCGGATTGCCCCGTTCGTCGGTGGATTCTGTCATGGTACGGAACTTCATGAGCTCGAACGGCTCCCCCCTGAATCCCGGGCGCGTCTGGCGGAACAGCACCGGCGAACCCATCGTCAACCGCACGGCAAGCGCGGCGACGAGCATCGGCAGCAACAGCACGATCAGCAGTAACGAGGCGATGGAAACATCCATGACCCGTTTGAGCATGCTGTATTCTAGTGCCGTTCCAACTTGTTGTCCCGAATGCGCGACTGCCATGGAATGCACCTAGGGACGGTGTATCCGCGACCCTGAACTTGTCCGCACCTGTTGGAACGGCACTAGCCGAACGTCGCCGTCATCTGCCGAGCGCCGCCTGGTAGAGCCTGACTAGCTCGTCGGTGATCGCGCTCGCCGGAAAATCGCGCAGGGCCTTCGCGCGGGCGCGCTCGCCCATGGCGAGCCGCAGGGCCGGATCGCGCGCGAGCCGGCCCATGCAGTCCGCGAGATCCCCGATGTTGCCGGGCTCGAACAGCAGACCGGTCACTCGATCTTCAATCGCATCCGTGATGCCGTAAATGCGCGACCCGACGGCCGGAATCCCGGTTGCGCCGGCCTCGATCACGACCATGCCGAATCCCTCGCGGTAGCTCGGCAGACAGAACACGTCCGCTGCGGCCATGTGCCGCTCGGGACGGTCGGTGTACCCGACGAATCTTGCCCGTGACGCCGCGTCACCGAGCGCGGCCTGCAACGCGGCCTGCATGTCATCTTCGTCCGGGCCGACGACGAGCAGTCGGGGCTTTTCGTCGACAGCGGCGACTCGGGAGAAGGCGGCGGCGAGGTCGAGCACGCCCTTGTCGCGGGTGAGCCGCCCGACAAACAGGAATACGACACTGTCCTCACGGTACTCCAACTGCGTGCGCAGCTCGCTTCTCGCGTGGAGATCGGGCTTGAACCGTGAAGGGTCAACTCCTGAAATTGACCCCTTGCCCAGCACCCTGGACTTGTCCGCGCTCACTACGCCTTCCGCGACCAGGAAATCGCGCTGCGAAGGGCTGTCCACGAGGATGTGGGTCGCGCACCTTGTGATCACGCAGTCCATCAGCTTCAGCAACCAGCGCGCGACCCCCCTGCGGGTGGCCCAGACCTGGCCGGTGAAGACGTGGATGCGCACCGGAACGCGAGAGAAAATACCGGCCAGCATGGTCAACAAGCCAGCCTTGGGCGTGACGGACTGGACGGCCGCAAAGCGCGAGCGCCGGAACAATCGCACCAGCCGGATGAGCGCCGCCAGATCGCGCAGGGGGGCAATGCGCCGCTCGATCGGCAAGGAAATGAAGTCGGCTTCGGATTCCGCCGGTCGCGGATCGTCCTCGCTAGCGTTCGCGACCACGGTCACCGCATATCTTTCCTGCATGGCGGCGACGTGCGGCGCAAGAAACGCCCGTAGTGTCATCGGCGACGATACGACAAAGCAGACTTTTGCCTTCAAGGTTCACCTGGCGCCCGAAACCAAAGGCGCTTTGCCTTAACGAGCCAGCTTCCAGTCCCTTACCAGTTCGCGCAGCCCCGGTTCCACCGGAACGAGATGCTTGTAGCCAAGCTCGTGCTGGATTCGCTCGCAAGGAAATACCGCCCGGTTGAGGAGCGCCGCGACCCGCAGTTCGGTGAGTGGAAAGCCGGGAACCCTATCGAACACTCGGGCAAGGAGACGCACCGGCGGTTCCGGCAGTCTGAGCCTGGGAAACGGTTTTCCGAGCGCGCTCGCAATAACGGCGACAAATTGATCGATCGTGCAGTCGTCTGACAGGTTATACACTCGATTCTTGTCCGTTCGCTCGCGGCCGCACCGCATCAACGCTCCCACAACGTTGGCCATATGAACGTAGTGGGTGAGGGCGCCCGGCTTGCCGATAAAAAAAACGTCCCTTTGTCGATAATCGAGATCATGCGATACAAGATCTGATTGTTCTGGCTGGCTGTGCCGGCGCCGAAAATCTTAGAAGGCCGCAATATCGGCGCGGCCTGGAGCCGTCGCGTGAGCACCCTTACTCGGTCGCCGCGGGCCAGGTGAAGACGGACCAGATGGCAGCCGATGTAACCCGTTGCGCCGGTGACAGAAACGATCATGCGGAAAGAGTTACCGAGAACGATAGCCCCCCAGTAGCTGCTCCTGATCTTCCGCCCGAACGATTGCCGGGATGCGGGAGCGGTAGGCCTCGGGGTCTCGCCTGAGCGTGACATACACCTCATGAGCAGCGACCAGTTGCCGCAGCAACTGGTGCCCGAGCATCCCGTCCCCACCGAGAATCAGGATTTTCATCGGAATACTTTAGAAGATACAGCCACCACAAAAAGCGTCTTTCTTGAAATCAGGCGCATGCCGATTGAATATCTCCGTTAAGGCCAACGAGTCCCCGGGGCAATTGTAGACTGCCGCCATCTCCGTGTGAATCGTTTGTGTCTTTTCCGTTGGGCGGTTGGCGACTGCCCAGCGCATGCATAATTCATCTTCTGGAAAAGATCCGATTGAACTGCCAGAAAAGCCTGTACACGATCCTCTTGAATAGTCCAGTTGCAATCATCCGCCAGGTCCGCAGGTGAAGGTAGGTGGATGGATGAAGTGCGAACGCCCGCTTCATGTGCTTCAGTGCAGCGAGATAGCGGCTGGAGCTCAGGTGCAGGCGAGCTGAAATGATGTGCGCATTACTCATCGCCTCCGGTTCTGCCCGAGCAATCTCCGGCGGCAGGCGGTCGCGGCGGAAGTGCGCGGAGATGACGTTCACCATCTCCTCCGCCCGGCTCGGGTTGACCGGGACGAACGATTGTGACTGCTCATGCACCCGGTATGCTGCGAGGACTGTCGGAATTCTTAAGAACGCGCCTTCTAATCCGAGTCGTAGCCAATACTCGTAATCAGGAGTCTGCCTTAGGAGTTCATCCCAGAATCCGGCACGCGCGAACGCGTCGCGTCGAAAGAAGACTCCCGGTCCAGGCTGGCAGATGATCCCTACGGCAAGATCTCGATAGTTGAACTCGAGAGCACGCTTCCGCCGCAGAACCCGTGACTGCGAGTCGACCAGGTTGTAGTCACAGTAAGTCAGAACGATCCCGGGATCCGCTATGAGTTTCTCGACTGACGTTCTGACGGCCCCTGGCAGGAGGAAATCGTCAGCTGCAAGATACGAAAGAATCTCGCCCTTGGACATTCCCCATCCTTTGTTCAAGGTCCCCGCTTGCCCCATGTTCGCATGGGATTCGAAGTTAAACCGTCCGGCATAAGCAGCCAGCACGGCTTGCGTGTCGTCCGTCGAGCCATCATCGATCACAATCAGCTCGATCCTCGGGTAATCCTGCGCGAGAACGCTGTCGATTGCCTGTGCCAGGTAGCCGGCCTGGTTATAGGCCGGAATGACGATTGAAACCAGTGGTGCCGAATCGATCACGGTTGCGATTTTACTTGGTGGAGTGGATTGCTGGCCACAGCGTCTCGAATTCGGAGGTTAACGAGCAATCGCCTCCGCCTGGCTGTGCGAACTGAACAGGAACAGCGAGCCCGGATGCGGGCTGACCTACGTGGCAGAAAAGCTTGTGGTCTATCCCGCGGGCGTTCTTGAAGACTCGATATCCACAAAAAAACGGGGCCGCTCTGTCTTCCTGAGCTCATGTGCCTCGTTGAGTTCTCCTATCGGCAGAAATTCGCCACAATAACGGTTCTGGGATTCATCCTCGTCGTCATCCAGGTATATAATTGTGCGCGGCAAATACTGTTCGGGCCGTCCCTTCAATATCCTCAGCGACTCCTAGGTGGACGAAAAGTAGTCGAATTCGATCGCTTATTGTTGGAAGACGAATTTCTTGGGAAAGCGCACGCATGGAAATGCCTAATCTTAGGTATTGGCGTGCATATCAAGGATTAAAGTGGACTTGCAGATTAAGGATCGTCTCGCTCTCGTCACTGGCGCCAGCCGCGGCATCGGACGTGCGATCGCGCTGGAGCTGGCCAGGGAAGGGGCACGCGTAATCGTGGTGGCCCGTTCCGCGGAGCCTCTTGAAGCAGTCAAACGCGAATTGAGAGGGCCCTCCGGAAAGCACCGCGCCTTTGTTCTCGATCTCATGGCAGAAGGCGGCGTCGCCAAGCTGTCCGAGGAAATTAACAGGCTTGGCCCACTCGATATCATGGTCCACAACCTGGGCGGCTCCCACGGCGTATTCACTACGTTCGCCTCTTCCGAGGAGTGGCGGAACGTCTGGCAGTTTAACGTAGGCGTCTCTCACGAGTTGAACAGAATGTTCATTCCCTCGATGGCGCAGAGGCGCTGGGGCCGGGTGGTGCACCTTTCCACGCTTTCGACCACCACGTATAACGGCTACGCGGCCTACGTCTCGGCTAAGTGCGCCCTGGACGGCTACGTGAAAACGGTCAACCGGGAGGTCGCTAAGGACAATGTGATCGTCTCCGCGGTGGCGCCGGGTGCCATCTACTCCGAAGGGCGCCATTTTGCGAATCTCCAGAAGGAGGACCCGGCGGCCCTCGAAGACTATTTCAAAAACCACCTGCCGATCAGGCGCCTCGGTCGCGCCGATGAGATCGCTTCGGTCGCAGTCTTCCTCTGCTCGGAGCAGGCCTCCTTCATGGCAGGGTCTATCGTCGGCATCGATGGCGGAGGAATGTGATGAACATCTTATTGATCGGGCACGAAGGCTATCTTGGCCGAGGTCTTTACTCATACTTGACCCGTAAGCACCGCGTCATCGGCTGGGACAAGAAGGAGAACCTCTTCAATCTCGACGCCGGGACGCTCGCGCGCGAGAACGTTGAGATGCTAATCAACCTTTCCGTCATGGCTGACCGCCAGGGCCTAGCTTTCTCGATGGACACTCCGTGCGACCAAGTCAATGTGGGTGGTGCGCGCCACATCGCAAAAATCCTTAAAGGAAGTGGGATTTCTTGGATCCAGATGTCCACGCGAGAAGTACTCGGGCCCGTCTATGACTTCAAGGACGTGGTCAAGACCAAGGTTGGCTTGCGCCCAAGATGGTTGGTAAACGAAAAACAGCCCTACGCACCCGTGAATTTCTACGGCAAGTCCAAGATCATGTCAGAGTTCATCTCCGAGTCGCACCCTCTCAGTGCCGTGATCCGCCTGACCACCTGCTATACAGACTACGATCACCCGGCGGGCAACTGGGTCGTTTCCCTAATCAAAGCCACAGTGCAAGGTAAGCCCGTCAGCCTTACCCGGGGCGGCGAGCAGTTCCGCGATCCCCTGCATATCGACGATCTGGGCCGCCTCATGGAACTCATCCACGAGAAGAAAGCTTTCGGGGAAAAGTACCACGCCGGCGGCGGCAATAAGAACCTGATCTCCCTCAAGGAGTTTGTGCGCATCGCCGAGCCCAAGGTGAAGATCCAGAAGACAACGGGCGGGGACTACGGATTTGCCTTCGACAATCGGAAGGCCACCAAACTTACGGGCTGGCAGCCCAAAATCCTCGTTCGCGAAAAGATTCCCGTGATCGCCGAGAATATCCGACAGAAAATCGCGCTGCTGCCCGAAATGCAGCCGAATCTCAAAACTGCCTAAATCGATACGAAAGACCAATGCGTGCGGGTGGAATACCCCGCACTAGCATCGGTGATGCTCCGTTTCATGGACCTGCTCCGAATGAGAAGGCGTGGTACTAGGAGTAGCAGCCTCAAACTTCTTGGCGAAGCGCCGGTAGATTAGCTTGAGGTTCGAGCGCTGGATCATGCGCCCTAAGCCGATCGGGGTCTTGAGGTAAATGCGCAGCTGGTTAGCGATGTGCTTTTTCTGGCTCTCTTCGTGGAAAAATCGAAACTCGATCGGTACCGCAGCCACAGGCCAGCGCTCGGGGTCGATACGGAAATTAGCGTCCTGGATCGCCTCGAAGTCATAGAGGAACTTGGCGCTCAAATAAGCCTCGGTATCGGTGATCGCATTCTTCTTGCGCAGAAGCGTGAAGGTCTCTAGTTCCTTGAGATAGGCTTCGACGCGCGGGCTCAAGCGTCCACGGGCCTCGAGCACCGCCCTAACGGAGGCAAACATCACCCCGCAGATATCCTCGAACTCGCAAAAAAGCAGTGCCTTGTGCACGAGCAGCTCGTTGATGCCGAGCTCTCCGCCGATGTACTTCTCGATGACTTCGGGGGTCAGCACGCGTGCCTGCGCCTCTTCGAAGCTGTCGTAGAGGTCGCAACTCGTCTGTGTGATGAACTCCGCAACGATTTCGTTCATCTTGGGCGTATACAGATCCGGATGTTCCTTGATATGCAATAGGCAGTCGAACACCGAGCCCCCAAGAGTCCGCACCAAAGCGAAGGCCTCGTCGAAAAGGGCGTTGTTGTAGAAAGTTTCCACAATAAGATTCATGACCCGGCATTCGAGGTAGTCGGCAAACGGCATGTCCTTGCTGCCGACGATGATCTCCTCGATCTCCGACACGGGGTGGCGGCGGCCGAGCAGCTCGTAGTAGCCCACGCAGCCGGGGATGGTCCTAAACTTGGTCTTGAGGCCATGCTTGTGGCGCGTTTCGGTCGCGGCCATCTCAGTGCCAGTCAGGAGCATGGCTTGGAACATGCGCATGCTATTGACGGCGTTGTCGACGCCAAACCGCAGAGACTCGAAATGCTTGGCCTTGGTGTCGCCGGGAAGCCCTAGGATAATCTCGGAGTGGGTTTTGCTGTCCTTGAGGCTGTTGCCATGGTCGATGAGTTCTTGGTAAGCGGCGCTGGAGATGTTGCTGCGCTTAATGGCCTTGAGCACGCCGGCGTCAGTGGACTGTATCGAGGCGCCCAGCGTCCACAGTCCCTGGAAAATGTTTGAAACCGCGATGGTCCTCTGCGGCTTGTTCTTCCCAGCCGAAGCTGAGACGATCGTCGGCCAGCCGAACTGACGCTTGACCTCCATGATGGCCTCGGCAGTCTTCAAGTCCTCACGATACATCGCAAAATTCAAGTCGGTGATGATGAGCTCGTCTATGTTTTTGAGCCGCCGCGCGATGTAGTGGAGCTCATCACGGGTGCGTTCGGCGGAGAAACGCGCGACTTTATTCTTGGCGGCTAGGCCATCGGCGCAGAATGTGCAGGAGAAAGGACAGCCGCGGGTCGTCTCGACCATTGGCACCAGAGGCTGGGCAAAAAATTCGTCGAGTATCCCGCTCAAATAAGGGGAAGGGATCTCCTCGAGGTCGCCGATGCGCTCCTCGGGTCCGCAGATAAGCGCCTCTCCGTTCCAATACGCGGTATTGAGGATTTTTTCGCCCGCAGCCTTGAGCCGTGCGGCGTCGAAGCCATAATCGCCGAGCTTCTTGGCAAGGGCCAGGAAGCCCTTCTCACCCTCGAGCTCGACGTAGAAGTCCACCGCCGGACGCGTACGCATCGTGTACGCCTTCTCGTCGTCGGCAGTGGGAAAATTGGGCCCCCCGAAAACCACGACGAGCTTGGGATCACGCTCCTTGGCCAGGGCCGCTATCTTGTAAGAAAGCTCGCGATTCCAACTGTAATTGGAAAAACAGAGCATGCGCGGCGGGTTTTTCTGTATGGCATCCTGGAGCCGCTCGGGAAATTTGAACAAACTCAAGTCGAATTCACTACCCAAATGCTTTTTGGCGTAGCTCATCACGAAGCTCACCCCGAGCGGGAAAGTTGCCGCACTGATCCCTTGGGCAGTATGGGTCAGATCGGCGAAGAACATATTGTTTTTCATGCGTTTTACAGCAGGGGGGTGCTCCGCAACTTGTAGCACAAAAGGAAGGGACTTTCAACCGGCGAAATGGCGATTACTCCCTTTCACACCGTTTCTGCCACCAGCCTGCCCTGTACTCGGAATCTCACATGCCCGAAACCTTCTTCTTCCGATCCTGAATGTTCGTCAGGCACAATGGACGCCAACTCCACGGCCAATGCAAACACTCAAAGATCCCCGTGGGCTGTAGCGCCTAGCGTAACCATGTGGGCACTTCGCCTCCCCGATTCTCCCCAAAGCCTGCAGGAGACTGCCAGCGTCTGATATCAACAGCTGCCCACATTCGCGCGAATTCCCTGACGAGGAGCTCAGTCGTCTCGATTCCGCCTGCGATGCGCTGCAATGGGCTTGCAAACCAAAAGCGCTGAACATCTTCTTCTTGTTGAATCATATCCGGGTGTGCAAAATACTGAGGACCATAAACAGTGTTCACCATGAGATACGGCTTGTCGCTAAACCAAGCCATCGACGCCGGTCCGGAACCTGCACCCATGTGAATTGCTGAGGCATGAATCAAAGCCAGGTCTTGTTCGATGCCGGTATGATGGTCCTTGGCGATGATCACGTTGGGGCACTGGCGAAGCCGTTCATCAATCTCGGACCGAGCGCAGACGACGACGAACTTGGCAGGGTAACGGGCCTCGCAATGATGAAAGAATTCCAACCAGCACTCCAGGTGCAGATTTCTGTGCACGTGAAAGGCCTTATTGTTCCGCACATTCACAGTTACAGGAACCTCTGGCTGGACATGCTTTTGATAGAAAGCCTGCGCCCAATCCGCCAGAAACTGCCGGCAAGTCAGACGCGGAATTGATCCATGTTTCTTGTAGTGCTTGTACAGCAGGTCATTGAAGACCTCATAGTACAGATACTCGCGGGAAGCAAATTTCCAGCCGGACGGCCACACATGGTAGATGTCTGCACTGTCGGCGATGAAGCGTTGCAGATTCCGGTGGGAGTTGAACAGAAACACGGAACCCAGATGCTGGTTGACCTGTGCGACTGGAAGAATGGACGCCAGGTGAAACATCGCATTGGCTTCCGTGATGCTGGAAAAAGCAGGGTCAGCCGATGCTGGATGCCTGGGGTCATAGACAAGAGCGAAATCCACCATGTCGACCTGATGTCTCTCCCGAAGCACAAGGGCGCCTTCCTGCAATATCAAAATGTCGCCTGCGTTGAAAGGTTGCGAAGAAGTGTCATAAATGACCAGGACGCGCTTCTCGTTCGACGCGATGGGCAGGAGCAGCCTGCGTAGCGATGGGAATATCCATACGAGAAACCAGGCCACCCGCCTCGCCGGCCTGTAAAGGGGTCCAAGAATCCTGTGGGCCGCTCGTCGACCCGAGGACAACAGGCGAGTAGCGTGAGACTTTGCAACGGAGCGTCGTGCAGTCATCTGTTCGACACAACCTTGTTGGTCTAGTCCTTAGTCGATCGTGATGAAAAGGGGGCAGGCCCATGCCATTCAGAACGCCGCCGGTGCCAAATCAGAGCGACAAACGGCGTCACGGTGAGCATGACGGCCAGGTAGCCGAGTGCCACGCCATCGGCGGAGTAATACTTGCCGAGAACTACGACGGCACCTCCGGTAAGTAGACCGCTCACTACTGACAGAATCATCAGAGGTTCCTTCTTATGTGCACGCAAATAAATGGACATTGGCAATGACGCGCAGACAATGATCGTCGCCAGCAGCATATATCCGGTAGTAACGGGCGGGAGCAGCCGGGCCGCGAACGGGTGATGTAATCGATCCAGAAGGAAAACAAGGATCCAGATTCCAACCGCGCCCATGGCGGTTACGATGAGCACATTGGCAGTGGTCCGCCAGAAAAGCCGATCCAGTTCGGAGTACCTTTGCTGGGCGATGAAGATTCCGAAAAGTGGCGCTTTCGGCGTGATCCAGCTGGATGCCACCGACATCAAAGCGCCTACAAAAACCCAGGTCATGCCCATCCGGCCGGCGATAACCGAACCGTGATAGTGGAACAGCACGGGGGTAAACAGGGAAAAGATGAAATATCCACTCATCCAACTCACCGCGATCCGCCATTGCATGGGCAATATATCCTCGCGCCAGTTCAAGCGTGGGCCCTTCGGCTGCACCAACAGAATCGTCCTGAGAAACGTGCCATAGCGGCGTCCGACCGTGACCATCATCGCCACCAGGCCTGCCACTCCGATGATCGACGCTACCCATAGCCCCGCACCCAGATAGATAGCTACCCAGGCCACGAGGCTGGATGCGATGTACTGAATGAACCTGTAGGCATAGACGTTCGAAACCTGGTTACAGCCTTCCAACAACGCCCATATGGGCACCACGCATAAGTTGATGCCCGTAACTACGCACAGCACAATCCACGGCGCCCCCCATGGAATCTCTTGGTCTCCGGCCGTCGCAAAAAAAAAGAATCCGCCAATGGCAAGTACCAGGGTCATGAGAGCACCGGCAACCAGGTACCAAATTAGCGCGAATCTCCCCAGGCTTCTGAGCCTTGACAATGCATCCGCATCGCCGGTTACCTGGCCGTTTCGGTCGAGCGCAAGTTTCGCCCACTCATGGCTGGCGTAGTAAGTCAGAACAGCGCCTAGACCCAATTCCGCAAACACCTGAAACGCCAGCACCGAGTTAAATGTGTAGTAATAACCCTGCAGTTCTGGAGAAAAAAATACGGCGATTAGGAGGGTCGTGACAAGACCGGCGCACAAACTCCACATTTTCCCCGCGATGGCAAAGAATACCGCCCGATCGATCTCCAGCGCTTGCGAAACCTTAAGTCGCAGTGTATTCAGCGTGGACATACTACGTGGAGCACTCGCCAATATCGCTCGGGTGTTGCTTGTGGACCACGGCGGGGTATTCGCGTTGCGCGGCCAGTAAGCTTCCAACGGTACCGATGTCGCGATGGTATGTGTCGTTGTGAAACGTATTGATACGTCCCATGAAATGCGGCAGGACTTCCGTACTGAAATCGATCTGTTCTTTCCCAAGACCGGTGACAAAATCCATGACCGACGGGGACAGTACATATACGGCTCCGTTGGCGAGGTTTCCCGGGGGATTTTTCACTTTTTCATGAAACGCTCTGACTATCCCGAATTCATCGAGTTCGACGATGCCGCATGCCTCCGGCTCCGTGGAATTGAAAGTCATCATCGTTATGTCGATCCCTTCCCCCCTTTCTTCAAATCGTCGGATGAAAGCTTGGACGTCGAAGCTAGATAAATTGTCGGCATGAACGAGCATTGAAGGTTCATTACTGAAGAAATCCCTGTTTTTCAGCAGCGTTCCGCCTGTTCCCAGCAGTCTCGGTTCATGCACGGTGCTTATTTTCACCGGATATGGGCATCGTTCGACGTACGATCGGACAGCCTCAGGCAGGTGGTGGAGGTTGATCAGAATATCGACGATCCCGCCCTTGCTCAGGAGCTCGATCCAGTAATCCAAAAGCGGTCGGCCATTTATCTCGACAAGACACTTCGGCACTGAGTTCGTGATAGGACGCAGGCGGACACCAAGCCCGGCAGCTAGCAGTAATGCACGCAATGTTCAGCTCTTCACAGTGTTGTCGCTCTTGCTGATCTCGACAAGCAACTCTCCGGCGCTTAAAGGGATATTCCCGATCCGCCCTACTTGGCAGGCGGCTGCTAGCGAACCGAGGTAAACACTCTCCCAAACTGGCCTCCCGACCGCCATCGCCATGGCGGCGCAGACCAGAAGGGAGTCGCCCGCGCCAGCGGTGTCCTTCGGGGCGGTGTTCAGCGCAGCGAGCCGGTCTGTGAGCCATTGCCCTTTCTCCGTTACTTTCGCATGTATGAGGACGCCTTCTGTCCCGAGGGTAATGGCGATGTTTTCGGCGTTTGCGCGCTGCCTCAGAGTTTCGGCAATCACCACCAGCCCGTCTTCATAGTTTCCCAAAGCGATTCTGGCCTCACGCTCGGTCGGAGTGAGCAATGCCGCACCTTTGAAGCGGGAAACGTCGCCGATCTGGGACGAACTCTGACTGTCGGCGACAATCATGATGCCGCGTTGACGGCACTCATTCGTGACCTCGTCCACCAGTTCTTGCGGCAGGGCCCCGTAGTTGAAATCGGAAAAAATCACCAGATCCGTGTCAGCGAGAACCTTGCTTAGATGCTCAAGAGCTCGCTGCTGTAATGACTTGTTGATTCTATGCTGCCGCAACTGGCTTACGCGAAGTAAGGTCTTGTTTCCCGCCCGGTAGCGCTGCTTTAGAGTGGTGGGACGGCTATCATCCTTCATCAGTTGAGCATTGACCCCGTAAGCATTGAGTCTCTCGGCGACATATCGTCCGGCCTCATCATCGCCGGTTATTGAAAGGAAGTTGACGGATCCGGCACCGAGATGCCGCGCATGTGCCGCAACGATCGCCGCTCCGCCGATAAACCTTTCGGTCATGATAGGAGTTACCACAATCGTTGGGTCCTCTTGCGACATCCCAAGTGGATCGCACTGAATGTAGTCGTCGACGATGGTATCTCCGATTACGCACACCTTGAGCGAACGGATCTGGTCCAGCACGGACGCCAGGCTTGGAATGTTGAAACCGTGCCGTTCGATGAACTCTCTTGGCCTGATGATCGAAGCGTGATTAATGAGCTCCGATTCCTTTCGGATGAGTTCCAATGAAGAAAATATCGTGTCCCCAGAGCCGAACAGCAGCTTTCCGCCGTAAGTTTGAACCACTGCAATTTCCGGGTTGTTTCTGTTTTCGTGCTCCTTCCCTTTGACGACGACTGCCGGACGCAGCTCGGCGATGAAACTTTCAGGGGAATCGTGGAGCAGGAATGCATAGCCGACCCAACTAATCGCGGCCACGCCTTCCCGGCGCATTTCCTGGCCGAGCTGAGCGTTTTCGGATAGCCGGTCATCGAGTACCCCGACCACGAGGTAATCCCCGCACTCTGCCGCAAAGCGCAGCAGGCGCAAATGTCCTGGATGGACGATGTTGAACGTTCCCGAAACGAACACAACACGCCGGCCGGGAAAGGCTCCGCTTTGTATCGCCTGGATGGCGGCGACGGATTCTGTATGCAGTGTCATCTATTACGCCTGGACGATTGTCAATTCCGGGAGCGGGATTACGAACTCTCCGCCTTCCGCGAGGAAGCGCTGGTGCCGTCTGATAATGGGCTCTGCGTAATTCCAGGCGAGAATGATGACATGATCGGGCCGGCGCACATATAGTTCCTCGGATGCAACCACCGGAATGTGAGCGCTGGGGCTGTACAGGCCCTGCTTTTTGGGATTATCGTCGGCCAGAAACTCCAGCTTCTTGGTAAGGTCGAAGTGCCACATTAGCGTGGTCACGGTGTTGGACGCTCCGTAGCCCGCGACTTTTTTCCCGCGTGCATGAGCGTCGTCGATCACGTGCGTCAGTGCATTCTTGCGTTCCGCGATCGCCTCCCCATATGCGCGATACACCTCCGGCCTGGCAAATCCCCGCTTATTTTCCATCTCGAGCAATTCACTCACGATCGGCGCAATCGGACGCCCGCCCTTGCGCGGATGCTGCACGAAACCGCGGATCGATCCGCCTTTCGATACGCTCCTCTGCACGTCAAAGAGTTGCAGTCCAAGTTTATCGAAGAAGCGCTTGAGCGGTGCGATGGAATGGTAGGAGACGTGTTCATGGTAAACAGTGTCGAACAGGAACCGATCGACGATGTCCACCAGATAGGACGCTTCAAAAACAAAAATTCCGTCTTCTGCGAGGAGCGCATGGATGCCGCGGACCATATCCGCAAGGTCATCCGCATGGGCGAAGACGTTGTTTGCCGTGATCACCGCCGCCGGACCATGTTCGCGCCGTATGGTCATGGCTAATTTCTCAGAGAAGAATTCCGGCAGGGTCGGAATTCCCCTAGCGGTTGCCTCCTTGGCAATACTCCGGGCCGGATCCGCGCCGAGCACCTTGAAGCCCTTGCCCTTGAAGAACTGCAGCAAGGAACCGTCGTTGCTTCCGATTTCGAGCACGAGCGACCCGGGAGCGATGCAGAACGCCGAAACAACTTCCTCCGCGTATCGCCGGTAATGCTCGACCAACCCGAGAGAGCTCGACGTTACGTAGAGGTAGTCGCGAAACAGTAGCTCCGGACAAACAACATCCACGTTCTGGACGTGACCGCAATCGAGACAAAGGTAGAGGTCCAAGGGATAGACGTCCTGTTTTTCCCCCAGCTTTTCCTTTGGAACGTACGCATCGGCAATCGGAGAAGGCGCAATCGGAAGCGCCAATTGCAGGTGGGTTCCATTGCAAAGGCGGCAGGCTGTCCTGCGGCGAAGGTCCGTCATCGTCCAATGAAGGCGCTTAAACCTTCTTCAGCTTCCTCGCCAGCGCTTCTGCCCAAACAAGGGAGAGACCGCCGTCCACGTACAGATTCTGACCGTTGATAAAACTTGCCGCCGGACTGCACAGGAAGGCAATCGCATTGACGCTGTCCTCGGCGGTTCCCATGCGTCCAAGAGGAACGATCTCCTGGTATAGGGCGGATAATTCCTTGTTACCAGTGTAGAACTCCCTCGACTCATCCTTCAGAAACGTAAAGGGCGTCACTGCATTCACGCGAATTCCCTTTCGCCCGAGATTGACGGCATAGTACCGCGCTATACTGTTTATCCCTGCTTTCCCGAGGTGATAGCTTAGAGGTTGTCCTTCCCCGACGAAATCTCCGAATACCGAACTGACGATCACGATCGCCTTGTCGCCCTCGGGCACGAAGTTTGGGACCAGCGCCTCGATGATTCGCCTCGTCGCCGTCAGGCTGACCTGGATTTCTCCGGCCCAATCGTCGCCTTTTTCCCGATAGCGCTGGGCGAATATCAGGTAGTTCAACGGCCCGCGCTCGCGAACGATGGCCTCGGCAACACTCATCCCTGCATCCGCCTCGAGCAAGTCTGCAACCCAATACTTCACATGCGGAAGATCGGTGTCGGTTTCGAAAGGTTTTCGCCTTCCGATCACGGACACCTGCTGACCCTGGGTAGCAAACGAGCGCGCAAGAGCGCGACCCAGACCGCGTGTACCGCCAACAATCAATGTGTGTGCCATCGCCATCACCGCGTTTTCCGTTGCTTCTCAGTTCTGGCGGGCATGCCGCGCCGCAACCTTAAGGACCAATGCCTTCATGTACGCAAGCGCCTCTTCGCGCCGCGATTCCGGTGGAGCAAATGGCGCGAGGGCCGTGTCCTCTTTTCGAAACGGACCGTTTGTAACCTCGTGAACCACCAAGAAACTCCCCCGAATGACCAGGGTGTGAAACTTGCTGTCGGAAAGCCGGTAATAGAAGTTGCGACCGCTCCCCGCTTCGCCCAGCTCAATGATTTCCACGATGTCGCCGCGATCGTCGAACACTACCACATCCACCTCGCCTTCGATGATATGGAACGACTCTGACTTGCCGAGATGCTTGTGCGGATGGATGTAGCTCTGCGCGGATATCGCGATGACCATTTCGTGCAACATGTCTTCGTTGGTCTTGTGCGCACAGATGCGCGCGCGTCCACGTGCGTTGGAAGCCGCCTGCCTTTTAAGGAAGGCGATCTGCTGCTCGCCTAGGCGAACAATCTGCTCCTTGGCGACAAACACCTCATCGTTGACCTTGTGAAGTTTCATTCCGGACGCTGTGTCCATACCTAGACCTGTAAGGCGAGTGGGCTGAGTGCGAATATCGAGCGAAAATCGCCACCTTTTTCCAAGTACGCCTTCTTCGCCGATAGTACCTTCTTTTCGCTCTCAGGACTCAGCGACAGGAGGCAAAGATCGATCCCTTCCTGCTCGAGTAGCGAGGAGCTGCGGATCGGCAATCGTGATCCCGGCATGATAAGTGCCTGCTTGTCGGGATTGTCGTCAATGACACATTCAACGTAATCGCCAAGCTCTAGCAGATTAATGAACTTCGCTGCCAGGTGCCCCGCCCCGAAGAGCACGACGCGCTTGCCCGCGGCACGGTGTTGGGAAAACCACGCACGGTAACGTTCGCGAACCTTGGGGAACTGCTCCTTATAGCGTCGCCCGCGCTTGAGTTCGACGGGAAGCTCTTCCGTAGTGGCGCGAACCGCAGGCGCGTCCATTTTCGCGATGGCCACCAGCGAATCTTCGAGCGCGTAGGGATAGGTCAGAATTTCGAATACTTCGCAGCCATGCGCCAGAAGGAACGCCTTGAGCGTCGAAGGTGTGAAATAGGCAATGTGCTCTTCCCACACGAAACTGTAGTCACACGCGTCGAGGAATTTCCTGCTGTCCGGCATTTCAAATACCAGGTAGCCGCCGGGTTTCATCAACGACACGAGGCCTTGGAGAAATGCACGCGGGTTATGCGCGTGCTCGAGAACGTGCCGCGCGATAAGAACGCTGGCTTGCCCGCGCCGGGCAGCGACTTCCCGAACACGGCCCCTGGACACCGCCTCCTGGACGGATTCGAGCCCGGCGGTCGAATCGTTCAGGCCTAGGTCCGCCGACGCATCCAATCGAAAAGTCTGCAAGTATCCCATCCGGTTCAGCCGCGCGAGGGTCGAGTCGTCTTTATACGTCAGCCCCGCGATTACCGAATCCTGCGCAACCCCCGGAAGCTGCCTTAACCGCTCTGCCAGGGCGTCTAGGTGCCCTTCCGGCTCGTTGTAGGTCAGCCATACATAGCGGGATTGCACCATCCTGGCGGACATTGGGCCGATCAGTTGAACCAGTCCGCAAGTGACGCACTGGCCAAGCACGAGACGGTGGAGATCGGCATCCCTTTCACCATTCTTGAGGAAGCGATTGCTGGGAGGTTGAGGACCGAAATCAATCAGCGTGCCAACCGCGTTGCCGCAAGCAATGCAGCGTTGGGCCACGGAATTCATTGTCTGCGCCGGTCAAAGAGTGATCAGGCAACGCCCACCTACAGCGCCGTTCCGCATGCCGGCAATTGCCTCGTTTACCTGATCCAGGCTGTAGCGATGGGTAAGGAGTTCGCGCAGCTTGACCCGTCCCGTTTCATACAGTGCTTGGTAGCGCGGGATATCCTCGTGCGGTATGGCTTCTCCTCCATGGGAACCGGAAAGAAGCTTCCCGAAATGAAGCGGGAGGGTGTGGATGGATGTCCGGCTGCCCATGCCCGGCACGCCGACCAGTATCACGCGCCCCCTGGCCCCCGTTAACTCGTAGCCGAGCTGGATGATCTCCGGCAAGCCCGTGTTGTCGATGAATGCGTCCACCCCGCCTGAGCGGATCAGGTCACGGATTCGCGCACGCGGGTCTTCCCGCCTGGCATTCAGGATGTGCGTTGCCCCCATCCGCCTTGCCAGCTCGAGGCGATTATCGTAAAGATCCACGGCAATAATGGGATATGCGGTGACAAGCGCCGCGGCCTGGACCATGTTGAGCCCGACGCCGCCGGCGCCATAGATCACCACCGATTCCCCGATTCGCAGCTTGGCGTTGTTCTGTACGACTCCGAAGCCTGTCGTCACGGCACAACCGAAAAGCGTCGCGACCTCCATGTCGCTGTCCGGGGAGATCCGCGTGAGGCGGTTCTCCGAGACGATGGCATATTCGTTAAACGTGGTCACCCAGCCGGCATTGACCTTGCGCCCGTTCCAGGCGTACGCCGGGGTTGGAGACTCGATGCCAAGACCCTTCCGCCAGTGCAGCACCACCTTGTCACCCACCTTAACGTGGGTGACACCGGGGCCAGTTTCAAGCACAGTGCCGGAACCTTCGTGACCCAGCAGGTGCGGCAGGTATCTGTCCTCGCCCTTCACGCCGTCGATTTCTCCAAGCTGGGAGCCGCAGATGCCGCTGTAGTGGACCTTCACGAGCACCTGTCCCACCTCGAGCTGCTGCGGAAGTCCTACTTCCGCCACGACCAGCGGCTTGCGCTGCTCGACAAGGATCGCCGCTTTCATGGTCCTGGGGATAGCCATCGCGCTCACTCAAAGTAGATGAAGGAGTGATCGCCGGTGTACCCGGTCTGCCTGAACCACCACTCCCACTCCTCGGGCGTGTTGAACGCCTCGCACGTCACCTGCCAGTACAGAAGATTCGCCTTTTCCACCTCGTTGCGATACGACTCGACGCAGATGTACTTGTGCTTCTTCCCCACGCGCTCGATCTCCCGCAGCGCCGGATCCAGGTCGTAGCAGTGCAGGTTGTGGAGCGTGTTGATCGAGAACACGAGGTCAAAGTGCCGGTCAGGGTAAGGCAGCGAGACCGCGCTGCCCACGCGCAGCTGGTCGCGGATCTCCGGCTTGCTGTTCTCGATCGCATAGTCCGACACGTCTATCCCGTGCACTACGATCCCAGGTACCGCGAGCGTGAAGTCGTACAGCTGAAATCCCTTGCCGCAACCCACGTCAAGAATCCTGTCTCCCGCCTTGATTCCGTAATGCTGCGCCATCGCGCGCGCGACTTTCTCCCATCGGTCCGGCATGTAGCGGTAGCCGCCGTAATTGATGCGGCGGTCCCCGTCCCAGTAATCGTAACCCCACTTCTTCGCGAGTTCAGCAGCCGTCGCCTTGGGGAAATCGGGATCGTTCACCCGCGCCAGGTAGTCGCGCTTGGTACCTTTATGCAAGACCGACAGAAAATCCACGTAAGCCATTGCCCGTATCAACCTTCTATGGAGCGGTATAGCCACTGCGCTTTTTCCAGTTGGCCGCGCTTTGCCGCAGCCTCATCCAGCGCCGGGTCGGCGAACTTGCGGCGTTCCGCAAACTCGGGAATGAAATTATTAAGAATAATACAGCACCACTTAACCTGAAACAGGGGCAACAGCAGCCGAGCGCGCGCTTCCAGCGCCTTCGCGTGCCGCGAATGTCCCATCGTCACGCGGACAAACTCGTCGAAATGTTCCCGCGGGACTGTAACCGCGGGGTGAGAGAAAAAATCTCCGGCCATCTTCGCGGGATCATCCCATCCGGCATATTCAAAATCCAGGAAGCAAAGCTTCCCGGAGGGCCGGGCGAGGGCGTTGTGAAAGCCGAAATCCGATGGTGAGATGCAGCGTTCCTCCAGTTCTTCGGCGAAATTCTCCCGCGCGTGTGACAGGCGCTCTTTGAGCCTGCCCCAGAGCGTGGCGAGGGAGGCGACGAAATCCTGTGCGGCAAGATCCACGTCGGCGGATCCGGAAATCGCGCCAAGCCTAACAAGGCGCTGGTCCACCATCGCAAAGTGTTCGTTGACAGTAAAGCAGGCTTCGGAAGCCGTTGGGAGCTCACTTGCTGCCTCGCGGTTCTCCGGATCATTCAGTTTGAGAAAAAACGTGGCGGCTTCCTCCACCTGTTTGCTGCCAATCTCCCTGGCAGCAAGCTGGGTGCCATCAATGTATTCATACAGGCCGACGCCGCGTGCGGCGTCGCTGCCGATCACCCTAGGCACGCAGCCGATACCTGCCCTGCCGGCATATTCAAGGAAAGATCGCTCCGCATGCAGGCGGTCGCGCGGGTCGGAAGGATGGCGGAAATACTGCTTTGCAACCACCTTGCGCCCGTCAACGGAGACGATATAGATGCGGTTGTTGCCGCCCGTCCTACAGGCTTCGAGCCCGATGGCAGGACGCTGTCTGGCCGGCACCTGCAGCAGGTCACCGATAATGGGAATCAACGAATCGAACGACATTCTTGCCGGAAATAGCTGAGTATGTCTTTCCAACTGCACATGCAACTGAGCGTACCCGCGCCGTCGTGATGCACTTCGGGGTCGAACAGTATGCTCCGGGTATTGCCCGGAAAATCAGGTGCCAGCAATATCTCCGGGAGGTCATCGATATAGTAGTCGCACGCGACTGCCCCGATCCGGCGAAGTTTCTCCTCCTTGGTAAGCTCGAAGTACACGTCCTCCGCGCGCACCAGGGCCCGCGCACCGTCCCTGAGATGGTGTTCGATCCACAACCGCGCTGCCCCGTGAAGGTCATGACGCGGTCCGATAAACGGATGGAGTGTCTTATGGCTGATGATGAACACGGCCAGCTCTTGTGCTGCGGCCCATTGCATAAATTCGATGGCCCCCGGATAGGCCTCGGCTTCCTCCATGCGGGCTCCATAGACGTAGCCCTGCATCTCCGTCCAGACATCCTCCTGTCCCTGGCGGCGCAGGTGATCGCGGACGGCAAGCTTGGTCTGTGGCAGACTGGCTGGGATCACGCCTTGCTCGACCGCGACCTTGTGGAACAGTGCATCGTAGCTGACGATGGTGTTGTCGAAATCGACCCCGACGCGCATTGCTAGCTTGCTACGTTCGGAACGGCGCGCTTGTTTAGCACCGAAAGTAGTCGAGCATGGACCTGCTCAGCAATGTTCTCCGCGGTCAGTCCAAACTTGCGGCGCGCATACTCCTGGGAGCCGACCTCGTGCATGAACGCATCGTCGGTGCCGAACGCGAGCAGCTTCGCGCACGGGCCGTCCTGCGCGGCGAGCCACTCCGAGATCGCGCCTGCGAGCCCACCGATCCTGCCATGCTCCTCAGCAACGGCAACGACAGGATATTTCGAAAAGATTTCAGTGAGCGTCACCTGGTCGAGCGGCTTCACCGTGTGGAAACTCTCAACCCGGGCGGACACGCCGCACTCTCCCAAGGTCTTCGCTGCCTTCACCACCACCGCGGACATGACGCCGGTGCCGATTAGGCAGACGTCCGTCCCGGCCTGGATCGTGATTGAGCGGCCGATCCTGAAGTCGGGCTCTTTCTGGTGGATCGCCGGCTCGCCTTTCTTGCCGATGCGCATGTAGACCGGGCCGTCGAGGGTGAACGCCTGGCGCAACGCCAAGCGCAGCTCGATCGAGTCCCCCGGGGCGACTACCGTCATCTCGGGGAGGGTCCGCAGTATCGCCATGTCCTCGCACGAATGGTGCGTCGGCCCGAGGTCGGCGTACGAAAGGCCCGAGCCGGTGCCGACGATGATGACCGGCGCCTTGTGGTAGCACACGTCCACGCGGATCTGCTCGAAACAGCGGGTGGTGGTAAAGGGGGTTATGGTGTAGACGACCGGCCGCAGTCCGCACAATGCCATCCCAGCGGCAACTCCCATCATGTTGGCTTCTGCCACCCCGCAGTTGAAGAACCGGCTCTCGGCCCGGTCCTTGAACTTGTCAAAGAGCTTGTTGCCGATGTCACCCGTCAGCAGCACTATGCGGTGATCGGCGGTACCGAGCTTCGTGATCTCGTCAGCGAACGCGTTTCTCATGCGGCCACTCCCAGCTCCTTCTTCGCCGCGACCACCTCGTCCGCAGTGGGAATCCGGTAGTGCCAGTTGTTGTCGTCCTCCATGAAGGAGACACCCTTACCCTTCACGGTATGCGCGACGATGGCGACCGGCTTGCCGCTCCCGTCCGGCACCTTGCTAAGCAGGCGCACCAGCGAGGCAATATCATGCCCGTCGGCCTCACAGGTGCTCCAACCGAATGCGCGCCACTTGTCGACCAGCGGGCTGATGGCCAGCACTTCTTCGCTGCGCCCCGTTGCTTGCCACTTGTTGAAGTCAACAACTATGGCGAGCCGCTCGACTTTCTGCGAGGCAGTCATCATCGCGGATTCCCATATTGAGCCTTCGTTGCATTCGCCGTCGGAGAGCAGCGCGATGACATTATAGGAACGCCCTTCTATCCGCGCGGACAGCGCCATGCCCAGACCCATTGGAAGCCCATGACCGAGCGAGCCCGTCGCGGCCTCGATTCCCGGGAGGTAAGCCGGCGCGGGGGGATGCTCGGCAAACAGGCTGCCGTCCTGCCCATAAGTTTCCAGCATGGACTCGGGGTAGAACCCCCTCAGCGCCAGCACCTGGAACAGCGCCGCCGCGCCATGGCCCTTGCTGAGTATGAAGCGGTCGCGGTCGGGATCCCGCGCCTGCGTGGGGTCAATCCGCAACACGTGGAAGTACACGGCGACGAGTATGTCCACGCACGACAGGCACGAGCCGAGGTGCGGCGTGTTGGTCTTGTGCGCGTTTTCGACAATACGGGCGCGTATCGTCCTCGCGATTTTATTCAGTTCGTCGGCGTTCAACAGTTCACCCATACCAAGGCTGCGTGTGCTCACGGCTTGTGAACGTAATCGTATGGCTGCCGCTTCAAATCGGAAAGCCAGCGCTCGACCCAGGTGATCGTTTCATCAATCCCCTGCTCGAGCGAAACGCAATCCTCCCAGCACAACTGTTTGCGCAGTTTGCCGCTATCGAGCCGATAGGCAGCGTCCTTGCCCACCCGCTCCCCCACAATCTCAACGCATTCTTCGAACCGCGCCTTCAGCCTTTCACAGATCATTTTGACCAGGTTCTGGACGCTGATGATGCGGTCCGTGGAAATGTGGTACGTCTCCCCGGGAATCCCGTCTTTCATGACGCGCATCGTGGCATCCGATACGTCCCGGATATGGATAAACGAGCGCTCCGAATGACCACCCCCGTGTAGTTGCAGCTTGCGCCCGAGCTTAATGAAGAGGATCGTCCTGGGAATGATTCGATAGAGCTGTTGCCCTGGGCCGAATACATTCGCCGCCCGCGTAAACACGACGGGGAACCCGTAGGCCGAAAAGAAGGTCCTGAGACTCATGTCGGCGGCCGCACGTGATACCGCATAAGGCGTACTAGGGTTGAATTGTGCGCTCTCATCGATAGACCCGCTGGTGCTGCCGTAAACCTCCGGCGTGGTAACGTGCACGTATTTCTTCAGGAAATCGCATTGCCTCAGCCGTTCGTGGAAGCGCACGGTTGACACCACGTTCGTCATGAACCATTGATCCGGGTTCTTCCAGCTCTCCGCCACCATGCTCTGGGCGGCGAAGTTGACAACAAACGCCGGCTTCTCACAATGGATCAGGTCCATCAGTGCGTCGAGGTCCCGGTTCAAATCGTACTGAAAAAATCGAAACGCACCCGATTTGCCCGACCACTTGAACGGCAGGAACGCCGGATGAGGTTCCGGCGAGCGACTGCAGCCTATGACCGGATATCCTTGGCCTAGCAGATAATCAACGAAACTCGCACCGGAAAAAGAATTACTGCCTACGACCAAGTATTGTTCCTGTTTCGACATCTACTGATTCTTCGCAGGCTGATTCTCGTAAAGCCACTGCATCACCATGTGGCCAACCACCAGTTGCATGTCTTCCGAGATTTGCATGTCGTCAACGGCAAAATGAATAGCTACATCCGCCATGGTCTTGGCCTTGCCTCCCGAGTACCCGAGAATCGCGAACGTCCTCAGCTTCAGCACTTTCGCTTGTTCAAGGGCTTTGACGATGTTGGGCGAATTGCCGCTGCCCGAAAGCACTATCAGAACATCGTCCTGGCGCGCCTGTACTGCAAGTTGATACGAGAAAATCTCGTCGTACCCCACGTCGTTCGCGAGGCAAGTCAACACCGAAGAATTGGCTGGCAAGGCGGACACCTTCAGACCCGATCCGAAAGTTTTCGAAACGCCGTAGAGGAAGTCATTCGCAAGGTGAATCGCGTTACCGGCGCTACCCCCGTTACCGCAAAGAAATAATTGCCTGTCAGATTGCCAGCAATCACGCAGCTCTTTGGCCAGCCTTAAAACACCGGTCCAATCCGCCGCCTGCAGCACGGCCTGCAACCGACGGGCATAATCCTCGAAAAGTATTACCGATTGTGTGTAGGAAGCGGTCATTTGACGACTTCCCGTTGCATCCAGCGCAGGTTGTGGAACCGGTCCTCGTCCTTCAACTCGCCGGAACGGTACTTTTCGATGATCTCGCGAATGGCATCGTTGACCGTCTTCTTGGGCTTGAAGCCGGTCGCGAGCAGCTTGTCGGAATTGATGCGGTACGAGCGCGGATCATTGGATGCGGTAATGATGACCTCCGCCTCGACCTGGTGAGCGACACGTTCAGCAATCTCCATGATGGAAATATTCTCGAAGCCCGCATTGTAAATGCCAATGTGCTCCGGGTGATCCAGCATGAACAGGTAAGCGTCGGTAATGTCGTCTATATGGATGTTCGGGCGCGTCTGCTGCCCACCAAAGACCGTGATACGGTGTTTCGAAAGCGCCTGCATGGCGAGCATGTTGACGGAAACATCGAGCCGCATGCGCGGAGAATATCCGCACACGGTTGCTGGCCGAATGATCTGGACGGTCATATTGTTCGCGTAACTTAGCAATACGCGCTCCGCGACCATTTTGGTCTTGTTGTATTCTGATATCGGTTTCAGTTCCAAGTCTTCCGTCACCTGGGGCTCGTCCTTGATCCCATAGACGCTACCGGAGGACGCATAGATGAATCGCTTTACGCCCTTGCGAACGGCCTTATCCGCTAGCCGCATCGTAGCGAGCGCGCTAATTTCCCATGTCAGTTTCGGGTCAAGATCGCCGCAGGGATCATTGGCAACTGAAGACAGATGAATGATGGCATCAATTTCGTCCAAATCGATGCTCTCGATATTGCGAACATCCCCTTTCACGATCGAAAGTCGAGGATGCGGCTCGAGGAAGTTTCCGAACCACATAATGTCGAACGCGACTACCTTATGTCCCTTGGCGATAAGCTTCGGGACTAGGACTGTGCCTTTGTAGCCGCAAGCCCCCGTAACCAGGATCCGCATTTGTATTCCTAATCCAAATATGCCGGCGCCAAAAACTACTGACTCGGAAAGACACCATACTGCGGGTTAACTGCCGACTCTGATCGCAAGAAGCAAAACCCCGCACCTGATCCTTCGGAAATAACTTCTCGCGCAGCTAGGCCGGGAACGCCATGCAAAATAAGCCGACGCCGCGCCGCGCGAGCGGAAACGTTTATTAGGGTTGGTCTACAATTTGCCAAGGACCTAGCCTTCGCCGCGGTTGCATTTTTCGATCTTGACGGGATCGATGTCGACCCCGATGACACGGAGGCCGGTTTCGCTGAAGCGCAGTGCCAGCGGCCGCCCGACGTAGCCCATGCCGATAATTGCGACGACGGCGCTCTTGTCGCGAATCTTCCGTGCAAGCTGTTCGTGCTGCATTGGGCGCTGTCCCGGTCTGTCGGTGGTTTGGCTGTTGGCGATCCGGCCGCCGATCTTCAGCTCTTGCTTGATTCCTGCCGCAGCTGTTCGATCTCCCGCTGCAACGATTCGTACTCGTCCAGCTTGACTCTCAGGAACCGGGCCGTCACGGTCGCCTTTTCCTCGATTCCCCTGGGTGTCAACAGGTAGAGATACGCGCGCTTGTTGGTGCTGCTGCGAAAGTTGTTGACCTTGACGAGTCCCTTCTCGATCAGCGCCTGCAGGCAGTAATTCACGCGCCCGAGGCTGATACCCAGCTCGTCGGCGATCCTGCGCTGGCTCGCGTGAGGGTCTGCCTCAAGAAGCTTGAGAATGCGGTAACGGTACTCGTCGGTCAGCACGGGGAGTTGGATCCCAGTTATGTTCAAATTCTGAACGGACCCATACTAACACATTGACAGTTAATGAGTTATAGCGCGACCCCTGCGTTCAGGTAATGAACGGTAACTCCTTGATCCTGCCTAGAATTCCCAGCAGGGGTTGCCAGGAGGATATTCGGCCTAAAACCGAACTACTTGCGGTTGCACCGGTCCTCGAAGCGGACGATGCCATGCTTACCGAGGTAGTCCCCCTACTTCACCTCGACGGGTTGCGGCGGCGCGGTAGATCGCGGAGAAAATCCCCGGCAATCGTTGATCCGGGAAATACGTGAGGAGTTGGAATTTGACGTCGAGCAGGCGAGTGAATTCACGCGATTCGACTTCGATTTGCGCAAGCTCGGCCAGAAATGTGTCTATCGCATCTATTTCGAGGTGCCCGTCAGCACCGCGGCTTTTTCACGATTCGAGCTGCATGAGGGGGCGCAATTTCGCGCTTTTTCGGGGGCAGCGATTCTGCAACAGCCGCGTGTCACGCCGTATGACGCTTTCGCCATCTGGTTGCATTACCAGCGGGAACGCCTTGCCCCCTGAAGTTCTTGCGTTATGTCTCTCTTGACAGCAAAACGCGGAAGATTCCCCGCTCGCGGGCAGCCTGCATGGCGACACGGACTACGAATTCGTAAGCTGCGGAAAAAACCTCGCGGCAGTCCGCGAATACCTGCTAGCGAGCGGATTGCCATTGTCGTCGTGAATGGGGAACTGTTAATAGTTCAGATAAGCTGAGCGGCCCGCGCGCGGCGGAGCACCCAGTACGCGTACAGGCTGTTGAACGCGAGAAAAGGGATGAAAGCAAGTACCCGATGCCGCGGTTCGAGGCCTATCAGAGCGAACGCCCCCAGCCCCTGTGCGATCGCCACCGCGTAATGAAAGAGCGAGACGGCGCGGTGGCTGTAGCCGATGCGGTTCAGAAGCTGGTAGAGATGGGTCCGGTGAGCGAGGTAAACCTTCTCCCCGGCCAGTAGGCGCCGCACGAACGTCACCACGGTGTCGAAGATAAACTGAAAGAGCAGCATCGGCACGATATAGAAAGGCAGGTGGCCCACATCTAGGTTCGCGCCGATCACGGCGAGTGTCGCGAACGCGAAGCCAAGGAAGGCGCTGCCCACGTCCCCCATGAAAATCCGCGCGGGGGGAAAGTTGAATACGAGGAATCCCGCGACGCTTGCAAGGAGCGCGTACGACGTCACGTACACGTAAAGGCTGTACTGCGTAATCGCGATCGCGCACAGAAAAACGGCCGCGATCAGCGCCACCCCGCCCGCAAGTCCGTCCAGTCCGTCCATGAAATTGAACGCGTTGGTGAGCCCGATGATCCACAGGAAGGTGAGCACGTAGCCCCACCCGCCGAGATAGACCTCGCCGGCCAAGGGGATCCACAATCGTGTCACGACCACGCCGAAGACCAGCATCATCGTGACGCACAGCATCTGCGTGCCGACCTTGGCGAAAAGAGACTTCTGGTTGACGTCGTCAGCGAACGAAACGATGGCGAGCAGGAGCCCGGTGATCAGGAATCCCCAGAAGTGCCAGTTGTCGATCCGCGCGACCTCGGCGACGAAGTAAATGACGAGAGCCGCCACGACAAAGGCGGTAACGATCGCCACGCCGCCGGACTTCGGCACGGGGCGGGTGTGGGACGAACGCTCGGTCGGTACATCCAGTATCCGGACCCTGCGCATCATGAACCAGGTAAGCGCCGCCGACAGCACGAAAATCGCCGCCGCGAATGCGAGGTGCGTCAGGAACGCTGAAACGGAAATGATCATGGCGACTCTAGCGCTCTTTCAAGGCGCGCTGACAAGTGGAGCTCCTTCCCGAAGTCACATGAAGCACACAAGAAGGGGCGGGTAGCGGGCAACGGACACAGCCGCGCCGGCACGCGGTGTTCGCCAACCGCGTGCCCCGTCATCGGTGCCTCGTGCAGCAAGCATGGAATGGGGTGGTCGAGGACTAGGGTGGAAAGTCTGCCCCTGGCCAGCCACCCGACGGCGAATAGCGCGGCGGCAAACGCCGTCAGCGGAGCCCAGTACGATGCCGCCACGATCGAGATTGCTCCGTGCGTTACCACAAGGTCTTGACGTGCGGGTAGCGGTGAATCTTGGCGTCGCCCGTCACGAACGTCGCGCCGAGCTGGCGCGCGGTGGCCACCAGGATCCGGTCAGCGGGGTCGGGATGGAATGCGCCGGGAAGGTTGACCGACTGGAGCGCGATGCTATTACTGACCGGGTGGAACGT
>Ga0184627_10000195_pt1 | contig 27900 bp, 44 predicted proteins | sample PLM3_127_b1_FD_133150 | JGI IMG/M metagenome (GOLD analysis project Ga0184627, IMG submission 133150) | Groundwater sediment microbial communities from an aquifer in East River, Colorado, USA - PLM3_127_b1 | ecosystem: Environmental > Terrestrial > Soil > Riparian zone | place: USA: East River... | reverse complement strand
CCTGGCCGGCGCGAACCTGTACGGCGCGAACCTGTACGGCGCGACCCTGGCCGGCGCGACGGGCATTTTGGACAATGTGATCCAGCGTCGGCGTATCTGCCCAGATGGAGAATTTATCGGATACAAAAAATTGGCTAACGGAACAATCGCCACGCTGAGAGTTCCGGCTGATGTGCAGAGAGTAGGCGGCGTAGTCGGTCGCAAGTGTCGCGCAGAATATGTTGAGGTTATCAATGGTAGTGGCCTGTCCCGTTACAACGGAGCAACCAAATATGAGCCGGGTACAGTTGTTCGGCCAGATAGCTTCGACCCCGACCCGTTGGTGGAATGCGGTCACGGAATTCACTTCTTCATCACTCGGTATGAGGCCGAGGAATTCTAGATGATAAACACCGCCGACACCCCCACCCCCTACCCGCGGTCGTCTTCGCGCACAATGCGTCTGAGTGACGGCGCGGTACGTACCGCGCCTGAGCCAGTGGAGTCGGTCGCGATTCTGGCGCTGGTGTACGCGGACATCGCCACATGTGCGCGGCTCGCCTGCCTACAGTCAGGCACGGCGGTCCCAGAGAAGAGGGCGTAGTAATGCGCACGTTTGCACAGCAACACGCCACACAGATTATGCGTAGCACTCGCCGAGCGTATGGAGAGATGGGCAAGCCGAGTCCTCTAGAAGCAGCAGCGCAGAAGGTGGCAGCGAACCCAATCCGACTCCTGGCGAGAGTCGGTCGGTTCGAGATCAACCAGGCATACGGCAAGGTGTGCCTGTTCGACAAGGCGCTGGCGACCTATCCACGCCGAGCCTTCACGTACTTTGACACGCTTTACGATGCGCTCGAAGAGGCGAAGAAGAGAGTATGACCCACGTCCTCCCCCACACGCAGCAGCGCCGCGACACGGCCGACCTGGCCTTTGTGCTGGCCGCTAATTACGCATGGGAACTCGCTATCCGGGCGTGTCCCGCATGCAAGGCCAATACCCCGCAGCGTGACATCGGCATCATCGGGGACGAGAGCGACACTGAGGTATTGCAGGTGTTCGTATGCGGCGTGTGCGGGACGACGAACAGCCAGCGCGTTCCGAACACGGCGTACTCGGCAGGGTAGGAAGCATAACCAGATGTCAACCTCTCTTGTTCTTTTTGACCGCGCCAGGCGTGCGCTCGAAGAAGCCAGAACCATAGACGAAGTCAAGGATGTGCGCGACAAGGCCGAAGCCTTGCGGCTGTACATGAAGCAGGCCGGCGAGTCGCTTGAAATGCAAAACGGCGTTGCTGAGATCAAACTGAGAGCAGAGCGCCGAGCAGGTGAGTTGCTGGCGGGAATGCCGATGAATACTGGCGGGAGGCCGGCGAAAAACCTGTTACACGATGTTACAGGTTTTGATCCTGAGACATTAGAAGAACTTGGTATCGAAAGAATACAGGCCCATCGTTGGAAAACCATAGCCGACCTGCCTGAAGAGAAGTTCGAGCAACACATAGCCGAAGTCAAGGCAACAAGCGACGCAGAATTAACGACCGCCGGCGTTCTCCGACTCGCAAGGACATTGCGGCGCAACAACCATCACGAAGGACTTGAAGCAAGTGAGCTGCCGACAGGAACGTATCGAGTCTTTTACGCCGATCCACCCTGGCGATACAGCGACTCTGGCGTGATCGGCAAAAGCGATAACTACGGACGCGCGGAACGCCACTATCCCACCCTCAGCATTGACGAACTTTGCGCGATGGGTGAACAGATCAAGGACATCTCGGAAGATAACGCCGTTCTGTTTTTGTGGGCAACCTCGCCCATGCTCGAAAACGCATTCAAAGTCATCAATGCCTGGGGCTTCAAGTACAAGACCTCTTTTGTTTGGGATAAGGTTCGACACAACTTCGGGCATTACAACTCCGTCCGGCACGAGTTCCTATTAGTAGCCACTCGCGGGAGTTGTGTGCCGGATGTCGATCTCAAATTTGACAGCGTTGTGAGTGTTGAGCGAAGCGACAAACATTCTGAAAAGCCTGTTGAGTTTAGAAACATCATCGAGACGCTTTACCCACATGGTAGCCGTATCGAATTGTTTGCAAGGGAGACGCATGAGAACTGGAACGCTTGGGGCAACGAGGCTCGGTAACACTCGGCTCATTGACCACGGTATTCAAAACGAAGATAGCGATATCCGGGCGCATGTTTGTGTGGAGGCGCAGCACGTTTATATCTTCCAGACGAAACTCGGCAAAGATGCCGTTGCGGCTGGAATCTACCAAAAGCGAACTGTAAAGACGGGTGACATTATCACGGCTGAGGGCTATCTTGTTCCGCCGTCCAGCTTGGATGCAAGCGCATACAAGATACCAGATGACATCTTCGACAAGGCCGATTTTGAGTACAGCGACTACACCAGCGAGAAAGGCAAAAAGGCGGTGGCCGTCGTCAATGAGATGATTCGAATAGGGTACATACCGCTCAACCTCCAGATCGAAAGCATTGACAGCAAAGAGATGCAAATCAAGGGACTCGATGTCTCTGTGAAGATGGATGTCAAGATTCAAGTCAAATGCGATTGGCGCGGCGGAGGGGAACAGTTAGGTGGCACTGGAAACCTATTTCTCCAAACCGCCGAGTGCAATCCATATCGGAGATATTAGTGCGGTACGTACCGCGTGATGGTGGGGCGCGGGTGCGTGGTGGTGGCTCTGGCATGTCAATAGCCTAGCACGAACAGAGGCGGGATGATCAGCGGGAATGCTTCGGGGGAAGTGTGGGGAATGTTCGGGGTTGTTTGCGGGCTACTTCTGTTCGGGACTGCCTACAACGCATTCGTGGCCTGGATAGAGGACAGGGGCTACGACGAGGGATTTACGGCCATCCTGGTTGTGGGCGGCGTTGGCGTGACACTCATCGGTGTGGCATTCGTGGACTGGCAGGCGGCTCTCACATCTTTTGTCGCGTTTTGCGCAAGCGGCTTGCCGATGGTTGTTGGCAGTCTACTGCGATACGCCAAGCGGCGCGAGAGACGGCAGCGCGACATTGCAGAGCGACCCCGGATAGAAACACTGCTCGACGATGTGGAGATTCCAGATGACTAAGCCGCGTTTGTGGCCGACGAATGCGCTGAGCGCACGCGACCGGGCATCTGAGTTGGCGCAAGGCATTGTAAACGACCTGATGCCGTTGATTGAGAATCCGAGACGGTTTGACGAAACAGAGCGCATCCGGCGCGAATCGAGCGCGGCGCTCAAGGCACAGGCAATAGCCAGATTGCTCGAATCAGTCGGTGCGCAGACGAGACCGTAGAGGAGACAGCATGACGACCACCAACGAAGTGATTATCACGCATCACAAAAGCACAGGCTACGGATCGGATGGTCAACGCGCGCGCCGGCTTCCGCGCCGTGAGCAAGAGGAAAAAATCTTAACGCCGACACAGGTAGCGCGCGCCAGGACATATCCCAACGATGACGCAAATAGCACGTCGCGCGGCGCGCCGAACAAGTGCGATGTAGTCATTCGCCATATGGTCGAGGCGAACATGATTGCTACCGGTCAGGATGTTTTTCGGCTCGGTCGATATACGGATGAGTTCAAGCGGCAATTCGAGATAGCACAATCGCAGGTCGCCAACGCCACGCCGGCGTGTAAGTTCTGCGGCCTTGTGCGGTGCTGCTGTCCGCCGTGCGGGACCGAGTCTATCCAGGTAGACGATGACTAGCCGTGACTCATCACTGTGAGCCGACGCCAGCCGGTTATGGCCGCAAACGCGGCGGCGCGAGACGCAGAACCCCGGCAATCTGCGCGGCTCACAGTGGCGAGTGACGGGCACTCGTCATTCCTCCTTCTGTTACTCCCGGCGTTGCGCCCCACGCAACGCCGGGAGGCAAGGAGGGGAACATTCAACAGACTGGAGGCAAACTGGACACGAACACTAACACTAAAGTGCAACGAGTGCGTTCCTGCACGATATGACACGAACCCAACCTTATCCGCTATTCACGAACCTGAAAGGACACGAACATGAAACGGAACGAAGCATTTCCCAGCAAGTGGCTACGCAAGGAAGATGTGCTGCAGCCTATCAGAGCCACCATCGCCCGTGTCACGATGACCGACGTTGGCACAGACGAAGAACCACAACAGAAGCCGGCCATGTGGTTCAATGAAGGTGTTGCGCCGATGACTATCAACTCTGGCAACTGGGACACGCTGGAAGGACTGTACGGTGATGACAGTGACCTGTGGCTTGGCAAAGTCATCGAGATCTACGTTGACCCAGACGTCAAGTACGCTGGCCGGCGTGTCGGCGGGATTCGCCTGCGGGAACCTGCTGCTGCACGAGCAGGCGCGCCGCCGAGCTCGAACGGAAACGCAGACACGACGAGACTCCTGAAGCGCTGGGAACAGCTGTGGAGCGACGCTCAGTCTCTCGGCTTGAAGGTCGAGCCGCTGCCGGGCAATCCATCGGCCGAGATCATCATTGAGCGCGGCAAGCAACTGAAAGTCGCTATCGAAAAGGCAAAGGTGTTCTAGGGAGAGCGTTGGCAAGCATCTGTCACTGCGCCGTTCGTGACGGTAGACTGCACCGGGAAGCAGCGAGGCCATGAAGGCCGGGCCCATGGGCCGCCCGAAAGGGCTTGACGGCGGCGCGGTGATACAGTGGCCGCAACTGCGAGAGCGGCGACCGTAGGACGTGGGCGGGACCGATACGCATTAGCGAGGAGGAGAAATGAATATCTGTCTTTGCGGCGCGGAGTCTGGATACCAGCATGATGAATGTTGTCCTTATCCTCTTTATCATGCCGCCACAGAGCGCGAGCAGCTATGGCGAGATGCCTACGAGGAGCGAAAGGCGAATCTGAAACGCCATGGGCTACAGCTGACGGACGACGATGAGCGACCCAACAAATGGAACTCCTGATCAGTCTCCTCCTGATGACCGCCTGGGGCGCTATCTGCGTCGCCATCGCGCGTGAGAATCCTGGACGATACGTTTCGCAAGCAAAACCTCATTCTCGAAAGGAGAGCTGAGATGCAGGCATACCAGACCTTCATCGAATCGAAAATCAAGCTGGCTGAACAGAGCGGGAATGTCGGCGCGGACGGCATTGAGTTCCACCCGTCCACGAAACCGCACCAGAACGATGCCGGCGTGTGGGCGCTGCGGCGTGGCCGCGCGCTGATTGCTGCGAGCTTTGGCCTGGGCAAGACGCACATCCAAATCGAGCTGGCCAGGGCTATCCACGAAGCCACGGGGCTGCCGTTCCTGGTGGTTTGTCCGCTCGGCGTAAAGCATCAGTTCGCTGAAGAGGACGGGCCGCGGCTTGGCGTGCGCTGGCGGTATGTGCGCACGGATGACGAAGTGCGCGCAGCCGATACGCCGTACCTCATCACGAACTACGAGCGCATTCGCGAAGGCAACATCGACCCGCGCCTGCACGACCTGGCCGGCGTGAGCCTCGACGAAGGCTCGGTGATCCGGTCGCTCGGCTCGAAGACCTACGGCGTATTTGAGACCGTCTTCAAGGATGTGCCTTACCGGTACGTTTGCACGGCGACGCCTGCGCCGAACAACTATCGGGAGTTGATTTATTACGCGCGCTTTCTCGGAGTCATGGACAGCGGTCAGGCGCTGACGCGCTGGTTTAACCGCAACCCGGAGAAGGCCGGCGACCTGCGGCTGCATCCACAGCACGAGAAGGACTTCTGGATGTGGATCGCCTCGTGGGCGCTGTTCATATACTCTCCATCTGACTTGGGTTATGACGACGAGGGATACGATTTGCCGGAGTTGAAGGTTCACTATCACCGCCTCGCCGTAGACCACCGGCGCGCCTGGTCGCAGACCGACGACCGGGGCCAGCGCAAGATGCTGCTCGATGCGGCAGACGGCGTGCAGGCTGCGGTACGTGAGAAGCGGGCGACGATGCCCGAGCGCGTGGCGAAGGCGCTCAAGATCATCGAGGCAAACCCGGATCGTCACTGGCTCATCTGGCATCACCTTGAAGATGAGCGGCGCGCGATTGAGAAAGCGATACCGGATGCGGTGACGGTGTATGGCTCGCAGGATCTGGAACTCCGAGAGCAACGCATCCTCGATTTCACGCATGGCAAGTTCCCGATCCTGGCAAGCAAACCGATTCTCTGCGGATCGGGGTGTAATTTTCAACGGCACTGCTACTCGAATATCTTTCTTGGCGTGGACTACAAGTTCCAGGATTTCATACAGGCTATCCACCGGACACGGCGCTATCTCCAGCCGAGCGACCACGTGGACGTCCACATCATTTATGCCGAATCGGAAGACCGCATCATCGAGACGCTGAAACAGAAGTGGCAGAAGCACGACGAGTTGACGGTCAAGATGCAGGAGATTGTCAAAGCCTACGGCCTAAGCCATGCAGCAATGGGCAACGAATTGAGGCGCAAGATCGGCGTGGTGCGTGACGAGGTCAGGGGTCAACTCTTCACGGCCGTCAAGAACGACTGCGTGCTGGAAATTCCGAACATCGCGGATAACAGCGTTGGCCTGATTCATACCTCTATCCCGTTCGGAAACCATTACGAGTACACGGTGAACCTTGAGGACTTCGGCCACAACAACGACGACGCCAAGTTTTTTGAGCAGATGGACTACATCATCCCGGGTCTGTACCGCGTATTGAAGCCTGGCCGAGTCGCGGCGATTCACGTCAAGGACCGGATCCTGTACGGACACCAAACCCCGCACGGCTTCATGGAAGTCGAGGAGTTCAGCGACGATACCGTGAAGGCGTTCAAGCGGCACGGATTCATCTACGAAGGCCGGCGAACGATTGTGACCGACGTGGTGCGCGAAAACAATTCGACCTACCGCCTGGGCTGGACGGAGATGACGAAGGACGCCAGCAAGATGGGGAGTGGACTGCCAGAGTACCTGTTGCTCTTCCGCAAGCCTCCTTCGGAGAACGCACAGCAGTACGCCGACGAGCCGGTGACCAAGAGCAAGGCCGACTACACACGCGGGCGTTGGCAGGTGGACGCGCATTCGCTGTGGCGGTCGAGCGGAAATCGGCTGCTGGAGCCGGGCGAGCTGGCCGAGATGGACGGGGGCCAGGTGTCGCGCACCTTCGCCGCCGAGCAGTTGAACACGGTCTACAACCACGAGCGGCACGTCGCCATCTGCGAGGCGATAGATCGGCGCGGGCATCTGCCGTCGTCGTACATGCTCCTGCCGCCGAAGGCGACGCGTGACGATACGGATATGGTCTGGGAGGACGTGATTTACATGCGGACTCTGAACACGAATCAGAGCCAGGCGCGCGAGCGGAATCACATCTGCCCGCTGCCGTTGGACATCGTGGAGCGAGCGATTCGGCTGTACTCCAACCCGGGCGACGTGGTTCTGGATCCATTCGCGGGCCTGTTCACCGTGCCGTTCGTGGCAATCCAGATGGGGCGCTACGCTCACGGAATCGAATTGAGCGGAGACTACTTCCGAGCCGGCATTGGGTACTGCCAGGATATGGAGCGGAAGGTGACGACGCCAACGCTGTTTGACTGGCTGGAGAGGAACGAGCCGGAAGTGCTGCATCGCAACGGGGCGGGTACGGAAGTGGTAGAGGCGTAGATGCGAACCTGGATAAAGCTCTACACCGAAATCCTGCGCGATCCGAAAATTCACCGCTTGGCCGATAAGCAATTTCGAGCGTGCATCAACCTGTTTGCCCTGGCTGGACTCATTGATGAGGACGGTCTGGTTGGCACGGTTGATGACATTCAATTCCACCTCAGGCTGGATAGGCGAGAAACAGTAGGGGTTTTGAGCTGCTTAGTTACTGCAAAGATATTGTATTTTGAGGCCCCAAATTACCGCGTGATTGCATTCGCGCGGCGGCAAGAGAAACCTCCGTCGCAAGTGAAAGAAAGCATTTTACGGCGGGTACAGGCCCACAGGGCTAGAAAACAGGGCCTTTTAGAAAATGGTAACGAGGATGTAACGTCGTTACACGTTAGAGGTAACGAGCCTGTAACACCACCAGAAGTAGAAGTAGATACAGATACAGATACAGAAAAGAAGCTTGGCGCGGACAAGCCGCGCAAACCCGAACGCGCCAGAGACCTGCACTTTGAGAACCTCTCCGACGTTTGCGGAATGACGCCTGAAGGCCGGAACTGGAGGTTGCTTCCAAAGACATCGGCTGGCCAGCTCAACAAGTTCGCGGCGGAACTACGAGTCGTTGGCGCAACGCCTGAGCAGCTCTTGGCCTTCGGGCCGTGGTGGTACGCGAACGACTGGCGTGGCAAAAAGGGACAGCCGCCGAAGCCGGCGAATGTGGTTCAGGAGTGGACGCATTTCTTAAATGGCGATAGCAAGCCGACTGGCGCGCCGGCCGCCAAGCGTCTCGCCAAACCGATGATGACCTCCGAGGAAGTCCGATCTGAATTTGAGAGATTAAACCCTGGGGTGCAACTATGAGAGATATTCAAGGCATCCTGTTTCCAGATAGCGTCAACGAAATCCTTAGCCTGTGCAAGCAGGAGCGGCAGCGTGTTGTTTTAAATGCCTTCACCGGCGGCGATTGCCCGAACTGTGGCGGAATGAAATACCTGGACCTTTTTTCTATAACCTCTGGGCCTTCTCATAATCTGTACAGTCCGGCGCAGGTGTCCTTGCTCGTTGACGGCAAGTGGCATCTCGGAAAGCGGCACCAGTTTACGTGCCCGATGTGCAACGCTGACAACAGCGCCATGATTGAGGCGCTTTGGGAAGCCAGCGGGCTAGAGCCGACTGAACGCCAATGGCACGTCGATCACATCAACGGCATGGAAGGCAAAGAACTTGCACTGGACACGGCGCGCAAAATTCTTGCGCAGACGCCGCGCCCGGTCGGGTGGTCGGTCGTGTACGGGGCCTATGGAGTTGGCAAGTCGGGTCTGATGAAATCGTTGGTGGCCTCGTTCATCCGAGCGGGCGTCAGTGCGAAGTACATCACGGCATTCGACATCCTCGAACAAATCAAATCGACGTTCAAGCGTGATGCCGGCGAGGCGACTGACGAAGCCTATTCACGATATGCCGGCTACAAGTTTCTGGCAATCGACGAAGTGGACGCGGCGCCGGAAAAGGATTGGTCTCATCAGGCGCTGCGCTCGATTATCGACAAGCGGTATAACGCTCGCCACCGATTCGCAACCATGATGGCGACGAACGCAGATCCGGAGGTGATGGGTGAGCCGTGGGGATACCTGATCAGCCGGATGCGCGACGGCCTGCGTGTGCCGATGGGCGGACAGGATATGCGCGGCCAATGGTTGCCCCGGATCGTTGTGGGCGACCTGAACGACCTGAGCCGTGTGATGCGGTGGTGAGTGACACACGGATTTCGCACGGATTACACGGACGATGACGGCCAGTCGGCGGTACTTGAGGGAGTGATGCGACTCTTGGATTTGTTCTGTGGTGCAGGTGGTGCCGCGATGGGCTATCACCGTGCAGGATTTGATGAGATTGTCGGCATCGACAATCGACCGATGCCACGCTACCCGTTCACATTCATTCAAGCCGACGCGCTGGAATACGTTGTGGCACACGGTCACGAATTCGACGCGATTCACGCAAGCCCGCCATGCCAAGCGTTTACTGTGGCGCGCGTTATTCACGGCAGGCCGCATTCAGATTCATTGACTCCAATGCGGATAGCGCTACAGCACATCGGCAAACCGTGGATAATCGAAAACGTCCCCAATGCGCCGATGCGCGCAGATTTGATTTTGTGTGGCTCAATATTCGGAAAACCGCAGCTAAAGCGGCATAGATATTTTGAATTTTCTTGGGAGCTGCCGTTAATTTTGTTGCCACCATGTTCACATGCCAAGCAGATAATTTCCGTTTTCGGGCATGGCGGACACATCTATCATGGCGTCAAATCTTGGCGAGAACTGATGGGCATTGATTGGATGACACGGGATGAATTGGCGCAGACTATTCCACCTGCCTATACCGAATTCATCGGCCGCTTTTTGATGGCGCACATCAGAAAAGAGGCGTAGGCAAATGGCAGGTGAACTATACGAACTCGTTGAAGAGCGCCTGATATCGCAGGCGGCATACGATGAGCGCGAGAGCGCGGCGCGCACCGCTATCGGCGCGCTGGTGAATGCTTTCGACCGTCTTAAGGCGACGCGCCAGTCTCGCGCCTACTGGCACTGCCATGCGCGAGCGCTGGCGCGCCGGCTGCGCCACATCCGCACGCTGGCGCGGGAACGAGACGCAAAGCACAGGAGTCGGATTGAGGAACTGGAACGCGAGGTACACGACTGGCGGGGACGCGCGACGCAATCCGAGGTTGCGCTGGATGTGCTGCGCGGGGTGTTCAATCGGCCAGCCGCGACCAGCGCGGATATCGTGTTGGAAGTCGTCGCGATGAAGGATACGATACAGGAGAGGCGAAATGATGACATCAAACGGTAGACCCTACGCACCCGCTGACCTGCGCGGGCTGATTCAGCAGCACGCGGCAGAGAACGAGACGCCGATCAACCAGCCGACGACGTGGGCTGTAGTCATGTGGTTCAAGAACAACGGAATCGGTGACGACGACCGCCACGACTTGCTCGAAGCGCTGACCGGAAAGAGGTCGGCTAAGGCGCTGACGATGGGCGAGGTCAAGGCCCTGGCCGAGTGGCTGACGACGGAGGGCGCCGCTGACTACGTGCTCGGCGAAGCGGCGGATGTGCTGCGAGAGCGAGCGGTGAAGGCGGGGCAGGTAGACATGTTTGAGGTGCAGCGATGATGACTGACACGGTACGTACCTCACTACGCTCAACTATGGAGGAGCGCCTGGAGAAGCAAGCAAGGGTATTTCATCTGCCCGAATCCATCATCGAGGTGCTGATTCAGCAGTCGGATTCGGAGTCGTCCGGCGACCTGTCCTGGTGGGCGTCGGCGCGCATGGTCGCTGACTACATCACGGAGATGCCGGAGTCAGTCGCGCGGCTGTGGCGGGCGAGCCTGATTCGCGAAGCGGCGGTGTACCGCAAGGTGCAGCCGAGTACCATGCGGGAGGAGGTACACACGGCTGAGGTATTCTCCTCAGCGGTGGAGCAGGATGAGGAACTCGCCATTTTCGGGAAGCAGCACTTCATCCGGGCGGCGCGGACCGGAGACAACGATAAGGCGCTGGCCGTGCTTCGGCACGCGCTGGAGGAGGTTGACCAGTTCGCTGGCCAGTGTCCGCCGGTTGCGCGAATCAATGAGTTGGTCGCGGAGATGAACGGCAACAAGCCACGCATCCGCCGGCGCTGGTCAGCGACGGTGGTACACCTCTACGAAGATGGCTCGTTCAAGGTGCGGCCCGGGCTGGGCGCTGATGAGCGGCGGCCGGCCGTCGGCGCGGCGGTGACGGTGATTGAGTTGCCGCACGACACGGATTTCTGACACCCCCGCGCGAGAAGATGCGCGAGGGCAGGCGGATGCACGGAGCAAAGATGGCATACGTAACGGTGACGATAGCGGGAACGAAGCGAGATGTCGAGGTTGCGGAGAGTGCGATTCGCTCGGCTGTCCACCGGTCGCCCGATGTGAGAGCGGCGCTTGACTCGAAGTATGAGCGGAGGCGCGGCGGTGTGCAGACGGTGTTGCTGTTCGAGGTTCACGGCGCACACAGGAACGGGAAGCAGCGATGAGTGACTGTTACCGTTTCTTCGTTGAGGGCAACCCGATACCGAAGGCGCGCGCCCGAGTCGTCAACGGCCATGCGTACACGCCGCAGACAACAGTGGAGTGGGAGGCGCAGGTCCGGCGGAATTACATCGGGCCGCGCTTCGATGGGCCTGTGTCGATTGAGATGCACTTCTGGCGCAGGAACAAGAGACGCGCCGACCTGGATAATTTAGAAAAAGCGGTGATGGATTCGCTGAACGGCGTCGCATGGCGTGACGACTCGCAAGTGATTGAGAAATATTCACGCAAGGAAGTTGACCCGAACCGACCTGGCGTGACGATTGTCATTGCCGAGGCGATTGAAGAAGAGATCTCCTAAACAAAAGGGTGGCGCGTGTCAGCGCGCCACCCGGCGGGGCGGATAGGACAATTCCCCGCTGGATAGATTCTACCACAAGGGGATAGGACAATGAATATCGAAGGCATGATGATTTCAATGATGAGCATGATTATAGCAGCGGGTTTCGGCGCGGCTCTGGGTGTGTGGCGCTACGGCTGGCCGGCTGCAGGTGAGCGACGTTTCGCGCTGGCGCCGGTGCGGCTGCCGACTCTGGAGCCGGTGCAGCACATGACGGTTGACGTTAAGACATTCACGACCGATGTGTGGTGGCACAGCAACGCCGGCGGCAGACCGACGCATCGCCGGTATGTGTTGTCGGTGGCGGTGGGGATTTAATGAAGCAACTGTTCGCAATTGTCTACGTCCTGATTCTGATTACGCAATTCCCGCACGTGTGGGCGGCATACGCGGCGCACGAGCAGGAGGGTATCGGACATCTCACGGCGGCGGGTGCGGCGCTGGGCTTTGAGTTGTCAACGGCGCTATTCACCTATCGTATCGTCACGGGTTCAACCCGCAAGTGGACACGCTGGGGCGTGCGGTTCTTTATTGCCATGAGCGTCGTTGCAAACTTGCAATACTACGGCGCATTCGGAGGAATGGTTATCGCCATCACCCCATACGTGTTTGCGGTTGCGCTCCCCGTTGCGCTTGTTCTGTACGCTGAGGAGTTCGGCGTAGAGATACGCAAGGAGGAGCGCAAGGCTGCGCAGGCTACGCAGGCTGCGCCGCAGACTACGCAGGCTGCGCCGCAACCTGCGCGCAGCGAACCGCAGCCTGTTGAAGTCAAGTTGCATGACTGCGCTATCTGCGGCGCAGGATTCTCGACTCAGCAAGGTCTTGCGGCGCACATACGCCACAGGCACAGGCCAGCTGCGAAACCTGCGACCAGCGCCAACGGCCATGAATCGCAAGGCGTAGAGGTCTAAGTATGCCGCAAGTGATACTCATCCTCATTCTCGCTTTATCAATCATCGGCGGCGGCGGCTGGCTGTTGAATAGTTGCACATCCACGTTGGCCGATAGCGCAGAGCAGATCGCATTGGTGAACAGTCCGCAGTCGCAGGCAGCCGGCAACACGGCGAAACTGCTCGGAGAAGTGGAAGCAACGGCAGAGGCGATCCGGGTTGAAGTCCTGACGCGCGGACAGGCTGAGTTAGAGTTAGAACGCGCGAAGGCTGAGCAAGCGTATACGCTGCAACAGGCGCATGACGCGCAAGAGGCCGAACACCTGGCGAACCTCGCCGACATCAAAACGGCTGAGGTTGAGGCGACCGTGCGCGCGTCTGTTGCATGGGTCAAACCGTTTGTGGACGGCGCTACCCGGCTGCTGGTGTTCGCTGCGCTGGCTGTTGCGGTGGTCATCGGTGCGTCGGCGGCTCGGCGAGTGGCGGGCGCGTTTGCGACGAAAGTAGAGCATCAATCTAACGTGCCTTTGGTCTTCGACTACAACCCGAACACGCTCACCGCTCCGATCATCCTGGCGCTTGTCGAGGGTAAGCCGACGATCTTCAACCCGAACACCGGCGAAGTGATACCGCTCACTCAGGCGCGCAACGCCGAGGGTGCGCGGCTGCGATATTTGGCGATTCAAAACTCGATCGCGCTACAGACAAGAGGCAACGGCGCGCGCGATGGGTTGATCATCCCGAACGTAGACACGGGGAGCGATGATGAATAACGGATTTGGCAGGATGGGACAACCTGGCGTTCGCGAGGAAAAGAAGGCCACGCCGACCAGCGAGATCACGGTTCCGCTGGCGCAGGGCTTTGCTATCTGGCTTCTTAATTTCATCGCCATCTTCGGCGCGTACGTCGGACTTAAGATGTTCATTACAACGCGCGCCGACTGGACGATGGCCGTGGTCATCGTGTCGGTGCCCGCACTCCTATACGGGATGTACCGCGTGGAGCAATTGGTTGAGTGGCCGGAACACATTGGTAAACGGCTGCTGGTTATTGCGCTGTATATTGCCGCTCTGTCAGTTGCACTATGGTTCTGTGTTGATGTGCTCGTGCCACAAGCAACGTACACGCTCGACCAGCAGGCGCACGTCGTCGCGGCGGTGTGCGCGGGCCTGGCCGGCTATCAGGCGCGCAAGTACACACTCGTCTTCTTTCGTCGCCAGCTAACTGATAGCCTGCGCGACAGCGATAGCAGTTATGCTACGAAGTCATTGGAGTACGAACATGGCGACGCAGTAAAACAACTTTCGATTGAGCGTGACGAGATGGAGGAGATGGTCAAGCAGTTGCAGTCGGAGGTGTCACGGCTGCAAGACCGCCCCGATATCCGAATCGTTCCGAGCAATCACGGCCAGGCGCGGGGTGTCGGGGTAAGTGGCCTGAAATTCAGCACGGACTTATTGAGCAAGTTTATCCTGGATGGATTCGGGGAGCGTGGTGTGGCGCGCGCAGAGTGGGTGGGTCAGCCGGCCATCGACAGACATGGCGACGCGATACGGCAACAGGACTGGACGAATCTTACTCATGCGTTTACGGAGGTTGGTTTGATTGTGGCTGGAAAGCCCGTCATGGATGCCCCTTCAGCGTTTGCCGCGGTGTTCAGAAGGTATCCCGATCCCCCTTCCCTGCTGAGCGACAACGGCGGTGAACCGGCCTAAAACCCGGAGTTTCACCAAACCAAACCGAACCAAACCGAGGAAATTGAGGAGTAGGGGGCTTTATGGTCAACCTGGGGGAGGGATAGAGTGAACCATGTCTTTAATCAACCAAGACCCTGAGCACTACCACGACATCCTGGAAAAGCGTCTTCAAGAAGCAACCCAAAATCTAAAGGCCGGAAAGTTCTGATGGATGAAGAGAATCTCCATCTCACAGATGGACGCGAGTGCTGGTGTCACCCGATCATTATCGTTGTTACTGGTGGGGAGGTCATCGTGCACAATCGTGCATCAAGCCTAATGTGCCCAGTCTGCCGGATGCCTGGTGGTGTGATGTTCAACCTGTTCAACCAGGTGATCCAGTGCCATCGGTGTGGGCATGTCGTGTACTGGCCGGAGGCGTCAGCGGAGGACGTGCAATGAGCCGCGGGGGATAGGACAAGGCCAACAGCATGACAGTTAAGAACGGAACCGACGAGCCGGGGCCAGAGCCACAAACACGGCCATTCCATTGCCAGGAGTGCGGCGCGCAGATAGGCCGGATAATCCGGCGAGACGGCGTAACCACTCTGCTGGTGTTCCGTGTAGCCAATCGCCCTGAATCGGTTGTGTGGGAAGGCTCAGGCAGCGGCGACGTGATGTGTTCTGAATGTCGAGAGGTAACTGAGTGGCACATGCCAGAGAACGCCCTGCGCGAGTTGCTTGAGCGCAGGCGGCGAATGTTGACAAGGCATAGTGAGTAGCGTTATAATGCTCACGTAGACAACTGAATTTTGCACGCATCTCCCGCGCCTGTCGTGGGAGCACCGCTCGGAGATTAGCGCCGACATTCCTTCAAGGAGTGTCGGCGCTTTTTATTTTCAGCGTACAGGGCGAACACACAGGTTCGCCCCAACAGGAGAACCATGACCGCCAGAGCCTTTACCATTGAAGTTGGACACCTCATCAACATCCTCGTCGCAATCGGCGCACTGCTTCAAGCGCTCGCAGGACTCAGTATTGTTCCGCCCAGCGTTGTGCCTTACGTGTTATTGGCGGTCGCGCTCATCAACGTTGTATTGCGTTTCCTTCGCGGCGAGCCGCTTGTGCCGTTCGCTCAACGCTGACACGCGGTACGTACCGCGCGCTTCCGGTGAGCCATGCAGATTGAACACCTCATCGCACTGTTAGGGTTGCTGCTGGGGTCCGGCGGCTTCGTCACTGCCATCGCCGCCTTGCGGACGGTCAACGGACAACGGCGTAAGCTGGAGGCGGAGACGCAGAAGGCAGAGGCTGAAGCGGAGGCTGCCGAGGGCGATGCCGCTGACAGCATCTCGCAGGCCGCACAGCGCGTCATCGGCCTGTCCAGCGAGAAGGTCGAGGAGCTGCTCCGGGATAACGTCTCGCTCAAGGCGGATCGGCGGGGATTAGAGCAACGGATTGACGTGCTCATCGAGCGCGTCAAAGGCTGCGAGGCGTACAAGGTCGCGGCTGAATTTAAGTTCAGCGAATTGAACCAGGACGTCCGCGACCTGACGCAGGCCATGGCCGACCTCCGGCACGAGAAGGACGAACTTGAGCGCAGGCTCAACAACAAGATTGCCGATCTGGAAAAACAGAACGGTGAGCTAAACGCGCAGGTGCAGGGATTCCGAGCGCTGGCGATTCGCCTGCACGCAGAGATTGAGGAACTTCGAAAGGATCTCAAGGAGCGCGTTGATCGCATATCGTACCTAGAACAGAAACTCGTTGAGCGCGATCTGGCGCGCGATGACCTACAAACAGAAGTCTCGAAACTGAGGGCGAAGATCTCGATCATCGAAGAGGCGGTGTCGAACGGTAAGAGCAACGGCCCGCCGACCGAGCTGCAGGCAGGCGGCGCGGCGCACGGGGAGTCAAGCGGCTGATGCCGGCGGCTCGCACCTTAACAAACGAATCAGGATGTGGCGTGGCAAGGCTCGACATGGCCAGGCATGGCATGGCACGGCCAGGCAGGGCAAGGCGCGGCAGGGCAGGGCAAGGCATGGGGGGGGGATACCCGCACTCATCGCACGGCTGGGCGCGGTGGGGCAAGGCAGGACGTGGCAAGGCATGGATTTAACACACACAAGGAGCGAGACACATGAGGAAGGCGAAACCATTGCAGGCATCAGAGCAGCGTGAATTTAAGCGGGTGGTAGTCATCTCCGACTTTCACTGCGGGCACGCGGTCGGACTCACTCACCCGGATTTCAATCCGAAGTACTCCGACGGCTCGCGGGCGGCAGAGGCCAGCGTCATGCGTTCGGTGTACTGGAGCCTGTACGCCGGGACACTCGGCGAGCTTAAGCCGATTGACGTGCTGGTCGTGAACGGCGATTGCATCGATGGAAAGGGTGAGGCGTCGGGCGGCACAGAGTTGTTGACCGCTAATCGAAATGAGCAGGTCGAGATGGCGACCGCTGCCATTCTCGAAGCCGAAGCCAAGACCATCGTCATGGCCTACGGCACGGCCTATCACACTGGCAAGAGCGAGGACTTTGAAGACCAGATCGCCAGAGCGGTGAACGCCGCGAAGATCGGGTCGCACGATTGGATCGATGTGAACGGCCTTGTCTTTGATTACAAGCATCACATCGCCGGCTCACAGATTCCACACGGCAGACACACCGCTGCCGCGCGTGACCGTCTGTGGAATCTTATGTGGTCAGAGTTTGGAGAATACCCGAAGGCCGACGTGATTGTCCGGTCGCACGTGCATTACTTCGACTATGTAGGCGGGTCGAACTGGGTAGCACTGACGACACCGGCCCTGCAGGGGTACGGCACGAAATATGGCAAGCGGCGCATGAGCGGAACGGTGGACTTTGGCCTCCTGTCGTTTGATGTGTGGTCGAAGTCTAAATTCGGATGGAAGGCACACGTATGGAAAGACGTGAGATTTGGTTCGAGCGCATTGAAGGTGTGATTCACCTTCCGTCCGACGAAGAACTGACACGAATCTTCGCCACGTGCGATAGTGAGCGGCGAGAGCGGGAGGCGATTGACCCGGCCTCTCTCATCTCGATGAACACCCAACGGGTCACACCCACACAAGGAGCGAAGCGAGATGGCGTACCAAGAATTGAGGTTCAGGATTACCGGCGTATCACCCCTTCTGCACCACAACGGGCAGCTGGCTGATCCGCTGAACGAGCTCGCGCGGGCGCTGAAAGCAGTAACCGGTAAGCGCGTCAAAACCGATTCGGATTACGAGGAAATGGCACGGCTCGAGTGGTACGGTAGTCTGTACTTGAAAGACGGCAAGCCGTGCATCCCCGGCATGGTCATTGAGGCAATGCTGGTTGAGGCATCCAGGCGTAACAAGCGCGGCAAGCAGGCGCAAGCGGGCATCTTCGTGTCCGATGACGCGCTACTGGAATACGACGGGTCAACCGACCTTGAGGAGTTGTGGAAGAACAAAGACTATCGTCTGACAGTCGGCGTCAAGGTGAAGCAGTCGCGCGTAATGCGGACGCGTCCGAAGTTCGACAAGTGGGCAGCCTTCGTCTCCATCATGTTTGACGATGGATTGATGAACGCGAGCGAGATTGCACAAGCGATAAGAGTCGCCGGCGAGGTTGTCGGTCTGAACGACTGGCGCCCGAAGTTCGGCAGATTCAAGGTTGAGCAGGTGAGTTAGGCGGGGCGTGGCTCGGCATGGCGTTGCTGGGCCGGGCGCGGCAAGGACAGGCACGGCATGGCAGGACATGGCGAGGATACCGCACTCATTGCGCGGCGCGGCCGGGCAGTGTGTGCTTGGCTGGGCAAGGGGTCGGGCTGTCGCGCTCCGACAGCCCGACCGAGGCAGATAGCACGGCGCGGCATGGCGCGGCCGGGCGCGGCATGGCTAGGCGTGGCGTGGCCAGGCGAGGCGGGGCAAGGCATGGATATATATTACCGCACTCATCGCTCGGCGGGGCATGGCATGACAGTGCTCGGCAGGGCAGGGCATGGCGAGGCAGGGCAAGGGTAAGACAAATGATTGACATTGAACAACTCAAAGACAAACTGGAATCCTGGCGAAAGCGCCTGGCCGCTCGCGTGGCCGACATCGCTGGCATGGAGCAGGACGGCATCGAGATAGTCGGCCTGCTCGATGAGGCGATTAAGACGCTGACGCCAGGCGAGGGCGGTGCATCACCGCTGTTTGCGTGGCCGGCGGACTTCAAGGTTATCACGCAAGGCTGGGGCCAACGGTCTGATCTCTACAAGAAATTTAACATGCGGGGCATCACACATCCGCCACACGACGGCCACGAGGGCATCGACATTCGCACTGGCACGCACGGCCGTATCTATTGCATCGCGCCGGGCACGGTGTACGAGATTGCCGATCGCGGGAACTACGGGTATCACATCCGTGTCGAGCATCAACTATCCAACGGCCTTCGCCTGCGTTCCATCTATGCGCACATGGCGCGTGGCACGGCGATGATTAAGTCAGGCGACCGGGTGACGCCGGGCATGATGCTCGGCTACAGTGGCCGGACCGGGAATATCGACGGTGAGCATCTGCACCTGAGCGTGTACCAGTTGATTGACGGCAAGTGGTTGTTGGTTGATCCGATGCTCTTTCTCAAAGAGCCATTCGAGGCGGCGTAAGGTGTGGCTGCGCAGGCTTGTTGAGTGGATTATATCCATCGTTCTGAGATTGATGAGGCCGGCCAGGTGAACGGTGTCCAAGTGGCGAGAGCGCAGGTTGAGCACGGCGTACATCATGGCGCGGCAGCGGTCGTGCGAGTTGAACAGGCGGGCGGGGTATGTGTCGGCACGCCTGATCCGCAGGCGCCTGCGTCGGCGCATAGCGGAACGGATGAGGCGGTTTTACTAACCGATTCAGGCGCGCGCCTGCTGGCGCTGTCGATTCTGAAGCGAGCACGGCAGGATATGCTTCAGTATTGCAGCGTTCGCCGTGAAGATGTGCATCACAAACAAAGCGGCGTGACGCGCGAGGCGGTCCGGCTCGAGACCGGGTTTGATTCTGTACAGGATGATGTACATGAATTTGTGTATTCGGAATGGTTCGTCGCTCTGACCGACTGTGTCAATGTCGATGCGGTTGCGGCGCGGCGTGCTGTGCTACTGAATACACCGGTAGATGGGTAAAGCATGCAATTCAACGAAAACAGCAAGCGCCGTGTCTACGGCGTAGACCTGGACGGCACTCTCACAAATGGAGAGGCGTTCTGGGAGAGTGAGCCAACACCTAACAAGGATGCTGTTCGCTCTTTGCGAGAATTGTACAAGACCGGGAACATCATCATTATCTGGACGGCTCGGCAGTGGGAATTTGCGCCTGAAACGGTGGGGTGGCTCATTAAGAATCGAATTCCCTTTCACGGAATTTATATGGCGAAGGGTGGCTCTGATTACTACATTGATGACAAGAACATGAACGTTTTGGATTTTGTGTTAGCGCATCCGATCACACCGAAAGAGACAGAGCATGAGAATCCATCGCCCGTTGCCGACGGCGAGTGACTCGGCGCTGCGGCTGGATATTCTCAGCAGCAGTGTAACACCGCCATTGTGGAGATAGCAAATGCCGGATGGTATGAGCAAACCAGCAGTGGCTACGATCCGCCACCTGTTGTCGATGGTGAATGACACAGCGGTACGCCAGGTCCGCGTTGAGCGGCTGCTGTTTGATGGTACACGGACGACGGAGTATCTAGACGCTCTCAGCGCAGCCGTTGAGGCGATTGCGGGTGAGGCGAACGGGCGAACGGTAAGGCAACTGCGAATCGTGTGGGATAGTGTGTTGGACGAATGGACGCGAAGCGCGTGAGAGGATAAGGATATGAGCAAAATCGGAGTGCACATTGTTATCGGCCCGCGAACTGGATACGGCGAATTTCTGCGCCGCATCGCTCCGACGATTCAGCCGTCATCGCCGCTCGTGGTGAAATGCGTCGGTGACTTCGGCGCGGCTCTGGAAGCGAAGCAGATTATCGGCAACGACCGCGTACTAGCCATCGGTCGCAAGGCGGGCGAAGGCTGGGAAGGTCTGGACGTTCACGCGGAAGGCGGAACGCCACCCGCAACCATCGCCGCTGCACATTTCGCGCAGGTCTATGAGCCGGCCGTCAAAGCCAATCCGCACATTGACATCTGGGAGCCGTGCAACGAGTGGAGCGCGCACTGGTCATGGCAGGCGGATTTCTACATTGCGCTTGCGCCGCATTTCGAGGCGCGCGGCAAGCGCATCGGCATGTACGCCTTTTCGACAGGCAATCCACCCGCCGAGGCACACACCGCCATCGCTCGCGCCTGCGCCGCGCTGAAGTCAAAAGGCCACATCCTTACATCGCACGAGTACGGCGGCGTCGGCGTCAGTATCCCGACGCTGCGCGATACGCAACCATTCCACGCGCTGCGATACCGCAGCCTGTACGCCACGCTCAAAGCACAAAACGCCGTGGTTCCGCTCGTCATCTCCGAGACCGGTCAGAACGCCGGCTTCGAGTTCATCGGCGTTGAACCGTTCATCAATGATTTTTCTTGGTACGATGCTGAGCTGAGCAAAGACGCCTACGTCATTGGCGCAACCGCCTGGACTCTCGGCAATTGGGCGCAGGCGAATTTCCAAGAGGCACTGCCCGCGCTGGCGGACTACATCGCTACGCATCCTACGCCGCTGCCAACGGTCGAGGAGCCGCCGCCTGAACCGGCGCTTAGTCGCGGCACACCTCGCACTCAGTACATGCGCATCTACAACGTCATTCCACCGACCGCAACGCTAGAAGAGGCGACACACATCTTTCAAGCCGCCTGGAAGCGCAGCCGCGAGACGGTCGGCGGCTCGTATGATGATGCTGGCGTTGGCGATTTGGATGTCCGGGTTGCCGTGCTTCATGGCATTCCCGAAGCGCAGCGACAGACGTTCATTGAGTGGTTCGCTGAGCACTATCCGGGAGTGAGTGTGGAGTTCGCGTGACCGAACGGGAGTGGCTCAACGAGATTCACGGCGCGCTGGCTATGCTGGTGAGCGTGGCGCGCGCCGAAGCGACGATGAACCCTCAACTTGAGGTGACTTACCGCGCGCTTCGCCAGATGCAGTTGGCGACGAAGCGGCGGATGGAAACACTGAAAGTCGAGACAGATGAGACAGACGAGGTGAAAGCATGGCCTATACCGGATTCAGTAAGTTATCCGCGCAGTTGAAGGGGCGCGGCATCCAGAACCCCGGCGCGCTCGCTGCGTCCATCGGGCGCAAGAAGTATGGGAAGAAGAAATTTCAACAGGCGGCAGCGCGTGGCGAGTCACTGCGTGGTGCGCGTCCTGCGAAGGGCGGGCCGCCGGCGTATCAGGGCAAGAAACGCAAGGGGCCACCTGCGTATCGAGGTAAGTAGGTAGCGATGGCAAACGGCAACGGCGGTAAGGTCGGTAATGGCGGGGCGAAGTTCAAGCCAGAACGTGCGGCGACCATCTTAGTCGAAGCGGCGTTCACGAGTGATGAGCAGGCGGCGAAGCGCTGGGACGTTTCGGTGCGGTCGCTGCTGAACTGGCGCAACCGGCTCGACGATGATCTAGAATTTGCCGCCATCTTCCACCATAAAAAGGATGTGTTCGAGGCGAACTGGTCGCTCGACCTGTTGCCAGCGATGTACTCCGCGATTGATTATCTCAAGCGCGCCTCGACGCAAGACACCTACTCACCGGAGTACATTCACGCCGTCGCCGGCGGACTCAAGATTCTATCCGATGTTCGGGTGACGAAGGAAGTGATTGATGCTCGATTTGCTGGACTCCGTAGACCGGCGGACGAGACGGCTGGAGAAGTGGATACCGAAGACGCCGGCGGTGAAGTCGGGCGTGTCCATCCCATTGCCAAGCACACATCCCGGACAGGATGAGGTTCTGGCGTCACCTGCGCGCTTCTTAGTGCTGAACTGTGGCCGGCGCTGGCGCAAGAGCACGACGGCATTGATTCAGTTGGTGAGGAAGGCGGAGAAGAAGAGGGGCCTGTACTGGTGGATATGGCCGAACTTCACGGTGGGCGAGACCGGTTGGAGTATGTTACGGTCAACGTGTTTTGGTCATGCAGAGTTAAGCGAGTTTCGCCGGCGTGCTGTTCTATCCAACAGGTCAGAGATCTGGGTGAAGTCGGCAGACAATGAGGATTCGCTACGCGCGGCTGGTCTCGACGGTGCGGTGTTCGATGAGTGCCGCGACATCAAGGAGAGGGTTTGGTCAGAGGTTGTACGTCCGGCACTCGTTGACCGCGGCGGGTGGGCGATGTTTCCCAGCACGCCGCGCGGACACAACTGGTTCTACAAATTGTACTGCTACGCCGAGGCTGCACCTGATTGGCAGTGCTGGACGAAGACGACCTACGACAACCCGGACATCGACCCGACAGAGATTGATTCGGCGCGATTGGTGATGAGTGAAGCGGAGTTTGACCAGGAGTTCCTTGCGAAGTTCCTCGCCGGCGCGGGCGTGGCGTTCCCGGAGTTCAACGAAGACCGCCATGTGATCGCGACCGTTGAACTGCCGACGCACTGGCCGGCGCTACGGGGCGTGGACTGGGGACGCGACAAGCCATTCGCCTGCGTGTGGGTGCGCATAGACCCGGACACCGGGCGCGTGTACGTCGTGCGCGAGGCTTACGAAACGGGGATGACCGACCGGCAGCAGGCACGGCTCATCTTAGAGAACACGCCGCCGATGGAGAAGATCAACATCACCTACGCAGATCCGTCGATGTGGACGAAGAAGACGTATGAGAACAAGACCTTCTCGACATCGGACGAGTACCGCGCCGAGGGCCTGCCACTGACGAAGGCGGACAACAACCGGGCGATGCGCAAGCGCAAGTACCATACGATGCTGGCGAACCTACCCGATGGCAAGCCGGGATTGCAGGTATTCAAGACCTGCCCGAACTTCATTCGCACTATCAAGGAGTTGCCGGTTGACCCGCACAATGTTGAGGACGTGGATACGAATGCCGAGGATCACCTGTACGACGCCGGCGGCTATGTGTTTGTGTCCATCCGGGCGCGACCCGCGCCGGTCAAGACGCAGACTATTCTAATCACCGACCCGCTGGCGAAGCACATCGGCATCACTGGATCTCCGGTGAGAAGCAAGGACTTGTAACGTGGCTCTTGATTACCAGGACATCAAACACTACGCCTCGCGCCTCGTCGCGCGCTATTCGGGGCGTGACGCGATGTTTGAGGACATCCGGCGCATGTTCCACATCGAGTGGCAGGAGCATCCGAAGTCGGACTGGATAAAGGCAACCATGTCGCCGACGGCGTACAACGCGGCTATCGGCGCGATACGGCTACTGACAGCAGCCGAGCCGCAACTGTCCGTTCCGTTTGACGAGACCGACGACTCCTCGCGCGCGACCAGCGATCGCATAGAGACGGCGGCAAAAGCGATGTGGAACGGCAGCGGGCGCATTGGGCTAAGGCCGGTGCATTACGAGGTTGTCTTTAGTGCTGTCCTGTTCGGCGAGGTGTGCGCCTCGGTGACGAAAACCGCTGACCTGCTACGGTACGCGGAGGAGTCGGGCGACAAGGCGAGCGCGGCGCGAATGAAGCGCATTGCTGAGGAGACGCCGTACCTGTTCAAGGTGTACAACCCGCAGACGTGCTACCCCGACTTCGATTCGTTCGGCCTGCGCGCATTTCTGCGCCGGACGCGGACGACGTGGGGCGAGGTGATGGATTCCTGGGGCAAGCGGGCGATGGAGGCTGAACCCGGCGCACACGAGAAGGATGAACAGGTTGTTGTAAATGACTGGTGGGACTGGGAGCATCGCTGTGTGTGGGTAGACAGGGGCGGCGTCATGCCGACGCCGTCGGGCGGAGGGCCGATCAGTCTGATCGGCGGGGGCAAGCCTATCCTGTTCGAGCCGCACGGCCTGTCGTTCCTGCCCATCATCGCGCAATTGTCGGAAGGCTCGTTCATGTTCGACAGGCCGGAGCATCAGCGCCAGCCGCTGTTGTATGCGCTGCACCAGTCGGGGTTGTGGAAGCGCGAGAACCTGACGCTCACGGTTCTTTACTCGCTCATCTTCGCGTTGGGTAGCAACCCGCTTCTGAAACGCAAGACGAAGAACCCCGGCTCTCCGCTCATCATTGACCGCAGTATGCCGGCCGGCGTGGTGGATGTAGAGCCAGATGAGGATATCGTTCCGTTCATCGAAAAGATATTCGACCCGTCGCTTCTCACTGGCCTTGACCTGGCGCAGCGGTTGAACGCCGAGAGCACGATACCTAAGCAGGCGCTGGGTGGGGTGCCTATGGCGGGAATGTCGTTCTCGGCTATCAGCCTGCTTGCACAGGCGGGCCGGCTACCACTCACTGCTCCCAAGCAGTTAGGCGCACAGGCTATCTCGAACATGCTCATCGCCGCGCTACGTTGGTTCAAGCAGGATGGCAGCAAGGAGAAGTTCTACAAGCGGAGTGGTTACGTGGAGCTAGACCCGGATGAGATACCGGAGCGCGTTGTGATTGAGTGCACTCTGGAACCAGACCTGCCGCAGGATAGGCTACAGCAGTTGAACGCGGCATCACTGGCTATCAATCTCCGGCTGGCGCCGAAGCGGTGGGTGCGTGAGAACTTCCTGAGCATCGGGCAATCCGGCAACATTGATAAGGAGATCTGGATGGAGCAGCGGCTTGACGCCGAATTGCAATCCGTCATCCAGAAGTTGCAGGCAGAGCAGCAGTTGGAGATCCAGGCGATGGCGGCGCAGCAGCAGGCGGCCATGCAGCAGATGCAACAGGCTCAGGCGCAGGCGCAGGCGCAGGCACAGGCTCCGGCAGGTGGTGCTGTTCCGCCACAGGCTGAAGGCGCGCCGGTAGAGGGTGAGGGTATGAGCGAAGAAGAGATGGCAATGGCGCAAGCGCAGGCTCAGGCGCAGTCAGCCGGCGAGACCGGTGCGTATCCACCAGGCGGACAGGTCGGGCCGGGCGCGCCGCTTAATTCGCCGTTGCCTCCACGGTGGCAGGCGGGGTAACTACTATGTCATCTCCAAGCGAACTTGCATTTAAGCCACTTGGCGCGCACTCTAGCGGATTAGACGTTAGCAGCGCAGTGACGTTGAGTGTGCCGAGCGGCGCGACCCAGCTTCTCATCCAGGTGTTTACGCAGAATCTACGGATCACGCTGGACGGCACGACGCCGACGAGTACCACCGGGTTTCAGATTAAGGCCGGCGACCCGCCAATTATCATCCCGGTGTCTTGGCCTATCACTGTCAAGGTGATTCAGGAGGCAGCAACCGCGAGTCTGCAATACCAGTTTGGAGGCTTCGCGTAGTTGCGGAGGTTTCGCGTGATAGAAAAACTTAGACAGTTGCGCAGGCGTCTTGAGGGATGGTGGATTCTATTCCAGGTGGAGAAGCTCCACACGAAGAAGTGGGGAAGACAACCTGATGGAGATGCAATCATGCGGGCGACCGACGCGCAACCCGACGCCAAGATGATAACCAAGATGCCGGTAAAGACATCTATCCAGGTTCGGGTGTGGCGCGAGTCAACTCACGAGTGGGAGGACTACGGCGTGGTCAGTAGCACAGATAAAAGGGTCACGCTGGATGAGTGGAACAGGATGCGCGAAATACTGAACAGGGCCATTGGGGACGATCCCCATTGGTCGTCGTCGCAGATGATTAGCGACTGGAAGTAGAGACACAGGGGTAGAAAATGGCAACAGTGCTTACGAACGGCGGGGAAGATTGGGCTTGCAGGTGCATGGCCCAAACCGATACAGACGACGCGCACTTCATTGACTGGGGCACGGGAGCGGGCACAGCGGCCAAGACTGATACCGACGTGTTCACCGTGGGCGGCGAGGCGCGTGCGGTAGGCACCGTGAGCGTGACGGGTTCCGGGGCAGCGGCCAAGTATCAGGTTGTCGGAACGATGACGGCCAGCGCCGGTAAGACCATCACGAACGCGGGCAACTTTGAGTTGTCTACCGGCGCGAACATCGTTGTTCACGGCGACTTCACGGGGATCGTGTTGGCTACCAACGACCGCATTGAGTTCACGATTACGATAGACCCGTCGTGAGGTGTGAATGGCTCTACCTGTTTATCGTTCGTCGGGCGCAAGAGGCGCGAGTACTACTAGCTTGACGGTTGCCGCGCCGTCCGATCACGTTACGAACGACATCGAACTTTTGCAAATTGAGTCTGCCGACGATGGAGCCGTAACGCTTTCGACCGCGAACGGGTTCACGCAGATTACCGGATCGCCCGTATCGGCAGCCAACGCCGACCTTCTGATCGCGACACGGCTAACGTGCTTTTGGCGCAGGTGGGATGGAGCAGCCGGGAATCCAGTCATCAACGATGACGTTATCAATCACGTTTTCGCGCAAATACATGCTTTCTCCGGCTGTATCACGACGGGCGATCCGTGGAACATCACGGTCGCCTCGTCAGAGACAGTCGAGGACACTACTGGTTCTATTACCGGCGGAACGACTACCGTTGACGATTGCCTTATTGCTCTGCTCGCGGTAAGTGCAAAGCCGGACGCCGCCGATGGGCAGCGCTACAGCGGGCAGACGAACGCCGACCTTGCCAGCCTGACTGAGCGCCAGGACGGCTCGACCAATACCGGAAACGGCGGCGCGATGTCGCTGACGACTGGCGGGAAGGCGTCTGCTGGCGCTTTCGGGGCCACGACATACACGCATACGGTGGTGACATACAAGGCACATCTAGCGGTTGCTCTCAAGGGCGTGTCAGCAACTACGTTCTTCCAGACCATAGCCGCTACGTCAGCCTTCACTCCGGCGTTGACTGCATCTAAGATCAAAGTGGTTGCCCTGGCGGTAACATCGACGTTTACGCCGGCGATGACTAAGGTTCTGATTCACGTGGTGACGCTGGCTGTGGCATCGACCTTCACGCCAACACTAACCAGGATCGTGACGTACCTGAGAACGCTTGCGGTGGCATCGACCTTCACGCCAACACTGACCAGAGTGGTGACGTACCTGAGAACACTTGCGGTGACATCGGCATTTACATCGGCCTTGACCAGGGTGGTGACGTACCTGAGAACGTTGGCAGTTACGTCCACGTTCACGGCGGCGCTGACCAGAGTGGTGACGTATCTAAGGGCGCTGGCGGTGGGTTCGGTGTTCACGCCAGCCATTGCGACCGCTCTTACAGTTGTTCGCACGCTGTCCGCCACTTCTACATTCGTGGCAGCCATGACGCAGCAGTTTATCGCTGGCACGTCTCGCCGAGTGTGGATGGGGTTCAGGTCGTTT
>Ga0184627_10000192_pt1 | contig 28387 bp, 40 predicted proteins | sample PLM3_127_b1_FD_133150 | JGI IMG/M metagenome (GOLD analysis project Ga0184627, IMG submission 133150) | Groundwater sediment microbial communities from an aquifer in East River, Colorado, USA - PLM3_127_b1 | ecosystem: Environmental > Terrestrial > Soil > Riparian zone | place: USA: East River... | reverse complement strand
TGAGTCGCAGGAGATGAAGTGGTCGGACGGCGCGGTGGTCTCCCAGGAGCTTCTCCTGACCGGCCGCAAGAACCCCGTCAAGACCGGCGCTGTCTGCCGTGGCCGCGATGACGCCGTTGCTGCGATCACGAACGGCTACTGGATCATGTGGTGCGGGAACTGGGGCGGGCTCATGAAATGCCCGGTCGTCGATGGCGCGCTCCTCAACCGGAAATCTGGGAGCTGGTCGCACAACGAGACCTGCATCGCCTACTGGTTCCACGATACGCTCGGTCTGTTGTTTGGCATCAAAAACCAGTGGGGCGACGCGCACGGCAGCGACCCGGGCGGGCTGCCCACCGGCAGCTACTGGATCAAGGCCGACGACTTCGACTGGCAAGCTCGCGGCGGGAGCTGCATCATCGTCTCGAACTTCGACGGCTTCCCCGCGCGGCCGGACGTGTTCGTGGACTGGAACACGCTGCCCGTGTGATGACCCGCAAAGCCAAAGACGACTTTCTGAGGAGGAGCGCCATGTCCTGGATCACAATCATCGCCATGCTCTTGCCGCTGCTTAAGCTGCTCCTGGAGTGGCTGGACAGCCGCGAGAGCCTGACCGCCCGCCAGCGGGCCCGCGTGGAGGACGTCCTCGGCCGCTTCGACAAGATCCGGCAGCGGGGCGTGATGCTCGGCTGCAAACCCCCAGCAAACGAAGGAGACCCCAATGGGCAACGTGCTGCGATTCCTGAAGGCGGCGCTGCCGACCCTGAAGCTGTTGGCCGCAGTCACGCCGACGCCGATTGACGACCTGGTCCTAGCGGTGATCGACGAAATCCTGAAGCTCGTGGACAGCGGGGCCGACCCGGCCACGATCAAGGCGGCGCTGGGCGCGATGAAAGCCAAGGCGATCGCCGCACAGCGGCCGTGAGCCAGCAAGGCAAAGCCTGGCTCGGGAAGTACCGGGAATTGTTCGGGCTTATCATGGCCGGCGAACGGGAGAAGGCTGCCGAGCTGGCCAAGGCGCTGACGCCCGAGGCATGGGTGAAGCTGACGCCGGCGGACAAGCAGGCGATCAAGGATCTTGGCGAACGCCTGTATCAGGAGAAGATCGCATGACCCTGGCAGCCGAACCCCTGACGCCGACGCAGACCAAGGCCCTGGTGAAGGAGGCCGTGCGGCTGGCGCACCGGCTCGCCGACATTGCCCGTAGGCTCGGCAAGGACAACGAGGGCCTGACGAAGGAAAACCGGCGGCTGCGAGCCAAAAGGGGCTGGGTGAAATGATCTCGTCCCTGATAACCCTGGCCGTAGTCGGCGGTTTCGTTGCCGGCGTGATCGTCGGCGCCTGGCTCGAAGCATTGCAGTGGCGCGCTGCCGCCCGCCGCACACGATACCAGGGCATCCCGATGGGCATCCACCGATCCGCGAACCGGCGCTATCGGGTCGAGGAGCTGCCGGAAGCGACGCCTTGGCTCCAGCCAGGCCCCTCGAGCAGACGGAAACAGTGAGAGGCGTTGGATCGAACTGGAATTCCGGGGATTTGGTGAAGCTGATCCCTCAGTTAAGGAACGCAGGTTCGATTCCACGAGTCGGCCGGCGGTCGACGGGGGCCGCCGGCCATTTGTTTTTGCGTGAGAGGCAGATGGGCACGCGCTCAAGCGGCGGCTACAAGCTGCCCGAAAATCGCCCGACCGAGCCGGCGCAGTTTCCGCGGCCGGCCCGCAAGCTGGTCCTGACAGGCAAGCGCCATCGCCGCTACCGGAGGTCCTATGACCGCCCTCGGCCTCGCCCTGATTCTGGCCTGGCAAGACGCCCAGATGCCGCCGGCGGCTGACGTGTACCGGTTCCCGCCATCGGCCTGGTGCGAGCAGCAATACCAGTTCGCCAGCGCTCATTACTGCTGGGTCGAGCACGAAATGCGGACGGCTCCGGAATACCGGCGCAGCGCGTGGCAAGTCTGGCTCGACGATGCGCGGTGGTGCCTGAGTTGCTGGGAAATGATTTCTTGGGCGCGGTGGGAGGCAGGGAAAGACATAGGACCTATAGGACCTATAAGTCCTATGAATTTAGGCCGGCCCTGGCTGGCCAAGCTCCGCACGCTCCTGGGCGACGACGACTATTACGCCGGCGTCTTGCCGCCTTGTGTTCCTTGGTGGTTCTTTACGTGGATTGATTGATGGCCGATGCCCCGAAAAGCCCTGAGCAAATCGCCGAGGTCCTGACCGGCGAGCCGTTGACGCTGGGCTACCGGCCGTCGCTGCCGGCCAGTGCCCTGATGCACGGCCACACGCTGCACATGGTTTATCGCGATCTGGAATGGATGCTCATGCATCCTCTGGTCTGCCTGGCACGTACCTACTACTGCTCACCCCTGTCCGCCGCCGAGTTCGAGGTCCGGGCCAGCAGCTCGGAGGTGGGCGAGTTCGGCCTGGCGGAGCTGCAGCGCTTCTGGGAGGAGTGCCTCGACCAGGCCCAGCTCGTTTACGATTACGGGTGGAACGGCTACGAGACGGTGTACGAAGAAAGAAACGGCCACCTCCGCCTGTCCGGCCTGATCGACTTTCACCCGCGCGACACGTCGGTACTTACGCGCGATTACCGGTACGCGGGCGTGCGCGTCCGCAAGGTCGAAAGCGCCGAGGGCGGCGAAGTCGATCTCTGGGGGCAGGACGCCGGCCGGCCGCCCAAGGCGCTCTGGTTGACGCACCGGCCGCGCTATCACCGCTGGTACGGCAGGCCGCAGGGCCTGGGCGCCCATCGCCCCTGGCGGCGCATGGCCACGCGCGACGGCGTCGAGATGATCATCGACGGCGGCTACTACCGCTTCGCTTACGCCGGACCGGTCCTCTACCATCCGCCCAAATCCGTATGGGCGACGGTCGTGGGCACCGATCCCAAGGACCTGGCCAAGGTCTGCCGGGAGTTCGTGGAAAATGCCAAGGCCGGTGTCTCCCTGGCGCTGCCGGCCATTTACGACAAGGACGGCAACAAGCTGTTCGAGCTGGTCTGGCCCGAACACTCGTTCCAAGGCGGCAGCCTGCTCGAATACAAGCAAGACGTGAAAAGGGACCTGTTTGCCGGCTACGAAGTGCCCCTGGAGCTGGTCGAGGCGGCCGAGACGGGCAGCGGGTACTCGGGAAGAGCGATCCCCATGGAGGGCTTCTACGCGTCCCAGCAGCGCAACGCCCGCAACTTCGTCCGGGCCTGGAAAGAGCAGATCGGCGATCCGCTGATCGCCTTCAACTTTGGCGATGGCTGGTTCGAGGTCACCGTGAAGCCGCTCTTGGAATCGAAAGAGAAAGCGGCGCAGGGGCGCAGCCAGGCGACGGGCGAGGGCCAGCAGCAACAGCAGCCTCCCGCTCAGTTGCCGCCGCCCGCCAATCCGGACCAGCCAAGTCAGCCGCCTGCACAGTTGTCGTTGCCTGGCCCTGACCCCTGGGAGGCCTACCAAGGCCCGCGCGGCGGCCGCGGCTGGAAGAACCGGAGTACCGGTCGAATCCTCTACGGCAGCGCCAAGCCGAGCGAACGGCAGCGGCGCGAGGTCAAGGACGCATCAGCCGCCCCGAAGCCCAGCGACCTGGCCGAGCGCATCCAAGCCCACGTCACAGGCGGCACGCTGCCGGCCGAACACGTGGCCGGTGAAGTCGCCCAGCTCGCGCGCCATTTACGCATCTGGGAAGTCGAGGACCTGGCGCACAGCCTGCAGCTCCCCGTGGGCCCGAAGGACAGCAAAACGGCGATGCTGGCCAGGATCGAAGACGCCCTGCGCGCCAAGGCCGCGAAGCCCTCGGCGGCGGCCAAGCGCGTGGCCGTGGTTCCGACCAAAAGCCTGCACGTGGATCCCGAGCGCTTCCAGTACAAGCTGGACGTGCGCGGGCCGCGCGGCGTCGGCGAGGAGCTCCAGGGCGTTCGCGCGTTCAACCCGGACCTGGCCGGCGTCATCATGGCCTGGAACGACCCGGAAGACGGCCTCGACTACGTCGTCAACGGCCATCACCGCCACGAGCTGGCGGATCGCCTCGAGTATCCCGAGCTCCTGGTCCGCTACATCGACGCCAAGGACGCGAAGGAGGCCCGCGCCAAGGGCGCCCTGGCGAACATCGCCGAGGGCCGCGGCACGGCGATCGACGCCGCCAAGTTCATGCGCGATATGCAGGTCTCGACCGAGGACATGGCCAAGGTCGGCATCAGCTTGAAGGGATCCGTCGCCCGCGACGCGCAGGCCCTGGTTCGCCTCGACGACGGCCTGTTCTCCATGCTGACCCGTGGTCAGATTGCCGCGCCCGTGGCCCTGGCGATCGGCACGGAGCTGGAGGATCACACGCAGCAGCGCGCCTTGCTCGATTACGTGCACAAGCAGGAAGCCAAGGGGAAGCGCGTGGCCGCCGATGTCGTGCAAGAGATGGCCCGCGAGATCAAGGATACCCCCAAGACCACGGAAACCGTCGCCAGCCTGTTCGGGGACATCCAGGAGGAAAAGAGCCTGTTCCTGGAGCGCAACCAACTGAAGGCGTTCGTGCGCGACGCGCTCGTCCGTGAGGCCAACGTCTTCAAGGCCGTCAGCACCGAGGGCAAGGCCGAGACGCTCAGACGCGGCGGCAACGTCATCGAGGCCGAACGCAACCGGGCCATCGCCCAGGAGAGCGAACAGGCCAAGAATTACTTCGACCAGCTCGTCAACCGCAAAGGGGAGCTGTCCGACGCCTTGAACCAGGCCACGGAGCGCTTTGCCCAGGCCCGCAACCAGCGCGAGCGGCAGAAGGTGCAGGCCGAGGTCCTGGAGGCGTTGCGATCGCTGATCGGGAAAGGACTGGCCGCATGAACCTCGACACGCTGAAAGAATGGTGGCAGGAAGCGCAGGAGGCGGCAGCTCCCGAGAAAGCGGCGGCTGCCGTGCTGGCCTACGTCCGCGAACATGGCCAAGCCGATCTTGAAGAGCTTCGGGAGCTGCTGACCGAGGAAGGCATCGACGCGGAGCTGCAAATGCGCCTGTTGGCCTCCATGGTCGAGATCGGCACGCTGGGCGAAGGGCCCGATGGCCAGAGTCTGACGTTTGTCCCCGGTCGGCCCGGTGCGGCATACATCCTGGAGGATGAGCAGCGCGGCCCTTTTGAGCTGTCGCACGGCAACCGCTTGCGCGTGCCGAAAGGCATGCGCCTGACATTGACCGACGGCACCGAGCTCAGGCCGGGCGAGTTCATCAGCAAGCAGGACTTTGGACGCATCCGCCCGGCCGATCGGCAGCAGTTGGAGCAGAAACTGACCGGCAAAGACGCCCGGTTGCTGCGGAGGTATCGGCAGACGCGAAGCCAGGGCCCAGCGCCCGAAACCGGTCCGGTGCGCGGGATGGTGAGCCCCTCCACCGACAAGGGGCTCACCATTCAGGCTGCGCGAGGCCGCCTGCGATCCGCTGGCCAGCAGCATTTGCGCCACATCCTTCAAGACACATTCCAGAGGCTGGGCGGCACGAACCTGGAGATCGCCGACGCCGTGGGCCGGTGGCTGGACGGCACCGAAAACACTCTTGCGCTCTACGCCGGCAATTCGAACGATCAAGGCGCTCTCCGTCTGGCACTCCTGGTGGGCGGTTATTTGAGCCAGCAAAAGTTCATCGGCACGTTTGCTGAAGATCCAGACGGCCCGGACTTCTTGTTCCGTCTCGACCTTCCGGACCGGGATATAGCGCATGTTGACCACGTACTCGACGAGGCTGGCATTGCCCCCGCCACGATTATTCCGCTTTCCAATGGTCATCGCGTTATTGCCATTGCGGAGGAGAAAGCGCAGAATCAGAGTGTCGAGCAAGCGTCCGAAGCCTTCACCCGACTGGCAGGCACCTATGCAACGCAAGGCCCCATCAGGCTCCGCGGCACAGCCGATTTCATCGGACGGCACGACCGCGGAGAAGCCACCAAACTGTTCGAACGACTCCTTGGACAGTCCGATCCGGGACTACTCCAAGCTGCACGGTCCCTCCGGGCGCTTGAGTCTGCTCAATCATCCCAGCGAGGAGGCCGATCGCCTGCGCGCCAAGATTCGCCGGCGGAATCGCAAGCGGTAACTCAATTCTCCTTGAATGTCATCCTCGCCGGCGCCATCGATCCGATCCTCCGCGCGGCCGGCCGCTTCTCCAGCGAAGCTCGCAAGGCCATCCTGGCCAAACTCCGCGACGCCACGCCCGCCGACGCTCTGGCCAAGCTCCGCGAGGCCCTCGACACCGTCCGGCCCATGTTCGTGCGCCAGCTCACCGAGGTTCAGCTCGCCGCCGTGCTGGCCGCCATGCGCCGGCTGGCGGGCCAACTCCCGTACCTGCTGCCGCCGGCGAACCTGCCGCCCGGCCTGGGCCCGGACAAGGCCGAGGACCTGGCGCGCCGGCTGCAGGCCGCCAGCGATGAGGAACGGCGCCAACTCCTGCAGGAACTGCCTTTCGACCAGGCGGCCTGGCTCCGGGCGCATGCTGCGCCGCTGCCGGCCTGGTCTGCGGATCTGCCCGGGGAACCGGAGCCCGTCGTCCGCTTGCCCTTGATCGAGGAGGCCGCCAAGGACCTGGCCGGCCGCCAGGCCATGACCCGCGCCCAGTTCGACCAGCTCGCCGGCGAGGCGCGGCAGAAGGCCTTCACGGTGGCCGGGGAGCAAAGCGAAGCCGTCATCGGCAAGATCCAGGACATCCTGGTGACCAACGTGGCCGAGGGCGCCGACCTGGAGCGATTCCGCAAGCAGGTCAAGGTGTCGATCGGCGAAGACACGTTTCTGTCCGAAGCCCACGCGGAGAACGTCTTCCGGACCAACGCCCAAACCGGCTTTTCCACCGGCCTGCAAACGTTGCTCGAGCATCCTCTCATAGGCGACGCCTTCCCCTACCGGGAGTATTCGGCCACGCATGACGATCGCGTGCGCGACAACCACAAAGCCCTGGAAAAGCTCGGCATCCAGGGGACGGCGATCTATCGCGCGGATGATCCGGTCTGGAAGAAATTCCAACCTCCTTGGGATTTCAACGACAGGTGTTCGTGGTGGCCACTGTCGATCGAGCAGGCCGCCGAGCGTGGCCTCCAAGAGGCGATCGAGTGGCTGCGCACCGGCCGGCCCCCCGCTCAACCCGCCTGGGTCGATCCCCCGCCTTTTGAACCGCCTCCTGGCTTCAACCGGGAGGCCGCCTGATGCCCGTGCAATTCGGCAGGTTCTACTGCCTCGATCCGCTGGCCGTCGCGCGGCGCTGCGCCGAGCAGGGCATGCCCACGCAGCACTTCCTCGGCCGCGCCAACCGCTTCGAATGCCGCCTGGGCCAAGATCCGGGCACCGGCTGGCTCTTGATGGTGCAGCAGGACTTGTCGCTACTGAACCTGAACGGTCCGCACGATCTCACGTTCACCTCCGTCGATCACCTCCGCGCGCGTGCGATCAAGCTCCGCAACCTGCAAATCGTCAAGTACGAAGTCCTGCTGCCCGGCCGCCTGGATGATCCGAAGGCCATTGTCCTGGTCGAGATCGCCGACCGGCGCAGGCAGTATCGGCAGACAGCCATCGACAAGGCGTACAACCTGCGCGAGACGCCGGGCGGGGCGTACTACTCCGGCACGCTCAACAGCGGCAACCCGTGGACCTGGGCAGAGATGGTCGGGGATATCTGGTCTGCCGTGGGCAAGCTCGGCGTCTTCCCGGGCCTGCCGTTCGCGCCCAACGGCCAGCCGGACGGTTGGACCTTCTGGGGATCATCGGCCTGGACGGCGCTTGGGCAGGTCCTCGACCGCTTGCAGTGCAAGCTGGCCTTGAATCCGGTTGCGGACACGTTCCGGATTGTGCGCGTGGGCGCCACCGACGCCGCCTATGACGCGGCCCTAAAGGCTCGCCAGGATCTCCTGACCTGGGATGACGACCCGGCCGAGGCCGTGAAAGGCCGGATTCCCGAAAAGGTCCGCGTTCTCTTCCTGAAGCAGCCCACTCAGCCGGGCACCTCGGCATGGTACACGGTGGACGTGGCCGACGCCGCGGCCGACGTTGAAACTCAATTCGAGACCGGCACGAAGGTTATGCTCCATGACGATCTGCCGGCCATCTACAACACGTCGGGCACGCTGACCAATCAGACGGCCTTGGAGACACGCGCCGCCGAACGCGCGGCCGACTACTTCCGGGCGCTTCGCAAGGGCGCGGACCGGCAGCTCCGGGTTTATTTCGCGGCCCTGGGCGATCGCGGTCTTCTGCCGGGCAGCCAGGTGCTGGCCACGGCCTGGGAGGAGCGCGGGGCAGGGGTCCGCACGACGATTTGGAGCGCGGCCGGCGGCGTGAAGCTCGATCCCAACATGCCGGGCAACATGGCGGATGGGGACGAGGACGGAGGGGGCGGCGGGGGCGGGCCGGAGTTCGTGCTGCGGGTGCGCGAGGTGGACGGCACGCCTTCCTATGCGCCGATCCACATCATCGAGTTCGACCAGGCCGATGGGTTTGTGGTCAGTCAGCCGGCGGTGGGGACGGCGCGGATTGACCTGTCCGCCACGGTCGGGGCGCTCACCGTCCGCGAACTCGATGGCGTGCCGAGCGTTCTGGCGGATACGCTCATCGTGCCGAACACGGTTTTGTTTGATGCCGGCGCTGGCGATGCACAGCTGCGGGATGCGAGCGCCACGACGGGCGGGTTCATCAATCTGGTTGAACAAGGAGTCGGCAGTGGCGACAAGATATTTCAGGACCGCGTAATTGCGCGGAAGGTAGGATCGCCGAAGACTTCTGACGTAATGTTGTGGTGCGCCGGCGGTGACACCGGCACCAGCTTTGGCCGTGCGTATTTTGAAATAAGGGATTCCGTCAGCGGCAGTAGCGTTTTCACGGAGATCAAGCAGACCTGGAGCAGCGGCTTGCAGTTCTCGCAGACAATCGATTTTGCGCAGCTCATTCTTTTTGGAGCCGTGTTTCAATGCAATGTGATCCTGGATCATCGTGGGGGCGGCCTTCAGTTCTTCAACGTTACTGGGGGGGCCTTGCCTGCATCCCAGCAAACGGTAACTGGCTCGCGCGGCGGTAATGCTGCCTTGGAGTCGCTCATGATAGCCCTCAGGAACTATGGCTTAGTCGTCGATTTGACAACGCCCTGAAGGAGGATCTTCGATGGCCGCAGCAGTAGACTCTCTCGCCCAGATTTCCACGGCGAACACGGCCCGCGACGGCAGCGGCACGCTCGTGGATATCGTCACCGGGGCCGGCAACGGAACGTTGATCCAGCGCATCGAAGTCATTGCTACCGGGATAACGACGGCCGGCATGGTGCGCCTGTTCTTGTTCGACGGGACCAACAACCGGCTCTATGTCGAGATCGCGGTGACCGCCATTACGCCATCCGGCACGGTGGCAGCGTTCTCCGCCAGTCTTACGCCGCAGCCGGCCTTGCCCCTCAAGAGCGGCTGGAAACTCAAAGCCGCGCCCCACAACGGGGAGACGTTCAACGTGATGGCTACCGTGCTTAATCTCTGATCGGGCCGTAGGCTATAGTTGTAAACCGGGGGATTCGCCGCTGTAGGCTATAGTTGTAAACCGGGGGACTTCGCCGCTGGGGAAACGGCGCGGAGTTCGGGCCTTGGCCACTGTCACGGGCAATATGCCCCTAAGCGGCAAGCTCCGCTTCCAGAAAATTTCTCCCCAAGAGCGCCAGCGCGCCATCCGCCGGGAGATCCGGCGCTGGCACGTCCGCCATTTCTGCCGCTACCGCTGGCGCGAGATCCCGCTCGAAATCTTGCTCTTCTGCTGCGGGCTGCTCACCTGGTTCATTCCGGGCTTCAACCTGCCCGCGCACGGCCGGCTTTACGCCAAGATCGTCCGCGCCAACGGCGAGATCTGGGATTACGGCCATGTCGGCGTGCACCTGATCGTGACGGCCGGCAAGGCGTTCGTCGTCGATGCCTGGCAAAACCTGGTCGAGCTGGAGAACATGAAGTTCCACGGCATCGGCACGGGCGCCACTGCCCCGGCCGCGGGCGACACCGCGTTGCAAACCGAATTGACCACGCAGTACAACCCGGACAATACGCGGGCCACGGGCTCCCTGGCCGAGGCCAGCGCTACGGTCTTTCGGACCGTCGGCACCAACACCGTGGACGCCGCGGCCGCTGTCACCGAATGGGGTCTCTTGAGCCAGGCGGCCACGGGCGGCGGGACGCTCTTCGACCGGCAGACCTTTTCGGTCGTGAATCTGGCAAACGGGGACAGCTTCCAAACGACCTACGATCTGACCGTCAGCTAGCGCTCGAGGAGAAGTTGGATGCGCTGCTGGTTGGGACCTTGGGTCTGGCGCAGTCTGGCTGGCCGATTCTCCTGGGGTGCGCCCTCAGGAGCGCTAGGCACGCTCGACCTGCGCAGCGAACCGCAGCGAATGGCCGGACCGACGCCTTTAGGCAGTGGTTTTTTCGTAACGGCCAACCCGACCAATTTGGGAGCGGAGTATCAGAATCTGGGCATCGGGGATCCACGCGACCTAATACTGGGCGAGTCCCAAAAGCGTCTGGTCGAAAGCCGACTCAGCCTCGTGGGCCTCTTGGCGGCCAACCGCCTCTCTGATGTCCTCGCAGAAGTTCTCATGCATAAAAGCGACCCCGAAGGGCTTGTGCGCGCGCTGCCTTTGGACCCTACGCATGCCCGGGAATACGAGATTTGGGTCGGCGGCGTGCGGATCTATCAGGCCGCGCTCGACCCGGCCGACGCCGGCTTCGCGCCGACCTTGGACATGCTCCAGCGCATCTACCGCCGCGTCCGGCAGGAGGTCTTGGACGGCCTTTTGCCGCCAGACCACCACCGAAGGATGATGGGAACTTGGGTCATGAAATACCTGATTCCCTACCGCACCATGCAGCCGAGCGATCTGCCCGACGAACCGGCGCTTGCGCCGGCCTCGACGTTCACGGACAACTTCAACCGGGCCGACAGCGATACGCCCGGGACGGGTTGGGCGGAGGAGATCGGCGACTTCGACATTTTGTCGAACAAGATGACCTGCCCGGCGGTAGGCATCGAAGGCAGCCTGCGCAACACGAATGCGATGAGCGCTTCCGACCACTACTCCCAGGCGATCGTCTCCGGTCCGGCCAGCGGTGATGATCAGATCGCTGGGATGAATGTACGCTTCCATGTGTCCCAGAACACGTTCTACACCGGCTGGCTCTACGCATCGGACACGAAGTACTATCTCAGCAAGATGGAGTCCGGCATTCGAACGGAGATCGGTACGGCGGTCACGATTACGATGGGGCTACCCGAGGTCTACAAGACCCAGGTTTCGGGCAGCACGCTCAAGTGCTTCCAGGCCGGCGTAGAGCGGCGCAGCGAAACCGACACCTCGATCACCGGCAACCTGCGCGGCGGCATGTACGGCTACGGCACTTTCGGCGTGCAGGTGAGCTGGGACGACTTCGAGGAGTCGGATGTCCTGGTCACTCGTGTGCCAAGGCCGGCGATCATTAATTTCGCTCCGGGGCGGGCATTTTCTTACTGAGGTTGCAATGGACGCTGTTTACGTCACCAGGAATACGGTCTTTGCCGCGGTGACGGGCGCAAAGACGGTCCTGAAGCTCATTACGCCCACGAGCTTCAACGTCAAGATCCACGAAATCGGCGTGTCCATGGACGGCGTTGCCGCTGCGGCTGTGCCGGCCACATTCGAGTGGGGCACGTCGGACGAGACGACGGCGGGGACGAGCGTCGGCACGCCCGTCACGACGCAAGTGAAGGGCCGAGTGCAGGCGCATGGTCTCACCGTCGGCCAGAACTTCTCGGCCGAGGGCACGACGTACACGATCCACAACGGCATCTATGTGCCCCAGTACATGGGCGTTCTGGTGATTCAGAATCCGCTCGGCTTGGAGAACGAATCGCCGGGCGACGCCGCCGATTCGTTCTTGCTGCGGATTAACGTCACGGCAAACGTGAACGTGCTCGCGTGGGTCAAGTGGAGCCGGGCTTAGGAGGCGCCGATGGCTCGGTTTGGCAGAGCGTTTCCCAGCAAGGCGATTATCGCTAAGGGGCCGCCGCCCGCCGGCACGACCTTCACCCAGGGCTTCATAGGCACGCTGGGTGTTTCGGGCGCGCGAATCACCGAAATCCGCTCGACCAAGACCGGGACGCTGGCTCTGGCCGGAACGATCGTGAAGCAGACCAGCCGCACGATCGCGGCCACGCTCGCTTTGGCCGCCGCCCTCACGAAACAAACAGCCAGGACGGTCACCGCAACTATCGTCCTGGCCGGAGCGCTCGGCCCGCAAACTGTGGGCAAGGTCCTGGCCGGCGCGCTGGTAATGTCCGGGGCGCTCCTGAAGCAGACCAGCCGGCCCATTGCGGCAACGCTCGGCTTGGCCGGCACGCTGACCAAACAGGCTGCCCGGGCCTTCGCGGCGACCCTGGCCCTGGCCGGCGTTCTGTCCTCCATCAAGGTTATCTTGATAGCCTTGAGCGGGACGCTGGCGCTCGCCGGTAGTTTAGCGAAGCAGACCGGCCGGCCTTTCGCCCTGGCCCTGGCGCTGTCCGGAACGCTGGTCAAGCAGACGCAGCGGGGCCTGGCCGCGACGCTCGCGCTCGCGGCGACGCTGGCCAAACAAACGGGCCGGGCGCTTGCCGGCAGCTTGGCTTTGGCCGGGACGCTTGGCCCAAACACGGTTGGCAAAGCGTTTGCCGGCACGCTGGCGCTGGCGGCCACGATCACGAAGGAGACGGGCAAAGGACTGACGGCGACGCTAGCCCTCAGCGGCGGACTGCTGAAGCGCCTGGCGCGCACGTTGCTGGGCGCGCTCGGCCTGGCTGGCAGCCTCCAAAGCGAAGTCGCCGTGCCAGTGGCGCCGGTCGCAAACGTCTTTCTGACGGCCCGCCGCGGCGATCTCGTCAACCTCACCGCCCAGCGCGGCGACCTGGCCGATCTCACAGCCCGCCGCGGTGACCAGGTGAACCTGACGGCGCGGGTGACCTAAGCTTGATCGGGGAAAGAGGAGCGGCCGGATGAGTGTAGCGCTGATGCCCCAGGAGAACTGGTCGATCGTGCGCGGCCAGGCGGCCCAACTCATCTTCACGTTTGCCACGGTGCAGGGAATCACCGGCTGGGCGCTGCGCTTTCGGCTAAACAAGGTGGATGGCACGGCGGTGCTCACCAAGACGACGGCCGGCGGCAGCATCACCATCACCGACGCCACCAACGGCGTCTTCAAGGTGGCTCTGGCCGTTGCGGATACGAGCACGCTGGATGAGAAGGACTACATCTATGACGTGTGGCGGACGGATTCCGGGGCCGAAGCCTGCCTGGCACGAGGCAAAGGGACGCTGGTTCAGCCGATGGCGAATCTGGGCTGAGTGCAGGCGCGTTTACCCAACCACCTTCCCCCGCAGAAACTCCACGGCCCGGGCGAGCGCGTGCTCGTGGGCATGCCGCGCCGCCTGGTAGTCCTCGCCGGCCGCTTCCTCGCCGGCCGCTTCCTGCCGTTCGGCCCAGGTGCGATTGACGGCCTCCTGCAGCGGCCGCGACACGCGTGCCCAGCAGCGCCGGCAGAAGGCGAAGCGGCTGTCGATCGTGACGCCGCAGTTGGGGCCGGGGCAGAGTCTCATGGCACGTCCTCCCCGTAATCGTCTTCCTGGCATTCTTTCTGATCGCAGCCGACGCGATCGCAATTCGGGCACCTGAAATCATCCGGCTTGCCGCGCTGCTCTTCCGGCACGTGCCAGCGGTCGATGCCGCCAAACGGCTGCTCCGGGTCCTGCGCCAAGGCCCCGGTCAAGAGGATGGCCCGCTCTTTGTCGGGCAGGCCAATCTCCACGCCCTCGGCGACTTCGGGAAACAGGTGCATGTAGCCTGGCTCGACGGCCAAGCCCTCGCTGGCGAACGCCTGGCGCACGTGCTGCGAGAACGCGCCGTCGCGGGCGAAGCCCAGCCAGCGCTCCCCGATCCGGCCCACGGCGAATTCCCAGCCGTAGTCGTTCTCGCCGATCAGCAGGATGTCGTGGATCTCAAGCGGAACGTTGTGGCCGATTTCACCCGCCATCGTCGTCGTCCTCCTCGGAATCTTGCTTCCGCCCGCGGGCCTTGCCATTGGCCGCCGCGGCCTCCTTCTCCAGCTTCGCCTTGCTGACCCCGAAATGCTTCCAGATGGGATCGTCGCCTTTGTGGCTGCTCCAGTAGCTGCTCCAGCCCAGAGACGCCCGCGCCGCCACCAGTGGCGGCGCCTTTGGTAGACGCCTGCGCCAGCTTTGCCGCCGGGATAGCCCATTTATTCCTCCGGGCCCGCGTCGCCGAATGCTGCGGTGTCAGCTGACGACGCCGGATCCGCCGTCGCACGATCGAACGTTGCGTCTTGGGGATGCCAGAGACTCATCGAAGCCATGGCCCGCTGCGCCAACACGGGGACCTTGGCCGGCCCGGGCGGACAATCCGTCGGCGACGGGGGGGGGCAGCCCTTGAATGTAGCCGATGCCCACGCCGCGATGGGAGAACTTGCTGGTGGACTGGTAGCGGCGGCGGATGTCCGTACTTTGCCAGCAGGTCCAGCAGAGGCCGCGCGGGCGTGTGACGGGATGCCGGTTGCAGTGGCGGCAGGGCTTGCGCATCTTGGGTTCAGCCTTCATCCTCTCCCTCCCTCAGGACCCGCACCCGGTAGCCGATCCTCACCAAGCGAAAGGCCACGTTCTCCGCCCGCCGCCGGCCGCGCTTGGGATATACGACCACGATCGGCACGCCCCTTGCCACCGGCCCAGCCACCGACTCCAGGTGGTAGCCGTAAGGCGGCAGCCAGACGCGCGTCGGACCGCCCAGGCCGTGGGCTGCGAGCCTGAGGCGGCGCCAGCGTTTGGCCGTTACGCCGAGCATGCCTCTTGCAGCCGGTTGAATTCGCGCCAGTTGGTCCGGTCGAAAAGTAGATCCTCTCTCCGCGGCCGGGCTGTCGGGGTGAACGTCGGTGAGAATCTTGCCGTCCTCGATGCGCCGGCCGTACATGTGATCCGTGCAGTAGGCCCACCAGGAGACGTGCCTGCGCGGTACGGTGCAGCCTACGAATCTTTTGCTGTATTCACGCTTCAGCTCGGCGACCGCCATGTTCGGGCAGCGGAAGACGCGACCCTGTACATATCGGCACCTGCGTTCGCCTACTACCAGCCGCCAGTTGCGGTCTTCGACCCAGACGCGAGGTTCGTCGCTCATCCGATGGCCTCCTTGCCGCCAGGCGGGTCCAGCCAGACCGTCGATGGCTCGCCGTCCCATATCGCCGTGGCATTCGCCACGGTCGCCGAGAGCTTCAAGAGCGTGGCCTCCTTGCCGCCAGGCGGGTCAGGCTTCGGCGGCACGTAGGGCTTCCGTCCTTCCTGGGCGTAACGATCAAGCTCCTTTTGGCTACATGGATTGGTTGCTGATGGCTTCACCCCGTGCGGCCAGGACAGATCCCAGTTCGCCACGATCAAATTCCAATTGATCTCATCGGGCCTGGCGTGGGAGTGACCCGTCTCCATGATCGCGGCGAACTGCTCGCGTAGAACACCATGCAAAAGAATGCGAGGACCGCTCTGGGCTAGGAGCATGTTGCACGGGTAAGTATTTCGCAGGAAGTCGTGGACGGCGCAGTTGACGCAGAGACCATTTGGAACGGCCGATCGGCGTAGCATCTCGGCCGGCGTGCTTACCGTGGCGATGCGGCAGCGAATCTTGCAGCGCTCGCACTGGCATTCGCCGTGGACCTGGAATAGGCCGGGTTGCGCTTCGGCTTTCTTTCGCTTGGCCATGATCATCCCTCACTCATCCGATGGCCCCCTTGATCGCCCTGGCGACGGCGCGGCCCATCGGCAAGGGAACCCCGTTCGCCACGGCTTTCAGCTTCCCCTCGGCCGTGAAGGGCGCATCGGCGAGGAAGTCTTCGGGCAAGCCCTGGAGCCGGCAGGCGTCGGCGAGACGGTAGCGGACCATGCGGGCGGACGCGCCGCCGGTCCCCGAGCCGCTAATTTTGACCGGCACTTCATCGGTACTGCCCAGAACAGCAAGTCGGCGGACTCTTGCGTCCCTGACCGAAGGCGGTTCGCCGTGGCCAACGGCCGCTATGCCGGTTCGCCGCTGGCCACCGCCGGATCCGGTAAGGCCGTTCTTTGCATCCGGCAGCAGGAACACCGCCAGGTCAATCCACCGCAAGAGGCTCGGGACTGCTTCACGCCCGCGCATACCGAACGTGAACCGCCTGAGTCGCTGTTGCTCCAGGCCGAACCCGTCGCCGCCGTTCAGGGACGAGTTGTCCATCAGGAACGACTTGGCCGTGTAGCCGAAGACGGCAGGCTCGGGGGCCGCGCGTACGTTCTCCATCAGAAACCAATCGGGCTGGGCTTCGCTGACGCACCGCTCGAACTCGGGGATCAGGTTGCCGAACTTGGGCTCGTGGCCGTTGGCACGCACCAGATGCGCCAGGGATGAAAACGCCTGGCACGGAGGCCCGCCGATCACGCCGTCGAACTTACTGGTCGGCGGATGGAAGCGGCGGATGTCGCCGCCCCAGAGCACATCGGGGCCGCGCGCGACCGTGAAGCCTTCCTCCTCGAAGGCCATGTCGAGTAGGCCGATGCCGGGGAACAGGGACAGCACGAACCACTTCATTCCTCCACACCCTCCCCCGTCGCCTCAGGATCATGGCGATCCTGAAACCCGTCGATGGCGTCGGCGATCTTCTGCGCCGTCTGCAAGTCCACGCCGGCCAGCTCGGTCAGCTTGCGGCCGGAGTTGAGGTAGTCGAGCAAGTCACCCATCAAGACCAGCTTGTTTTTGACGAGCTTGGCGACGATGCCCTTGGGCAGCTTGAATTCCTCCAGGGCCGTGACCGGGGCGCTGCGCCAGGGGCGGGCGGGGGTTGGTGCGGGGGGCTTGTCGGTGGGCAGGGCGAAGGCTTTGTCGTCTTGATCGATTACGTGATTCCGTAATTCCGTAATTGGCGGCTCGGCAGGCGTGGCGCGCTTGGCCACGTCCTCCGCGAGATCCGCCAAGCCGCCGGGCACTCGCTCGCCGTTTTCATCCGGCGCTGGCACTTCCCGCCGATCGAATAGCGGCATCGGCTCCTGGCACTTGGCCAGCAACTCGCCGAACTCCTCAATGCTCTGCTCATACGCTTTGCGGCTTTGCGCCAGGGCCTCCTTGTCGTCGCGCCACTGGTTTTTTCGAGTCTGGACCTCCTGCCATTTCTCGCTGACGACGGCGGGGATCTCGACGCGGACGCGCTCCGCTACCGGTTCGGTCGCTGTGGTCATGTGGTCCTCCTTGGGTTCGGTGCAATAGGTTTGGCCCTCTCGCCAGAACAGGGTATGGCCGCGCAGGCGGCAGGCGGGGAGGGCGGGTTGGTAGTGCATTATTCGACGTAACCTCTCTTGGCAGCCGCGCTCTCCGGGTGAACGCCGATGATGGCCTTCCTACCCAGGAAGAACCCACAGATCCTCTAGTACATGAACGCCGGGTCTTATCGCAGGCCGCAGGCTTTGAGCATCATTCCACGAAAACGCCGCACGCGGGCATTGGCGCAGCTTCCACCTGCGCGAGGGTCACGATCTGCGGCACATACGATGTCGATCACGAAGTCGTAAGCGAGCCCCATATGCTCGGGGCACAGCAAGCGGAACTTAAGCTCCGTTCGACCCGTCAGGGTCAGGATGTGCCGATACACTGCCGTGATCGGGCAATCCCCGGATTCGCTGCGGATCATTGTGCCAATGAGTCGCCAAGGACCTTTGCATTGGCGCAGCGTTGCCCAAAATTGGCGGGTCGTCATCCGGCGGGTTGCGGAATCAATTTGGTCGGGGAACGGTGTGCTCATCCTGTGGCCTCCCTCCGGAATGGGATCGTATCCGGCTTCTCCTGCGGCGATTCTTCCGGCGGGAACAGCGGCAGGCCGAAGATGCGCTCCAAGATTGCCTCGACAGGGAACGGGTCGGGCAGTTGTCCTTGCAGAACCCCCACGATCCGCACCTGAAGGCCGGCCTCGCTGGATAGTGCATAGATCAGCCCAGCCAGACCGTCGATGGCTCGCCGTCCCATATCGCCGTGGCATTCGCCACGGTCGCCGAGAGCTTCAAGAGCGTGGTCCGGCCACTCGGCGATCACGGGCTTGCCCGGCAGCAAGACCGGCCCGGCTACTAGCGGCTTGGGGTTCTCGCCTAGCCGGCGCCGGCGCTGATACTCGGCATCCTCGGCGGCTGTCGGGTAGACCAGCTTCTCCACGACCGTGACCGCTGGCCCATACCAGCGGAAGAAGCGCCGCTTCGGGCAATAGGTGCACTGGCGGCCATGACAGGGCACGCCGCCGTCATCCGCGCTGTAGTGCATCGGCAACTCGAATAGGTCACCGAGCAGAATGCCCCGTACCTTCTGCCCTCGGGCTCGTAGGATCGTGGCGTAGCGCGGCGTGCCTTGCTGCGTGCCGTCCATATTGGCTTCCTTCATGCGAACATCTCCAGTTGGGGGCCATCGGCCAGAGGCCCATTGACGAGCAGCACCTCTGGGGCAATGGTCCCCGGATCGCCATGCCCGCGCTTCATGCACCGGGCCATGTTCTTATAGCGCGCGCAGTCGAGTGTCTGCCAGCGCTTGGCCGGGTACAGGTTCCGCAGTTGCGGATGGTCGTAGTAGCTCACTACGACCCGCACCCTGCGAAACCGCTCCAGCAGCTGGGCCAGCCGAACGTGGTCGGCGGGCTCGAAGTCGTGGATGTACCTCGCGCCCTTGCTCACGTAGGGCGGATCTACGTAGATGGCCATGCGGGGTTCGTCGGCAATCTCCGCAATGCACTCGAATCCGTCGCGGCGAAGGATGGACACCTTGCGCAGGCGCTCGCGCCAGGCCGGGATGCTGTCCACGGCAGAGCAGAAGCGCGTGCCTTGGGATCCGCCGTTGGCCGTCCAGCGAACGCTGAATTGCTTGCCGATCGGCGAAACCTTGGCGGTTCCTTGGACGCCATTGCGGCCGAGCCAGGAATAGACGAAGAAGGCCAAGGCGCGTTGCTGGTCCATTTCGCCGTTGAGGAGGCCAGCGTTTATCTCCTGACACGCATCCCGATAGACCTCCTCGGAAACCAGCGTGCGCCGCAGCTGCCGGTAGAGCCAGGCCCCATGCTGTGGGTCGCGGATCACGCGCGCCAAGTTGATCAAGTCGCCGTGCAGGTCATTGACCAGCTCGTAGGTCGCCACAGGTTTGGCCAAGAGCACAGCCATTGAGCCGCAGAACGGTTCGAAGTAGGCCCGGTGGTCGCCTATCTGCTTGACGATCTCGGGTGCCAAGATGCGCTTGGTCCCGAACCATGGCACTATGGCGTTGATGCTCGGTCCCATGCCCCATGCCCCTCGCGCGCCTGCGGAGGTACCTCCCCACCCACCCTCCTACCAGGGTGGAGGGATGGTGGGTTGGTATTACCAGCGCAGAAATGAGAAAAAGTCTGCCTGAGCGCACCGTCCACGGGTCACGCTTTCGCGATCTTTTTTCGCCCCTGGCCTAGGAGCTTTAGACGCCTGCCGCCGATCGTGCGGAAGGCTATACTGATGGGTGAGTGATTATCCTATTCCCATCGTCCACCCATCTCTCCGGAAAATTGGCCAGAGCCGGTACTGACCGGCCCTGGCCTTCCGCGGCAACCGCTGCCGCGGCTTTAAGTCTTCGCAATCGCCCGTTCCAGGTCGTCCGCGCCGTAAATCACCCCATCCAAGCAGCGCACGAGCAGTGTGCGCGCCTCGTCCAGATTCGGCGATTGAGCGGCATAGCGCATCACGCCGCGGAGGCGCTCGATCTCATGCACGGCCTCGGCGACGACCACGACCTCCGTGAAGGTCAGCGTTTCCTGGCAAGGGCGGCAGGAGTAGGGGCGGCTCTTTTGCAGCTTTAACTGCTGGCACTCGCCACAGCGCCACAGTTTGGTTTTAGCCATCAGAACCCTCCCAGCCGCTGCCGTTGCTTGCGGTGAGCAGCACTGTTCGGACACGTGGCAAAGTGCGAGCGATAGAGCGGCGTGCCGACGGGCAGCGCCTGTAGCTGGTCCTTGGTCAGCATTTGCCCGCCTTCCTTGTCGGCGCAAAGGCTAACTGTGGCCGTATGCGTGTGGCTGTGCTCGTCGCCGACGACGGCCACTGGCTCGGCATCGAGCGGCATCCGCTTGCCGCTGGGCATGACGACGAAGCGAATTTTGGCGCCGCAGGAGGAACAGGTGGCCATGGTCTACTCCGCGATCGCTTTCCTTGGATCATCCCAGCCGTTCAGGACCGCCCGAACAGCTTGCAAGTCGATGGCATCGGCGACGCCCAAGGCCAGGTACATCCGCAGGCACGATCTGGCCTCCTCAAGCGTGGGCGCGTCGGCCGCGTAGCGCATCACACTCCGCATGATGGCGATCTCCTCACAGGCGATGTCGAGCGTCAGGCGTTGGGCCATCAGAACAACGTCCTCTGCTTGGCCTTCTCCGACGCCAGCCGCACCGTCTTACGATGCTGGGCCTGCATCTCGGCCAGCGCGATTTCCTTGCGCAGGTACTTCCGGTATGCGGCCTGGTGTTCGTCGCGCGCCTTCCTGGGCAGAGTCGCCCAGCACGCCGAGCACATGCACTGTGAGCGCGTGCAGGTCTCCGTGCAGTCGGTGACCGGGCAGCGGCGAAAGGCGGTTTTCATGCAACTGCTCCTTCAACTATTTCCCACTCCAACCCATCGCCATCCGGATCAACGACCGTTTCGATTACCTGGTAGCCGCGCTCATTGGCCAGCGCCAGCAGCTTGGCCTTGCTGGCATTGTCGAACCGCTCGCCGCCGTCGATCCGCAGCAAGGGCAACCGCGGCGGCGGCTGCCGACTCATGGCCAGAGCCCCGGCCGCCAGGAGCTGCTCCGCGGCGCCAGCCTGATCAAAGGGCACGCCGTTCAACCTCAGTTCGCCAGCGCCGACCTGCAGGCCGCTGATGCCCAGGTCGATGTCGTTCAGGAGATTCGCACGGAGCCGGCGCAGGCCTTCCAGGATGCCGTCCACGGTCTGATGACTGGCCTCGGCGTCACCGGCCACCAGGGCCAACCGGTCAGCTTCCTGGGCGAGCGTGCGGCGCTTGGCGAGGGCCTTGTTCTGCTCTTCGATGACGCTGAGGTTGTGGCGCAGGCGATCCAACTCGGGGCCGTTCTCCGGCATGCGTGCCGCTTTTACCTCCAGTGCCTCGGCCTCCAGGGCCCACTCCTCCACCGCGGCCTTGCCATTGTCGATTCGAGTCGTGAGCTGCTTGACCGTCGCCTCGCGCGCCGTGATCTGCTTGCGCAGATCCGCGATCGCCGCCTCCTCGCGCTCGCGCTCCTTGGCCAGCTCAGTCAGCTTTGCCACGCCGGCATCGTAGTTGGCGCGGCTGTCCTCGGCGGCCCGGATGGCATCGCGCCGCTTCTCATCCTCGGCATGTAGTTCCTGGATGCGCGCCACGATGGCCGTCGCCGATTCTTCCCTCTTCTCAGGCGGCCCGCCGGCCGCGTCGAGCGACCTGCGGGACTCTTCCAGCGCCGCCTTGGCCTGGGTCAAGCCGCGGCCGATCTCGCGCCGGCGGACGAAGTAGATGCCGGTGTCGTCGGCCGAGAGCCGTTCCATGTACGCGGCTGCTGATTCGCCGGGGCGTGGCTGGTGCGTCTCGCCGGTCAGGGCCTGGACGTCGGCGACGGGCGGCTTGACGCCGCGGCTGGCCAGGACCTCATCGAGTTGATCTTGTGGACGCATATCCAGAAAGCGGCTCAAATTGAGCTGGTTCTGATCAAGCAAGCCGGCGAGGAATGTCTGCGGCGAGTTGATTTCCTCGCCGTCGGTGGTCTTGACCAGAAGTTTCGGCCCGGCCTTGGTCCAGACCTTGCGAACCAAGAAGCCGTTGACCGTGATCGGCTCGGCGACCTCGCGCAGCTCCAGCTCGACCTCGGCACGATCGGCGCCGTGGCGGATCGGCTCGCTCATGGCCTTGGCGGTCTTGCCGCCGAGGGCGGCCCACAGGGCATCGACCGCGGACGTCTTGCCGGCGGAGTTGGGGCCGCTGATGATGACGTGCTGGCCGTTGCAGGGGATCGTCAGGGCCTCGATCCGCTTCAGGTTCTTGACGACCAGCCGGTGCAGGTGCAGGGGTTTGGTTGCTTGTGCGGTCATGTCTCGTACTCGATTCTGAGCATGTCGGCCTTGGCCGCCGTCTCCAGCAGCTTGATCAGGGCCTGAATGTCCTGCTTGGTGAAGGTCTGGCGCATTGGCTTCTTCGCGCTGTCCGTGGTCAGTTCAACGGTGACGCCGGCGGGCGTGCTCTCGATCTTGATCTTCATCGGGCGTCCTCCGGCAGGTGCGCTCCTGCCTCATTCTTCGCCGCCTCAACGGCCTGGCGAATCTCCTCTTCGGTCAACGTCCATCCCTCATGCGGCAGATTGGCCACGATCCGCTTCACGCGCTGGTAGATCCCCGGCACGGCCAGCTTGGCGCCGCAGCAGTCGGCGACTAGGGCCAAGGCCAACTGAGCCGGCCCGCTACCGCCAAAGCCCCATTCGAAGCCGGTGGGGCTGTGATTGCGGATGTCGAGCCGGGGACGCAGGGGCCGCTTGCGACCGTGGCCGCAGACCTGCACGATGCAGGTGCAGGTCGTCGGCGTGCCGTCGTGGGACAGCATCATGCGGCGGTAACCGTGGTAGGTCTTCACTCGACATCCTCCAGAGTTTTCTTCGTCAGATGCCACCGGCCGCAGTCCCGGCAGCGATACGCCCCGAAACCATTCTTGAGGCCCAGACCCACCCGTCCGGAGATCGGCCCGTTGACCGCCTTGCGTCCCGCCTTTAGCGCCTGGCCCTCGCTGCCGTAGATCACCTTGCGGCTGACCGGGCAGCGCCGGGAGGGTTTGGCCTGGCCGCGTTTGAGATGGTCCATCCGTGGCTTCTCCTCAAAAAGGCGTCGCCTCAGCCCCGCAGGAATTGCAGCCTTCGCTGCCGGGCGTCAGCGGCTGGCCACACGACCAGCACGGAAAGCCGACGCGCTCCTGACGCTGGACCTCGGCCACGACGGCGCGGGCGAAGGTGACCGGGTTGGCGCGGGACAGGCCAAGGATAGCAGCAGCATCAGAGCTGCCGATCCCGTTACGGCGATCGGCGAGCCACTGGGCGCGGTCTGCCGCGGCGCCAGCGTCGGTGACGGGAAGACTCAGGCTCATTATTCCGCCCTCGCAAAAGGGTCCCGCGCCGCCGCCGGTGCAAACATGCAAACGAAACCTCAAACGAGTACGCGAACCGCCAGAGTCGGCCCGCCACAGCGCGGGCAGATTTCCGGCCTAGTCTGCCGTTCGTCGCAATACTGCTGGTGCCAGCCACACGCCTGTTTCTGAGCTTCCAGGATGTGCTTGCATTCGGGGGCTACCATCCGGCCGCCGAAATTGATGGTTCGCTTGGCGAACTTGTACGCCGGGCAGGTACAGGTCGGCCACAGGTGTTCTGTGAATAGGCGATCCTGCATGTACCCGCTGACCTTCGCCGCTTTCGGCCCATCGATACTGGCGCACATCTGCATGACCTCGATGGAAAACATACTCAATGCTCCTGTATCTCCTCTTGCAGCCTTTGCCATCGGGCAATGCCTTCGGGGTAATCGCCGAACTCCAACCAAGCCGTAGGATCTTCGTCGTATTCCTCCCGGCACTTTGGGCAAAGACCAGGGGCGTGGATGCAGGTTAGGTCAGACATCATCCCATCCTCCCCTACAGGCTGTCCGCCCGCTTGGGCCGCCGACCGCTGTCCATGATCCGCCCCGGATGAGCCATCCCTTCCTTGAACTCCTTGGCCGCCTTCTCCGCCTCCGCGCTGTGGGCTTCGCTGCCCGGTGGCGGCGGCGGTTGCATCTCAATATCGGCGTCGGGGCTTGGGTCGGGCTGCTTCGGCGAACCGTTGACCAGGCCGCGCAGCTTCTGCTCCGCGATCGTGGCGGCATCGCCAACCTGGGTTTGCGCCCAGCGCTCCAGGTCGTCTTCAGTCTGGATGCCAAGCAAGACTTCCGGGGCGTGGCGCCGCGCCCACTTAGTTCCCCCGCTGTAGGCCAACTTTTGGTCCGGGTCCATCGTCCACATCTTGTTGTCGGTCTTGCCCTGTTCCACCGAAAGCGTGACCGTGCGCGGCTCAGTTTCGTCGGGGAACTTGCCGCTGACCGTGACGGTGCGCTGCAGCCCCTGGCCGCTGTATGTGAACTTCAGCCGGCCCTCCAAGCCCGCGCGCGAGTTGATCACCGCGATCACGAGCTTGCCTTGGAAGCCCAGCCGGCCGTGAACCACGTAGGTCTCATCGGCCACGGCGTCGGGGTCCATGCCCCAGCGCATCGCCTGCTTGACCACGCGCAGGCAGTTGGCGCTGGTCTCTTCCTTGGTGGCGCCGCGCAGGTGCTTGGGCAAGAACGTGGCCGGCGCCATCGACAAGGCGATGCGTTGCAGGTGCTCAAAGCGGGCGGTGTCGAGAAGGAACGCCAGCGGACTGTTGTCCTCCACGACGCGGATGTCTCGTTTGGCCGGGAGAACTTCTCCCTGGCGGGGCGGCGATTGCTCAGACATGCGATGCCTCCGATTGTGTGAATGCCCACTTGGGCAGGGACAGCGGACACACGCGACCCTCCCAGCGCCCCGACCAGTCGCCCAGGTCTGAGCGTTCGGCCAGCTCGTCTAGGAGCCGTTGGTTTTCCAGCCGGCCCAGCTCCAAGGCCGGGGCGTCGAGCGCGTACAGCACGCATTCGTGCGGCGGCGTTTTCGACACGACCAAATGCACGAACTCGCCGTGGAAATCGAGCGCGTCGCTGGCGCCTTGCATGTACAGCGCGGCCTGACGGTGATAGCCCCAGTTGGCCACGCTCCGCGCCCAGTCGCCGGGCGACACGTCGCCGGTGGTCTTCAGGTCGAGCAGCAGGCCCAGCTCGCCGGCGATCTTGTCGGCCTTTCCCTTCATGGGCAACCCGGTCGCGCGGTCGATCCAACGGATTGCCTGCTCGCAGCGGCCAGCCGCATTCAGGGCGGCCTGAGCGAGGCTGTTGCGGCGCACGCCGGCGACCATGCCCTGGATCAGGAGCGCTTCCCCAAGGTCCACGATCAGCCGGTCGCCGGCCCCTTGCACGAACTCAGCCCACTCCTGCTTGCCGGCGTTCGTGCGACGGTTGATCTCCGGCGCGACGGCGACGCGCTGGTGCCATTCGTCCGGCTCGAAGATCGCGATGTGGGTGACGCTGCCCAGGTTCATCGCGGCCGTCGGCTCCGGCTCCGGAATCGTGTGCGTGACGAACCGGGCGGCGTATTGCTCGACCGATCGGCGGAAAACTTCCAGCATGGAGTGGCTCACGCGCGAATGATCGGCGTAGTAGACCGCGTCGTCGATCGACCAGGGGCCGGGAATCGGCTCGGCAGGGTCGATCACCGAAAGACTCAGACTCATCCGTGCCACCTCCCTAATTCTGCGTTGCACATCCCGGCGCTCAAGCTCATCGCCGATGAGATCGTTATCGATTAATCTGGTCAGCCGGCCGCACAGCCCGAAACCATTGCTCTCGGCAATCGCCCGCCACGCCTGGGCCTCCGTCAGCTTTCGCGGCCGTTGATTCACCGGTCAGTCTCCCCCGAAAACACCAGCCAGCCCGCCGTCATCGACAGCAGGCAGCAGGCCAAAAGCCACACGAGCGCGCCGTGCCGGATGAACGTCCCCGCACAGGGCGCAGCGGTGCGCCCTCTCATCGCCGTAGGAGTCGGCGCCATGCTCCCAGACGTGGCCGCACATCGGGCAGCGGTGCCGGTGGGCGTCGGCGGCTGGTTGCTCAGGCATTGGCCTGCCTCCGCGTGCTACAGTTGTCTTGCCCACACGCACCTCCGCCAGCGGACAACCCCCTCCTGCCACTTGCACGGCAGTTTTCGGCCGGGTACAACTGGAGGACCATCAAGCCAGGGGCACACACGACATGTGCCCCTGGCGCAGGGCGTCCTCCTGACGTTGCGGACTGACGGAGGATGCCCATGAGTGTGTTGCCTCTGCGCCCTGAGCCGGACGACGATTCCCCGCGCCGCCTGCCTTTCCCCGATTTCGCCAGCGAGCCCAATCCCACCGTGGCCGAGGTGATCGCGGCCTATCTCCGCGACTGCGCCACGCGCCACCAGGCCGGCGAATTCTCCCTGTCTTCGCTGAACGCCGTGAAGCTCGACTTGCCCCGCTTCGGCAAGCTCTTTGGCAGCCAGCGCATCACCGACTGCCGCAAGCGCGATCTGCTCGATTTCCTGTTCGGCAATCCCGAGCGGTTCCCTGGCTGGAAGCCCGGCGATCCTCGCAATGGTCGGCCGTGGGGCAACTGCACGCGCAAGCGGCTCTTGGCCGAGATCCTCGCCTGTTTCAATTGGGCAGCCGACGACGGCGAGCTGATCGCCCGGTCTCCCTACAAGCGGCCGAAGAACCTGAAGCTGCGGACGCAGCCGCGCCGGGAAGCGTCGCCGACTGAGTACGTGCTGCTGATGCGGAAAGGCTCGCGCTCCCTGCGCCGGCCGGTCTTCTTTCTGCGGCGCATCGGCGCGCGGCCGTGCGAGATGCGCGAAGCGACCTGGGAAGACGTGGACTTGGAGTTGGGGCTGGTGCTGCTCTTCGAGAACAAGACGCTGCGGGCCACAGGACGCGGCCGGGCCATGGGGCTGGATCGGGCCACGCTGCGGTTCTTGCGAAACTTGCGTGGCCAGGCCAAAGACCAGGCCGGGCCGATCTTCCGGACGGCGAAAGGCCGCCCGTGGACGTGCCGGCACTTTTGCCAGACGCTGCGCCTCACGCTTCAGCGGGCGGGAGTTGACCCTGGCGCAGGCAAGCGGGTCACGGCCTACTGTTTCCGCCACAGTTGGACAACGCGGGCGCTGGAGCGCGGCATCGGCGACAGGCAAATCGCCGACCAGTTGGGGCACAGCAGCACGGCGATGATCAACTGGTACAACCACGCCAAGGGCAAGGCCACCTACCTCAGGGCGATCGCGGAGGAGGCGATGCGCCGCGATCGGCGGCCAAAAGCACAGGATACGTGATCCGGTACTTTCTTCATCAAAGCCGTGGACTGTCGATCCGGTGGTTGGGGGTTCGAGTCCCCTCGCCCTCGCTGGGAAAGCGAACGCGGAGCCCGCCGGCGAATCCTTTGCCAGGTCCGGAGGATCATCATTGCCTGAGGCCTGTGCGGGACTCCGCGTAGCGCATCGAGATCGATCTGCCTGGATTGTGATCGGTGAGCTGATCCGCAGAAGGGCTGAAGGGGCATGATCATCGGGGGCGTCGTGGGCCCAACCCGCTTCTAACGGAAAGCCCACGGCCCCCCGAGTCTGAAACGCGGAGCCGGCCGGCGATCCGTCGCCAGGCTGAAGAAGCTTGTCACCGTGGCCATCAGCCATTTGCCGGCGTCCGCATGGGACGAACGGGAAGACGGAGACGCGGCCGGGCCTTGCGGGTGCGGACGTGCCCGGCCGCGGAAGGATGCAGCGTGATTCGCAGCGGTCGCAGAAGCAGCCCCAGCAGACGTCGTGCATGCACTTGCGGCAGGTGCCACAACCGCGGCGCTTGCAACGCCAGCGATCGGCGCAGGGGCAATCATCGGGGGTGAGCTCAGCGGGCGAAAGAGAAAGCGGCCCCGCCGCCCATCGGGCAACGAGCCCGAGATTGGTGTAGCAACCCAGCGAGAGTTGATCGGGCATTGGGGCCGCTCCCATTGGATCAAAAAGGCGACCTGGCCAGGAGGAACCTGCCGGCCGCCCGTGGTTTCAAAAGCCGGCCGGGGAGCCGACGCCCCGGCCGGCCGAGACGCCACCTGCCAACGAGGCTAGTGGTTTGGAGCGCGGAGCCGGCGAGCGCTTCCCTGCAACCCAGCGTTCGCCCTAGACCGGTCATCGTCGGCTCCGCGGAAGGATGGTTCGAAGAGGCGGCCGGCGGAAAGGACCCGGCCATCGTTCGCCCGGACTAGCCGGGAGGAACGCCGGCCGCCTGTGATTTCAGTCAACCGCTCCAAGGGAAGGCTGCCGGCGCGGATGCCCGGTTTGACCGCGTGAGTTTCAGCCGCCGCGAAGGGCAGTAGGAGTAGCAAGGTACCTACTCAGTTTCCACGTGTCAAGAGAATTCAGGTTGCAATGTACACAGGGACGGGTAAGATGAACCGCATGACCCCTGAAGAGATCCGCGAGTTGTGTGCGCTGAAGGGCTGGACTATGGCAAAGCTAGCCGAGTTGCTTGACGTGACGCCATGGTCTGTTCGGTCCTGGGCCATCAGTCGCCGCAAGCCGCTTGGTCCGGCTTCGGTCCTGATGCGTCTCTGGCTGGCCGAAGCCCGCCGCGAAACCCCAGCGCCCCCGCCCGAGGCTCAACCTGTGGAGGCCGTGGAGGCTTCAAGCTGAACCAAATGGCCCGGCTTTGGGCCATGTGATGCCGGCTCTTCCGCAAGGGA